>Ga0181573_10005790_pt1 | contig 10168 bp, 8 predicted proteins | sample 101ome_25_FD_148643 | JGI IMG/M metagenome (GOLD analysis project Ga0181573, IMG submission 148643) | Coastal salt marsh microbial communities from the Groves Creek Marsh, Skidaway Island, Georgia - 101409BT metaG (spades assembly) | ecosystem: Environmental > Aquatic > Marine > Intertidal zone...
GACGCCGCTCTACGCGTCCTGGCTCGGGGGCCAGCCTGACCCCGACGGCGAGCGGGCCCGCATCGAGCGCTCCGTGCCGCTCGAGCGGCGGTTCACGACCGCCGAGGAGATCGCCGCGACGGTCGTCTTCCTGGCGTCGCCGCGCAGCTCGCACACGACCGGCCAGCTGCTGTATGTCGACGGCGGCTACACGCACCTCGATCGGCGCGCGACCAGCTGACGTGCGGGGCCGTCAGCCGTCTCCTTCTCCTCGCAGGTGTCGGTCCAGGTGCGGCTTGAGCCGGCCGGTCAGCGCCAGCCCGCACATGCGCCACTCGGCGCGCAGCGACCACAGCGGGTAGACCCAGGTCGCCGGGCGGTTCTTCTCGAACACGAAGTGCCCGAACCACGCGAGCCCGTAGGCGGCGAGCGGCGCAGCGCACAGCAGCCACCAGCACTCGGCGCAGGCGCTGGTCGTGATCAGCGCCACGACGGTCAGCGCGGCGAGGTAGTGCACGAGGCGGCACCGGACGCAGCGGTGCTCGCGCAGGTAGACCGGCCAGAACGCCTCGAAGTTCGGGATGTCGCGCGCGAGCGCCAATCAGCCCTCCTGCGGTTTGCGCGGCGGCTCGAGCAGGCCCGCGGCCGGGATCTCCTCGGGCAGGCCGAGGGCGCGCCGCCAGTCCTGCAGCGTGCGCTCCCAGCCGTGCTCCCACTTCTGGGCGAGGAACGGCCTGGCGGCGCGGCCGAGCTGGTAGCCGTGGCTGATGTGCTGCATCACGTCGCCCAGCTGCTCCGGCTCCTTCATCAGGTAGCGCATCATGCCGCCGCACGTGATCACCGCCGACAGCGGCCGCCACGTCTGGGAGAGCTCGAACGCCTTGACCGCGATCTCGCCGAGGCGGCTGGTGTCGATGTCGAGCACGACGTGCCAGATGTCGTGCGTCTGGCGCATCCGCATCATGACCCAGTCCAGGTCCGTCTCGACCGCGAGCTTGCGGTAGTAGTCGGGGTCGAAGCCGTGGTCGAGGATGTGCCGGGCGAACGCGTGGCCGAGCGTGCCCGGCGGCAGCTGCTCGAGCGCGTCGATGTCGACCGGCTCGGCGAGGTAGCGCGCGCGCATCATCGCGGCGACCTCGGCGTCCCGGCAGACGCGCGCGACCACGCCCTCGGCGGCGCGCGTGTCCTTGAGCCCGTCCTCGATGTCGAAGACCGACTCGGTGCCCTCGGGGTTGCGCAGCATGCCCAGCACGCCGCGGAGGGTGGTGAGGTAGTGGACCTGGTCCTTGTGGTGGTCGCCGGGCCGGCTCCGTCTGCGCAGTCGGTCGAGTAGGAACATCTGTGAGTTCTCCGCAGGCATGCTACGACGACCCCTCGCGGTTGTCGCACGTCCTCGGCGCGACATACTGAACGCGTGAAGCCACGGGACCTGATCGCCACCGCCGCCGTGCCCGGGCACGAGGGGCAGCTCCGCTGTTACCACCACGACGGCGCCTACGAGGTCTGGATCGACCACACCGAGCTGATGAGCTCGCGGGTCTTCGGCTCCGAGGAGATGCTGGCCGAGCTGGCGCTCGAGCGCCTCGGTGCGCGCAAGGCGCCCCGCGTGCTGGTCGGCGGACTCGGCATGGGCTTCACGCTGGCGCGCGCGCTGGCGCTGGCGCCCGCGCGCGGCCGCGTCGACGTGGTGGAGCTGGTGCCTGAGGTCGTTTCTTGGAACCGCGAGCTCTTCGGGCATTGCGCGGGCCGACCGCTCGACGACCCGCGGGTCGCGCTGCACCAGGGAGACGTGCGCGCGCACCTGGAGGTGGCCGCCGACGGCGCCTACGACGTCGTGCTGCTGGACGTGGACAACGGCCCCGAAGGCCTGTCGCGGCCGGCGAACGACAGCCTCTACGGCCGGCCGGGGCTCAAGCTCATCCGCCGCGTGCTCAAGCAAGGCGGCGTGCTCGGGGTCTGGTCGTCAGGCGACGACGCGACCTTCGACGCCCGCCTCCGCAAGGGCCGCTTCCAGGTGCGCGCGCACCACGTCAAGGCGCGGCGCACCAAGGGGCCGCGGCGCACGATCTGGATCGCGATGGCGACCTGAGCTGCGCGGCTCAGAAGGTCCAGCGCATCTCGACGAAGGCCATCTTGCGGTCGCCGCCGTTGGGCGCGTTCGGCGCACGCTCGAAGAAGCTGTCGCTGACGAGGTAGGCGCCGCCGACCTCCAAGAACATGTTCTTCTTCAGGAAGTCGTAGCGCGCGCGCAGCTCGTACTGCTGTCCGACGTCGTCGCCCGACGCGCCGCTCGGGTCGCGGACGTTGGACTTGGCCCAGGCGTCCGTCGCGGACGCGAGGTGCAGGTCGCGCGCGGAGAGCATGATCCAAGACCGCTCCGTGGGGCGGAACGAGACGCGCAGCTCGGGCGTCTTGAAGTTCGTGCGCTGCACGAAGCCCCACAGGCCGGTGGGGCAGTACTCGAAGCGCGGCGCGCCGTAGAGGCTGTCGAAGCGGTTGTTGTCGCCGTCATTCGGGTCCTCGTCACCGGACGCGTAGTCGTAGGCCACCAGCACCGTCCAGTCGTAGCGCGAGTCCCAGCGGTAGCCGAGCGCGACGCGGCTGAACCACGCCTGGTGGTTGAGGTCCACGCTGCTGGCCTTGCTCGCCTGGGAGGTGCCGCCCTGGAGCGCCACCTCGGCCTCGCCGTACCAGTCGCCCTTCTTGGACGGCCGATGCACGCGGAGCCCCGGCGTGACGAGGCGGCGGTTGGCGGAGTCGGGCGCGTCCTCGCGCAGGCCGTAGACGTAGCTCTCGAGCTTGACGCGGTCGGAGACGTTGCGGGACGTGAACGCGCCGAAGAACTGCAGGTCCTTGTCCTGGTCGTCCCACTCGAACTTGTTGTCCCGCAGCGATGGCGCGTCGAACGGGCGCCGGCGGACGGGCATGGTCCAGAACAGCCGCGCTTGCTGGCCTTTGTCGTCCTGCCAGAGGTAGTCGAGGCCCGTGAAGGTGTTGACCGTGTTGCGGAAGCCGTTGCGGATCACGAACCGCCGGCTGCCGAGCGACATCGTGTAGCGGCCCGCCAGCAGGCGGCTGGTGTGGCCGGGGGCCGCGTCGAAGTTGTAGATCGCGTTGGCCTCGACGATGTCCGTGGTGTTGACGAAGGCGGTGCTCGCCTGGCGGTCGGCGTCGTCGCCCCACGCGCGCGAGTCCATCACTTCGGCCGTGCCCCCCAGGGTGCCGAAGTCGAGGTCGGCGCGCAGGCTCGTGCGGACGAACCACTGGTCTTCGCTCTGTGGCCGGTTGCCGGCGCGGAACTGCTTGTCGAGCGACTCGTAGCGGGTGCGGTGGCGGCCGCTGAACTTGATCCAGCTCGGCCCGCCGAGCCACTCGTCGATCCGGAACGGAGCCTCCGGAGGATCTTGGGCGAGCAGCGTCGAGCACGAGAGAGAGAGGGCGGCTGCAGCAGCCAGCAGCTGCGCTGTGGCGGTCACGGGTCGATTCACGGTCGTTCTCGGATGGAGTGGGTGGGTAGGGAGTCGGATTCAGCCCTCGCTCGCGCGCAGCTGGCGCACGAAGGAGAGGGTGGCGCGGCAGACGGCGCCGTAGAAGCCGTCGTCCGCGAGGGTGTGTTGCAGGGCGAGCTCGGCCCAGGCGAAGTGGTGTCTACGAAGCGCGTCTGCCAACTCGGGGCGCGGCTCGCGCAGCTCCGCCCACAGGATCAGCACGCAGCCGAGGTGGTCGGGTGCTGCGCCGCGCGCGTTGTCGGTGAGCGCGAGGTTCGCCGCGTCGGCGACGCGGCGGACGCTGGCGGCAGGGTCGCCGTCGTACTGCCCGTTGTGCCAGAGCGACTGCACCGGCGGCAGCGCGCCGTCAGGGTGGAGGAACAGCTCGAAGTAGCGCTGCGCGAGCGCGGGCAGCGCGGCGTCGTCGGGCACAGGTACGTCGAGCGCAGCCAACGCGTCACAGACGTCGTCCTGGCGGAGCTCGGCGAGCGTCGGCGCGTCGAGCTCGCGCAACAGCAGCCGCCCGAACAGTCGGGCCGCTGCCGTCATGGCGCCGGTGGCCTCGTCGTCGCTCACGTGACCTTGGTGACCCGGACGACCGTGCTGTTGAACGCCTGCTGGCCCGAGATCGGGTCCGGAGAGATCGGCAGCACGTTGTTCTGCGCCCAGCCGTTGCCGGTGTTCTGCACCCACTTCTCCGGGTCGCCGCCCGACCGGTCCTCCCACCACATGTTGCGCTCCCAGTCGGCGTCGCGCATCGCCTGGTTCTCGTAGCCCTCGGCCTCGTCGCCGAGGTCGCGGCGGCGCTTGGCCTGCGCGACCGACGTGTAGGCGAAGTGGCCGAGCGAGTTGCTGATCGCGATGGCTTTGGGGTGCACGGCCTTGGTCACGTAGATCGGCAGCTCGAGCTCGCCGTCGACCTCGCCTTGGCCGAGGCCGAGCTTGGGCGCCATGTTGTCGATGTGCTTGCTGCGCCAGGCCTTCAGCCGCACGAAGTCGCCGTCCTTGACGCCGAACTTCGCCGCGGTGTCCGGGTGCAGCCACGCCGGATTGCTGTGCACGATCTCGGAGCACCACTTGAGGTTGGCGGTGCGGCCGTGGTTGTGCACGTTCCACTTGAACGAGGTCATGACGAGCTCGTCGTCGGCCATGCCGACGTGCTCCTCGACCTGGGTCCAGGTGGGCCACGCGGGCAGGTCGTACTCGTGGCCCTTGTGGTAGGCGGGGCGGTTCTTGCCCTTACTGTTGGCGAGCGCCGCGAGCTTGCTGACGTCTTCGTTGCGGCCGAGCATCGGCACGAAGTCCGACTTCACCTCGAGCTTGCGTGACGGCGTCTTGAAGCCTCGCACCGGCTTGCCCTGGTGCAGGATACCGATGCCCAAGCCGTCCTTGGTGATGATGCCGGTCTCGGGGTCGGTCTCGCTGCCGGCCATCTCGTCCGCGGTCAGCGGCTCGAGGTACGGCGCGAAGTAGGGCTTCTGCTCAGGGTCTTCGTAGGCGCCTTCGGCCTCGAGGAACGCCATCGGCGAGTCGTACTTGGACGCGTCGTAGGGCACCTTCGCGGTGTGCTTCTCCATGTAGGCCCGGATGTCGGTCTTCTCCGGGTACCAATGCGCCATGTCCGGGCCGATGCGATGCGCCAGCTCGGCGAAGATCTCGCGCACGTCCTTGGACTCGCCGAGGCCCTCGACCATCGGTCGGCGCATCGAGAGGTACGGCTTCAGGTTGTAGGCGCCGCGCGCGTCGACGTCCCAGCGCTCCATGTAGGTCGCCCACGGCAGCACCATGTCCGCGAACGACGCGGTCTCGTTGAGGAACGGGTTGATGCAGACGTGGAACCCGATCTTGTCCTCGTCGAGCAGGACGTTCTTGGTCGTCTTCGTCTCCGGCCAGGTGAGCGGGGAGTCGATGTTGTAGGTCATGTACAGCTGGATCCGCGCGCGGTCCTGCTGCAGGTAGTGGTAGACGATCTCGCCGACCTTCATCTTGTTCCAGACGTTCGAGAGCACGAACTCCGGCGGGTCGGCGAGCAGTGACTTCGTCTTGGGTGACGGCGGCATCTTCGGCTCGGGGAACCGCTTCTTGTCGTAGCCGCCGGTCCACATCCAGCAGAGCCCGCCCGGCTTGCCGACCGAGCCGACCAGCACGTTGAGCAGGATGATGCAGCGGTCGTTGGTGTAGCCGTTGACGTGCGCGCTGGAGCCGCGGTTGCACATCGTGGTCGCGGCGGGCGCGGCCGCGGCGAACTCGCGCGCGATGCGGCGGATGGTCTCGGCGGGGATCGTCGAGGTCTCCTCGGCCCACTCCGGGGTGTACTGCTGGATCTGCTCCCAGAGCTCTTCGAGCGGCACGTTGGCCCAGTCTCGGAAGAACTCCGCGTCGTAGAGCTTCTCGCTGATGATGGTGTGCGCCATGCCGAGCGCGACGGCGCCGTCGGTGCCGGGCGCGGGCATGTAGAACTCGTCGCTGTTGCCTGCCGTGTTCGACATCCGCACGTCGAAGGTCACCAGCTTGGCGCCGTTGTCGAAGCGGCCGCGCTGGATGCGCTGGGCGCCGGCGACGTGGCCCTGGTGCGCCTCGAACATGTTCGAGCCGAAGTTCAGGATGTACTTCGAGCGCTCGTAGTCGCCGAGGTCCCAGTCGGACTCGAACAGATACGTCAGCGCCGCGGCGCGGCGTGAGGCCGAGCACAGGCCGCGGTGGTTGAGCGCGGTGTTGGTGCCGAACGCGCGCAGGAAGCGGTTGATCGCGTCCTTGCTGCGGTTGCGGCCCTGGTGGAAGGCGAACTCCTCGGGCTTGCCGGACTCGCGGACCTTCTTCAGCCGCGTCGCGAGCTCGTCGTAGGCCTCCTCCCAGGTGATGCGGCGCCACTTGCCGCCGCCGCGCGGGCCGACCCGCTTGAGCGGGTATAGCAGGCGCTCGGGGTGGTACTGGTGGTTGAGCGCCGCCTGGCCCCGCGCGCACAGCTTGCCGCGCGAGTTGGGGTCCATCGGGTTGCCCTCGACCTTGAGGATGCGCCCGTCCTTCACGTGGCCGGTGATGCCGCAGACCGTCGAGCACAGCTGGCACATGCCGTGCACCTTGGTCGTGCCCTTGTACTTGTCCGGATCGGGGAAGCGCACCTTGCGGTTGGGGCCGGGCAGCTGGCAGACGCCAGGCATGTGCTGGTCGCCCAGCTCGTAGGGCACGCCCTTGCCCTGCTCCCAGATGCGCAGGCTGTCTTCCTTGGACGCCATGTCGAGTCCGCGCTGCTGGCTGCGCGGCGAGCCGGCGCAGGCCGCGACGGTCGAGCCCGCGGCGAGCGCGGCGCCGAGCTTCAGGAACCCGCGGCGGCTGCGCTGCGGGTCGTGGTGGTCGGCGTTGCTCACTCCGCACCTCCCTTCTTCCAGTGGTAGACGCTGTAGGCGTCGTTGTGGTAGCTCTCGCCCTCCTTCGGGATCTTGGGCTCGAACTCCTCGATCGGGCGGTCCTTGCTGTGGCCGAACCACATCCGCGGCTTGGTGCCCTTCTCTGGGCGGAGCTGGCCGAGCTCGTCTTCGGACTCGAGCTTCGCCTTCATCTTGCTGACCGAGGACTCGGGGTCGTTGAGGTCGCCGAAGTAGAGCGCCTCGCTCGGGCAGGTCGACACGCACGCCGGGTCCATGCCGACGTCGACGCGGTGGGTGCAGTTGTGGCACTTGATCGCCTGGTTGGCGACCGGGTCGATGTAGATCGCGCCGTAGGGGCAGGCGTCCTTGCAGGCGCCGTGGCCCGAGCACGAGTCGTAGTCGACCTGGACCGAGCCGCCAGCGCCCTTGTGCATCGCGCCGCACGGGCACGCCTTGATGCACGGGGCGTCCTCGCAGTGCTGGCACGCCATCGGAACCATGATCCGGGCGAGGCCGCCCTGCGGCTTTTCGTAGTCGTGGTAGATGGTCTGACGGATGTAGCTGCCGAGCGGCACGTCGTTCTCGGCCTTGCACGACACCTCGCAGCCGTGGCATCCGAAGCAGCGGCGCACGTCGACCACCCAGCCGTACTTCTTGCCGTCGTCGGGCGCCTGCATGCGCTCTCTCCAGTGCTCCTCTTTGAGGAACAGGTCGCTGCGCACCGGGTCCTGCGGGGTCTGCGCCGCGGCGCCGCCGGCGACGGCCGCGGCCGCGGCGCCGGTCAGGAACTTGCGGCGGTCGACGCCGGTCTGGGGCCCGGCCGCGTCGGGTGGGCTACAGGAGCACTGCGCTCCCTTGCTGCATGCGTTCGGATCTTGCATCGGTGATGTCGTCGGCCGGTTGCGCGACGGACACCACGGCTCTGCAGCTCACGAAGAGACGCAGCACGACCGTGCCACCGCCATACGGCCGGTGCTCGGTCAAGTGGGGCTTTGGCGCTGCAGCAAGGCGCAGAGAGTGGCAGAAGGCTGCAGTCGCATGGCCCAAGACCTTACGTCGACGGCGCGGCGAGTCCAGTCTCAACGGAGTACCGGCGGCGCGGTCAGTCCCGGAACTCCTCCTTGCGGAGGCCGAGCTGCTTCATCTTCGTGTAGAGCGAGCGCGGGTCGATCCCGGCCCGCGCGGCGGTCGCGCCGACCCGGCCGCGCGTCTCGCGCAGCAGGCCGGACAGGTACGCGCGCTCCATCCGGGCGTTCCAGGCGTGGCGCGCCTCGGCGAGCGGCCGGTCGAGCCAGGTCGCGTCGAGCGCTTCGGCGAGGTCGCCTCGGCCCGCTGTGGCCGGCAGTTCGCGCGCGTCCGGTTCGGGGAGCGCCGCTGCCGTGACGGCGTCGGGGAAGTCGGCCGGCGTCACCTCTTCGCCGTCGCACAGCAGCACGGCCCGCTCGACGACGTTGACCAGCTCGCGGATGTTGCCCGGCCAGTCGTAGCTCTGCAGGGCGAGCATCGCCTCGGCGGACACCGAGCGGGCGGGCGTCGCCATCTGCGCGCAGAACTGCTGGAAGTAGGTGTCGACCAGCCGCGGGATGTCCTCCCGGCGCTCGCGCAGCGGCGGGACGGAGAGGATGACCACGTTGAGCCGGTAGTAGAGGTCGCTGCGGAAGCGCTTCTCCTGCATCTCGGTCTGCAGGTCGCGGTTGGTGGCGGCGATGATGCGCACGTCGACCGCCTGCGCCTTCTCGCCGCCGATGCGCTGGATGGTGCGCTCCTGGAGGACGCGCAGGAGCTTGACCTGGAGGTGCAGCGGCAGCTCGCCGATCTCGTCGAGGAAGATCGTGCCGCGGTGCGCCAGCTCGAAGTGTCCGCGGTGGGCGCGCTCTGCCCCAGTGAACGCCCCGCGCTCGTGCCCGAACAGCTCGGTCTCGAGGAGCGACTCCGGCACGGCCCCGCAGTTCAGCACGACGAACGGGCCGCCCGCCCGGCTGCCCTGCGAGTGGATCGACCGCGCCAGGCGCTCCTTGCCGACGCCGGTCTCGCCGAGGATCAGCATCGTGCTGTCCGAGCGGCTGAGCTTCCGGGCGATCTGGAGGAGCTTGGTCATGCTGGGGCTGACAGCGAGGAACTCGCCGAAATCGGGCGCGTGCTCGGCTGCGGCGTCGGCGACGCGCTGCAACTCGAGTGCCTCACGTCGCCGCTCGACGAGCGCGCTGAGCACTTCGAGGAACGGCTCGTCGGGGAGCCGGTCCGGGACGACGGCGATCGCGCCTGCGGCGAGCAGCGCCGCTCGCTCTTCGACGAGCACGTCCGCGACCACCAGGATCTCCGGCGCGTTGCCCCCGGCCCGGAGCCCGGCCAGCGCCTGGGGGCCGTCGTCGCCGAGCGTCTTGGCGTCGACCACGAGCAGGTCGTGGTCCTCTGAGCGCGCGGCGAGTCCGGCCGCGGTGCGCAGCTCCGAGACGACCGTGTCGGGCGTCGAGGCGAGCTCCCGCAGCCGGGTCCGGAGGGCGTCGTCGGCGACGGCCAGGGCGAGTCGGGCCAGCATGGCCGGCGGAGCCTAGTGCAACCGCCGGGCGCGGGCGAGGCCGCGGCAATGGATGCGCGGCACGGCGATTGCCAGCGGCGCGCGCCCAGCCGCCGCTGGCCCCGGGCCCCGCACCGACATGAAGGTCGCCGTCATCTACAACACCAAGTCCCAGCGGGTCATCAACGAGTTCGGGACCCGCAACCAGGAGCGCTACGGGCTGAGCGCGATCCACCGGATCGTCGGCTGCCTCAAGCAGGGCGGCCACCAGGTCGTCGCCTTCGAGGGCGACAAGGACCTGATCGCCAACCTCGAGGACTTCATGCCGCGCGTCGTCAAGGGCGAGCGGCCGGGCATGGCCTTCAACCTCGCCTACGGCATCCAGGGCCAGGCGCGCTACACGCACGTGCCGGGCATCCTGGAGATGGTCGGGATCCCCTACGTCGGCTCCGGGCCGATGGCGCACTCGCTCGCGCTCGACAAGGTCATCGCCAAGATGATCTTCGTGCAGCACGGGCTGCCGACGCCGGCGTTCTCGGTGCTGCAGGGCCCGAACGATCGGGTGCAAGACCTCCGATTTCCGCTGATCGTCAAGCCGCGCAACGAGGCCGTGTCGTTCGGCATCCAGGTCGTCCACGACGAGGACGAGCTGCGCGAGGCCGCCGGCCAGATCTTCGAGCGGTTCCGGCAGCCGGTGCTGGTCGAGCGCTACATCCGCGGCCGCGAGGTCAACGTCGGCGTGATCGGCAACGGCGTCAGCGTCGAGACGCTGCCGCCCGCCGAGCTCTTGTTCGGCGACGGGCCGCAGATCTACA
>Ga0181573_10005794_pt1 | contig 10162 bp, 6 predicted proteins | sample 101ome_25_FD_148643 | JGI IMG/M metagenome (GOLD analysis project Ga0181573, IMG submission 148643) | Coastal salt marsh microbial communities from the Groves Creek Marsh, Skidaway Island, Georgia - 101409BT metaG (spades assembly) | ecosystem: Environmental > Aquatic > Marine > Intertidal zone...
GCGGGTGCGCGGCTGGCGCGGCTACGGCTCAAGAAAGACGAGCACATCCGCCTGTGCGCCATGCGCTGTGACAAGTACAACGACTTCGTCAAGGTCGTGCCGTGCCGAACTGTCGCCGACCTCGAGGTCCTCCGCGCCCGCCACGCCGACGACATCAAGGCCTGCGCCGAGGCGCTGCGGGACCAGATCCGGGTGCGCCTCCACGTCTACAAGGCCAAGGCGGCGGACCTGCCCAACATCGGCAGCGACAACCCCGAGGTGGCCGTGGCTGAGCTGCGCGCGGTGGTGGCCCGCGTCCTGCTGAGGGACCCGCCGCCGCCGGTTCCGTACCCGACCCGCTCGGCGCACCAGGCCCCAACTTAAACGGCGATGGCCTTTCACATGAAGTACCTCGAGGCAATCAGCGCGGCGCTTGTGGCACTCGGGGAGATCATGGTGGAGGGGGTGTTCAAGGCCCCGCGGCGTCGGACCGTCCTCCCCAAGTCGCCGGCGGAGATGGTAACGCCAAAGGCAAAGGCAAAGGGCACGAAGCGGCCGCGAGGCCCAACTACTGCGCAAGCCGCTCTCGAGGGCGAGGTGTTCGAGGAGGACGGCGTCGACTGGAAGGTCCTCGCCGTGGTCTGGGACGCCAACGAAGAGGAGTTGGTGGTGTGGTACTACGACGTAAAGATGGCGGCGGACGGCGACCTCAGCGAGGACGAAATGGACCTTGCTCGCACTGAGGGACTCGACCTAGCCCCCCTTGAGTGTTCGAGCGTAACGGAAGTGAAGGGGTGGATTCGGGCTGCGCGTTCTGGCCGTTAGAAACCAAAAAGCCACCTCCGAAGGGCGATGTGGGGGTGCAACTAGCCAACTTTCATGTTTTTTTCACCCCCCCTCAGTGGGGGGATTGGATTTTTATACTTTTCAAAATACCGCCCCAAATAATTTCGAACCTAAATAAACCCTAGTCCTGAGGGGCCATGCAGGTTTTTTTGGTGGTTCTGGGCCCATTTCCCATCTAATTAAGCCCCAAAGAAGCCAACCGAAGGCCACAACACAAAAAAAACTCGACTTGAAATATTCGGTTTCAGCCTCCGTCGGGCCCGCGCTAGCTAGCCAAAGCTGAAATAATTACTGGGGCTGAGTTCTCCCTGTATCTTACACTCACCCACCTATAACCCGGACGTCACGCGCCGTGCCTTTCTCGCAGACCCCCGCAACGTCCGGAAGATCACTGCGCACTGATGTCCACGCAGCCTCCCGTGCGAGTGCTCGCCCTGCTAAAAAGTCTGTGTATCTCCACCCCCTCTTCGATCCCCCTCCTCGATCCCCAGCGGGCCGCATCCCGCAAGTGCCACATGCCAGCGGCACAGGCCAGCGGCACAAGCCCGGGCTTTACTCCTTGGACTTAGAGAGGCGCAGGGCCGTCTTCTTGGCCCGCAGTGTGCGCTCCTGGTCCTGCAGCTCGTAGATCTTGGTGCGCAGCGGGAGCACCTTGGAGTACTGGAACTTGACCCGCGCGAAGAGCTTGGCGTTGGGGTCCGGCTCGAACTTGCCATCGCTGCCCGTTGCCGTGGACCGCACCAGCACCGGGAGGGTCTTGTTCGAGTCCAGCTGGTCTGCGAGGTCGCGCAGGTGGACCTTGCACGTGCCGCGCCGCTTCGGGTCCGAGCCGCTGTCCATGATGTCGAAGATGAGCTGCGCGTCGTGGCTTTTCACCGGCGCCAGCGTGAACGTCTGGTTGAAGTCGATCCCCTCCTTCTTCGCGTTGGCAAGGTTCGGCCGCCCCGACTTGGACACCTGCGCCGGCGGGCCGGGCGCACTCGTGTCGTCGCGCTTGGTGGACTTGAGGGACACGACGACGCTGACGTTCTTGGCCGCCGACACCGCCACGCCCTCCATCATGATGAGCTTGAGCGAGATGCAGCCCAGGGGCAGGCCGTGGATCGTCTCGCCGATGCCCGTTTTCTCGTTGTAGACCTCGGTCTTGAGCGCCGTCACGAGGCGGTCCTTGTTGATCACGAGCTCGCGCTGCACCGACTCGAGCTCATGGTCTACCTCGGCAATCTCCGGGATCACGCCGCCGTCCTTGGCCGACGCCGACTCGGCCTTCTTCAGCAGCTGCTCCTCGAGCGCCCCTAGGTCGATGTGGCCCCGCTTCGCCACGTCGCCGCCCGCGCCCGCGCCCGCGCCCCCGCCGCCGCCCTCGCCGCCCTTGCCACCGCCGGGGCCCTTGGAGGCGCTGCTCGTGTCCTGGAAGCCCCAGATGTGCTTCTCAATCAGGTACTCGTGGCGGCCGATGATGTCGCGCAGCGTGGGCGTTTCCGTGGGCACCAGCACCTCGACGACCGACTGGACCGCCTTGAGGCCCTGCACCATGGCGAGGAACACCACGCAGCGCAGCTCCACCGACAGCTCCTTGAAGGAATTGGAGGTGAAGACGAGGATGCCGCAGTTTGTGAGGAGGGCGGCCGTGCACATGAGCCCCATGAGTTGCTGCCAGAGGCCGATGTCCTCCTGTCGCTCCGGCGCCGGCCTCCGGTAGACAGACGTGAACTGGTAGGCCATGACGCGGATGTGTATCGTGGTTATGACGAGCGCGATTACGGGGGCGGCGGGGAAGGCGACGACGAACATGGTGGCGTAGCCGAAGTTGAAGGTGCGCTTGAGGTACTCGTAGAAGAAGCCGTGGAAGGGGAGCAGCCCGATCTCCTTCTCCCACGGCTCGAGCTTGTTCACCAGGCCCTCGCTGTCCAGCTGGTCGTCGTCCGCCATGGCCTCCTTCATCGCCGCCGCCTGCCGGATCTGGTTGTACTCGACGTACTCGCGCCAACGTTTGGCCACGGCGGGCTGCAGGGAGGAGTAGACGGTGGTGACGCCTTGCACGGCGAAGATAAAGCCGAGAAGCTCGGCCAGGTCGCCCATGCAGCAGCCAGCGCGGCAGCCGTACGTGTAGTCCTTGGCGAAGGCCTGGTAGAGCAGCGGACCGTAGTGGTTCATGAACTCGAAAGTGGCGGACTTAACGATGAGTGCGTCCGTAAAGGCGGACTGCGTCTGGTGGTTCTCGCTCTCGGCGAGCGCCTCGCACAGCGGCGTGGCCACGGCGCTGAAGACCGGGATCTGCGCCGCGAAGAGCGCGAAGACCAAGTAGATAGCCCACTGCGACGACATCTCGCTGCTCATGTACATGAGCAGGTCGATCTCAGCCAGGAGCGCCACCACGAGCCCGAGCACAAGTACGTTGGACCAGAGGATGAGCGGCGCGCGCTTGCCGTCGGGGTAGTGGAGCACTTCGCGCAGCGTCACAGGGTCGCGTACGTACTCCGAGCCGCGGAACTGCGGGCGGTCCTTTTCCTCGGCCTCGAAGCCGCGCGTGCCCCACTTCACCGCCAGCAGCTTCTGCTGCGCCGCCCACTGGTTCTTGTAGACGATGGCCCAGAGCACCGTGCCCACGCCGGTGACCATCTGGAAGTAGGTGCCCGTGGTGAGGCCCGTGTCGCACCACGAGTAGCCCGCGAACATGTAGTAGACCTGGCAGGCGAGGCCGAGCGCGGCCGGGAAGAGGTATGAGTAGCTGAGGTGGCCTAGCCAGGCGAAGTAGAACCCGACCTCCTCCCCGAAGTAGTTGCGAATCTCGGACAGCGGCTGGCACCAGAGCCAGGCGAGCGGGCTCGGGAGGTCGTCGCCGTCAATGGCGGGGTCGCTGATGAGCACCGCCCCGACGTCCTTCTTGTTCGCCGTCAGAGGGAACACCCACTGCGACCTGAGCAGCTCGATGTCGTCGTACTCGCCGCGGTTCGCGTCGTGCAGCGCCATGCTGCCCTTGATGGCGTCGTAGTCGTCAAGGATGTCCAGGTCCATGTACCGCCGCATGATGGACTGCGTCAGGAACAGCCGGTCCTTGGGCTGGAACAGCGTCGGCCCGCGCGTCGAGTCATACTGCTCGAAGACGTACCGGATGGACTTGGTGCGGTTGAAGGGAGCGAAGGCGGGGAAGGGGTTATTGACGGGAACTTTGTCGGCGGCGCGCTCGAGCGCATGCACGCGGGCCATCCATTTGGGCTTCTGCTCGTCCTCGAACACCTCGATGTCGTGCGGCGAGATCTTGCCCACCTCGTAGAGCTTCTGCAGGACCTTCTCCGCGTCCTCACGCGTGGAGAGATAGGTGTTGTCCATGCGGGGACCCTCGGAGGAGTCCTCGCGGCACTCGTCCTCGGTCCAGAAGGCCGGACCAGGGTCCACCTCTCCCTTGAAGCGCAGCGGATACTTAAGCAGATCCGCCTGCCGCTCCAGCACCTGCAGCGGCGCGCGCACGCGGCAGAAGATTTCGTCCCCGTCCTTGGACTGCGAGAGCTTGAGCTGCAGGCCAGACGAGCCCGACAGGACGCCGATGACCAGCTCGCGCACCAGGATCTGGTACGACTCGATGGGCACCGTGTCGTGCGGCGCCGGTTCGCCGCCCCGGAACTTCTCCATCCAGTACTGCTTGAACTTCTCCTCCGCCTTTATCTTCATCGCGTCGCCGCCCGTGGCCGCGTGCTTCCACTGCTTCACGGCCTCGGCGTATGAAATGCGCGCGGCCGGGGCCTTGCGCGCGCTCACAACCCCAAGCGCCCCGAGCGCCCGCCAAGAGAATCGGGCCCTGATGGAGCACACAGCAGGAAAGGGTGATCGTGTAAGTGTGAGAGAGAAAGCGGTCCCCAGGCAGCACCTAGTGTGCAGCTCTTCCGTCTCCCAACACGGGCGCACACTCACAGGTACTGGTGCGGGTAGAGCCATCCCTCGGGGGTCTCCTTGCCCTCCTCATTCGCAAAGATGATCAAGTAGTCGTACTTGTCCACCTCCTGGTGAATTGACTTCTCGATCGTATTCATGAACCCACCATCTGTATCAGGAGCAGCAGCAATGGGCACAGCGGCACACAATGGGGGTTATAATTTTTCGATTGAAAGCGCGAGTGCCCCCCCCGAGCTTCGGCACTCCAACTTGAGCGGTCGCGGCAGCGCCGTGCATATGAGCACACCAGGCCGCACGCATCTAGCCGCCGCCGCGCATCGAACCAAATGCCCACGCGACCAAAGCGGCGGTCGTTGCAGCCTCGGTCACTCACCCGGCGCCATTTGGTACCGGCCGTACTGGTAATGGATCATGCGGTCATCCGGGTGATGGTACGGCCGGCGGCGCTTGTCCTCCGGCCGCTTGACCTTAACCAGGTGCTCGTCCTCGCCACTCGCGATCTCCCCGAAGCCGAAGAACATCTTTCCCACGCCCAGCGACAGTTCGTATACTGAATCTGTACCCACGCCCTGAGCCACGGCCCCAAGTTTCGACCAATCAGAGGCTCCAATTTCTTGCCGGTCACACTGTTTTTGATTGGATACTGCAGTGGGCGCGGCGGTGACCATGGGGGCGTCCGCGAGCAAAGAGAAGGAGAAGGAGGACTGGTAAGGACAAGGGAATTCCCTCATGGCCAGGCTGTGTCATCATCTCCTGGGGAACGAACCCCGACGCCGTCTCCTCGCCCCCCTCTGACTAATTTTCCCCGAACGTCTGTGCTCGCCGCTGTAAACACAGGAGCCTGCAGGCCCGCGCGCAGCGCCGGTTCCAGAGCTACGGGTACCCAACCGAAAGCGGCGGCAGCACTGATGTCGTGCAGACAGCAGACAAGTACGTTTGCTGTATGCACACACGCAACGGGCTGTCTGCCGGCGACCCACGCTGCGGCTGTTTTGTTCCGCGTTTGTCGTTGATGATCCATGCGCCGCTGCTGCCCGGCAGGTACGACTTCCTGATCGTGTTCCGGGACCCGGAGGAGGCTGTCAAAGCAGGTGGCGAGCAGGTCGAAGAAGGGGGCATCTTCGCGCCCTTCACCGCGGCCCTCACGGGGGTGTCCTCGCTCGGCTTCGCCGGCGCAACTGTGAGCGGTAAGAGCGGAGCGACAAGCTCTCGCGGGCCCTTGGGGGGTCGCGCCCAACATCATCGTTTGCTGCGCCGGGGTGCCTCGAATTTTGGCGCGCGATCACCTTGGCCTTTGTTGTGTCCTTCGTTGCGTGCACAGACGAGGAGCAGATCAGCTGCCGTCGCGCGCGAACCATCTGGCGGTTGTCGACGCCGGGGCCCGACTCCGTGAAGGACCAGGCCGAGCAGTACTTCAACAAGGCCTGGCGCACCAAGTTCCACAAGCCGTGGGACGACGTGAGCGGCCCCGCCATGGACAAGGAGTCGGTGCCCTTCTTCGCCGCGCGCACGCTCTTCCGCGAGATGATCTGCGATGTGCTCTCCAGCAACGCCGGCCTGCAGCTCAAGCTGAGCCGCGGCATGGGCGCCAACAGCGACCTCATCATGTGCCGCGTGCGGTCGCCCGTGGGCGTGCTGGAGGCGGAGGCGGACCGCACCGACTACTCGCTGCAGTTCCGCGACGAGGTGGACCCGGGTCACGACTTCTGGTTCCGGGGCGGCCGCGACGAGGAGATCCGCAACGAGGCGTGCGACCTGGACCGGCCCGACGCGGAGAAGCGCCTGAAGGACTTGTACGAGCACCAGAAAATCACGGCTAACGACATGGGCATCTTCGACAACGAGCCGCGCGAGCACCAGTCGCTGTGGAGCCGGCGCGTGCACACGCTGGAGCGCATCGCAGACATGGTGCCTTGCGCGAACGACTTCCCGGCCTACTGCCCGTTCGCGACGGACCCGAAGCGGCGGCACCTCTTCAAGCAGTACCAGTCGGTGCGCGGGAAGATGCTCTTCCAGTCGAAAGACCGCCTGGCGCTGACGGCGTCCATCATGAAGCAGACGCTGACGATCTCGACGCTGATGAAGCAGAGCGTGGTGGTGGACATGCTCGCGCTGCACGACGCCAACCAGGGCGAGGTCCTCTCCAACGAGGTGCTCACCAAGCGCTGGGTCTACCCCTGGAAGGAGTCCCGGCGCAAAGTGGGGGCGCCCACGATGTCCTCGAGCTACATGGCGCCCGACAAAGAGGTGCCGCTGCTGCTGTACCCATTCTCGCAGCCGCTGGGCGACATCCGCGCCTACTTCGGCGAGAAGGTGACCTTCTACTACCTCTGGCTCGGCTTCTTCACCTACGCGCTACTCTTCCCCGCGCTGCTCGGCAGCGCACTGCAGGGCTACATGTGGGGCTACGGCTTCACCTGGTGCGAGCGCGGCGAGTACGACTACTTCCAGATGGCGGCGGTGGGGGCGGTGGTGGTGTGGTGTGTGGTGGCGGCGTGCATGTGGAAGGGCGAGCGAGCCATCGCGGCGACCAAGTGGGGCACGGACTCGTCGGCCGAAGAGACACCTAAGCTGCGAGCGGCCTTCACGGCGCAGACCATCGGCGCGCACGGGGCAGAGGAGTGGTACGTGTTCGGGGCGAAGAACCCCTTTGGGTTCATGGAGGGCCTCTACTACGAGCTCATGGCGGCGGCGGGGTCTGAGGCACCCAACACAATGGAGGACTACCAGCGCAACCCGGTGACCAACCGCTACGAGCCCTTCTACCCAGGCTGGCTGCGCGGCTTCTGGAGCATGGTGAGCCTCTTCATCATCGCCATCTGCGTGGGCGCGGTGGCGGCCGAGGTGGAGGGGCTCATGTACCTCGAGAGCGTCCTTACCGAGTCCATCGGCACTTATGGCTCTTACACAGTGGCCGTCATCATCGCGCTGCTAATCCCCGCCATCTCGGGGCTCTTCAACCGCCTGGCCGAGGCGCTCACGGACAACGAGAACCACGCGACGCAGCCGTCCCACGACGCGGCGCTCGTGGTCAAGGTGTTTGCGCTCAACGTGGCCAACTACTTCGGCGCGCTGCTCTACATCGCCTTTGCCAAGAAGTGGACCTACGGCTGCGCAAAGGACTGCTGCATGTACGACGCGTCAGTGCAGTTCGTGGCCATCCTGGTGGTGCTCACACTCCTCAAGATCATGGGGCCGGTGGTGGAGATGCTCAAGCTTCGGCAGCGCTGCGGAAAGCTCAGCGGCGGCGCCAGTCGGCTCTTCTTCAAGGTGGTCATCTGCGTGGTCAATGTGTTCGCCACTCTCGCCCGAGGCTACTTCGGCTACATGCCCAAGGACTACTTTTCCACGGCTTCGCTGCTCGCGGATGCCGGTGACGCGGCGGGCGAGGGCGGCGCGCAACCTTGGGAGCAGGAGTTCAGCCGCGAGGCGTACGAGGGGGTCTTCAACGACATGGCCGAGGCAACGCTGCTGCTCATGCTCGTCGCGTCCTTCTTCGCCGTGTTCCCCGCCGCGCCCATCTTTCTCGTGCTCATGAACCTGCTCGAGATACGCATGGACGCGCTCAAGATGATGACGCGCGTGCGCCGGCCGGCCCCCGAGGCCGCCACGGGCATCGGCCTCTGGGAGGACATCGTGGACCTCATCGCCGTGTCCGCGGCGCTCACCAACTGCGCGCTCGTGGTGTTCACGACCAACACCTTCGCAGACTACAGCCTAGTAACACGCTTTCTTATCTGGTTCACGGCCACGTCGGCCTTTATCGTCCTGCGCTACGTCCTCGTCTACGCAATCCCCACCGAGCCGTTCGGCCTGTCTGACGTCCGGAAGCGCCACAAGTTCCTGCGGGCCAAGCACGTGTTCGGGTTCGTCGAGGACGAGGACGACGACGAAGACGACAGTGTCCGCGTGCGCGGCATGGTGGACCTCGAGTCCATGGATCTCTCGAAGATGGTGGGCGGCGAGCAGAACGCCGAGCTCGTGGACCAGATTCGCAACTACCAGACGCAGCTGCGCCTCGTGAACAACGAGCTGGACGACCAGAAGGCCGCGCTGCAGGACGCCATGCTCTACGAGATCATGAACAACAAGACGGGCATCGGCGAAACGCTGGACGGCCTGCCGCTCGGCTGCCTCTACATTACGCTCGAGAAGATTGAGAACTTCATGCCTGAGCCGCTTCCGTTCGCGGGTAACATCCAGATGGTCATCTCGCTGCGGCCGAACGACAGCGAGAAGGCCGCGCCGGGCCCGCCGCCCTTAACGTCCAAGCGCGGGCGGCCGACGCGGGTCAAGGGTGAGATCGAGTTCGAGGAGCTGTTCACGCTGGCGCCGGTGAAGACGCATAAGGCCGACATCTTCTTCGACATCATGGACAGCTCCACGGACCCTAAGCGGCGCGGCACGGCCTTCTTGAGCCTTGCCAAGCTCTCCGACCAGCTCGTGCACCAGAAGGCCATCTACATCTCCCAACGCGACCCCGACAACGCCACGCGCTTCAACCCCTCCGAGGCCAAGCTTAAGGTTAAGGTGCAGTTCAAGTACTCCAAGATCAAGCCGATCAAGGAGCGCATCGCCAAGCTCACCAAGAGCCAGGCCACCATCGAGAAGGCCATCACCATGTCCCGCCTCGGTCGCCAGCGCTCCGACGTCGCCTAACGGCCGGGGTTGAGCGCGGGCGGGCTGTGCAGCTGGCAGTGCGGGGAGATAGACGAGAGGGGGCGAGAGAGATGAGGGGGAGCGAAGCTGGTGCTGATGTAGAATGCAGTTCTTGTGTTGTCAGACGCGCCGACCAGACCAGCAATTTGTGGTTGCGCCCCCCAACAGGACGCTGGCGTCTCTCGTCTCTCGTCTCTCCGGCAGTGCGAACAGTTTGATTGCTACACCCCCGGAATGAAGCGGCGAACACGACCCCGGTTTTAACCGGGGGTCTGGGGGCGGCGCCCGGGGGTGTGGTTTCGAAGAACGGGCAGGGGCACTGGACTGGACAAGACAAGAAAGCCGCTTTGAAGTCACTTCTGACCACGCCGCTTCAACATTTCTTTGCCTGAAGTGGACTTCAAGTGGGCATTGAACCCGGGATGCTTTGAACCAGCTCCTTGCAAGTCAATAAATCGCAAGGGCGGCCCGCGCCTTGTGTTTGGATATGGCCACTCAGTGCCATATACAATCGAACGACTTTCTACCCATCATCCCCTTGCTCGTAGCCCGCAGTCGCCGCTCGACTCGCCTTGATCCGGGGCTCGCGCCTGCCCCTGCGCCGTCAATGACAGCGGCGTTGAAAAAAGCAGCGGCGGCGAAGGAGGAGACGGAGAAAGATACGGCGCTGAAGCGGGCGCGGGATGAGCGCAACGTCGGCCTCAGAGACTTTGGCGGCAAGGGGGGCTTGTCGAATTTGAACGACCCGAAGGATCCAAAACACATGACCGTGGTGAAGGCAATC
>Ga0181573_10005801_pt1 | contig 10153 bp, 6 predicted proteins | sample 101ome_25_FD_148643 | JGI IMG/M metagenome (GOLD analysis project Ga0181573, IMG submission 148643) | Coastal salt marsh microbial communities from the Groves Creek Marsh, Skidaway Island, Georgia - 101409BT metaG (spades assembly) | ecosystem: Environmental > Aquatic > Marine > Intertidal zone...
GAACACCCCGGTATAGGGGGCTGGGGTCCCCTACGAATAGGGGCTACCAAACCGCTCGCGAGAAAGCTATTCAAGCTATTCATGAACTCGCGAACCCGACGCCGACCCCGTCTGTCCTTTCGAGGAACTCCACATACCGCCGCAAGTCCTTATCGCTCGGCCGAAGCGACCGCCACGCCCCCAGCACGAAAATGTCCCACGCGTCGCTCGCGTACTCGCCACACCCATACAAATCTGCAATTTTGACGTTGGCGTCCACCCGGAACACCCCGGTATACGCGTCATAGAACGCTTCCCGATACTCCCTGGCAAACCGCTTCAACCCGACCGCCCGCTTCCTCCACAAGCCCAACGGCTTCAAGACCGCCTCCAACCCCTCGGTGTCAGCCCCCGCGAGCACGTCAGGATCAGGATACCTGTCAAAGAAACCGTCCCGATACACCACATGCCGTACCACGGTCGCCGTCGTCTTGTTCAGCAACTGACAGACCACGAGCAGCTTGAATGGGTCGTTGTACACCATGGCGTCCTCTTCAATGAGGCCATAGGGAGACACCGGCGGCCTGGAGAACGAGGAAGCGCGTGACGAGTGAGCGTTGGGTCTGGGCGAGCGAGCACGCGTCGAGTTCAACACGTGCACCCACACGCGCGTGAGCTTTCCTTCCGCATCCGGTCGCGTCTCGGGTGGCTCGGGACGCAGCTGCCACGGCCTTCGCGACGGCGACACTGTCACCGGAGAGAACGGCGGCGAGGCAGGGGACGGCCCGGCAGGCAGAACGACACAGTCTATCTCCATCGCCGAACGCTCGTCGCTCCCTTCCACACGGACGTCCTCGTGCGAGGCGCCACAGCTCCCGCCGACCCGCTGGCGCTTTGCCTCACCGCGACCAGTCTCCGTATCAGCATCAGTCTCCACGAGTCGACGGGTACGACCCGTCGACGTCGACGTCGACGTCGCCACCTGCCGCGCCGCCCGCTTCGCCGCCATCAGCACCTCTTTCTCCGACACGCCCCGTTGCAGTCTTGCGACTCGATTCGAATGAAGCATTCCCTCGATGGCGACCTCTGCACTGTGCTGCAACTCGCTCGCCCGCGCCCTCGACCTGCTCGGCGCCACATCTCTCCGTGACGACACTCGCCGGCGGGGACCCATTATTTGTTTGTGGTGGGGTGGGCGCGAGCGTCGTGGTTTTTTTGCGGTACCCCAGCACCGGTCAGATCAGAAATACTCTAACTTCGTGGCTGTCGCTTGACACAGAGACAGACACACGCATCGACTGTGTGTACACGGCGCGGCATTGCGACTGGGTCGTTATAGACTGCTGAATTCCGACAGACAAGGAGGATGCCAAAGACGGACGGCTTCTGAATCGAACGAGAACTGACCTTCTGTTTCAGAGACAGACGACCGGTGAGCGGGAGCCATAGCGATAGACCGACCGAACCCGGTGTGTGGCGTGGTGTCCGTCCGACTGTCAACGAGGAACGGGAGCGCGCGGACGGATTCGTCGAGCCAGCCTAGAGCAACAGGATGGGAGAGCGAGAGCCGTCTGCCCCGTCTGTTTCGTCGGATTCGTTCACGGCGCAGCAGCGTGATGTTCTTCGGAACCAGGTGGCGGCGTATAAGTTTTTCGAGGCGCTGAACAAGAAGGTGGGCATCCCGCAAGCGCTCAAGTCGGAATGGTTGCCGTTGTTGCACCCGCCGCCGTTGGATTCGCCGTCGTCGGTCAAGTCGCTGGCTGCGGATATATATGCGTATCGGAATCAGGTGGTGGAATCGCTGAAAGAGATGAAGCGGCGGTATGACAAGGCGCGTGGGAAGGACCTGTCGGATCAGTCGCTGTCGGATCCGATCATTTTGTCTGGGCAGCCGTTGTTGGTGGGGTCCAACGTGAATATAAGTGGCGAGCGGTCGTTAGTTTATTCGCCGTGGATGCATGGGAAGGCGCTGGGGGACAACCAGGGCAACGGCCAGGGGTGTCCGCTGCTGGTGCAGATTATGAAGACAGAGTACCAGAATGCGATGCAGGAGCAGTATCGGACCGAGTATCGGCGGCTGGTTGGGAGTCTGACGCCGGCGTATAAGGCGGCGCATCCGGGGATGTCGGAGAATCCGGGGAAGGCGGTGAAGGACGGGTCGTTGAAGTATGGGGATGCGAGGGCGCAGGTGCGTTGAACTGGATCGACGCGCGTCGATTATCACGCTCACGCTGATACTCACGCTGATACTCATCACGCTCACGCTTCTTCTTATCCCTCGCAGTACATCTGTCTGCAGCAACTGCAGAATCAGCGGATGCTGAGAAAGCAGGTGGACGAGGCGGGGGCGGCGATCTGTGCGTTGAATGACAAGCAGTACAAGTCGATGCTGAATACGAACAAGAAGTTGCGGATTCAGCAGGTGAAACAGGAGATGCAGACGCGGGCGGAGGAGGCGACGGCTAGGGCTCGGGACGCGAAACAGCATCGGCAGGAGTTGGTGAGTGTGGCGAATGCGGTGCGAGACTTGCGGGTGTATCGGAATAAGCACGTGTTGAAGACGCATGATAAGCTGACGCGAGCGAGACTGAAGGAGATGATGGCCACGGCGAAGGACGGCGGGGACGCGACCAACCTGAGGCTGGATGCGCTGAAAAAGTACGGGATGGAGGCGTACAAGGAGATGCTGGCGGCGCAGACGGCGGGGCTGAATAGTACTGGGGAGAAGTATGACGCCATTTGCAAGTTTCTGGCGGATACGGAGGAGTATATGCATCGGCTCGCGGGGCGGATCGCGTCGGTCAAGCTGACCGCCGAGGCGAGCAAGGCGGCGGCGCGCGCGGTCGAGGACGCGAGGCGGCGGGGGCTGACGGAAGAAGAGGTGCAAGAGGCAGCGCAGAATGCTATTCAGGAGGCTCAAGAGGGGAGCAGTGTGATCCAGGAGGCACTGGGGGATTTGGACGGGGCGGACGCGCAGAAGCGGTACTACCAGCTTGCCCACTCGAGCACAGAGGAGATCACCGATCAGCCCAAGCTCTTGTCGCCGCCTAACGGGGCCAAGCTGCGCGAATACCAGATCGTGGGTCTGCAGTGGATGATTTCGTTGTACAACAATCATCTCAACGGGATCCTGGCGGACGAGATGGGCCTTGGAAAGACGGTTCAGGTGATGGCGCTCATCGCCTACCTGATGGAGAAGAAGGACAACCGAGGGCCGCATCTGATCATCGTGCCCAATTCGGTGATCGTCAACTGGAAGAGCGAGCTCACTACGTGGCTGCCGTCTGCGCGGTGCGTGTATTACGTGGGAAACAAGGAGGACAGGAACCGGCTCTACGTGTCGGAGGTCCAGCCGATGCAGTTCAACATCCTGGTCACCACGTATGAATTCATCATGCGGGACCGTGCCAAGCTGTCCAAGGTCGACTGGCAGTACCTCATCATCGACGAGGCTCAGCGGATGAAGGACAGGGAGAGCAAGCTGGCGAAGGACCTGGACAAGTTTCGGTCGGCTCGGCGGCTCCTCCTGTCTGGAACGCCGCTGCAGAACGAGCTCGAAGAGCTGTGGTCGCTGCTCAATCTGCTCCTCCCGGACGTATTTGATGACGCCAAGGTGTTTTCCGAGTGGTTCGGCGGCGGCGGGCAGGGCAAGGGCAACAAGCAGGACGAGGACTGGCTCGACACCGAGCAGCGCGTGATCGTGGTGCACCGCCTGCACCAGATCCTCGAGCCGTTCATGCTTCGTCGCCAGGTCGAGGACGTCGAAGGGACTCTCCCCGAGAAAACGACGTACACGATCCACTGCCCGATGTCGGCGCACCAGTCGATGACCTACAACTGGGTCAAGGCGACGTCGACGCTGCGCCTCGACCCAGATACGAACAGCCAGTTCGTCCGGCGGGGCCTCAAGTGGGCCAGCCTGCACAACAAGTGCATGGAGCTGCGGAAGATTTGCAACCACCACTTGCTCTCCTATCCGCCGCACACCTGGGCCGTCGGGCAGAAGATTGTCTCGCAGTGCGGCAAGCTGGTCATGCTTGACAAGATGCTCGTCAAGCTCAAGGCCACCGGTCACAAGGTGCTGCTCTTCTCCACCATGACCAAGCTGCTAGATATCTTGGAGGAGTATCTCAAGTGGAGAAAACTTCCCGAGTCGCTGGGCGGCGGCACCATGCGGTACCTGCGCATCGACGGGTCCACGTCGCTCGAGGACCGCGAGACGGCCATGCGGGATTTCAGCGCGCCCGACTCGGACGCGTTCATCTTCCTCCTCTCCATCCGTGCCGCTGGACGCGGACTCAATCTCCAGACGTCAGACACGGTCATCGTCTACGACCCGGTAGGTGTTGGTGAATGAATGCTGCTGGCGAACGCCGCGCGCAGCCGCTCGCTCGCTGAATCGCTGAATCGCTCGATCCCTCGCTCTCTCACGCTCATACATGCACCCATGCCCATGCCCGCAGGATCCCAACCCGAAGAACGAGGAGCAGGCCGTCGCCCGCTCGCATCGGATCGGGCAGACCCGGGAGGTGAAGGTCTTCCACATGGAGGCCGTCACGGACAACATCGAGACGCGGCAGATGGGCGGCCGAGCCACGTCTGCCGACGGCGAAAAGCTCGTCTACGGAGACAGCATCGAGTCCATCGTGAGGAACCAGATCCAGACGAGGAAGATTGCCATGGCCAACGAAGTCATCGACGCCGGCCGCTTTGACCAACAGACGTCCATGGAGGAGCGCAGGGACACGCTCGAGTCGATGCTCCAGGATCCAGAGCGGATGAAGCGATCGACCAACATCTCTCCCTCGGACGACGAAATCAACGTGATGATGGCCAGGGGCGAGGACGAGCTGGCCATCTTCCGCCGCCTCGACGCCGACCCCTCCATTGTCTGGATGCAGCGGTCGCTGGAGACGGACGTCCCTGGATGGCTCCGATATGGCGCAAACGACTTGATGGCGGCCAAGGCGGACAACTCGAAGCACGCGGTTGACATCGAGGCCGAGATTGCCGCCCTGACGGGCAAGGTGATCCACCATCATGACCCCAAGGTGGGATCCAAGCGCCCTGGCGCTGCTCCAGGGCCGGGATCGGCCCCTGTCGTGGCTCCTGCAAAGCGTCTGGACGCTGGAGAGCCCTCCGTGACGGTTCGAAGCGAGCGGGGAGACGACGAGGGGGAGGACGATGTCACCGTTGCGAACGACGACGAAGAGGAGGAGATCAAGGAGAGCGACAGGTTCATTCTCGACGACGAGGTGCAGGGCATGGACATCGACGCGAGTTGAAATTCTACGTGTCACGACAGGCTCCTGTACCGTTGCGGGCTTGACTTGCCATTCTCCATCGTTCTCGTTCAGTTTCCCGTTTCTCGTGGCCTTGCCCTCCATTCGAACGTTGGAAATTCTTCCACGTAGTAACCTGTGGTCGACCGTGGGCAGACGCACTCTGGGTTCACGAACAAAGGTGGTCCGAACCGCGAGCCCGAGGCAATTCCGGCCAGTCGTTCGAGCGTGAATTTGTCGTTCTTCACTCCTTTTCGCGTCTATCTTGGCGTCAATTACAACTCTTTGAAGCATTTCGGTGCGCTTCGTGTGGATAAATAGAGCCGAAAGGCCCAGGACACGCCACGGATCCCGATGACCGAGTCTCCCAGCTCGAGAGACGAGACTGTGGCCGTGGCGGTGCACATACGTCCGCTCGTCGAGCAGGAGATCGAACAGGGCTGCTCCGAGTGCATACACGTGCCTTCTCCGGGCCGACCGGAGGTCGTCGCGGGACCCAACAACAGCTTCTCGTACGACCACGTCTTTGGTGGTCTAGGCAAGCGGTCCGACCTGCTTTACGACGAGTGCGTGGCGCCGTTGGTCGACGGGCTGTTCAGCGGATATAATGCGACGGTGTTTGCGTACGGGCAGACGGGGTCCGGGAAGACGTACACGATGGGAAGTGCCTTTCCGCAGACGTGCTCGAACGATGAGCGGGGCGTCATCCCCAAGGCGATGGAGGCCATCTTCTCGCGCATTGCGAGCACGTCTTCGTCGAAAGAGTTCACGATCAAGGTCGGATTCGTCGAAATCCACAAGGAGGAGATCAAGGACCTCCTGTGCGTGCGGACGTCCTCCTCTGCCACCGTGCACATCCGAGAGGTGCCGGGCGGCGGCATCGTGCTGGCGGGGGCACACGAGGTGGAAGTGAGCAATCAGGCGGAAATGATTGCTGTTCTGGAGCGAGGAACGTGCTTGCGTGCGACGGGGGCGACTGGGATGAACCAGAGGTCCAGCAGGTCTCACGCCATTTTTACCATCACGTTGGAGCAGCGGTCGGTCTCGGTCTCCACGGACGATCGGCAGCAGCGTTCTCGCAAGAACAGCGATGATACCGAAGCCAACGAGAGCGACGAGGACGACCTCGACGACCTCGACGATCTCGACGACGGCTACCTGTGCGCCAAGATGCACCTCGTCGACCTGGCCGGGAGCGAGCGCGTGAAGCGGACCAAGACGGAAGGCCAACGGCTTCAGGAAGGCATCAAGATCAACAAGGGGCTGCTGGCCCTGGGCAACGTGATCAATGCACTGTCCGAGAACAAGCAGCACGTGCCCTATCGGGACTCCAAGCTGACGCGAATGCTGCAGGACTCTCTGGGGGGCAACAGCAAGACGCTGATGATCGCATGCGTGTCTCCTGCCGACGTCAACATGGAAGAGAGTATCAACTCGCTGCGCTATGCCAGCCGGGCGAGGGCCATCAAGAACAAGCCGGTCGTCAACAGGGACCCGGTGGCGGCCCAGATCGCGAGTCTGCGACAGCAGCTGGCGCTCGCCCGGGCCGAAAACACCGACCTACGACGTCAGCTGGGTATTTCTCCGACGGAAAACCTGCAGGACCAGCAATCGCTCGACGACATGAAGCTGGCCCTGGACTCGACCAGGGGCCAGCTCGCCCAGCTGACGAGGGACCTCGGTCTGGCCAAGAAGGCCAACGACGAGCTCAAGAAGGACCTCCAGGAGCAAGCAGAGGAGCGTCTTATTGCCTGCATGCAGCGGGACAAGATGGCCCAGGCGCTGACGGCCAGGATCGGCGAGGACGAGGCCGCGGCCACGATCGCCGGCATCGGGGCGTCGATGGAATCTGGTTCTGTCGAGTCCAACCTGCTCAAGCGGGTGCAGGAGCTCGAGGAGGAGAATCGAAACCTCCGCTTCACATGCAATCGCAATGGCAATGGCAATGGCGTCGGCAGCGGATCGCCGATGGCGGGTGGGAACACGGGCGTCTCGCCGCTGTCGATCAGGGCAGACCACGGGGCCGGCCTCGACGACGACTGTGCCGCAGGGTCCCCGTTCCGCGTTCCCATCTCGCCGCTATCGCCGTTCTCCAACGCGGACGAGGACGAGGGGATGGACGAAGAGGCGATCAACAGGCGACGGGTGATCGACTCGATGAATGAGGAGATGGACAAGCTGCAGTCCGACCTCGAGGCCAAGGAGGCGGCCATACGCAAGGTCTCCAACCACGCCAGCATGCAGGTGGCGTACACCGCCCACTTGCAGGAGATCCAGAAGGAGCGCGACTCTCTCGCGAAAGAGCGGCGCGCGCTGCTGTCCAAGATCAAGGACCTCCAGTCGGCGTCGGCCGAGGAGCGGATGCAGCTGGAGAGGATGTACAAGTCAAAACTCCGCGAGCTGGATCAGAAGGTCAAGGCCGCGGAGAGGAGGGAGCAGAAGATCCGCGCGCTCGAGGCCACCCAGCAGAAGGCCTCTCAGAAGGTCAAGGACCTGCAGGGCGAGGTCCAGAGCATCAAGGTCCAGAAGGCGCAGCTTATGAAGCAGGCCGCCGTCGCCGGCAAAGAGTACGTCCAGTGGAAGCGCGAGAGGGACCGGGAGGTTCAGAAGCTCAAGCGTGAGAACCAAGCCACCGAGGTCAAGTTGCTCAAGATGGAGGCCCAGAGCTCCCGGCAGCAGGCGTATCTGAGGCGGAAGATCGAGGAGGCGGCCGCCGCCCGCAAGCGCCTGGCCAACCTCGAGGGCCGCCGGCGTCGGTCTTCCCGGCCGAGTTCGAGCTCGAGTCTGGGGGCGGACAGGCAGCAGGATCTCGTCCGTCAGGCCTCGCTCCCGGCCGACATGGCCGAGTGGCTGGAGGGCGAGCTCGACTCGTGCTGCTCTTCCATAGAGCTGCAGAAGGTCCTAGAAGGCGAGAAGGCCGCCCGGAGCGAGGCCGCTCGCCAGCTCCGCGACGTGGAGAAGCGGATCGCCGCCCTGAAGAACCCTCGCTGGTGGGGCGTCCTCTCGCCCGGCGCCAACAAGGACCAGAAAGCGCTGGAGCAGCAGAAGCGGGATCTCATCAAGAAAGCTGAGATGCATGGGAAGGAGATCCAGGAGGCGCAGCTCCTGCTGATGCAGAGCCGCGCTGCAGAGGAGGAAAAGGGCCAGGGCGCCGCCGACCCGTCGAGGTGGAACGCCATCTCCAACGTCGACGAAGCCCAACGGGCTCTCGTCTCGCTATTCATGGCTGCCAGCCGCTACAAGGCGCAGTCGTACGAGTCTCAGTCCGCACTGGCGGACATCAACGAGGAGATGGACCTGCTCCGGCTCAAGCTGGAAGTCGCCGAGGCGGAGCGCCTCGAGCAGCAGATGCAGCTGGACGAGTTGCGAGCTGCCGTCGATGTCGCCGAGATCAGCGCCGTCGTGCAGCGCACGTTCACGCCCGCGGCGATAAAAACCGAGGATTCGGCGGTCAAAGAGGTGCTCGAGGAGCTCGACTCAATGGTCGTGGGCGGCAACGAGGAAGAGGACGATGCTGACGACGCGACGTCCGGCGTCACGTCGTCAATGTCGGTGTCGGCGGTTTCGGCGTCGGTTTCAGTGTCGCAGTCGTACTCGCGCGTCTCGTCGGCCATCAGCGACGACTCGGTGGTGTCCCGGGAGCCAGTCGGCCCCGGCCAGGCGCTCCTGCCGGGGGAGATTGCGGTCCTCGGACACATGAACTCTGAGAGGGCCAAGTCTGGGCAGGATGCGCAGTACGTCCTGACCACCCGCGACCTCGTCGCGTGTCTCGAGAGGGTCCCCGACTGGCACGACGGGTCCAAGTTCTCCGCGTCGAGCAGCAGCAAGAACGGCAGCAAGATCAGGAAGTCAAAGGCGGAGCTCATCGCCGACTACCTGAAGCTCGTCGCCGGCAGGGATCCCCCGAACGGGTCGGGGTCCAAGATCAAGGCGGAGCGCGCCTCTGTCGTCTCGTCGCCGTCGGTCGTTCGCAGCATCGATCTCGGGTCGGTGTCTGACGGCGGGAGTCCGGTCGTCGTCAATGATCCAGACGCGAGGGTGTACATTTCGAGGTCGCCGGGGGAGAAGAAAAAGTCGCCCGAGAGAGCGGCTCGCGATTCCCACGTGGCGGCGGAGCGCAAGCTCTGGATACCCTAGTGGCCGCGGATTAAAATTCGATCAACTCGTCATCCTCATTGTCAGTCTCATTGTCATTCTCGCCATTGCCATTCCCACCCACCGTATCGATGTCGACATCAACGCCAACGCGTTCCTCAGTTCTCTCTGCCTCCGCCTCGACTGCGGCCACCTCGACCTCGGCGCCCGTAGAATCCGCCTTGGATCGATTGGAAGTCGCTTTTGCTTGCCGACTCTGGCGCCGACGCTCTGCGAACCACGCCACGACGACGTCCTTCCGCACGCGGTGCTCGTCCCACATGCCCCGAATATGATCATCGGTCAACCACTCCGTCTTGGACCAGATCATCTCGAGCGTGGCCTCGGCCCGTTTCCCGATCGCCTTGTCCGTCTTTGCATAGCTGAGAACGAGCGAAGCGCGAGTGAGCGCGTCGGGGCGTGCGAGCGCGCGACGATCGAGTCCAATACCCACCGCTTCCACGCCGGCTGGCCCTGACCCTGACCCTGGCCCTGACCGTTTCGCGGGTGCGGCTTCCTACTCGGCGCACTGGCCTTCCGTCCGGCCATACAGGTAACCCGGACGGGCCCGTTAAACAAGACTCGACGCGAAACCGGCGGTGGCATGCCCGTGTGGATTTGTCGTAGGTAGTCGCACCAGGGCTCCTCCCCAACAACGGTTGACGGTCGCAGTGACTGCAATGGCTCTACCGCGTGCCGAGAGCCTCGGTTAGTTTCGTCCTAGGCACCTGGTGCGATTCGTTCCGCTGAGATTCTTT
>Ga0181573_10005806_pt1 | contig 10148 bp, 5 predicted proteins | sample 101ome_25_FD_148643 | JGI IMG/M metagenome (GOLD analysis project Ga0181573, IMG submission 148643) | Coastal salt marsh microbial communities from the Groves Creek Marsh, Skidaway Island, Georgia - 101409BT metaG (spades assembly) | ecosystem: Environmental > Aquatic > Marine > Intertidal zone...
ACTGCATCGCAAACACTCCGATCGAAGGTGTGGTATGGGCGGGCGAGCCTGAGCTTCGATCCTATTACCGAAACTATTCTCGCGAAGGGTACAGATGCGATGTTTGTCCCCATGGTGGTAACTGCACGGGCCTTGACATACCGTATATCGCTGCGCAGCCTGGATTTTACAGGACTAGCACGGTTACCACCAAATTCAACAAATGCCCTAATCCAGAAGCCTGTGTTGGCGGGTTTGACAGCCTCTGCCTCGTGGGCAACAACAGTGGGTACACAGGAACGCTCTGTGCAAACTGTCTGCCTGGATATGCTCACCCGACCATTAATGGGCGCTTCCCTCCTCGATGTCTGGGATGTGGAAACGTTGGCATCAATACAGCAATCTTCCTCGTGCAGCTTGCGGGTATTGTGTCCATCATCTCCATAGTTGTGTGGACAAATGTCAGGCGCGGATCCGATGCCATCTGCTTGATCAAGACCTTCATCACCTATATGCAGACTGTCGCCCTCGCCAAGGACCTTGACTTACGATGGCCAGAAGCAACGTCTGGCTTTATGGTCTTCATGGAGAAGCTAAGCACTATAGACATGCGATCTTTCTCGGTGCAGTGCTTGTTCCCGGGCAACTACTACTCCGAGACTGGATTGTATCTTGCAACACCCCTGATCATGGGCACTGCCTTGCTGCTGTACTACTCAGTTTTTCAGTTCTTCGAAGAACAGAGAAGCTCAATCTCGAGTAGACGGGGAAGGACGTCTAAGATTGCAGAAATTGAAGAGGAATCGGAGAGCGACGATGATGGAGATCGCAGCCCTGTGGTCAAAGCTGCAGATCTCAGGACTAAGATAAGGGTCGAGGCAATGGACAACGCGATGTTTGAGGAGTCATGGGAAGCGAAAGCGTTTGACAAGGTTTTCATGCTGGCGATCATTATGCTATGGTTCATGTACCCCACGCTCGCCAAGTACATGATCGGTCTTCTCCAATGCAAGCGCCTTGACAACGGATCCGACAACGTCTTTCTGGTCGCAGATATGAGCATCAAGTGCTACGACTCGACACACAGCAGCTGGCTGTTCCTCTTCTTCGTTGTTCTCATCATCTACGTCCTCGGCATTCCATTGCTGTCGATGTTCCTCCTACAACTGGAAGGCGAAAACCACGATCGACTCGGTATGCGATTCCGAGTCGGATTTCTTTACAAAGGACATGATATCGAGAGGGCTTGGTGGTGGGACCTTGTGATATTTGCTCGCAAATTCACGATGATCAGCGTTGTCGTCCTCGGAGCTAAAACCACTCGCGTCAGCAGTTATTTTGCTGGTTGGATCCTCGAGATATTCATGATTGGTCATTTACTATTCGCGCCGTATGACAACGAGAGGCAGCACAAGATCGAGACGTATGGATTGCTGGCAAATATTTTCACCTTTAACATGGGTTACATGTTCTACGAACGGGACGAGTGGTGGATGCATCTCATAGCGTCATTCGTGTTCTTCGCCATCAACCTCTTCATGTGGTACTTGTTTTTCGTCTGCTTGAAGCAAGAGCTCGCCCTCGAAGGTGAGACGATGAGGATCGCCCGCGCGAATCACGACTATGAATTGGAAGACAAGATCGCGGATGAGTTCGAGAAGAGGCGCGACAAGGAGAAGGACCAACAGAAGGCGATGGAGGAGAAGGCCAAGCTCGACCAGATGATAGGCCGGCCACTTCCCTTTGCCGATGACAAGCTCTGGGAGAAGATGAGGACCGCGACGGTCCCGGAGATGCGACAGGATCATAAGGAGCTGTCGGACAAACTCGAGGATATGAGATCTAAGTGGAAGCAGCGCTGGAACGCCAACGTGGAGAGGAAATACCGCGTGGATGAGGTCCACAGAACGAAGGAGGTCTCCGCGGCTGAGAAGTGGCGAGAGCGCAAGGCTGCAGAACAGAGCGCGACACTGAAGGCGAGGGAGGGAACGCTCAGGCAGACCTGGCAAGAGAGGATGGCACAGCGTAAAGCTGAAAGAGAAAAGTCAAACGGAGGCCGAAGGTGAGTTCACACCCACCTCCGCCTGTGGCATAGATTTTTAATTTAGACATTAGAGGAAAGAGAGCGAAGCGAGACAACGTTTACTTTCGCAGCCGGCAGCTATATCTGCCCGCCTTTTTCCGTATTTTAAAATGGATTTTTGTTGGTCTCTATGTTAGCAGTTCTATCCCCCCAACGGCGCTTACGCGAGCTGCTTGATGAGGGCGTTGCCCTGATCCTGGACGGCGGCGAGCGCGGCGGTGGCGGCAGCCTGGTCCTTCTGGCGGATGGAGAAGTCGAGCTTCTCGATGGAGGCGTAGAAAGCCTTGGCCGCAGCCTTGTCGCCACCCTTGTCCGCAACGAGGTTGTTCATGTCGAAGCGGAGGGTACCAACCTGGCGGCGGAGCTCGTTGGCGGCCTGGGTCCAGTAGGCCTTGCCGACGTACTCACCCACGTCATTGTTGAGGCGAGCGATGGACTCGGACGCGCGCGTCGCGGTCTGGGCAGTGGTGAGCTTCTGGAAGGAGAAGCGGGAGTTGCCGTCCTGGCGCACGGACTGGGTGATGTTGAGATCACGGGCCTGATGGAAAAGGGAAAGGGATCGTCAGTGGATCGCTCAGGGTGGGTTGTCGTTGTTGTTTGCAGATAAGTTTGTTGGAGGGGCCACAGACAAATTTGACGACACCGGGAGGGGCGATCACGTCGGATCGCCAGGGGGGGTGGGGTTCGGCCAAGTACGCACCTCGTAGATGAGCTGGAGACCGTTCTTGTTGGTCTGGCGCTCGTCCTGGAGCTCGATCATGTTGAGCGCCATGGCGGGGGTGGCCTGGAGAGCGATGACACCGGCCGCGAGGAGGGAGGCAGCCTGCGAGGAAGGAATCGGTCGGGAGGGAGAGGGCGATGAGTTCAGGGTTTTTTTTGCCGGCAACAACGCCGGGTGATCGCGACGAGGGGAGCACCGAGCCAGGAAATCCCCGCGCTTGCGGGATATTATATCGCTGAGACATCGTTCAAGCACCTCGCGCGCGCGAAACCGGCGGAAGATTGCCCACGGGTCGCCGGTTCCCGCGCGAAAGCCGAAGTCTTGTTAATATCCGCAACGCAATCGCGAGAGATTTCGCACCTTGCGGGCATCGGCGGAGGCGGTCACGGCGACGGACGCCTTGGCCTTGGGGGCGGTCTTCGCCTGGACGAGGGCCTTGCCGGTGAACACGGAAGCAGCGGAGGAAATGGCAGCCATTTTGACGAGTATAAGGCTCGTTTGCGGTCGGGGAGTGTGCGAATATGACGGCATTTAGGAGCAGGAAACGGAGCAAGTCAGCTGGGGAGGATTTCCTCGTTTCTTCCCAGCCAATCAGATCGTCGAGATTATTTATCTGGAGCAACACGCGTAATATCTCAAGAATAGACCGAGGCTTTCCACCGATCAATCGGCCTCAATCCAACTGTGATGATTCAGACGAGTCGTAAACCAGAAGCTTTGATTTCGTGCATTTTCAGAGCCTTTTTTCGAGGCATTTCCGCTTGCAGCGTGTGAGAGCGATCACCTGCTTTTCCACGCGGTCTTGTCACCAGCTGTCACCCGCGGTGGAAGGCTTTTTCGCGGGTCCTTTCACGAGTCCGCCGTCGCGGCGCGGCACACACCACGCGACACGCGTCGGGAACCATGAGCGCAGCCATGCGAAGGACCAGTGGGAACGAGCTTTGCGTCCGCACCTTCCTGCTCGTGCCCGTGGCGGCGGTTTGCCTGCTGTTGGCCCGCGCCGCGCTGCTTATGTGGTTCTACAGTTCCCCGCTGGTCGTGGCGCTCTCCCCGCCCGCGGAGACGGGAGCGGGAGCCGGACGGGCGGGATCATCAGGACTGCTCGACCGCGTGCTCGCGCTCGGCCCGATTGAGCACGCGCGGCCTCGTCACCCACGACGACCAATGGACGAGGCGGCGATGTTCGCGGTACACGTCAGGCGAGGTGACCCCAAAAACGACGGGAGTCAAGCAGGGGAGGTGGAGAGGCTCGCCGCTCAGAGGCTCGCGAGGGACGACGGCGCGGAGATCGAGGTTGGTGACGGACTCAACATCGTGCGCGCGCACTTCGTGTACGAGAACGACCTGACGGATCCCCTCGAACCCGAGGAGGTCGAGCGGTGGCTCGGGGGCGCGCCGGGCTCTGACTCGTCCAGGCTCGTCGAGGCTTCCAGGCGTCAAGAGCGCGATACCGTGGGCGAGGCTTTCGACGAGTTCAGCGGCATCTACGGGGCAGCTGTCAAGACCAGGGCCATCCGGTGGCTGCACGAGTCTCCGCCCACGTACGACCGCGCGTGGGTGATCGAACCCGACGTTGTCTACACCGGACAGTGGGCCGAGCTTTTCGCCTTTTACGACGAGAAATATCCACGCGCGGACCTTGTATCAGTAAACAGCACCCACAGCACCGGAGGATCGAGCTGGGCCCACGCCGCGGAGTGCACGCTCTGCTCAGAGGGTGATGGACGGTGGCAGACGGCGTTCCTGCCGGTGTTCAGGATATGTCGAAGGCTCGCGTCCGCGGTTCTCGAGACCCTCCGCTCCAACCGCACAGGTCACCACGAGGCTCTGCTGCCAACCGTGTGCGAGAGACTTTCGTGGTGCGAGTGGACCAGCATCAGCCACGGGGACATATACAGGTACCGCCCGTTCATTGCGTTAGACGAGGCGGAGCAAAGCGCGAAGCCCGGAAGGCTGTACCACCCGGTCAAGTCCGCTAATGTTTTAAGGGCGCTGGCACACGTGGAGGAGGTTTGAGACTATGTTTGTTTCCTACTGCACGACGAATATATGATATGATGACCCCTCACTCCACGTCCTGGTAAACTCCGATGGTCGCGCATCGTCTAGATTTCCCTGCCAGCACGATCGATCGGGCGAGGCGCAGCTTGTACGCCACCGTGTCGTCGTCCTCGTCGTCAATATCGTCGAACAGCTCCGGCACGACCTCCTCGTACAACGCATTCTCCAGGTGCGCCATGAAGAAGTTCATCTGGATCTGCTGCCACACCAGCGCAATCTCCACGTACTGCGTCCTGTCGCAGCTTAGGTTGGGTTCCGGGGGTTGAGGCGGCGGCGAGCCGTCCAGCCAACACTCGCGAGGCAGCCAGGTCAGGAACGAGGGCTCGCCCGTCGCTCCGTCCATCTGTCGCAGCGCCCGCTCATCCACCTCGGCGTAGACGTTCCTGTTGGCGTACCTGAGGTGCTTGGACTGCGCCAGGACGGTGAGGAAATCGTCCCTCCGCCGCAGCACTTTGACGTCGTCTGAGTTCATTAGCGCATCGAGCACCGGACCGCACTCCTTCCAGAGCCTGACCACGTTACCGAGAGCGTACGCGGCGTCGCACAGCTCGCCAGTGGACATCTCCTCGGCCCTGAGCCGCGTCCAGTCCGTGGCTTTCATCGTGCCCTGGATCCACCGGAGCGCGCCCAGGACCGACCTGGCATTCAGACAGTCTTCGCGCTCGTCCGAACTCCCACCGCTTGCGCCTCCGCGTCGTCGTCTCCGCGCGGCGAGCTTGTCCATGAAGCCCCGCGACGCTTCGCTGACGCGCTCGCGGATGTCCAGCAGCACCCGCTCGTTCGTCGGGACGACGCTCATGTATCGCTGCTTGAGCTCGACGAAATCGACCGGCAGCGTACGTCTCTTGCTCGACGTCGAGGGCGCGTCGCCGTCGTCCAGTCGCATCTGCCGGATGCCCTTCGCGCGGTCCAGGACGTCGTCCAGCGAGGTTGGGTCACCGGTGCCGGTCTGCGACCATCTCCTGACCGTGGCCTGAGCCGTCTCGTACTCCGCACACGCCGCTTCAAGCGTCCCCGCGGCCCTACTCACCAGCAAGCACGCGTCGCCGAGGCGATGATGAGCCGCCTCCATGCTCGTTGTTGTCGCCTCCTCCTTTGCGCTGGAGGGCGTCAGGGCTGCCTCTTTTCCGTTTTGAAAAAATATGTTCCCGTTTTCCGAACTCCTTAATACCAAATCGTGTTCCTTTCTTTTCTGTTTTCCTCGTCAGAAGATTACCCAATTTCGTAATTTCCACTAATCTTAAGATTAAGAGTTAAACCTCGTGTGAATGGATCGGAGAGAGGGAGAGTCGCAAGCAAGAGAGACAAGGAGAGAAAAGCGTAATCCCGTCTTGCTGCTGTCCCTCTTTGAACCGCGCGCAAGTGGCACGCGAGTTCCGGCTTCGTTACTTTAGAGCTTAAACATGGGTAACCAGAGGGCTCGTTCCCGCGGTCTCCGCCATGGCACGCGTAACATGTTCAGCCGTCCCTTCCGCAAGAAGGGACCGAACAACGCCACCACCTACCTGAGGACCTTCAGGGTGAGTAGCCGCTAGAAACACGTGGGATGGCGCGCCTCGAGCGGCGCTTCGGCGCTGAGGGCGACCCGTCGCGCGCGCGTACGTCGTGATGACGGTGTTTTCGTCACGTGCGCCGCGTCGACGCCGTCATCTGCGCTTCCGCATCGCGTCGCGGCTCTGTTTTCGGCCGAGTCTCGCGCGTCTACAACATCTTTACTGACGCTAGGGTTTTCCCCTTTCCCGCAGATCGGTGACTACGTCGACATCAAGGTGAACCCTTCCCAGCAGAAGGGTATGCCTTACCTGGCGTACCAGGGCCGCACTGGCATCGTGTGGAACGTCACCCCCCGTGCCGTCGGTGTTGAGGTTAACAAGCAGGTGCGTGTCCACCCCCGCGTCTCCGCGCGCTCCTGCGGAAAAATCTCCCGCAGAAAACACCAACATACTGGGAACGCAGTACTAAACCCTAGGTGCCTTCTCCCCTTCACAGATTGGTGGTCGCGTCGCTAGGAAGCGCATCCACGTCCGCATCGAGCACGTGCAGCACTCCAACTGCCGCGCGGACTTCCTCGCCCGCCGCAAGGCGAACGATGAGGCCCACGAGGCTGCGCACAAGTCTGGACGTGAGTGCCCCCTCATCTCGCCCCAGACCGGCTCTTTTTTTTCAGATGCGCAGCGCAGCTCTCCTCGGCGCTGCCCCTCGACGCTCCTCCCTTGACGCGATTCACTCACATGTCACCTCCCCTTCTATTCAACAGAGCCCGCGCCCCAGACTAAGCGCACCGTCCCCGGTCCCCGTGAGGGTTTCACCCTGGAGAACGTCAAGACCGAGATCCTGACGGCCGTCCCCTACGACATCGTTCGTGAGGGTATCAAGTACTAAATTGGGGGGGTTCGCCATTGTGCATTTGTGCGTAGGTTTTATGGAATAAGATCTGCGCAATCTTAAAAGCGTCGTTGTCGCTGCCGCGTTCCTACGATCCGAACCTCAGTTGCCGTCCCCTCACGCCGCGACACAACCCAGTTGCAAAAAGTTAAATGTTCCGTTTCCCAGCTCCAGCGAAACCGGTTCCTTTTTCATCACGCTTTTTCCAGAGTAGAACGCGCCATGGATAGACTGGACGCGAGGAAGAATGCGGCGGTTAGAAGATTGAAGCACTCGAACAACGCGTGGGGTAAGCTCGTAGCTAAGTATGAGGCTGAAATGTTTGCGAGCCTGCCCGCGGAGCACGCTGCGAGGGCGAAACCGAGCGAGCGTTTGATAAAGTACCACGCGACGCGTGACGGGCAGGTCGTGGCGGGCCTCGTTGCGGACATCCTCGGCGTGCTAGGTTGCGAATCGACGCTCAGAGTGCTCAATGCTGAATCTGGGGTAAATAAACCGATGTCTCGAGACGCACTGGAGCGTACGTTGCGTCTGGAGGGGTCTGAAGGGCCGCTTCTTGCCGGGGTGCTAACAAGATCTGACACGGGCGGTGGTCGACGAGGACGGGCGGATGAGGGACGCGAGCGCTCCAGGACACGGGATCGAACGCCAGAGGTCACAAAACGGGAGCCGCCCGAGCTCATCGTCGCGGCGGTAGGCGTTCTAGAAGAGAAGGACACGAACCGGCCCGAGCGAGCGATGGAGGAGACAGCTGCGAAGAGGACGGAGTCGACGTCGCCGTCGACGGGTGCGGGTCCCTTCACGAATCTTGGCGGCATGGAGCGGGCCCCGGAGGGAAGCTTCGAGCTGGAGAACAGCGACGGCGATGAAGTGGTGGACGCGATTGAAGAGTCCGTGGACGACCTCGAAGTGTCCGTGGTGTCCGTCGAGGTTGACGGTCGCGTCTCCGGGTCTGTCAAGAGCGGCGGTGGTTCGTCGATGCGGGGCAACTTCTCCGTCGATTACGAGGACGTCGGGATGGGATCGACGCCACCGACGAGCGCGGCGGGGGATGATGCCGCATTTGACGTGGAGCGTGGTGGCGTCTCTCTCGACGACGAGGACTTCGAGGTGGACCACGGCGACGTCTGGTAACTTTTGGACCTTTTTCCTCTCGTGTAACAGCACCCACCAAATTTCGCGCATCTCCGCATTCGCGAAAAAGCAGGGTTCACAAACGGAGCCCATTTCCCGCTTCGTGATTGGTTCGCGATATTATCCACGGATCGCCAAGTGGACCTCAGTCGAAGGTTTCCGCCGGTTCGTGGCGGCTGCGAGGCCTTGCCCTCGCTCAGTTGAACACGAGCACGTGTATCGCCGATCCGTCAAGCCGCATCGGTGTTGTCATGTTCTCCACCGCCGCCACGTCGGCCGTTCCCGTCCCCGCCACCCGTGTGGTGCGTCGCCCGTCCCCCATCCCGACCCGATCCAGAAATCAACAACCTGCGATGGGAAAGTTTCACCCAGATGAACACGGACAGATGTCGACCCTCGCCGGCGACCCGAATCCCAACGAACTCGAGCTGACCCTCCCCTTGTGATGAACGTCTCCTTTACTCGCAGGCGGGCTCCCGCCGCGTGCGCCGCGCCGCCAAGTCTCGCACTTCGGTCCGCGCCTCGGCCGCTCCCAAGGATGAGGATGTCCAGGTGAACGAGGTTGCCGCGGGCGTCGCGGGCGTTGCCGCGGCCGCCGTGGTCTTCGGTGCCCCGGACGCCGCGATGGCTGACGCGTACACCGACTACCTTGAGGCCATGAAGGCTCAGAACATCGAGCCGGCCTCGGTCGCGCTCCCTGCTGAGGCTCCCGTAGCCAAGGCCATCCCGGCCGGAGCCAAGAAGGCTGCCCCCGCCCCCAAGGCCCCCAAGGCCCCCAAGGTTGCCGCGCCCAAGGTTGACAAGGAGGCTGCTGCCGCCGCCAAGGCTGAGGCTGCCGCCAAGGCTGCGGCCGAGAAGGCCGAGGCCAAAGCCAAGGCTGACGCCGAGAAGGCTCAAAAGGCTGCCGCCGCTGAGGCCGCCAAGGCTGAGGCTGATGCCGCCAAGGCTGAGAAGGCCGCCGCCGCTGAGGCCGCCAAGGCTGAGAAGGCCGCCGCCGCCGAGGCCGCCAAGGCCGAGAAGGCCGCCGCCAAGGCTGACAAGGCTGACAACACCGCCTCCAAGCAGTCTCTCGAGGAGAAGGCCGCTGCGCGCGCCGAGAAGGCTGCCGCCGCTGAAGCCGCCAAGGCTGAGGCTGACGCTGCCAAGGCCGAGAAGGCCGCCGCCGCTGAGGCCGAGAAGGCCGAGAAGGCTGCTGCCGCTGAGGCTGCTAAGGCCGAGAAGGCTGCCGCTGCCGAGGCTGCTGCTGCCGAGAAGGAGGCTGCCAAGGCGGCGCTCGCTGAGGCCAGGGCCGAGAAGGCTGCGGCTGCCAAGGCTGCCGCCGCGAAGTCCAAGGCTTCCAAGCCCGCCTCGTCTTCATCCTCTGGCGACGCCGGTTCTTTCGCCCCCGCTGCCGGCATTGCCGTCATCGGTGCTGCTGCTGCCCTCGTTGGTGGTGGTGGCAAGAAGAAGGAGCCTGAGCCCGAGCCCGAGCCCGAGCCGGTCAACACCCCCTTCTCCTTCTTTGGCAGGAAGCCGGAGCCCGAGCCGGAGCCCGAGCCCCCGAAGAAGAAGGGTTTCTCCTTCGGAGCCAAGAAGACTCCGCCTCCGCCTCCTCCGGCTCCCGAGCCCGTCAAGAAGGCTCTCTTCTCCTTCGGCGCCAAGAAACCTGAGCCCGAGCCCGAGCCCGAGCCTGTGAAGAAGAAGCCGATGTTCTCCTTCGGTGGCACGCAGAAGATGAAGAAGGCCCCCGAGCCCGAGCCTGAGCCTGAGCCCGAGCCCGTGAAGAAGAAGCCGATGTTCTCCTTT
>Ga0181573_10005807_pt1 | contig 10147 bp, 4 predicted proteins | sample 101ome_25_FD_148643 | JGI IMG/M metagenome (GOLD analysis project Ga0181573, IMG submission 148643) | Coastal salt marsh microbial communities from the Groves Creek Marsh, Skidaway Island, Georgia - 101409BT metaG (spades assembly) | ecosystem: Environmental > Aquatic > Marine > Intertidal zone...
GAGCTTGACCACTTTCATCTTCCTCCGCATCTGCTCCTCCTCCCCCTCCGCGTCCCCGATCATCTCGGCGTACCGTTCCAACACCTCCCGCGCGCGTCTCAGCGCGTCGCCGCCGCCGCCGCCGCCGCCCTCCGCCCCGCGATCCCCCATCGCCAGGCGCAGCCGGTCGCGGATCCCCGCGTGCCCCGTCGCCCAGAGGTTCCCGAAGATGAGCGCGACGCGCTCGAGCGCGAACATCCCGCGGCCCAGGAGCTCGACGTACGCCTCGTCGGCGTCGAGCGCCTCCTCCGGTTCGCGAAGCGTCGTCGCGAGTACGTCTCGCTCGGCGCGGCGCGCGGCGTCGTCGAACGCCCCCCACAGCTCCGCGAGCCTGTCGCACTTGGCGTACTCGTCCTCCACGAACTTCGCGCACAGCCGGTTCCGGCGCTCGCCCGGCTCGAGGTTCTCGAAGAGGCTCGCGAGCACGCTCACCGATCGTTCCTCCTCCTCCTTGGCGGCCAAAGCGGCGCCCCGCCGCCCGCTTCTCGCCGCGCGCCCCATGAACGCGCCAAACGCGCTTCCCAAACCCGCCGCGTCGACGAAGCGCGCGCACGCCGCCGGGTTTCGGGTCAGCGCGTGGTCCACGCACTTCAACGCCGCGGCCCTTGACGTCTTCGCCCCCGCGCTCTTCGAGCGCATCATCAGGAGCATGAGCTCCAGGCCCTCGCACGCCACGAACGACGCCGCGCACTCCGGCGCGCTCGCGACGGCGCACAGCGCGTCAAAGAGATTCTCGAGCTTCTCCGATTCCTCCTCGTTCGCCGGGTCGACGCTCTTATACGGCGCCACCGCGCGGAGCAGAGCGTCCACGCCGCCCGCGTCGCGCCCGATCGCCAGCTTCGCCGCGTCCGAGGATTGCGCGAGGATCGCCAGGAGCTCCGCCGCGTACGTCCCGCACGGGTCCGGCTCGGGAGACGATTGAGATTCCGACGCCGCCTTGGGTTTCTTCCTTCGGACGCGCTTCAGGAGCCACCGCGGCAGCCGGCCGTCTTCGGCGGCGCAGAGCTCCTCCGCGGCGCGCTCCCCGCGGATCTCCACCGCGTTCTCGACGATCCCCAGGGCGTCGTTCACCGCCGCGGTCTCCTCGGGGCTCGCCTCCCCCCCGAACCGGTCGAGGGTTTGGACGAGGACGTGGACGAGGGACGCGGCGAACGCCTCGGCGACGAGCGCCTCGCCGCCCTCGGACTCGTCGTCGAGCGAGTTCTCGGCGTCGGTGAGCTCCCTGACGAGCTCGATCGCGGCGGCGGCGACGTCGGGGTTCTCGTGCGCGAAGAGGCCGAGGACGCTGTGGATGGCCTTCAGGCGGCAGAACTCGGGGTAGAGCTCCGGGTACCCCGCCAACGCGCGAAGACGCCGGATGGAATCGTCGAGATCCACCTCGCTGTCCACGAACTTCTCGGGGCGATCGGGGTGCTTCAGACGCGCCTCCTGGTTCGCCGCGTACCGACGCTCGAAGACGAGGACGAGCTTGCGGAGCGTCTTCTCGTCCATCGGCTCCGAGGAGGACGCGTCGCCGGGCTCGTTCGCCGCCGCCGCCTCCGCGCGCGCCAGGAGCGTCGCCGCGTCCTCCTCGCGATCGACGACGAGCCGGGGAGGCGGCGGGGGCATCGATCGAGCGGCGGCGTCCGAGGCGGACGACGAGGCGGACGGACGCGACGGAGCGAGCGCGTCGACGTAGTAGCCCGGACCGGAGTCGCCCAGGCGGAAGAAGTATCCGTCCCGGGCGCCCGCGAACGCCGCGCTCGGCACGAACGCGGGGCGCGAGGAGGGGCCGGAGGGGGCACCGCCGGCGTCGAAATCGCGCGCCTTCCGCTTCCCGGACGACGACATCGCGGATCGCGCGCGCGGGCGAGGGCGGCGTCCGACGGGATCGACGACGTCGAAGAGCGTCGCGACGCGCGCCGAAGCCGAGGATCCGCGCGTCGGGGTTTGAGACGCGCGGACGCCGGGGGGGGCGAACGAGCGCGGAGGGGGCGCGCGCGGGTCCTTCTAGGAGCAGCAGCTCATCAGTTGGCAAGCGGCGCCCGCCTGACAGACGGTCGCGCGCGTCTCAAAAAATTGCTGCGCGCCGGCGTCGTCGCGCCTCGCAGGTCGCCTCGTTCCCCTTTCTCGGCACCTCCGCCGCTCCGCTTCCGACGCCTCCCACTCTCGCGCGCTCGCCCGCTCCGGCTTTTTCGCGCGATGGCGACCGCGACGCTCCAGGCCGAGGCGGCTCTGATGGCGCGGTACGACGCCGCGGCTTCCGTTCCCGACGCCGACGCCCGCGACGCGGCTCTGGACGTGGAGGGCAACGCGGTGAAGGAGGCGATGGCGGATCTGCAGCGTTTGTTGGCGCCGACGCCCCTCCTCGACGCGGAGGTGTCGAGCCGCGAGGCGGACGCGGCGGAGGTCCTCCGCGGCGCGCGCGCGTACAAGAGCCCGTACCACGACGCGCACCACGCCACGCTCGTGGCCTCCTCCGCGACCCTTCGGCGCGCCCTGGGCGACGGCGGCCCGGGCACGGGCTTCGCGTACGGCGCCGAGGCGCTCGTTCGCGACGTCATGCACATGATCTCCGGCGCGGCGAAGGACGCCCTCGAGCGCGACCAGGGCGAGCTCCCGCGCCTGTTCGACATCGCGGTCAAGCTCAGGAAGGACCGCGACGAGGCTCGCGCGGCCGCGCGCCGGCTCGTGTTGGCGCAGAGCCGCGAGCGCCGCGGGCTGGGATTCGCGGAGCGCCAGCGCATGCGCGACCTGGTGACGCGCGCGCGCGACGAGGCGAGGCGCGAGGCCGAGGAGGACAAGGCGCGGCTCATGGACCAGTTCAACGCGCAGACGGAGGAGCTCGAGCTGCTGCACAAGCAGGTGGTGGACGCTCGGGAGGGACCCGCGCTCAGGCTCGAGCAGGTCACGAGCCAACTCGACGCCGAGCGGGCGAACCGATGGCGCGACCAGCGGGACGCGGAGGCGCGCGACGCGACGCGCGAAGCCGAGGCGGACGCGTTCCGAGCGAAGGTCGCGACGCTCGAGAACGAACTCGCGAGCGCGAGGCGAGGCGTCTCCGAGGCCTCGGACCGAGGCGCCGAGGCGCTGGCGCTCGCCGAGGCGCGCGCGGTGCGTTGGGAGAAGGCGGCGGAGAGGGCGCGCCTCGGCGTCGCGAACGCGGCGCGGCGACACCTCCGCCGCCGCGCGTTCCAGCTGTGGCGCGTCGCCGCGGGGCGAGACGCCGAGATCAGAAGAACGAAGGCCGAGGCCGCCGTCACGCTCAGGGCGGTTCGGAAGGGGTACGAGGTGGAGATCGAAAAGACGCAGAGGGCGTGCGAGGAGAAGATCGCGCGAGCCGCCGAGGACAAGGATTCTGCGGAGCAGCGATTGTCCGCCGCCTCCGGACGATCGCGCGCGCTCGACGACGCCACCAACCAAACCCGGAAGGGAGGCGCCCGAAGAGGAGGCGACGACCGGGCGAACCGAGGGGGGGATCGAGGGGGGGACCGAGGGGGGCGGTACCGCGTGCCCCCCGCGCCTCACCAGCCCGCGGTTCGCGACCCGTGGGCGTTCATGGCGAGCGTACGCCGCGAGGAGGAGAAGTACAGAGGCGCCGAGCGGGGCGGCGCTTTGCCGGTTCGCTCCTCCGCGGACCAGCGAGCGTTCGAAGCCGCCGCGCTGGAAGCCTCCGAGCGCCGCCTCGAACGCGTCGACGCGTACTACGCCCGAGCCGCGCGAGAGGGAACCGAGGAACGACCGTACGACGATCGGTGGTTCGAGGAAGACGGCGGCGAGTCGCGAAGAAAGGGGACGGCGGCGGTGGCGGTGGCGGCGAACGCGACCCTCGCGGGGAGGCGGGGACCCGTCGCCCCGGCGCCCGCGGCGAAGACCGCGGGGGACCCCGCGTTGGTCGCCGGAGGCCACGCGGAGGCGCGAGGAAGGCGAGTGACGAGCGCCGATGGAAGCGGCGGCGGGGGGAGGGGCGAGGGCGGCGAGGTCGGCGGCGGCGGGGGGAAGAACGCCGCCGCCCCTCGGCCTTTTTTGTCGCCGAGCAAGGCTCGGCCCGAGGAGCTCGCGGAGGCCTCGCCGGGCCCCCGACCGAGGGGCGCGGGGCTCGCGTCGCTCGCGAGGAGCCCCGGGGTGCAGGCGCGGGAGAGCCTCGACGCGGTGAGGACGTCGGCGGCGTCGATCGGGGGGGCGTCGGCGTACAGCGCCGATTTCGACGACTGACGCGACGCGCGCCGAAAAGAGAGCGACCTACGGATGGGGCGACGACGCGGCGCCGGAATTTAGGTAACTTGATATGGTACTCTCATCTTAATAGGTGCTTCCCGCGCGCGTGCTTCGTGCTTCTTCCTTAATAGAATAAATGGATGCCTTCCTTCGCCGCGTTTCGATTGGCGGACGCCGACGACGTCTCGCGCGACCCGGGTCGGGTCGCGAACGAGGGCCTCGCGCGCATTTATTAACAACACTCACTTGGTGACGATGTACCTCTGGCCGGCCATCTCGAGCACGGCGTCCGGCGCCAGGGGCGTCTTCATGTACTTGGGCAGGAGCTTGCCGTCGAGCTTGATCTTGGAGGCGTTGTCGGCGTCGACGTTGGTGACGAACAGCTGGTCGCCCTCGAGGTCGAACACGGCGTCGAAGATGGAGAAGGACCCCTCGTTCGCGGCGCACAGCGCGGGGAGGTCGAACGGGCGCACGGGGCAGTGCTGCACGACGTTGTTACTGACGTGGCGACTGAGGCGCTCCACGGTCGCGCCCTCCTTGCGTTCGTCCGCGCACCCGACGCCGTCGATCGTCCATCCCGCGCGAATCACCGCGGGGCGGCGGCGCGCCGAGCGCGCGGGCTTCTTCGCCGCGACGGGAAGACCCAGGGAGGAGGTGAGGGCGAACATGGTCGTGAGAATTGCGTGCGCTTTTCGGTTGGGGCTTTTTGCGTGCTTCTGGTCGCGATCGAGGGAGACGCGAAGGAGGCGGCTTCGGTCGACCGGTCGAGGACGACGAGGGAGACGGAGAGCGTTCGAGAGCGCGGGGTGCGGTGCGTGCGACGCGCGCGCGATCGTTTGGCGGCGGGCGGAGGCGCGCGTCGGGACGAGACGCCGTCTCGGTTCGATCATTACAACGCGTGGAAATATCTAGATTCTCGCGACGATTGCGCTTTTTCGGATCCCGTCTCGGAAAAGCGCAATCCGTCGGTATCCCGAATCTCCCCGCCCGATCCGACGTGGACCGGTGCGGGATCTCCCCCGAGGCTCGATGGCCGCCCGAGCAGCGATATCGGGAGCGCCTATGTAAGGTTCGCCGGCGTCCACCTCTTCGTCGCTCGCGTCTTCCCTCTCTCGCGTCGCGTCTTCTCTCTCGTCTCGTTCGTCTCGCTCGCGGTCCTCAGGAACCGCGCGTTCGTCGCGACGCTCGCCTCCGGGTTATCATATGGAAAAGAGCCCGTTCCCGTCGCTCACGCCGAGACGGGCGAGGTCGGCCACGAGCTCGGCGCGGGAAACTGCGTCCCGACGTCGGAGGCGCGGCGGCGGAAGCCCCGCGACGTCGCCGGGCGCGGCTTCAACATCTGACGCGCGGCGGGGACCGGGTTCGGCGAGCGCTCGAGCTCGAGCTCGCTCTCGCTCATCCGCTCGCTCATCCTGCGACTCTTGGTCTTCCTCGCTTGCTTCGCCTCGTGCGCCCTGAGCTCGGCGCCGGCGAGCCTCGCCTCGAGGGCGGCGCGGCCGAGCTCCGAGACGCGTCGTTCGCGCACCTCGTTGGCGGCGCACGTCATCACGACGCGGCGCACGAAGCCGTGCGCGCGCCTCGCGACGTCGCGCACGAACCCCTCGCGGCGTTCCTTCGCGAGCTGCTGCTCGGTCTTGATCCGCGCGGCGCCGAGGACGGGGTCGATCGTCTCCGAGAGCCTCCGGCGCTCGAGGACGTGCGCGGCGCGCTCGTTGGCGAGCTGCGCCTTTTGGCGGCGAAGGCGGACGTCGACGCCGCGGAGGTACTCCGCCGCGGCCATCTTGCTGGCGAGCCGCGCGACGACCGCGCGCTGGTCGACCGCCTGGGAGAGGCGAGCGGACGCGGCGTTGCGCTCGGCTCGGATGTTGAAGAAGGCAGCCTTGCCGGCGACGAGCTCGAGCTGGCGCTCGCGGCGATGCGACGCGACGAAGAGCTTGCGCGCGGCGCGCGCCGAAGCCGCCTCCGTCGCCGCCGCGCTCTTCGCGCGGAGGGACTTGGCGCGCGCGGAGGCGTCCGCGGCGCGGAACGCGATGGCGGAGAGCTTGCGGAGGCGGTTGTGCGTCGCCGCCTCGAGCTTACGCGCGGTCTGCTCCGCGAGCTGGGTCTGGCGGGGGAGCGGCGAAGAGGGAGGGCGAGCGAGGTGAGCGGCGTTTCGAGCGACACGTTCGGTGAGCGGCGCAGTGTGGTGATGAGATGTGTCGTCCGGACGGACGCCCACGGGAAAAAAAACGGCTTTCGGCCGCTCGCGCGGCGCGGGCGTTCGCGGGGTCGCGCGGATCGTTCGCGGCGTACCTTGCGCTCCTCGTTCCTCTCCGAGACGGAGTCGACGCGCGCGACGAACTTCTTCGCCTTGTTCGCGCGCGCCTCGAGGCGCGCGGCGCGGAGCGCCTCGGCCTCCTGCGCGGGTGGGGTCGCGGGTGGCCGCGCGGCCGGGGTGGCGGGGCGATCTGTGAGTCAACGCTTCGCGCGGGAAAAAATTGAAACGGCGCGTGTCGGGGAAATCGCGGGATCTCACCTGGAGTCGGCGGTCGATGGTCGAGCGCTGGTACGTCTCGATCTGGCGCTTCATGAGCGTCGCGGTGTCGCGGACGTCCGTGACCTTGGCGTTGTGCGCGGCGGCGGTGGCGGACTTGCGCGCCTTCTGCGACGCGACGAGGAGTTCCTTGCGCGCTTGCTTCTGCGACGTGCGATGGCGGGGCCGGGGGTGTCAGCTCGGACGGTCAACGCGAGCGCGAGTCTCTCGGCGCCCGGAGTCGCGCGTATCGGCGCGCGCGCGAGGCGAGAACGCCGGCGCGGGGCGTCTTGAGTCGCGCGAGAGACGCCGCGGCGTTCGAATCCGCGACGGGAGCGCGTCGGTGGCGGGCGCGTCGCCGCCGCGCGGCGCGCGAATCTCGCGCGGCGGTCAACGCGCGAATCGCGACGCACCTCGGGGGAGGACCCCGCGCGGGTCGGGAACCCGCGCGCCTGGAGGCGCGCGGCCACGGGCGGGGCGGCGCCGCGCGGCTTGTTGCCGTGCACGGGCACCTTGATGATGATGGGGCACGACGCCCGGGAGGCGGCGGCGGACATGACGGGCGGGTGGGGGGAGGGAACGCGTGCGCTGGCGCGAGCGAATGTGAGCGGCGTGACAAGACGCCTGCACTCGAGAGGTGCCACATGGCGATTTCGAAATTTCGAGATTCACTTTTCGCGCGCCTGAGATCTGACAGATGCTCGGGCGTTTTACGGCATCCCTTCCTTCCCGCCTCTCCATGCGGACGACTCCTATGTTACGGGTACGATTTGCTCGCGTTCGCGTCCTCCTCCTCCTCCTCCCTCTCGCACATCTCCGCGTACTCGCGCTCCCCCATGACCGCCCCGCTTCGCATCGCCTCGCGGAGCGCCTCCGTCGTCACCTCCACCGCGGCGACCCACCCCTCCGCCCCCGCCGTCATCTTCGCGTACGGATCCCCCACCACCGCGTCGTTCGCCTCGACGACGTCGCTGGGAAAAGGCAACGCGAGCGGACGCGCGCCGCTCACGTTCGCCCACGAGGCGTGGTACAGCTCGTCGCTCGCGGTGCGGCGGAACCCCTCCCACTCGAGCGTCGCGAGGGGCGCGGAAGCCGCGACCGAAGCGCCGGCGGGGGCCACGTCCGCGACCACGCGCACGTCGCCGATGAGGTCGAACGCGCGCTCCGTCAGGCCGACGGTGAGCACCACGGTGGAGGAGGTGGACGAGGTGGACGAGGAGGAGGAGGAGGAGGAGGAGGAGGAGGCGGAGGTGGCGGCGCGAGGGCGGAGGACCTCGTGCGACGTCGTGAACATCGCGTGGGGGAGGTCGACCGCGGATGCCGACGAGAGGCGCGGCGCCGGTGACGTCGACGTCGGCGCGGGGGGATGCGGCGCGGACGCGGGCGCGCGGGGTGAGACCGCGCGCGTGAGCGCGGTGGATCTCGCGCGCGCGAAAGCGGAGGCGAGCCTTCGCGTCGCGGACATCGCGGCGGCGGGGGAGGAGGCGCGGGCGGGAGTGCGGGGGGTTGGCGGGGGGGTGGCGACGGAACTCATGGAGGGTGCCGTCCGTCGGATAATCGGATACGCTTATTAGCACCCGCGTGTACGGGGACGAGGCCGACGCGACGGTCGACCCCCGCCTGGAACGCTCCCCGCCGCCGCTCGTACAAGTAGAGCCGCTCGCGGGCGCATCGCGGAGAGGCTCCGACGACGCGCGCGCGCGCGCTCTCTCTTCGTCCCGACCGATCGTCCCGGAAGGGCGCGCGTCGTAGCCGGCGCGCGCGGCGGGGGACGCCGCAGGACTCGAGGGCGGAGCCGGTGAGGGGCTCGGGGGCGCCGGCGCCGGTCGTCTGAGGCACTTTTTCCGCGAGGGCAAACAACAAACCCCGCCGCCGACGCGCGTTTCCGGCCGCGCGCCCTCGCTCGCGATGTCGGCGCCCGCCGAGACCGCGGCGGCGGTCCCTAACCCCGCCGCGCTCGCGGCGGCCCCCGCGTCCGCGGCGAACCACGGCGGTTCCGGGAACCCCGAACCCTTGGAGTTCACCAAGGCGCCGTTCGTGGAGCTCAACGCCCCGCGAAAGATTCGCAGCGTTCGGTTCTCGCTCATGAGCCCGCAGGAGATCGGCAAGTGCGGCGTCTTCCACGTCTTCGAGCGCAACCTGTACCAGATGCCCCAGCGCGTGCCCTTACCCAACGGCATCTTGGACCCGCGCATGGGCACCACGGACAAGAAGGGCGCGGAGTGCGCGACGTGTAAGGGCAAGCTCATCGACTGCGCCGGGCATTTCGGGTACGTCAAGCTCGAGATGCCCGTGTTCCACATCGGCTACTTCAAAAACATCATCGCCATCCTGCAGCAGGTGTGCAAGACGTGCAGCCGCGTCATGCTCCCCCCCGAGGAGAAGGAGCAGTACCTGAAGCGGTTTCGGAACCCCCGGCTGGAGATCGTTCCGCGGCGCGCGCTGAGTAAGAAGATCGCGGAGCGGTGCAAGCGGTGTCGGCTGTGTTACTCGTGCGGCGCGGCCAACGGCGTGGTGAAGCGCGCGGGCGCGAGCCTGAAGATCGTCCACGAGAAGTACAGCAAGAACGCGGATCTGATGGAGCAGTACGTCGGCGAGTTCGAGGAGGCTGTGAAGCACAACGACCAGCTCAGGGCCAACCTCGGTCGGATTCAGGACGACCTCAACCCGATCCGGGTGCTCGGCATCCTGAAGAAGATCGCGCCGACGGATTGCGAGCTCCTGGACGTCGCCGACCGCCCCGAGCACCTCATCCTGACGCACCTCCCCGTCCCGCCCGTGTGCATCCGCCCGAGCGTGGAGATGGACGGCGTCGCTGGGAGCAACGAGGACGACATCACGATGAAGCTGATCCAGATCATCGAGGTGAACAACGTCCTGAGGCAGGGCCTGGAGAAGGGGCTGGCCATCACGAACCTGATGGAGAACTGGGACTTTCTCCAGATCCAGTGCGCCATGTACATCAACAGCGAGCTGCCCGGGCTGTCGCTGCAGTACCAGGGCCCCGGGAAACCCCTCCGCGGGTTCGTGCAGAGGCTGAAGGGGAAGCAGGGCCGGTTCCGCGGGAACCTGAGCGGCAAGCGCGTGGACTTCAGCGGGCGGACGGTGATCTCCCCGGACCCGAACCTCGGGATCGACGAGGTGGGGGTGCCGCTCCACGTCGCGAAGATGATGACGTACCCCGAGGTGGTCTCCCGGCACAACATCGAGTCCGTGCGGGAGCGCGTCCGAAACGGCATGAACCGCCACCCGGGCGCGAACTTCGTGCGGTTCAAGTCCGGCGGGACGCAGTACCTGAAGTACGGCGACCGGCGAAGGGTCGCGAGCGAACTCAAGTTCGGGGACGTCGTCGAGCGCCACCTCGAGGACGGCGACGTGCTGCTCTTCAACCGACAGCCG
>Ga0181573_10005816_pt1 | contig 10133 bp, 4 predicted proteins | sample 101ome_25_FD_148643 | JGI IMG/M metagenome (GOLD analysis project Ga0181573, IMG submission 148643) | Coastal salt marsh microbial communities from the Groves Creek Marsh, Skidaway Island, Georgia - 101409BT metaG (spades assembly) | ecosystem: Environmental > Aquatic > Marine > Intertidal zone...
TGCGGCAATACGGTCAGTTGGGCGAGGGTTGCTTCGGGAAGGGAGCGCCGGTGGTGGAAGGTGAAGATCGGGTCGCCTTCCCTCACCGCTTTCCCTCGCTCAACGTGAACGACAAAACCAACGCTCAAGTCAAGCGTATCGCTCAAGTCAAAACGTCCTGCGCCGTGTTCTCGAGCGATGTTCGCCATGTTGAGTGCATCAATGCTGTGGAGGTATCCACGGGTCGGTGCCACCACCGTGGTGGTTTCCCGGGCCCGTTCCACGACCGATTCTGGGTCGTGTATCAACCGTTGAACCGTGGTTTCCGAAACCCCCTGTTGTTCGCACATGGCAGCGAACACCTCCAGGGCTTTCCCGTTGTCAAGCACCTCTTCCATCCGTTTTTCCGCCTCTTGCTCGCTGAGGTTCAGGGTCATGGAAAGCAGGGCGGCGCCCTGCATGATGACCAAGGAACGGGTATCGCTCGAACCGCCTCCTTTGAGGACATGGATGCTTTCAACCACTTCGAGAGCGTTCCCGACATGTGTCCCGATGGGGTGCGACATCTCGGTGATTTGAGCCATGGTACGAACGCCCAAGCCTTCTGCCGTTTCAACCATCGAGGTGGCCAGTTCCCTCGCCTCTTCCATGGATTTCATGAAGGCAGCGGAACCGACTTTTACATCGAGGACCAAGGCATCCAAGCCTTCTGCGGCCTTTTTAGAGACGATGGAGGCGGTGATGAGGGGCACGCTGTCGATGGTTTGCGTGACGTCACGCAGGGCGTAAAGCACGCCGTCTGCAGGTGCGATGGCTTCGTTTTGCACCGCAATGCAGCACCCCACGCGTTCGACCGCTGCCACCATCTCCTTCGGAGTCAAGGCGCATCGAAACCCCGGAATGGATTCCAATTTGTCGATGGTTCCTCCGGTGTGCCCCAAACCGCGACCTGCGAGCATGGGCACACGGCATCCGCACGCAGCAAGCGCTGGTGCCAACATCAACGACATCTTGTCGCCCACGCCTCCGGTGCTGTGTTTGTCGACGACGGGCGGGCCTTCTGGCCAGGTGAGTTGCGCCCCCGAAGCCATCATCGCTTGGGTGATGAATACCTTGTCGGACGGCGTGCAGCCGGAACGGTGAACGGCCTTGAGCCATTGAACGGCCACGTCTTGGGAAACGCTTCGCTCAGCAATGCCTGCGATGAAGTCCTGGAGAAGGTCACTCGGCTGGTTTTCCCCGCTTGCAATGGCCTTGAGGAGCGGGGTGATGTTCAATCGCCCACCTCAAATCAAGCCGATCTCCTTCAACCGCTGATGGAGATAATCGCCCGCATTGATGGATGGATACTGCGGCGTGCCCCCCGTCATCGCTACAAAATGAGGGTGCGGCGTCAGGTCAACTTCGTTGCGGGGATGAACGAACATGGGCATCGAGTACCTCCGAGTGTTGGCCTCCTTTGGATTGACGACCCGATGGGTCGTGGACTTGAACAAGCCGTTGGTGAGGTTCTGCAACATGTCGCCCGAATCGACGATGATGGCCTCTTGGTCGCCTTGAACGCTGATCCATGTTCCATCGTGGTCCATGACCTCCAAACCGTCCGCCGTGGCGGTGACGAGAAGCGTGATGAAATTGATGTCCTCGTGGGCGGCTGAACGAACGGCGCCTTCAGGCGTGTTCTCTCCCAAGGGTGGATAGTGGATCATTCGCATGATGGTGTTGCCCTCCCTCGCCATTTCGGACAACCAGTTGGCGTCTTGTCCAAGGTAGGTCGAGCAAGCTTCCAGAAGGCGCTCAGCGAGGGATTCCATGCCCGAATAGAGCCGTTCAGCGGTGGGTTGGAACCCCTGGACGTGTTCAGTCGGCCAAATGTTTGCCGGGTAACTTGGAGCGGGTCCTTGCTCGGGGTGAACGCGTCCGGCCTGCCAGAATTCCTTGAGGTCAGGGGCAGGGTTGTCTTTGGCGTGTTCAACGCCAAAAGCGGTGTAGCCTCGCTGGTGGGCGATTTCCGGCCGCAAGTAACGCCGTTTGGTCGCTTCGTCCAAGTCAAAGAAAGCGTCGCATTGCCGATAGGTTTCGTCGATGAGTGACCGAGGAATGCCGTGATTGACCAAGGCAAAAAAACCGATGTCCTTCAGGGCGTCGCCGACCTGCTTCACAAAGAGCGCTTTGTCGTCCTCTTCGTTGGAAGAAGCGAGACGAAAGTCAACGGTTGGAATGCTCCGAACCATGGCCCCATCAGTCCCTGTATGCGTTCAGTTTCCAGAGCAGACGAACCATTTCGATGTAGATCCAGATGAGGCTCATGAGGATGCCGAAGGCGGCGTACCACTCCATGTTCTTTGGCGCTCCTTGCCGGCTACCGGATTCGATAAAGCCAAAGTCGCTGATGAGGGTGAGGGAGGCCACGACCAAGATGAACAAGGTCACGCCGATGCCAATGGGGCCTGTGGAGTGCAAGAACGGCACCGAGTATCCCGAGACCAACGAGAGAATGAAGGAGGTCAAGTAGAGGAACATGATGCTGACCACGAGTCCACCCACCACTTTGTTGAACATCGGGGTGGGTCGAATCACCCGTGAAGCGTACATCACGTACATTGTTGCGGTGATGCCAACCGTTCCGAAGGCCGCTTGAAAGACGATGCCTTCGTACATGCTTTCGAAGACCACCGAGAAGGCGCCGATGAAGGCGCCCTCAAACAGGGCGTACATGGTCATGAGGGTCGCCGGGTTGTTGGGGCGAATGAACATCAACAGCAGGGCGATGACAAGCCCTCCCACCATGCCGCCCATCCACAGAAGGCTCACCAAGAACCCCCCGTCACCGTTGTTGATGGCGTTCAAACAGAGGACGGCGGAGACGAGGGCGCTCAGAACCGTGACGCCGAGCAAATAGCCCGTCTTTTGCATGCTCCCCTCGACGGTCATGCGTTCGGTTCCGGCAAGGTTGCTCCAGAAGTTGTTGTTCAAAACGGGGTTGCTGCTTCGCATCTCCATGGTATCAGGCAACCCTTGTTCCGGTCCCGTTTCAATGTTGCTCTGAAGACGCGTGTTGAGCCACCTGTTCTTGGTAGTAGGTGGCCAGTTGGTCCATGGTCCAGCCTTGAAGCAAGTAGGTTTTCACCATCGCTTCGTTCCATCCGGGCACCCTGTCCAACATCGCTTGGGTCACGGTTGGTTCGGATGCATTGAGCACCGGAACGGGCCATTGCGGTTCAGCCCCCCCGCTCGTAACGTCCGCAAACACCTCTTCGGTAACGCCCTGTTTGACGGCCTGTCCGTCGCTTCGCATGTTGCGTAGAACGACATAGGCTCCGACCGAAAGGAGCAGGGCCAAGACCATCACCGTCATGAAGAAGGATTGCGCTGTGTCACCACCGGTGTTTTCCGTACCGTCTTGCACTTGTCCGGACCGTTGTGCGGAAGAGCAACCTCGTTCATCGGTGGCGACGCCGGCCTCCGTGTCGGGGCAGGAATCGTTTTCGTCGAGCACGCCGTCGTTGTCCTCGTCGAGATTGTCGGAAGTGTTGTTGTTCTCGGGTACAATTTCAATGCCGCCAAGATCGCATCCCAGCGCCTCGCTCTCGTTGACGCCGTCGCCGTCTGCATCGGCGAGGGTCAGCGCATCGGTTGGACTGACGTCCTCAACCGCCTCGTCCAGCGCTGTGGAAAGCGCCCATGCAACTTCAACGCCGTCCAGGATGCAGTCGCCGTCGGTATCGTTGAGGTTCGGGTCGCCGCCATGCAGTTGTTCCGCTTCATGCGTTAATCCGTCGTTGTCAGGGTCCAAAGCGGACTCGTCAGCGGCACCGGTTGCGGTCACGCTTCGCTGGGTGCGCTTCAAACCGTGCAGAACTTCCCAAGCATCCAACAACCCGTCTTGGTCGCTGTCGGTGACGTCGTCCACCCGATCCCAGTCCGCTTGCCAAGCGTCCGCGTAGACGGATGCAATCTCTTCGCTTGTGATGAGCACGCCCATCTCTCGGTTACGAACGAGGGCCGAATCCCCCCAGTTGATGGAGGAGATGAGCACCTGCTCGCCGTCGATAATGGCACCTTTGTTGTGCAGTTTGGTGACGCCGTCATCGTCCGAGCTCATCACGATGGCCGCCGTATCGTAGCCTTGCGTGAAGTTCCAGTCCTCGTTGAACCGGTCAACGGCTTGCTGAATGTCCTCATCGAGGTAAGCGCCGTTGAGCGCCAAACGGAGGCGAACGCCCCGTTGGGCTGCGTCTTCAAGAGCCTGGACAATCGGGTTTTCACCCCACCCGTACGACCAGTCAAGGTCGAGATACTGAAGGGACAACAGGATTTCTTCGTCCGCTCCTTCGAGCATGCCGACCAGCGACGCAATGCAATTGTCCGGGCAAACGAGAAGCCTCGCTTCGTAATCACCGGCGATTCCTTGAGCGACGTTCCCGATGACGGGGCCGGTGGTCGGGAAACTCCATCCTGCGGGTGCATCGCTGAGCAGCACCGGGGTGACGTGAGGGCGCGAAGCATCCTCGTCAAAGGTGAGGTGTTGCATGACGGTTTGCGCAAAAGTCGGGTCATCGACCAACACGCCCCAATCCCGATTGCCGGCCTCACCCGGTGCTGGTTGGGACGACGATTTCCAATTGCCCGAGCCCATCCAAACGCTTGAGTTGTCCCGAACGGCGACCTTGCTGTGGATGTAGGCGTAGGGATTTTCTCCGGTGTCACCGAACCAATACACGTCGACACCCGCTTGTTTGAGGTGGGTCGCCATCCCTTTCTGCGTGTCCATGTCGTATTGGTTCCACCACGAATCCCCGTAGTCAAGCACCACCCTAACCTCGACGCCACGGTTGCTGGCATCGATGAGGGCTTGCACCAAATGGGCTTCCTGAAGTTGATACAGGTGTACGGAGAGGGTTGAGGACGCTGCGTCGATCCACGCCAGCAAATCAACGAGCCCGTTCTCGGGAGCGATGAGGGGCGTCACGGTGCCGGTGCCGGTGACGACGTCATCGTAGCAGAAGGTGCTGCCCCCCAATCGGCTCCAACGGTGGTGCCAGTCGGCAACGGTGTTGGTGTCCGGGGCGTCACCGCATCCGCTGCCTCGCAGGTAGATGAGGTTGTCAAGGTTGGAGAGCGGTTCCACGAGGGCAATGCCGCTCCATCCCGAGAGCGAGACCGGTCCGTTCCCGTACACGAGGGTGTCGGCCTCAGCACCGGACGGGTCAATGAGTTGGAGAGCGGTTCCTGAATCGGGGAAATAGAACGGCCGGTCCAAGACGCTGTCCAGGTCGGCGATGGTTCCGGGTTCAAACACGGCAAGGGCGTCAGCATCGTTGGCCAACACCACCGAAGAACCGGCTTCGACGGTCAGCGAGGTGAAGGTGGCGTTGTAGCTGCTGAGCGTTCCGGTGGTTGAGCGGAGCACCCATCCGTTCAGAACCGCCATTTCCTCGCCGAGGTTGGTGACTTCGATGAATTCCATGTCGCCTGAAAAATCACTGGTCGCCGAGGGCATGAATCGGGTAAAGACGACGTCTTCAGCCCCGGCAAACGACGACGGGTCGGGCTCGGGCTCTCCCGGTGTGGGCCAAAGCGTGTGTTTCCATTCCGTTGATGCTTCATCGGGCATGAGGGTTTGGCAATCGGTGATGACCGTCCACAAGGCTTCGTCAACGACGCCTCCATCGGGGTGCAGCAAGGCCACGGAGTCGCCCAATCCGGTCAACATCCACGCCTCGAGCATCACCACCGCTCGCTCATCGGGAGCGAGTTCCAACGGTTGTGTTCCGTTATTGAGTTCCCAAATCTTGTCGGGTCGAACGAAACGTCGGTCCCCGTCCTCGTTCAGGATGGACCAGCGGCTGATGTTGAGAGGAACGGTTCCCGTGTTGTGGATTTCCACCCAATCCTCGGTCGGATCAATGGAATCGTCGTTGCAATACGGCAGGATTTCGGTCATTTTGAGTTGGACCGAACCGTTGTACGCAGGCCAAACGGGGTTGGCTTCACCGGGCGTTGGCCACGCCGAGGGCAACCAGTCGCCCGTCGCCATGGAAGCGTTGGGGCCCACGCCTGCATGGGTGCTGTTTGGCGGGACCAAGGATTCACCTTCAACGGTGGACGACCAGGTGATGGTGTCAACCGTTGAGCCTGAAGCATCCAGCAGACCGATGGAATCCGGTGCCGTGTGCTTGAGGTAGAACGAACTCGTTCCGTTGAGGGCGATGAGGACCACATCGCCAGCCTTGACGACCGGCGTGGACTGGAACGGCATGTTGTACTCGTGCAGCGTGAGGCTTCGGGAGGCGGCTTGAAGTTTCCAACCGCTCAAGTCGATGTCCGTGGTTCCGTAGTTGTGCAACTCCAACCATTCGCCGTTCGGCCAGGCTTGGTTGTCCGCACCTTTTGCGTCGGGGAGGACTTCCGAAAATCGCACGGTGCTCGCTGAGGGGACGCTTCCGGGTTCGGGCTGCCCGGGTGTCTTCCAAGGCGCCGGCGTCCAGGCATCGGTGGGTTGTTGGGCTCGAATCAGCGAAACGTCTTCGCCGTAATCGGTCGTGTAGTACGCCGTGTCGACGATTTGGTTGCTACCGTCTCGCAAAAACAGGTGATTGTAATCGTCCCAGAGTTGGGTTTCGCTCGTGAATTGGACGAGACGTCGCTCTCCGCCATCGATGATCGTTGCCCCCTGACTGGAATTGAACACGAGGGTTCCCGGGTCGAGGTGCGTGATGTTGCCCATCCCGTCAAGAACGGTCCAGCCCATCAAGTCGATGCTCACGTTCCCGGTGTTGTGCAGTTCAATCCATTCCCCGTCGGGGAAGTTGGCACCGTCGTTGGTGGCGTTGCTCATCACTTCGCTGAATTCAACGTCAAAGATTTGCCTCGGCATCAATTCCATGCCCATCGGGTTCATCCCCTCCGGGGTGGGATACGCTGCGTGCGACCAAAGCCCGTTGGCTTGCAGGGAGGCAACGAGGGAAAAGCCTTGCAGGGTTGAGGTCCACGACACCTCCTGACTTGGACTGCCGTTGGGCCATTTGAGGGTCAACGACTCAACGCCGTTGTTCAACACGCCGTACGAACTGGTCCCGTTCACGGCCAAGATGCGGTGTTCACCGGGGCCGATGAGGTAACTGCTGCTGCTCGCCGTTGCGTTGACGAGGTGGCTGCTGTTGAAGGGCAGCACGTTGCCGGCCGCGTCCACGACGCTGTATCCCGTCAAGTCAAGGTCTGCCGGGCCGGTGTTGAGCACTTCGATCCACTCGCCTCCGGGCCAGGTGGCGTTGTCGTAGGACGGCCACGGGTTCGCCATCACCTCGGTGATGATGAGGTCGCCGGGGATGAGCGTGGTGGGCCCTCCCGCCGAGTTGACTTGGCCGGGTGAGGGCGAGCCGGTGGGGACCCAATTGGCCGTGGCGCTTGCGGGGTCCTGTTCGTAACTCACGCCCGAAGAGGTGCTTCCCCACGTGGCGCTGTGAACTTGGTTGCTGTTGGCGTCGATGAGGTTGAGGGTCAATCCGGTGTTGGTGAGGTAGAAGTTGTTGTTCCCGTTGCGTGCGATGACCACGTATTCTCCGGGGCTGATGGTCCACGAAGAGGTGTTTCCGGCTTGATAGCCGACGATGGTCGCCCCGTCAAACGCCAAGGTTTTGCCCGCACTCGTCGTCGCTTCCCATCCGGTGAGATCGACGTCCGATGTGCCCGTGTTGTGGAGTTCAAACCATTCGCCGTTGGGATAGGTGCCGTTGTCCGCACCGTTCGGGTTTGGAATCACCTCGTTGATGCAAACGCTTCCGGTGCACGCCGAGGAACGTGAAGAGGCGAGCAGCGCCGCTTCGCCGTCCTCGTCGAGGGGAGGGAGGCTGAGCGGTTGAAGCAAGGACAAGAGGAAGAGGGTGAGAAGGCTGTAGGCGAGGGTTCGGTTATTCATGCAGTCACGTCCGTTTCAAATGAATCCAAAGCTGTCAAAGCGCTGTGCAAAGGTGTAGATCATGATGGGAACGAGAATAATGCCCATGCCGTGAGAGCGCCGTATGCCGATACGAGGTGGCAGCAAGCCAATAATGGTCCCGACGATGAGCACGCCAATGCCGACAAAGCCCGTCGAAAGCCAAACCAGAGCGACCACGAACAGGATGACGCCCATCACCATTTGTTGCAATGGAATGGCGGCGTGAAGGCGGAGCATGCCTTTCCCTACGTACCGCATCATCGGCATGGCGAGCAACCCCGCCGCCAGCGTGACGGCCAAGAGGCGAATGAAATCCGAAGTGGGCTCGAGGGACGACCAGGTTTGAATGGGATACATCATTTTCAGAGCCAAGGTCGCACCCGAACGAGAACGGCTGATGATGTACAAGAAGCCGAGAACCATCACCGTCACGGCCGTGTTGACCGCTGAGAGAATGGCGATGATCTCCAAGTCTTGCTTGGTTTGCGGCCCTTCCACGCCTTCGTCCGCTTCGGCCTTGGCGATTTCCAACAATTCATCATCGCTCAGTTCGGTTAAACGACGGGTTTCCCAATCCATGCCGTACCCCTGTCGCCCTTGGGCCTTGGCGGCCAGGTTTCGCCCACCCATGACGAGCACGGTCGCTTGGGAAGCGGTCATGCCGGGCAAGACGCCCATGGAGGCCCCCGCAACACTTGACCAAAAACAGGGCACGACCAGAGGTCGCACCGGGGGCAATTCCCAGTTTTCCCGTTGGGGTGGCAGGTGGGACGTGGTGGCGTAGATGTCGAGCAGGTTGGCGATACCGAACAAACCGGCCAAGCTGGGCAGAAGCAGGCTTGCGTCGGGCATGCCCACCGGCGACCGAGCGGGGAGGGTGAACACGCCCCATCCGTACATGCCCGCCAGAAGGAAAAACGCCGTGGCAGAAAAGAAGCCGGCCAAGCGCGAGTCCCGCCCCAATTTCCCGACGGTGAGGCGTTGCACCCACAACGGCCAGTCCAGCCGGGTTGTTTCGGTGGCCAACAGAAGCAAGGAGATGGTGAGCAACACGAACGGCAACACCGAACGCAGGTCGTCGTACCAACCCAATTCAGGGCCGAAGGCGATACGGGCTACCACGATGAGGGGCAACGAAAGGAAGAGACCGAGTTGCGAGCCCCGTGCCGACCACGCCACGCCCCGAGCAGCGTTCCCCGAGAGCAACATGCGGTGACCCGGCAGCAACGAGAGGGCGGTGTCACCGTCGGGCGCGCCGATCAGCGCCGAGGGGATGTAATTGAGGAAGGTGTGAACGGTGCCCGTGGCGACGATGATGGCGGCGACGGCTGAAAGCGGGATGCCCAAATTGAGCAGAGCAGGGGACAACGCCAGCAAGATGAGGGCGACGTTGTTGACGTGAAATCCGGGGATCAATCCCGTTAGCGAACCCAGAGCGACACCGAAGAACAGGGCGCCCAAGAGCCACGCCAAGTCCAAGAAATAACCCTCAAGCATCGTTTCACCTAGGCTTGTGATTGGGCGTATTCGTCTCGGTCCGTGACCCCGTCGTCGTCGCTGTCTTCGGAGGTGATGGAGGTGCCAAACGCATCCTCCAAGGTGTCGCTCAAACCGTCGCCGTCCGTATCCAGTGCATCGGCTTGGTCGAGGCTGTAGACCAAACTCAATCCGTCGTCGCTTTGGGTCTGACGCAAGCGGCCGAACCAGGTCATGGATTGGTCAGCGTGGAGCGAATCGGTGCCGATGGCTTGGCCTTGGGGTTGGAGGAGGATGGAGTCGTTCGAGCCGTCCCGAACAAGGTGCCACACCCCGCCGTTCTGAACGGCTTTGCCGTTGAGGTGGACCATTTGGTCCCGGTTGTAACTCCATTGAATGGCACCGTCGTCCCAAAGAAGGACCCGTGCTTGAGGAACGGGGCCAAGCGTATAGTCGTGGACGATGAGGCGAATTCGCATGTCCTCATCATCCCAAGTAACCGAGACGTTGCTGATGATGCTTTGACCGGCTTCAAGCCACACCGTTCGTGGGCCCGGCAAGGTGACGGCAACCGTCGTCCAACCGGGCATGTACGCCGCCACGTCGACGAAGAACGCCTCTTCCTGCTCCACGCTGGGTTCAACGGCGTATTTCACGTACGCCGACAAGGTGTAGGTGGCGTCGGGGTTTTCGACCATTCCGACGGGGTCAGCGGACAGCATGGCGAGAAGGCCAA
>Ga0181573_10005818_pt1 | contig 10132 bp, 7 predicted proteins | sample 101ome_25_FD_148643 | JGI IMG/M metagenome (GOLD analysis project Ga0181573, IMG submission 148643) | Coastal salt marsh microbial communities from the Groves Creek Marsh, Skidaway Island, Georgia - 101409BT metaG (spades assembly) | ecosystem: Environmental > Aquatic > Marine > Intertidal zone...
CGCTCGCCCGTGTAGGCCTGAGCGATGACACTGCTCCGGGATTGGGAGGGACTGCTTTCACTGGTGTCACTACCGCGCCGGAATGCTGTTCATCGCACAGCGAAAACCCACATCGTTGCAGGTCGTGTTCAACGGCTCGAAGCCCTGGTGGTAGGTTGTGCCATGTCGCGCTCCGTAACCGTGCGCGCCGCCCCGGATGATGCCGCTGCGATGCCAGCTTTCCTTCGGTTCGAAGGGAACCTTGGTGACGTGCACATCGCTTACCCATTCCCAGGCGTTGCCGCACATGTCATGAACGCCGTAGGGACTGACGCCCTCGGGGAACTGACCGACCGCCATCTTCCTGCCGCCCGTGCGACAAACGGCGTCGTCTGAAACTTCGATGCCTTCGGGAGTCGTGTAGCCGTTGGGGCGCAGGTTGCATTTGGCGCGGTCGTATTCGTTCCCCCAAGGATAGGTTCTTCCGTCCGTTCCGCGCGCGGCCTTCTCCCATTCCGCCGCGGAGGGCAGACGCTTGCCCGCCCATTTCGCGTAGGCTTCCGCCTCGTGCTTCAGAATGCGCGTCGCCGGAAAGTCGTCTTCGCCCTCGGGGTATTCGTGATCCGGTTTGAATTCCTTGTACTCGCGGTTCGTGACTTCATGACGATCGATGTAGAACGCGGAGACGAAAGCGTGTTTCAAGGGCGTCACATCGAAGTCGGCCTTGGGATTGTCGCTGCCCATGAGGAATTCGCCGGCTGGAATGAAGACCATGCCGTCAGGAGGCGGCGCGTAATTGCGTCGTTGCTGGAGCGCTTGATCGCAGTGAATCCATAGCCAACGACCACTGGCTGCCGTCGCTGCGAGCAGCAGGATTGCCGTGGCGGTGGCGAGACGGGGATTCTGGACCAGGTGTCGGCGCAGGCGGTTCATGCGTTCAGGGGTTTCGTATCATTGGAACCGGGACGTCACAATCGCGTTGAAAGAAAACCGTGCCATCCGCGTGATCCGCGGTTTATCTTCCGCTACAGATTATGAGCATGACCAACGCACAGTTGTGGGAGCGTTTCCAGCGTTTCTATACCGAGTTTCCGGCGATCGATCTGGCCATCGATCTCAGCCGCATGAGTTTTTCCGACTCTTTCTGGGAGTCGATGCGCAAGAAGCCCCTGATCCAGGCCTTCAAACAAATGGAGAAACTCGAGGACGGCGCCATCGCCAACCCGGATGAGAAGCGCATGGTCGGTCATTACTGGTTGCGGGATCCAGCATTGGCCCCGACCAAGGAGATCCAGAGGGAGATCCGGACGACGCTTTCCGCGGTGAAGCGGTTTGCGCGGGATATCCATGGCGCGAAGATCAAGGGCGCCAAGGGCGCGTTCAAGAATCTGTTGGTCATCGGAATTGGAGGATCTGCCCTCGGGCCACAGTTCGTCGCCAAGGCCCTCGGTCATCCGAAGACCGACAAGATGAAGGTCTTCTTCTTCGACAACACCGATCCAGACGGCATGGACGCGACGCTTGCCGAGCTGCGCGACAAACTGGGCAAGACCTTGTCAGTGGTCATTTCCAAATCCGGCGGCACCAAGGAAACCCGGAATGGCATGTTGGAAGCGAAGGCGGCTTATGAGCAGGCCGGCCTTTCCTTCGAGGAACACGCGGTCGCAGTGACTGGCCTGGACAGCAACCTGGACAAAGTCGCCAAGGCGGGGAAATGGCTGAAACGCTTCCCCATGTGGGACTGGGTTGGCGGTCGGACGAGCGAGATGTCGGCTGTCGGTTTGCTCCCGGCTGCGCTTCAAGGCCTGGATATCGATGGGATGCTCAAGGGCGCGGCCGGGTGCGACAAGGTCACCCGCCTCAAGTCACTTGAAGACAATCCCGCCGCCCAACTCGCGCTTATGTGGCACTACGCCGGCGATGGCCGCGGCTCCAAGGATATGGTCATCCTGCCCTACAAGGATCGCTTGGAGTTGTTCTCCAAGTATCTCCAGCAGCTCATCATGGAATCCTTGGGCAAGGAATTGGACCTCAACGGAAGCGTGGTCAACCAAGGCATCGCGGTCTATGGAAACAAAGGATCAACGGACCAACATGCTTATGTTCAACAACTTAGAGAAGGTGTTCCCAACTTCTTCGTCACCTTCATCGAGGTTCTGAAGGACCGGGCCGGCGATTCAATCGACGTCGAATCCGGCCAGAATGTCACCACCGGTGATTACCTGAATGGCTTCTATCAGGGCACAAGGAAGGCGCTTTTTGAGAATAACAGAAATTCGATAACGTTAACGGTGTCGGAATTGACGCCAGAATCGGTCGGTATGCTGATTGCGTTGTATGAGCGCGCGGTTGGACTTTATGCCTTCCTGGTCGGGATCAACGCCTATCACCAACCCGGGGTCGAGGCTGGCAAGAAGGCAGCAGGCGTGGTGATCGAGCTGCAGGGCGAGATTCAGCGGTTCCTGGCGAACAATGTCGGCAAGGCATTCACGGCCGATGAGATTGCGGATGGTTTGGGCCGGGCCGACGACGCAGAATCCGTCTTCAAGATCTGCCAGCACTTGGCGGCGAATGGCTCGGGTGGGATTTCGCGGAAAGGCGGGAAGTCGCCAAGGGCAGTGAAGTTTTCTGGCTGAGAGGCCCAAGACGCATGAGCTGCATCAGCGTCTGGTTGCAGGGTGAGTTTGGCTCAGCGGGAGCATCGCCCCACCCGGTTGCCTGTCCGTCGTTCATGTCTTGCTTGGGAATGAGAGTTGGGAAAGGCCTTTCTTAGCATGTTCGTCTACCCCAAGGAATACGACGTCATTGTCATTGGCGCTGGTCACGCTGGCGTTGAGGCGGCGTTGGCGGCCTGCCGGATGGGCTGCCAGACGTTGATGCTGACCATCAATGCCGACACCATCGGGCAGATGTCCTGCAATCCGGCGATCGGCGGACTGGCCAAGGGCCACCTCGCCCGGGAGATCGACGCGCTGGGCGGCGAGATGGGCAAGTGCACGGACATGACCGGGCTGCAGTTCCGGATGCTCAACACAAAGAAAGGCCCCTCAGTCTGGGCTCCGCGAGCGCAATGCGACAAGAAGGCCTACCAGTTTCGCTTGAAGTGGATCTGCGAGCGGATGGAGAACCTGGATATCAAGCAGGGCCAGGCGGCCAAGCTCCTGACCGAGGACAGGCAGATCACCGGCGTTGAGACGAATCTCGGGGTGCAATACCGGGGCAAGACCGTGGTGATCACCACCGGGACATTCCTCCGGGGCCTGATGCATATCGGCAAAACCCAGAGTTCCGGGGGACGCGCCGGGGAGTCTGCGGCAATGGGATTGTCGGCCTCGTTGGCGGAAATCGGCTTGGAATTGGGCCGCCTCAAGACCGGCACGCCGCCCCGGCTTCTGCGCGGTTCGCTGAACCTGGACGCCTGCGAAACGCAGCCGGGCGATGAGCCGATCCCCTATTTTTCCTACTGGAAGGACGATTTGTTCCACGTGGAACATTCGCAGATCAATCCCTTGGATGTCGGGCATTCGGAGGGAAAATACCCTCCTGGATCGATTCTGGACCGATTGAACGGTCAGTTGCCCTGCCACATCACCTTCACCACGGATCGGACGGCCGAGATCATTCGGGAGAATCTCCACAAGTCGCCGATGTATTCCGGGGAGATCGAGGGCGTGGGTCCGCGGTATTGTCCGTCGATCGAGGACAAGATCGTCCGCTTCGCCGACAAGGAGCGACACCAGATCTTCTTGGAGCCGGAAGGGATTGCGACCGACGAATTCTACGTCAACGGCTTCTCAACCTGTCTCCCATTCGAGGTGCAGGTGGATCTGGTGCGCACGATCATCGGCTGCGAGGAGGCCGAGATCATGCGTCCGGCCTATGCTGTGGAGTATGACTTCGTCCATCCGACGCAGCTCACTGCCGGCTTGGAGACCAAACCTTGTCGAAACCTCTTCCTCGCTGGCCAGATCAATGGGACCTCCGGTTATGAGGAGGCTGGAGCGCAGGGCCTGATGGCCGGGATCAATGCGGCTCGTCGGGTCCAGGAGAAGGATCCGGTCGTCCTGCGTCGGGATCAGGCCTACATCGGCGTGCTGATTGATGACCTGATCACCAAGGGCACGTCGGAGCCGTATCGGATGTTTACGTCCCGGGCGGAGTATCGATTGCTCCTTCGGCAGGACAATGCCGATCAGCGGCTCTGCGATCTGGCTTACGAGACCGGATTGCTGCCGGAGCGGAATTACCGGCAGTTTCTGGCCAAGCGCGAGGCGATTCAGGCTGAGCTGGCCAGACTCGCCGGCGCGCACAGCCCGGATGGGTCCATGGAGAAGCTGCTCAAGCGTCCGGAGATTTCCTATCGGGATCTTCCGAACCGGAACGATTCCTTGGGTGAAGAGATTGTTCAGCAGGTCGAGATCGCCATCAAATATGCCGGCTACATAGAGCGGCAGGAGGCCGAGATCGAGAAGCTGCGTAACGTGGAGGAGAAGCAGATCCCGGAATCCTTCGATTACGATACCATCCCCAGCATGCGGAATGAGGCCCGACAGAAGCTCAAGGAGATCCGCCCGGCCACCCTGGGTCAGGCCTCCCGCATCTCCGGCGTGTCGCCCGCGGACGTGGGCCTGGTCATGGTCTGGATGAAACGGGGTCAGGGAAGCGCCAAGGCCGAGGACTCCAAGACACGGGAATAGAGACAGAGGAATCTTGGGAAACGATTCCTATGTCTTCATTCCCTTGTCAGCGTCCTGGACTATCCATTGTTCCACGTGGAACGTCAGCGATTCAACACGGAGCCGATGCCCGTCCCGGCCCAGACGGCGAGCATGCAGAGGAGAAGTGACAGGAAGGCATTCCCGACGGCGTAGCCCAGGTGTCCGGTCTTCATCAAACCCAGGGTCTGCAGGCTGAAGGAAGAGAAGGTCGTGTAACCGCCGAGCAACCCGATCATCAGGAACTGTTGAACGGAAGCCGAGATTTGCGTCTTCCCATTCTGGACGGTGAAGGCGGCGGCCAGTCCGATCAAAAGGCAGCCGGTGACATTCGCGACCATGGTGCCGATGGGGAGATTCTCGCCAAAGCGTTTGGCCATCTGCAACGATATCCAGAAGCGGCCCACACCCCCGCAAGCGCTGCCGAGAGCGACCAGGATGAATGGTTTCAACGAAGCCATGGGAACAGGGAACCATGCGCCGATCCAGGTTTGCAAGCCAGATCAGTCCGGCGTGTGCCCTTGCCGTGTTTTGACGCGACGAGTCTGGGGTGGATCAGGTCAAGCATCTCTGAGAGCGGCAATGCAATATTCCTAACCTATTGTTCTGCAAGTAGTTACACACAACATCGCGAGCGATAAAGCCTTTCCACGAAGGGCATCGCAACTTCGGAACACGTCGTCCGCCTTCTGCGGGGTCGTCCGTTACTCCATCTCCTCCAGCTTGGCGGCTGCGGCCTCCCATTCGGGAGTCAGGGCTTCGAGGTTGCGTGAGACGTCGGCCAGGTCGCGATTGATCTGCACGGCCTTGCCGGGATCCTCGTAGGTCTCGGGTTTCTCGAGTTCGGCTGTCAGTTCGGCCTGCTTCTCTTCCAGCCGCGCGATGCGCTTCTCGAGGTCGTGCACCGCTTGCTGCGCGCCCTTGCGCTGCTTGGAACGACGCTGCCGCTCCTCGGCCTCGCGGCGCTTCTGCGCCTTGATTTCCTCACGCGTGCGCTTGACCGGCCTGGGAGCCGATCCGGGCGTTGATTGACCGGCCAGTCCGGCGGTCAGTCCGGCGCGCGCGGAATCTGCGGAGGACTTCTCGAGGTAGTATTGGTAATCCCCGGCGTAGTGCGTGAGCTGGCCGGAATTGACGTGCACGACCTTGTTGCCCAGCGACCGGATGAAATAGACATCGTGGCTGATGAAGATCAGCGTGCCCGTGTATTGCTTCAGCGCCTCGATCACGGCCTCGATGCTGGCCATGTCGAGGTGCGTGGTCGGCTCGTCCATGAGGAGCAGGTTCGGCGGGTTGAGGAGGATCTTCACCAGCGCCAGACGGCTCTTTTCCCCACCGCTCAATACGCCGACCGTCTTGAAGACATCGTCACCGGAGAACAGGAAACAACCCAGCAGCGAGCGGACGGATTCCTCGGTGACGTGGCTGGCCGCGCTCAAGGCCTCGTTCAGCACGTCCCGCGTCAGGTCCAGGGTGTCGGTCCGGTATTGTGAGAAATAGCCGACCTTGGTGTTGTGCCCGACCTCGCGTTCGCCGGATTGGAATTGCAGCGCTCCGGCGAGGATCTTGAGCAGGGTCGACTTGCCGGCGCCATTGGGACCGACCAGCACGATCTTCTGTCCGCGCTCGGCTTCGAAGTCCATGCCTTCGTAGACCTTGTTGGAGCCGTAGGAATGATGGACGTCCTTCAATCGGATCGCGCGCAGGCCGCTGCGGTCGGGCTGGGGGAATTTGAAACTGATTTTGCGGTCGTCGCGCGGCGGCGGCTCCAGCTTCTCCATGCGTTCGATCTGCTTGAGCTTGCTCTGCGCCTGGGAAGCCTTGGTGTTCTTCGCGCGAAAACGGTTCACGAAGGCCATCAGGGACTGGATCTCGCGCTGTTGATTGTCGTAGGCGGCCTGTTGTTGCTCGTCCTTGGCCTTGCGCTGGACGAGGTAGGCGTCGTAGTTCCCGCGATAGCGCACGAGGCTGGTGTTGCGAATCTCAATCGTGCTGCCGATGAGCTGGTTCAGGAACTCGCGGTCATGCGAAATCAGCAGGATCGCGCCGTCGTAGTTCTTCAGATACTCCTGCAGCCAGAGGAGGGATTCGAGATCGAGATGGTTGGTCGGCTCGTCGAGCATGAGCAGATCCGGCTCCATGACGAGCAATCGCGCCAGGTAGGCGCGCATGACCCAACCGCCGCTCATTTCCTTCAGCGGTCGGTTGAAGTCCGAATTACGGAAGCTCAGCCCGCCGAGGATGCGCTTGGCTTTGGGTTCCAGCTGATACCCGCCCAGTTCGTCGAAGCGCGCGTGAATCTCGTGATCGTATTCATCCGGCGCGTCGGGATGCTCGTTCTCCCAGGCATGGATCTTCTTTTGGAGCTCGACGATTTCTTCGCTCACCGCGGTGGCGAGCTCGAGCACGGTCCTCTCGCCCACCGGCGCGCTCTCCTGGGGCAGGTGGCCGATCGTGAAGCCGCGCTGAAAGGAAATGTCTCCCGCGTCCGGCGTGATGTCGCCCAGGATGATGTTGAACAACGTGGACTTGCCGGCGCCATTCGGGCCGACCAGACCGATGCGATCGCCGCGGTTGACCTGCAGGCCCGCGTTCTCAAACAGGGTCCGGCCGGCGTAGATCTTCGAGATTTCTGTCAGGGTCAGCATGGTCGCGTAAAAAGCCGGGGATGTTGCGCGTCGGGACAATCGGGAGCAAGCCCGAAGGCGGAAGATAAACCAGGCGGGGCGCGGTTGGGTCCGGTCGGCCCTCCGCACCGGATGCGTGTCGACTGCGTCAGGCGTTGAAGAACAGATTTTCCAATCACCCCGCGCGGGCTAGACTGCGCGCGTGATATTCGGATGGCTCAAGCGGCGGCGACGCAGACGGATTCTCGAACGACCCTTTCCCGAGGCGTGGAATGATTGGCTGACGCGCCGTGTGCCGCATTGGTCCCGTTTGTCAGAGGACGAGCAGAACGCGCTGCGAAGTCTGGTCCAGGTGGTTGTCGCCGAAAAGACCTGGGAGGGCTGCAAGGGGTTGGAGGTGGACGACGAGATGAAGGTGACGATCGCGGGGCAGGCCTGCCTGCTCCTGCTGGGCATCGAGCACGACTATTTTGGCAACGTGAAGACGATCCTCGTGTTTCCGCGACAATTCACGCCGCACGAGATGGTCGATGTCGATGAATCCGGGGTGATGCATGAGTCGGCCGGGACCGCGCTGGGGCTCGCCTATGAGGGCGGACCGGTGATCCTGTCCTGGGCGGATTCCAAGGCGGGCGGGCGCAATTCGCAGGACGGGCTGAATGTGGTGTTGCACGAGTTCGCCCACAAACTCGATCTGCGGGACGGGGTGGTGAACGGGACGCCGCTGCTGAGAGACCGGCGCGACTACGCGCGTTGGGCCGAAGTGATGCGGCGAGAATACGAGCAACTCGTCGAGGCCTCCCGCAAGCGCCGCGCGACCCTGCTGGACGACTATGGCGCAACCGATCCCGGTGAATTCTTCGCCGTGGCGGTGGAGTGTTTCTTCGAGAAGCCGGTCCAGATGCGGAAGAAGCATCCCGATCTTTACCGAACCCTGGGGCAATACTTCGGGCAGGACCCGGCGGCGCGGTTCGATTGACGATTCGCTGCGGCCGTTGGAATGCCTGTTGGCGTCCGGAGCGCCGAGCATTGCTCGGCATTGGCTGTCGACCTGCGCCTGGCCGAGCAATGCTCGGCGCTCCGTCATTCCCCTCTGCAAATGGCCGCTTTTTTGCTGGTTGCATTTCTGATCACTCGCATAATGACGCCTCGTTTCAAGGGACCCAGATGACGGAAGCAGACTCCATCGCCGAAGCCCCGCCGGAATCCGGCGCCTCCTCGACCGCCGCAGGGCGCGCGCCGACGCCTATCGCGCCGGGAGATTTCTGCATCCTGGTCGCGGACGACGACGGCATGAACCGCGAAATCCTGGCCGAGCGGCTGGGTCACGAGGGCTACCAGGTGGAGACGGTCTGCGACGGTCGCGAGGCCCTGGCGCAACTGCGCGAGAAGAAGTTCGACCTGGTGCTCCTTGACCTGGTCATGCCGGAGATCGAAGGCGACAAGGTTCTACGGACGATGAAGGGGGATCCAGACCTGCGCGAAATCCCGGTCATCATGATTTCGGGGCTGGAAGAACTGGATACCGTGGCCCGCTGCATCGAGCTCGGCGCCGATGACTATCTTCCCAAGCCCTACAAGCCCGTCCTCCTGCGCGCCCGCATCACGGCCTGCCTCGAGAAGAAGCAGCTTCACGAGCAGGAGCAGGAGACCTACCAGGCGCTCAAGGAAAGTCAGGCGCATCTTGCCGCGGAGTTGGCGGAGGCGGCCGACTACGTCATCTCATTGCTGCCCGATCCCCTGGACGGAGAGGTGACCACGGAATGGAAGTTCATTCCTTCCACCCAGCTCGGCGGCGATTCCTTCGGCTACCATTGGTTGGACGATGACAACCTGGCGATGTATCTGCTGGATGTCTGCGGCCATGGAGTCGGCGCGGCGTTGCTTTCCATTTCGGCGATCAATGTCATGCGGGCGCATTCATTGCCGGACACGGATTTCAAGAACCCGGGCAATGTGCTGGAGGCGCTCAATGAGACGTTTCAGATGGAGCGGCACAACAACATGTATTTCACCATCTGGTACGGGGTCTACAACAAGAAGGACCATACCATCACCCATTCCTGCGGCGGGCATCCGCCGGCCGTGCTGCTGACCGGCGAGGATCGCGCCTCGGCTGAGCCGGTGGAGCTGAAGGTTCCGGGGCTGGTGATCGGCACGATGCCGGACATGCCCTATCGGAACGCCACCCAGGAATTGGGAAAATACAACGAACTCTTCCTGTTCAGCGACGGCGTCTACGAGGTGGACCTGCCCGACGGCGGCACGTGGGAATTCAAGGATTTCGTGAAGCTGGTGGCCAAACCGCCGCCCGAGGGCAAGAACGAGATCGACGTCGTGGCGGACCAGGTGACCGAGTGGGTCGGCGGCGGCGCCTTCGAGGACGACTTCTCAATGGTCAAGTTTGTCTTCCCCCGGCGGGATTGAGGGGCCTCCGATTTCACCGGATGTTTGCTTGAACAAATAACGCGCGTTGCGTAAAAAGCGGCAAAGATTTCAATTTCCCAGTCACAACGAGCACCCCCACACAAGGAACACATGGAACTCTCCGTTGAAAATTTGGATTCAGGCTATCGCTGCGTGGCGCTTTCAGGCCGACTCGATCTGAAGGGCACGCAGGAAGTCGATGCGCAGTTCACCGAGGAGACCGGAGCGAAGAAGGAGTCCGTGCTCGTCGATCTCTCCAATGTCACCTACATCGCCTCCATCGGCATCCGCATGTTCCTGAGCAACATCAAGCAGTTGCGCGCGGCCAACGCCAAAATGGTGATTCTCAAGCCGCAGAAAATGGTTGAAGAGGTCCTCAAGCTT
>Ga0181573_10005820_pt1 | contig 10128 bp, 7 predicted proteins | sample 101ome_25_FD_148643 | JGI IMG/M metagenome (GOLD analysis project Ga0181573, IMG submission 148643) | Coastal salt marsh microbial communities from the Groves Creek Marsh, Skidaway Island, Georgia - 101409BT metaG (spades assembly) | ecosystem: Environmental > Aquatic > Marine > Intertidal zone...
TCTTTTCCCCCGCCTTTTTTTTTTTTTTTTTTTTGCGCAAAAATATTTTCGGGGCTACAGGAAATGTCTGCCCCCAGGGCTTGCTCTGGGTTATAAGCCCTAGAAAGGGCTCAGTGTTTATGATGTAGAAATTTTCTGTAGCCCCGAAAATGCTGCTCCTGCATGGCTCGCGTGAGAATGTTGGATTCTTACGTCATGCACTTGGTGGTGCACCCAGTGTGACCCGGGGGCAACAGAGGGGCGGGTGAAGGCAAAGACTGACGCGGCGGTGGAGCGGGAGATGTGGCGCAGTACATCTGCCGGGTGCTCGGGGTGTTGCCGAGAGAGTGGCGTGAGCACGCGATAAAGACGCGGTGAAGTGAGCCATTTACTGGGTCTAAACTACACCCGCACGACGATCGACGACCTTGCTCTTGTTGGAGCTGTTAGCGCCCTGATGTAGGCACAGGGCGGTAAAGGCGGCCGAGGCGGCGGAGTCGTGGACCTCGTTGGCATCCCATCGCACGACAAATGCCTCGCGGTCTGCGTCCCCCCTCGGGCTGAGGAGGGCGTGGCCGTCCAGGTTGACCCCGCCTCTCGCCCACCGCCTCTGGACGTCTTCGCGACTCTTGAGCCGGTAGTGGTTGACCCGCAGCACGTCGCCCGCCGGCGGCCCCAGACGCCGCCTCGGGCCCTTGGCCCCGTCGGGGTCCGTCCCCTCCACGGGGAGGCCCCGCTCGTCCACCGCCAGCCACCCCGGCCGCGCCATCCGCGATGGCGCGTGCACGTGCATCGCCGCCACCGCCCGGGGCCGCACCACGCTCTTGAAGCCTGCGTCCGCCCCGCCGGCCCGCCACAGCAGGGTCTCCACCACCCTGGGCTCGCTCCCGAGCGACGCATGACCCGACGTCCCGAACACATGCCAGTGGACGGCCACCGCGGGCGCGTGGCGGAACAAGTTCGACCTGAGCGCGTCCTTCGCCGTCCCGCCGCCGGGCGCCCACAGGAACTCGTCCACGTCGAGGAGCGCGATCCACTCGGCCCCGGCTTCGGAGGCCACGCCCAGCAGGGCGTTGTACACGCCCACCTGCGGGTTTCGCAGGGCCCCGTCCACCTCGTACACCGTCACTCTTTTGATGGCCTTCAATCCCTCCCTCGCCGACCGCCTCGGCGTGCTCCCGTGGTCGACCACCAGGACGTGGTCCGCCCCAGCCATGCACACGTGGAAGTGCACCCACTCGGCCAGGTACGGGCCCTCGTCCTTGACGATGGCCGCGACCACCAGCGCGGGGCCTGCCCTTACACCGCCGTCCGCCCCTTCCACTTCCCCCCCGAGGGCCGCGAGCCCGCCGAGAACGGGCGACCCGAGGTCCACGGAGGCCTCGTGCGTCACGCGCTTCGGCGGCGAAGCAAACACCCCGCGCACGTCGAGGACGTGGCTCGTCGGACCGCCGCCCGGCGGGTCGCCCCACCGCGCGCCCACCGACGCCCCGTGCCTCCACGGGACCTCCACCCACAGCAGGTACACCGCCAGGTGCCCGACCGCCACCCAGGAGGACGCAGCCGGCCGGAGACCGCGTGGCTCGCGGGTGGCTCCGGCCACCCTCGTCATCCAAGTCTATGCCGGCCCTGCGGGACTGCAGCGTCGGTGTCGACCGGGACATGCGAAAACGTTGGCGTCGCGCCGTCGCTCGCCGATTGACTTTGCGAAGTAGTGTGTGGGCGCGCGCGAGGGGTTGGACGCCTCCGCACGCGATGCCGTCCTGGTCTCCCTGCACCCTGGTGTGGTCAGTCATTGTATCATATACCATATTGTATCGCAGCCGTGGTGCACTCGCCCGGGGTGCGCTCCCTCCCCCCCTCAGTTGACGCGGTTGAGGCGGAGGTTGAGGACGATAGTGCGGTTGAAGTCCATAAGCGTGGGATTGTCGAGGACAAAGTCGAGGCTGCGCTTGCCGTCAAAGTCGTGGGGCACGGGCAGCGCCGCGGCCCTCTCCGCCTTGTCGCGGGGCCAGCTCAGCCCGGGCTCCTCCCCCGGGATCTCCACCCGCCGCACCCCGCCGGGCGACATCCCGACCACGGCGTCGCTGAACGCCCTGACGACGGCCGGGTCGCCCACCTTGAAGCGAAAGGGCCCCGCCGCACTCTCCTCGTCCCCGGCCATCCCGCCCTTCTCCCCGCCCCCCGTCGTGTTCTCGAACCGCTTTCCCTGGTACCCCGCCGTGAACCCGCTCCAGTCCACGCTCACCGTGTCCCCGACCTTGGCCGCCGCGCCGCTCCCCTCCTTGAGGTCCAGCACGAGGAGCCCCGAAGGTAGGCGCACAAAGTTGTCGTCCTTGGGCCGGAACCGGTCCGACGCCCCCGCCCGCCCCGGCAGACCCACCGCCCCACCCGCAAGCACGCCCGCCCCGCGGATGACCACGCCTCGCCGCCCTGGACACCCCCCCGACGCCGCGCTCTCCACCGCCCGCAGGCACGTCCGGCGGCTCCGACCACCACGCGGGCTCCCGCCCACGACCTCCCTGCCCCGCAGCTGGGCGCACGCCCCGACACGCGCCCCGTGCGCGAGCATCTCACTCCCCTCGACCTCCCTCCCCTCGTCGTGTTGTGTTGCGTGCGTTTGCGTGCCTCCTGACGGGGATGCGGGTGCCATTCGAGGAGCGACTGGTTGACGCAAGCTGCCCATGCGGCGTGGGATGGGACCGTCGAGGGTCGGGTGGGCCGGGGGATGAGCGGCGGGGACCTGGTGTGGGCATGCCAGAGGGGCGAGGTGGGGGAGGTGCGGCGCCTCCTGCGCGACCCGGGCGTGGACGTCAACGCGCGGGTTGTGGTGGTGGGGTGGAGGGGACGCACGGCGCTCGACGAGGCGTCCGAGGGAGGCCGCTTGGAGGTGGTGGGGATGCTCCTGCAGGCGCCCTGCATCGATGTGAACCGCGCCGACGTCCGGGGACTCACGCCTCTGCACTGGGCGTCTGTGCGGGGTCACTTGGAGGTGGTGCAGGCGTTGCTGCGGGCGCCGGGCGTGGACGTGAACCACGCAGACGGGGAGGGACGGACGCCTCTCTGCGTCGCGTGCTCCCGCGGCCACGCCGAGGTCGCGATGGCGCTGGTGGAGGCCGGGGCGGACGTGGCCGTGACGGACCGCGGCGGGCGGTCTCCACTGCGACTCTTTTGCGAGGGACTCCCCGGGGGGGTGGAGAGGTGCGTCCGGGACATGAGGGCCACCGCTGGCCCCATGCTCACGGTCCTGCTCCTCGGCGGCCTGCCGCCCCGTATCGCAGACAGCATGGTCATGGGGTGCCTGGACGGCCGGGAAAGGCTGGTGGCCGGGCTCCTCCGCGCGGGCGCCGCCGTTCCTCGTCGCCCTGAGCGGCTCCGGGGACGGCGACGTTGAGGAATAATACATGTGCTGTAGCGGTGTCAAATGGAGCGGTAACGCCTCTTCTCTGCTCCCTCGTGTTTTACTTGGCAATTTCCGTGCAATGATTGGTGCGCGCGGTACAACTCCGCGCCGGCTAGCCGGGGCTCGGGTGATCCCGGCGCTCAGGGCGTCCTGCGGGATGCGTGTGCCGGCGGCCGGATGTCGTTTCCCTTGCGCGTGCCCTTGTCCTGGAGGACGTCATCCAAGAAGCTCGACCGGGTCATCTTCTTCAACTCGCCATACTGCGTCGTCTCCTTGGCGTGGCTCAGGTAGAGGCGGTCCTTGGCGCGCGTCATCCCCACGTATGCCAGCCTTCGCTCCTCCTCTACGTCCTCGTTGGAAACCAGCGGGAGCCGGCCCTCCTCCATGCCCACCATGAATACGGCTCCGAATTCGAGCCCCTTGCTCCCGTGCAGGGTCATGAGCCTCACCTTGTCTTGCGCCCTCACCTGATCGCTCGACAGAACCTCGTCGTCCTGCCCCTCGACCTCGAGGACCGACAGCTGCTCGTTCAGCACCGTTGCCTCGAGAAAGTCCCACAGGCTGGACACCCCGCTCAGTGCCCCGCTGCTGGGTGCCTCCCCCCTGTCAGCCGCGGCCTCGGCGGCCATCTTGGCGTCGTGCCGGCGAGCGATATCCAGCAGCTCCTCTATGTTCTGCTTGCGCGTGTCGGCGTTCTTGTCAGCGTCGGAAGTGCCCTTGGCCGATTTCTTGAATGCCTTCACGTCCCTCTCCTCGAGCTTCTCAACGTACGCGTAGTACCCCGTCCGCGCGATAACCGCCTCAATCAATCCGCTCACCGTGCCGCCCCGCTCCAGCTCGGCTCTGCACGCCCCGAGGTCCTCCATGAGGGTGGCCACCGCGGACCTCGCGCGCGGGGTGATCTCCTTCGGCAAACCCCCGTCAATGCCCTTTCCGTCCCCAGTCAGCGGGAGACGCGCGAGGGCGCTCGCGAGCCCCCCCGCCCCCTGCTCCGCGGCCCACGCCTTCAGCTTGGCGTAAGCCACGTCCCCGAGCCCCCGCTTGGGCACGTTGTAGATGCGGTCTAGCGCGAGAGAGTCGTCAGGCCGATAGACGAGCCTCAGAAACGAGAGGAGGTCCTTGATCTCCATCCGCCCGAAGAAGGGGGTCCCCCCCACGACGACGTAGGGGATCCCAAGCCGTCGAAACGCGCTCTCAAAGGGTATGGTCTGCTGATGCGTCCTGTAGAGCACCGCCATGTCCTTGAACGCCACGCCGGCGCTCGCCTGCAGGTCCAGGATCTCCCCGGCCACCGCCGTGGCCTCGACCAGGCTGCTGTCCGCCGCCAGCACCTCCACTCTGGGACCTGCCTGACGCTCGCTCACCAGCTGCGCCCCGATGCTGCTCATACCCTTCTCCCCCTCCCCTCCGCCGCCCGCCAGCAGCTCCTTGGCGAACGCAAGGATCTGGGGGGTGGACCGGTAGTTGCTCGCCAGGGTGAGCGTCTCCAGCTCTGGAAAGTCGGCCTGCAGCTTGCGCATGTTGGCCGCCGTGATGGCCCCCCGCCACCCGTAGATGCTCTGGTCCGTGTCCCCGACCACGAAGAGGCTGCGGCTCTCGGCCGCGAGCAGCTGCGCGATCTGGTACTGCGTCGCGTTCGTGTCCTGGAACTCGTCCACCAGGACATGCCGGTAGCGCGCCCGCACGCGCGCCAGCAGATCCGGGTCCCGCTGCAGCATCTTCAGCGCCTCCAGCAGCAGGTCGTCGAAGTCCAGGGCGTCCGCCTCGTCCAGTGCCGCCTGGTACCGGCCGTACAGGTACGCCTTCAGCTGCTCCTCCAGCACCCGATTCCTGCTCCAGAACTTCTTGTCAAGCCCCTGCGCCGCCCGCTTGGCCGCTGCCGGGCTCTCCATCCGCGTCTTGCGCGCCCCGATGTAACTCTTCACGATCCCCTTGGTCACGATCCCTGCGCACTTGAGCACGTCCCCGTCCAGCCCCGGCACCACGCCGCCCTCCTTCCCCTTGTCCACCAGCTCCCGCAGCAGCTCCCCCACCACCCGCTCGCTGTCCTGCGCATCGTAAATCGTAAACTCGCGGCTCCGCGTCCCCGCACCTTTCGCACTCGTCCGCTCCACGGGGAGGTACGTCCTCAGCAGGTAGCAGCACACCCGGTGGAACGTCCCCGCCCGCACCGCCGACGCCCGCTCCGGCCCCAGCACCCGCGCCAGCCGCTCCTGCATCTCCAGCGCCGCCTTGTTCGTAAACGTGAGGCACACCACACTGCGCGCCTCCACCCCGCCCTCCAGCACCAGGTGCGCCACCCGGCTCGTCAGCACCCGCGTCTTGCCGCTCCCGGGACCCGCGAGCACCCGCTGCGGGCGGCCCACGGGGCACGTCACCGCCGCGTACTGCTCCGCGTTCAGTCCCTCCAGGTGCAGGTCAGGGTCCCCAGCCTCGGCCGCTGCCGACGCAGAGCAGAGGCCCCGCCGCCCCGCCCGCCTTCGCCCGGCCCGCCCCGCCCTGCCCCCCGCCCACGAGTACGGCGGCGGCCGACCCGCAAAACTGGACGAGCCCGGCCACCCCGCGGCCGTACTCGCCAGCCCGCTCATCGCCCGCCTCAGCATCCGACCGCAGTCGAAACTGAGACGCGTCCTGGACGGACGTGCAGCAACGCGGGAACGTGCCCTGCCTTGCCGCCTGCCCCGGTGCAGGTCGCACAAAACTCGGGGGGGGGAGATGCTTTGCATCGCCACGGCCGCGCTGGGCTGGAGGGGTCGAGGACCTGGTGTCCCACGGGCGCTGCTTGAAGCAATGAGTGAGGATTTGTGTCCGCGCATCTCGCGAAGAAGTGCTGCACGCCCTCGAAGCTGACTGCCCCGCAAGTGCAAGATGCAGAGCTTGCGGGGGGTCGGGTGCCGTCCATCGCCTTGTCCTGGAGGGGGGTCGACGACCCGTTCTCGCTCATCTATGAAGCGGTGGTGGCGAATCCGAGGTCAATGGGGGGAAAGGTGTGCGCAAAGGGCCCGTCCTTGTCGGGGAGGAGGGCGGCGTTGTCGACGGCGAGGGGCCGGAGGAGGTCGGTGAGGCTGACGACGGCGAGGGGCACGCGGGGGCCGTCGCGGGGCACGACAAAAAGGTGGTGCACGCCCGCGCTGCAGATGAGGCCGAGGGCGCCTGCGTACGTCTCGTCGGGGAAGCACGTGAGGACTGACGCGGGGGTAGCCGGGGCCTGGGCGACGCCGCCCCGCTCGCTGGGGGCCGCCCAGTGTTCTGGCCACGGCATGCGCGCGCGGCCCTCCGACGCCAGGCGCTCGGCGTCGGACTCGACCCCCTGCCTGAGCTCGGGAAGGTGGGCGGAAAAGTCGACGCCCAGCTGCAGCGAGAGAAACTCGTGGACGGGGAGGGCAAGGGTCCAGAAGTGGCGGGGCTGGAGGCCGCGGAAGTCCGAGAGGCTGAGGTTTGCGATGACGGGCTTGCCTTCGGGGCCTTCCTGCAGGCGCACGGGCGCGGGCGACGCGAGATTGTGCTCGTGGTCCGACACAACTGCCACGCACCGCGTGCCGTTGGTCTGCATAAGAGCAAACGCCTCGAGCGCCGGGGTGTGGGCCTCGACGGCAAGGGCCATGCGCCCGGCCACCAGCCCCAGCTTTTCGAGGGCGGCGGCCCCGAGGTCCCCCAAGGCGTTCACATGGTCGAGCAGGAAGCGGGCGATGTCCACCTGGGAGATGATATCGCGCACCCGCATCGCATCGACTTTGCTGTCGTACGTGAAGACGGCGGCGCGGTGGTTGACCACCCGACCCTCGACGTCGGGCTCCCCCTCGCACGTGTCAAAGCAGTAGTTGAAGAGGCCCGAGGAGAGCAGGCCCAGCAGGCTCGCGTCCGCCTCGAACCCGCCGAAAAAGTACTCGCCGTCTGCCCCGAGCCGGAGGCTCCCGACATTCCGGTCTGCGAACCGCGCGCCGGCGAACGCCAGGTCGGACATCCGCCCCAACACCTTGTTCTCGCTCATCCGCTCCCACGTGTCCGTATAGAGGAGCCCGCGGTAGAGGCCCTTGCGCCATGCGGGCATGTGCTCCGGGAGCACCATCGGCAGGCGGTGGGTGATGGGCCCGTGTAAGAAGGCGCTCAGGACATCTCCGGCCCCGCAGAAGCCGACCAGCTCCAGATTCCTCTGATCCACCACCGGCACGCTCTGCACCCCCTGCGTCGCAAGCACGTCCATCGCGTGCCCGACGCTGTCCTCCACGCTCACCATCGCCACACCTGACGCGGCCGGCGGGTGGAGCGACTGCGACCGCTCCAGCAGGAACGCACCGACGCTCGTCTCCGCCAGCAGCTTGCGCGCGGGCGCCACCAGCGACGCCGGCACCCGCGGCGACACGCAGTTGGCCCGCGCCACGTCCTCCACCTCGGAGTCTTCCGCGGGACTTCCCCCGGTCAACTTCCCCCGCCTCGTCGTCATCGGCATGATTGCAAGCGTTGCCACCCTTCTGCCTCGACCCAAGTATTCTCGTGGCTCGCGGAGATCTTGCGGCAGCGTGTGTGTGTGTTGCGCCCGTGTCTGAACCGACCGACGCCGTGCCACGTGGGCCCGCGAGATCACAGTCACCTGCCAAAAAAATGTAAATATTGATTTGTAATGTGCGACCCAGGTGCCTGGCCGTCCCCCTGGCGGGGCGCGCGCCTCGCGCCGCGTTCAGAATGCCTTTTCCGAGTCATCTAGCTGGGCCGGGTCCTCGATGTCTATCTCAAACAGTTCTGGGACCCTGCTTTTGACGTAGGCGGAGACGCGGGCGAGGACGTCAGCGCGCTTGTGCCAGAACCGCCCGCTCATCCTCACGACGGCCATCGGCCCGTCGAGATCCACCAGCTCGATCCGGCCAGTCATCCCCATCTCCTCGTCGAAGAGGGTGCCAAGCTCGCGCCGAGCGTCTTCCAGCGCCTGCATCACGTTCTCCTCCGACAGGTCCAGGTCGGGGAGGCCCTCGGGATACGTGGTGCGGCTGCACCGCACAGCCACTGCACCCGGCAGAGGAGTCGGCCTGGCGCGCAGACCCGGAGGCCTCCTCGCACGCCGCGCGGAGGCAAGAACGCTGCCGCACGGGCCGGCTGTCGCCCCGGGCCTAACGTGATGCCCCATACCCCTCGCCGCCGTCGCCATCGAGAGGGTTCTGAGTGGATTGGAGTGAATCGATTGGAGTGGAGCGAATTGATCGGAGACATATGGCACAAAATAATGATCACGGTGAACGACGAGACGGTGGGCGGAGCAACCTCTGCGTCCCTCCTCCGCGTCCTCCTCCTTCCTCCTCTTCCCCGTCTTCTCGAACTCCCTCTTCGCCTTCTCCCTCTTCATCCTCTCCCTCTTCAACGTCTCCCTCTTCACGCGAGAGGGCTCCGAGGGCGACGGCCGCATGTTGCCAATGGTCTTCTGGGTGAGTCCCACGCAGTGCGGCCCGCAGCGTGAGGCGGCACCTGGCCCTCGCCACAGGTGCGAGGCGCTCTAGAAAAGTGGGCACGAGGGCCGGGGCAGTATTGAGGGCGCGCTCGACGCGGTGCATGCGGAAGGTGGCGTGGTCGGCCATGGCCCGCAGGGCCGTGCGCAGGGCGTACCCGCCGGCCTCTGTGTCAGACAGCCCGCGCAGCTCCTCCACGACGCCCAGGCCGTCCCCCGCCACGAGGCGCTCCGAACCGGGGTCAATCCATACCTGATTCCCCATCGCCGCGTGTAGCACCCGGTACGCCGCGAACTCGCTGCGGTCCTCGTCCGACAGCCACTCCCGGAGCTCCCGCAGTCGGCCCAAGCACTGCGTGAGCTCAGGTGCATCCCCCTCGACCACCGCCATGCGCGCGTGCGCTGCGTATGCCGACACGCTCAGCCGAGGGCTACACTCCTGCACTGTGGCATCCTGGCGGATAGACTTGAGCTGCTCGCGGCAGCGCGCGTAGCTCCACTCTCCGGACACGTACCCCTCGGTCGCCAGCTCCAGTGCCTGGCGCAGCACCCGTGGCGGGCGCACGGTGCTCGCATCCACCGCCCCCGTCAGCCGCAGGTAGGGCCGCTCCAGCGCCGAGCTCGTTCCCCTAACGCGCTTCGCCTTGGCGCCCTGAGCCAGCCGTGAGAAGAGGAGCACCTCGGGGTCCGCCCCGCGGGGGGACGCTGCCTCTGCGTCCGAGAACCGCCTCTGCCGCTTGCGCAGGACATCTGCACTCGTGTCCACCCCCTGCAGAAGCCCCGAGCGGGTGCCCTGCCCTTTCTGCTTCGCTCCCATGGTCTATGCAAGTCCCTCCCCGCCCGCCGTCTCTCCTGCCCGCCACATCCTCCCGTTGGAGATCCGCTCCCGCGCCCACGCTTCCTCGCCTGTGGAGCGTAGAAGCTGGGGGACGCCAGATATTGCAAAAAGTGAAATAATTGCAAATGCAGATGGGAAGGCAGGCCACATGCGCGCGGGTGCGAAGTGGAGTCCCGCACCGCCCTTTGGGGTGGCCTCCCTTGCCCCTCGCAGCGTCCAGGGGACGCTCGCCCGCTGGGGACGCGCCACGACAGGACGGACGGAACTCGTTGCCGTGTCATTTCCCGCGAATTACACCTTGAAATGTCGCAACATGTATTTTGCATGCAGCACATGTGCAATGAGTAAAATCCTCTGGCAAACTTTTCTTCAGGAGTTGTTCGGGGATGGAGACTCTGTGACGCGCAAGGCACCGGCTTCAACTTTCCGAGGCAAACCGCATCCACAGGGCACGTCCCGCGTTCCCGGGGC
>Ga0181573_10005821_pt1 | contig 10126 bp, 8 predicted proteins | sample 101ome_25_FD_148643 | JGI IMG/M metagenome (GOLD analysis project Ga0181573, IMG submission 148643) | Coastal salt marsh microbial communities from the Groves Creek Marsh, Skidaway Island, Georgia - 101409BT metaG (spades assembly) | ecosystem: Environmental > Aquatic > Marine > Intertidal zone...
TGAAATTGTTGAAAATGCGCTCAGAGCAGCCGCACTTTGGGATGAGGTGAAAGATCGATTGCAAGACAGTGCCTTAAAGCTGTCTATGGGACAGCAGCAACGGCTCGTCATCGCTCGGGCGATTGCTGTAGAACCAGAAATTTTGCTACTCGATGAACCCGCCTCAAGTTTGGATCCGATCTCAACGCTGCGAATAGAAGAGCTCATTTATGAGCTCAAGAAAACCTACACGATCTTGATCGTGACACACAACATGCAACAGGCAGCCCGAGTTTCGGATAAGACCGCGTTTCTCGATCGCGGAGAACTTATTGAATTTGACGACACAGACAAGATTTTCACGTTGCCGAGTCGTCGCGAAACGGAAGACTACATTACGGGCCGATATGGGTAACACAGGAAGCAGTCAATGACGGGGCAAATGAGCGGTCATCAGCATATCTCTGGGCAGTTTGAGAGAGAGTTGGCTGATATCAAAAGCGATCTTCTTGAGATGGGGGGATTGGTTGAGCAGCAAATTGACTTGGCTGCGGAGGCCTTAGTGCAATCTGACTCGGAACTAGCTGAAGCAGCCATTACTTTGGATGCCGAAGTGAATGATATGGAAATCAAAATCAACGAGCAGTGCACCAAGATCATCGCCCGTCGCCAGCCAACAGCGAGTGATCTTCGCCTGATTATGGCGATCGTAAAGCTGTCGCTGGATTTGGAGCGCATTGGAGATGAGGCGTCTAAGGTGGCGAGGCAGGTTCTCATGCTTGCTGCAGATGGTTTGCCTAACCCGACCTTGCGACACCTTCGGCCCATAGCGAGCCATGTAACCACCATGCTCAATAGTGCTCTCGATGGGTTTGCACGCATGGATGTGAATGGCGCCATGAATGTTATCTTAAGCGATGATGATATTAACGAAGATTACGCGGGGGTATTGTCGGACCTGCTCGCTTACATTAGAGAGGACCCCGAGCATGCCGAGTCGTATTTGGGGTATATGTGGGCGTTTCGTAGTCTGGAGCGCGTGGGAGATCACGCCTGCAATATTGCGGAGCAGGTGATTTATCTCGCGCGTGGTATTGATGTAAGACATCAGAGCAGTAGCGAACTTCGTAAGTTGTTGGCCTAGCTTCAGTAGCCAGTTCTCTGTGCGCGGGTTAACATCCGCGCTTGCTTGGTTGGGTGATGATTCATGAGCCAGTTTTGGACAGATAAAGCGCGGGATACGGTCCCCTACGTGCCGGGGGAGCAGCCCAAGCAGATTGACTTGGTGAAACTGAATACCAATGAGCATGCTTTGCCGCCTTCGGCGGCAGTCTTGGATGCGCTGCGCAATGTGTCAGGGGATATGCTGCGGCGATACCCCGACCCTGACGCGACAGCATTGAAGCAGCGCATTGCGGAAGATGAGGGCCTGACGCCGAGCAACGTCTTTGTCGGTAATGGTTCCGATGAGGTCATTGCATTGGCCTGGCAGGCGTTGTTCGCGAGGCCCTGTGGCGTGACGACTGTTGACGTGACCTATAGCTTTTACCCCGTGTGGGCGCAGCTGTATGACACCGAATTGCGTATACAGCCGCTGCAGGATGATTTCTCTGTTGATGTCGAGGCCATGAATCAGTCGCAGGGCACACTGCTTCTGGCGAACCCGAATGCGCCTACTGGATTGGCATTGAGCTGCGCCGAGATTGAATACCTCGTGCAATCACGTCCCGATCGATTGGTGGTGGTTGATGAAGCGTATCAGGGCTTTGGCGCGGAAACGGCCGCACCGCTGATCGCACGGTACGATAATCTGTTGGTGACGCGGACGCTCTCAAAGACCTGGTCACTGGCTGGACTGCGGGTGGGGTATGCTCTGGGGCATCAAGATCTCGTGACAGCGATCTCTCGGATAAAAGATGCTTTCAATAGTTACCCGATTGATGCCGTCGCGCAAAGCGTTGCAGTTGCAGCACTTCAAGATCGAGAGTGGTTGCGGCATGCCAGCGCGACGGTGGTGAAGGCGCGCGATGAGCTTATCGATTCGCTGCGTGCCATGGACTTTGACGTGCTGCCCTCGGCCGCTAATTTTATTTTTGTGCAACATCGCACGCGCTCGGGTGAAGAGCTGTTCGGTGTTCTGCGGAGCCACGGTGTCATAGTGCGGCGCTGGAATCAGCCGAGAATCGAGAACTTTTTGCGGATTACCATTGGCACTGAGGAACAGAACCAAAGACTGCTAGTGGCTTTAGCCGAAACTTTGTAGCGCTTAAGAGCGAAACGGCGTGCGTGTCAGCGCTTGCGCAAAATGACACTGCCGATGCTGTAGCCCGCGCCAAAAGAACAGAGCACACCGGTGTCGCCACTCATGAGGTCGTCGCGATGGAGGTGGAAGGCAATCACAGATCCTGCGGATGAAGTATTGGCATAGCGGTCGAGAATCGTAGGTGATTCGCCCTCATTGGGGTCCCTGCCGAGAACTTTTCGTGCGATCAGTGAATTCATGTTTTGGTTTGCTTGATGCAACCATAGGCGTTTGACGTCCGTTACCGGAATGTCAGCCTCAGTCAGCTGCTCAGTGATTTGCTCCGCGACAGCGGGGCAGACCTCTTTGAACACCTTGCGACCTTCTTGGACAAAAAGCTTATCGCGCGCGCCGATGCCGCGCTCATCACCGCGGTTGAGGAAGCCAAAATTATTGCGGATATTGTTCGAAAACATGGTGTGCAAACGACTGTCTACGATCTCAAAGCAATCAGCTGATTGCGCGACTTCCGCTGCCTCAATAACGACGGCAGTGGCGACGTCGCCGAAGATAAAATGCGAGTCTCGATCGCGAAAGTTGAGATGACCCGTACAAATTTCTGGGTTGACCATTAATACGCGGCGACCACTACCGCTGCGGATAGTGTCGCGGGCCTGCTGAATACCAAAGGTTGCCGAGGAACAAGCCACATTCATATCGAAGGCGAAGCCACCCGCACCGAGTGCCGATTGCACCTCAACCGCTATAGCCGGATAGGCGCGTTGCATATTGGATGCAGCAACGATCACGGCGTCAAGCTCTGTGGCGTCAATACCGGCGCGCTCTAGTGCTTCTTTGGCGGCGTGGCACGCCATCTCACACATGATTGATGGCTGTTCATTGGGCCGCTCAGCGAGGTGAGGAACCATTCGGGTGGGGTCGAGGATGCCCCGCTTATCCATAACATAGCGAGATTTAATGCCTGAGGCTTTTTCTATGAAGTCAACGGAGCTATGCCCTTGCGGGGCAACGTCTCCTGCGGCGATCGCTTGGGCATGCTCGGTGTTGTAAAGGTCCACCCAGGCATTAAAACTCTCCACCAATTCAGCATTGGAGATGCTCTCAGGCGGGGTGTAAAGCCCGGTGCCACTGATGACGACGCTGGTTTCGCTCACAGGGGTGCGCTTCAATCGCGTTCGTTGATTGGCGTAAAGTCTCGCTGCGCGTAGCCCGTATAGAGTTGCCGTGGACGGCCAATACGGTAACTGCCGGAAATCATTTCATTCCAGTGAGCAATCCATCCCACGGTACGACCCACCGCGAAAATGACGGTAAACATCGATGTGGGGATACCCAGTGCTTTAAGAATGATGCCAGAGTAGAAATCTACGTTCGGATATAACTTCTTCTCAATGAAGTAGGGATCTTGGAGCGCGATTTCCTCGAGGCGCGTGGCAATATCGAGTAGCGGGTCTTCGATTCCGAGTTCCGCCAAGACTTCATCGGCGGTTTTTTTCATGACTTTGGCGCGTGGGTCAAAGTTTTTATAGACACGGTGACCGAAGCCCATCAGGCGGAAGGGGTCGTCCTTATCTTTGGCGCGTGCGACAAACTCGTCAATACGCGACACATCGCCAATTTCTTCCAGCATCTTGATTACAGCTTCGTTCGCGCCACCATGCGAGGGCCCCCAAAGTGCCGCGATACCCGCCGCGATGCAGGCGAAAGGGTTCGCTTGGGATGAGCCAGCGAGACGCACTGTTGAGGTGGAGGCGTTTTGCTCATGATCCGCGTGGAGCATAAAAATACGATCCATCGCGCGCGCGAGCGTTGGTGAGATATTACTGGGTTCACAGGGGTTGCCGAACATCATGTGCAAGAAGTTCGCTGCATAGTCCAGAGAATTATCTGGATACATAAAAGGCTGGCCGATCGAAAATTTATAGGACATGGCCGCGATGGTCGGCATCTTCGCGATCAGCCGGAAAGCAGCAATTTCACGATGTCGCGGATCGGAAATGTCCGTGGAGTCATGGTAGAACGCTGACAAAGCACCGACCACGCCGCAGACAATCGCCATAGGATGCGCATCGCGGCGGAAGCCATTGAAGAACGTGCGCAACTGCTCATGAACCATGGTGTGGATGGTCACGGTATGGACAAACTCTTCCTTTTGTTCAGCTGTCGGGAGCTCTCCATTGAGCAGGAGATAACAGAGCTCGAGATAATCGGAGTGATCGGCGAGCTGCTCGATGGGATATCCCCGGTGCAGTAGCACGCCCTGATCGCCGTCGATGAAGGTGATTTTTGACTCGCAAGACGCGGTCGAAGTAAAACCAGGATCATAGGTGAAGAAACCCTGACTTGTGAGCGCACCTACATCGACGACATCGGGCCCCAATGAGCCGCTGTGTACGGGCAATGTGATCTCGGTCGAGGAGCCATCTCCAGATGTGATGGAGAGGGTGGCTTTGGGGTCTGACATGGGCTGATCCTGCTTTGGGAAATTAAGGATGGCAAAACTAGCCCTTGACCCGCCGGTTGTCAATTTTTATGGACTTTTTTTAGGCCAAATGACGGACAGAGATTGGCTGAAAATCAGGTTTAAAAATTGTATTCAATAATCTGATTCTCTATACTCCGGCGCCGTGCTCTAGGCATCAACCCATTCACTTTCTCAAGCAGGTCGAATGCGATTATGACAAGCGTTAAGAGGGACTCTCGTCCCGTCAATCTCGACATAGCAACAATTAAATTACCGATCACAGCGTGGGCGTCAATTAGCCACCGCCTCAGCGGTGTCGCACTGTTCTTCGCCAGTTTTTTGCTGGTTTGGTCACTTGATCTCAGTCTGTCTTCAGCGGCGGGCTTTGCGGCTGTGGCGGATTGCCTGCAGTCAATGGCCGGACGCGCTATTGTGTGGCTGATTGCAGTCGCGCTGAGTTATCACGCGCTGGCCGGTGTTAAGCACCTCATCATGGATATGGGCATCGGTGAGACGATGTCTGGTGGTGTACTTGGCGCGCGACTTGTCTTTGCCGCGACCACCCTTGCGGCGGTTTATTGGGGGATGCTGATATGGTGAGGTCCGTAACCAGTTTTGGTCGTAGTGGATTGTCTGACTGGCTCGTTCAGCGTGTTACGTCGATCATCTTACTCGCTTACTTCGTGTTCCTGGCGGCGACGCTTGTACAGGGCGTCGATTATGACAGTTGGCAACGGCTCTTCGATCATACGGCCATGAAGGTGTTCACTCTGCTGGCCGTACTATCACTGGCGGCGCACGCATGGATCGGACTGTGGGCTGTCTACACCGATTATTTGACAGAGCGGCTTCTGGGCGGCTTGGGCAATGTGCTTCGAATCTTTTGTCAGTTGGGTACCGTGCTGGCATTGATTATTCTGGTGATGTGGACCGTTCTGGTGATCTGGTCTTAACGCGGATCGTAGAGTTTAGCAGCCGATGCGCAGTGATAAGGCAGCGGACTGAGCGCTTTTACAGGAGTTTTTGAATGAGAACGATTACTTTTGATGGGGTCATTGTTGGCGGCGGCGGCGCGGGCATGCGAGCGGCGCTGCAGCTGGCGCAAAGTGGCTACAAGACCGCTGTGATTTCAAAGGTATTTCCAACGCGCAGCCATACCGTATCGGCGCAGGGCGGGATTACGTGCGCTATTGCTAGTGCCGACCCCAATGACGACTGGCGCTGGCACATGTATGACACCGTTAAGGGGTCTGATTACATCGGCGACCAAGACGCCATCGAATATATGTGCTCAGTTGGCCCTGAGGCGATCTTTGAACTGGAACACATGGGGCTGCCGTTTTCTCGAACTGAAGAGGGGCGTATTTACCAGCGGCCCTTCGGTGGTCAGTCGAAAAACTTCGGCGAGGGTGGCCAGGCAGCGCGAACCTGCGCTGCTGCGGATCGTACAGGACATGCCTTGTTGCACACGCTGTATCAAAACAACGTCAAAAATAAGACGGTTTTTTTCAACGAATGGTTTGCAGTTGATCTGGTCAAAAATGCCGATGGCGCGGTAGTCGGGGTCATCGCGATTTGCATGGAGACGGGTGAGACAGTCTATGTGAAGTCCAAGGCGACAGTTTTTGCGACAGGTGGTGCGGGTCGTATTTATGCCTCAACAACTAATGCGCATATCAATACGGGCGATGGTGTCGGCATGGCATTGCGTGCGGGCGTTCCGGTTCAGGACATGGAGATGTGGCAGTTTCATCCCACCGGTATTGCGGGTGCGGGTGTGTTGGTCACCGAAGGCTGTCGCGGCGAGGGCGGCTACCTGATCAACAAAGATGGCGAGCGCTTCATGGAACGCTACGCGCCCAATGCAAAGGATCTTGCAGGTCGTGATGTGGTGGCGCGCTCCATGGTGCTCGAAATCTTGGCCGGGCGCGGTTGTGGTCCGAACGGGGATCACGTGATGCTCAAGCTTGATCACCTCGGTGAAGAGGTCCTTGAGTCCCGATTGCCGGGCATCTGTGAGTTAAGTAGAACCTTTGCGCACGCAGACCCTGTGAAGGAGCCCATCCCGGTTGTGCCGACCTGTCACTACATGATGGGCGGAATTCCCACAAACGTCCACGGACAGGCCTTGACGCAGGATGCGCAGGGCAACGACGTGGTCGTTCCGGGACTGTACGCCTGTGGTGAGGTCGCCTGCGTGTCTGTTCACGGCGCGAATCGCCTCGGTGGCAACTCGCTACTTGATCTCGTCGTGTTCGGACGTGCTTCGGGACTGTTTATCGAAAATGCATTGCGAGAGGGCATTAGCCTGCGAGATGCCAGTGACTCTGATATTGAAATGGCGATGGCGAACTTGAACGCCTTAAACGCTCGTGAGTCGGGTGAGAATGCGGCAGAGGTTCGCAAAGATCTCCAAAACATCATGCAAAACCATTTTGGTGTATTCCGCAAAGGAGAGTTTATGCAGGAAGGGATCACCAAGTTGGCGGCGTTGCGTGAGCGTGTTGACAACGTGGTGCTCGATGATAAATCGCAGGCCTTCAATACCGCCCGCATCGAGTGTCTGGAATTGCAGAATCTGTTTGAAGTTGCGGAGGCAACCGCTATCGTTGCGGAAGAGAGAAAGGAAAGCCGAGGAGCGCATGCGCGAGAGGACTTTACCGATCGCGACGATGCCAATTGGCTTTGTCACTCACTCTACTTTAGAGACGACAAGCGAGTCGCTAAACGGGGTGTGAACTTTGCGCCACAAACCATGGATGCCTTCGAGCCGAAGAAGCGTACCTACTGATCACCGACAGGAGCTTGAACATGTTACAGGTCAGCCTTTACCGCTATAACCCAGAGACTGATGACGCACCTTATATGCAGGATTTTTCTGTCGATACGGGCGGAAAAGATCTGATGGTGCTCGATGTCTTGGAGATGATTAAAGGGGGGCACGATTCGAGCGTGACCTATCGCCGTAGCTGCCGAGAGGGCGTCTGCGGATCTGATGGTTTAAATATCAACGGCAAGAACGGTCTTGCCTGTATCACACCGTTGTCCGAGGCGGCAAAGAACGGCCGTCTTGTCGTGAGACCCTTACCGGGCCTGCCGGTAGTTCGCGATCTCGTGGTTGATATGAGTCTGTTTTACGCGCAGTACGAGAAGATTCAGCCGTATTTGCAGAACAATACACCGGCTCCGGCGATTGAGCGCCTACAGTCGCCTGAAGATCGGGCGAAGCTAGACGGTCTGTACGAATGCATTCTTTGCGCCTGTTGCTCGACCAGCTGCCCCTCTTTTTGGTGGAACCCAGATCGCTTTGTCGGTCCGGCCGGTTTGTTGCAGGCGTATCGGTTTTTGGCGGACAGCCGCGACACATCAACTGATGAGCGGCTGGCGCGGCTCGACGATCCCTTCAGCGTATTCCGCTGCCACGGCATCCAAAACTGCGTCAATGTGTGCCCCAAGGGCTTGAATCCCACCAGAGCGATTGGTCATATCAGAACGATGCTCTTAAATCGGGCGACCTAAATAGGCCGCGCGAGCGCACTGGAGGATCGGCTGAGCCGCTGCGGTCGCGACTCGAGTCGCGGGAATCCACTTTCAGATCAGGGGCGTTACGCCCCTTTTTGGTGCGTATCTTTAAAATATGATTGAAAAGAATATTTGAAATAACTTAAAAGTATTTTGTGATAAAAACACGCTGAAAATGGTCTGAAATGCGGCTGATTGGGCCGATTTCAGGTTTAAGGTGGCGCGCCATCGCAGTACACTACACGCCGTTCGATCAGTAGCGCTGATCCATTGGATTACCCTCGGGAGGGTGACGGTTCGTGAATGCGGAGACTCCTAAACCTGGCATGGTCGCGTTGTGGGCCTCGTCACACATTGCGGGCGGCAACGCCCCCTACATCGAAGCTTTGTATGAAGATTACCTAGTCGATCCCAACGGTGTACCGCCGCAATGGCGCGACTATTTCGATAAGCTCCCGAAGGTTGAGTCGAAAACGACCCAAATGCACGACGTGCCGCATTCAGTGGTGCGAGAGAACTTCGCCAAAATCTCAAAACTGCGAGTCCGTACCGAGGCCACTGTCGCCCACGACTCCCAAGCGACCGAATATGAACGCAAGCAGGTCCGCGTGGTTCAGTTGATCTCGGCGTATCGCCAACGGGGTCACCAGAAGGCGCGGCTTGACCCACTCGGCTTACAGGTCCGTGAGCCCGTGGCAGACCTCGACCTTGCATTTCACCAGTTGTCTGAGGCTGACCTCGACACCGTGTTTCAAGTCGGTAGCTTGTACCTTGGGACAGCTGACGCGACACTCGCAACGATCGTTCAAGCGATGGAGCGCACCTACTGCAGTACGGTGGGTGCGGAATTTATGCACATCGTTGATACCGAGCAGCGTCACTGGATCATGAGCCGGATGGAGTCGGTGCGTTCAGCGCCAGAGTTTGCTGTGGAACAGCGACAACAGATACTGAATCAGCTCGTCAACGCTGAGGGGTTGGAGAAGTCACTCGGCGCGAAATACCCGGGAACCAAACGGTTTGGGCTTGAAGGTGGGGAAAGCCTCATTCCAATGATGTCAGAGGCAATCCAGCGCATCGGCGGCTACGGCGCAAAAGAGATCGTGATTGGCATGGCGCACCGGGGTCGCTTGAATGTGCTGGTCAATATCTTGGGCAAGAACCCGGCAGAGTTATTCGATGAATTCGAGGGCCGAGCGGCCTACACCGGTTCAGGAGACGTCAAGTACCACCAAGGATTCTCATCAAATGTCATGACCCCGGGCGGTGAGGTTCATCTCGCACTGGCGTTTAACCCTTCGCATCTCGAAATTGTTTCTCCAGTGGTGGAAGGTTCGGTGAGAGCCCGTCAGGACCGGCGTCATGATCCGTTGGGCGATACGGTTGTTCCCATTGTTATCCATGGCGATGCTGCTTTTGCAGGTCAGGGCGTGGTGATGGAGACCTTCCAGATGTCCCAGACCCGCGGCTTCAAAACGGGCGGCACCCTGCATATTGTGTTGAACAACCAGGTCGGGTTTACCACCAGCCGAAGAGAAGATGCGAGATCGACCGAGTACTGCACGGATGTTGCAAAAATGGTGCAGGCGCCGATCTTTCATGTCAACGCGGATGACCCAGAGGCCGTTGTCTTCGTCACGCAGCTTGCGGTGGATTTTCGTAATACATTTAAGCGCGATGTGGTCATCGACTTGGTGTGTTATCGCAGACGCGGACACAACGAAGCTGATGAGCCTTCGGTGACACAGCCGATGATGTATCAGGCCATCAAATCTCATCCGTCGACATGTGAGTTGTACGCGGAGCGCTTGATTGGCGAGGGTGTTATCAACGCGGGGCACGATAGTGAGCTGATGAATCAGTATCGTGAAGCACTGGATCGCGGTGAACCGCTCGTG
>Ga0181573_10005824_pt1 | contig 10118 bp, 6 predicted proteins | sample 101ome_25_FD_148643 | JGI IMG/M metagenome (GOLD analysis project Ga0181573, IMG submission 148643) | Coastal salt marsh microbial communities from the Groves Creek Marsh, Skidaway Island, Georgia - 101409BT metaG (spades assembly) | ecosystem: Environmental > Aquatic > Marine > Intertidal zone...
GACCTCCGCGAACCGGCGACGCTTCTCCGCGCTGCCCTCTCCGCCCCCGCCCCCGCCCCCGCCCCCGCCCCCGGAAGGGGAAGACCGCGCGCGCGGGCTTCGACCGCCGGGTTTTCTCCGCGCGTGAGCGTCGGAGCGTTTCGCGGGGGTGGCACCCGCGCGCGCGGACGGCGTTCGCGGGGACGCCGAGGGGGAGGAGGAGGGCGCCGCGGCCGCGCCTCGCGTCAACAGATCGAGCGCCCCGTCTTTGGAATCCATCGTCTCGCCTCCGAACGCGCGCGACTCCCAACGCCGGGGGCCTCGCGCGGTCGGATCTGGAGGTGCCGAGATCCGCGTCGCGGCCGACGGCGCGTGTTTCTCGGACGACCCGGCAGTAGCGGGCGAACCGACTCATCAAATGTCGAATCGCGCGCGCCCGCCGGCGGCGGTTGTTAGGTGACGATCGACTATTTCGCGCCAAACCGCGGGGCGCGCGACGCCACAGAGGACGGTCGCGGGCCGCGACGCCCTCGGGTGGGGTTCGCGCGATGTCGTGTTCGCGCGCGCTGCGTCGCGGCGCGTCTTTCGCGGCGTCTCGCGTCTCCGCCGCGTCGGCGACGCCCTCCGCGACACCGATCGCGCGCGATGGGCGCTGGTTCGCTGGGGCGGCATCGCGCGCCGAGGCGGTCGGCGAGACCCGCTCGGGCCTCGCGCGCGCGCCTCTCGTCCCTCTCGCGTCTTCCCCCGCGTTCGCCGCGACGCGCGGCGCGGCGCGCCCGTCCCGCGCGTCATGTCGCTGGACGCGTCTCGGATCGACGGGAGGTTCGGGCGTGACGTCGCCGCTCGCTCGCTCGAGCGCGTCGATGCTCTTCAGCACCTCCGCTCGAGCCCTCGCCGCGGCGGACGGTGGCGGGAAGGCATCCGATGCGTCCGATCGGAGCGTCACCCCGAACGCGAACGCGTCCGCCGGGGCGAAGACGGCGATGGCGGTCGCGGAGAGGAACTTCGACGCGAAGATGCTCGCGTCGCTGCTTCCGTACGTGTGGCCCGCGGACAAGCCCGACCACCGGGCGCGCGTCGTCGGCGCGTTGTCTCTTCTGGTCACCTCGAAGCTGTTCAACGTCGGGACCCCGTTCCTGTTCAAATACGCCGTGGATGCGCTGGCGGTCGGCGCGACGGGCGCGGCGACGGGCCCCGCCGCGCTCGCCGCCGTTCCCGCCGCCGCGGTCGCGTTCACGCCGGCGGCGATGCTCGCCGGGTACGGCGTCTCGCGCGCGGGCGCGTCCTTCTGCAACGAGCTGCGCAACGCCACCTTCGCCAAGGTGGCGCAGGCGTCCATCCGCGGCGTCGCGCTTCGGTGCTTCCAGCACCTGCACGAGCTGGATTTGGACTTCCACCTCGCTCGACAGACGGGCGCGGTGACGCGCACGATCGAGCGCGGGACGCGCGGGATCCAGTTCATCCTCAACTCCATGGTCTTCAACGTCGTCCCGACGGCGCTCGAGATTGCGCTGGTGTCGTACGTCCTGGGCTCGCGGTTAGGCCCCGAGTTCGCGGCGCTGACCGTGGGAACGATCGGGACGTACGGCGCGTTCACGCTCGCGGTGACGCAGTGGCGGACGGCGTTCCGAAAGGACATGAACCGGCTCGAGAACCAGGCCGGGAACCGGTCTCTGGACTCCCTGCTCAACTACGAGACGGTGAAGTACTTCAACAACGAGGCGCACGAGAGCCGGCGGTTCGACGAGTGCCTACAGGGGTACGAGAAGGCGGCGTTGAAGACGCAGAGCTCGTTATCCGCGCTCAACTTCGGTCAGAACGCCATCTTCAGCGCGAGCATCAGCGCCGCGATGCTGTTGTGCGCGGGGGGCGTGGCGCGCGGGGAGCTCACCGTCGGGGACCTCGTCATGGTCAACGGCCTCCTGTTCCAGCTCTCCGTGCCTCTGAACTTCCTCGGCACGGTGTACCGCGAGACGCGCCAGAGCCTGATCGACATGACCTCGATGTTCGCGCTGTTGGAGGAGCGCGCGGGGATCACGGACAAGCCGAACGCGCCCGCGATGGTGGTTCCGGAGGGAGGGTTGGATATCCGGTTCAACAACGTCGTGTTCGGGTACGGCGGCGGGAGCGAGAACGGCGGCACGGACATTCTCAACAAGCTCTCGTTCGAGGTCCCCGCGGGGAAATCGTTGGCCCTCGTCGGCGCGAGCGGGAGCGGGAAGTCCACCGTCTTGAGGCTGCTGTACCGCCTGTACGATGTCCAGGGCGGATCGGTCGAGATCGGCGGGATCGACGCGAGGGACGTCCGGGTGAAGTCCCTTCGAAGGAACATCGGGGTTGTGCCGCAGGACACGGTTTTGTTCAACGACAGCATCTACTACAACATCGCGTTCGGGCGCGAGGATCTCACGGCGACCGAAGAGGAGGTACAAGAGGCGGCGCGGCGGGCGGCAATCCACGACCCCGTGCGCGCGATGAAGGACGGGTACCAGACGATCGTCGGCGAGCGCGGGCTGAAGCTGAGCGGGGGGGAGAAGCAGCGCGTCGCGCTGGCGAGGGCGTTCCTCAAAGACGCGGGGGTGGTGCTCATGGACGAGGCGACGTCCGCGCTGGATACCAAGACGGAGGCGGGGATCATGGCCACCCTGGACACGCTCATGCGCGGGCGAACGACCATCCTCATCGCGCACCGGCTGTCCACGGCGATGCACTGCGACTCCATCGCCGTTCTGGAGGGGGGGAAGGTCGTCGAGCAGGGGTCACACGCCGCGCTCATCGAGAGGAAAGGGAAGTACGCGGAGATGTGGGCGGCGCAGCAGACGGCGCGCGGGACTTCAAAGGGTGAGAAAGGGGAGAAGGGGGCGACGGCCGGGGTCAGCGGAGTGGGCACGAACCCGGAGCTTGAGGAGGTGTAGTGCACATCGTTCGGAGGGATGCGTGACCGCTCGAAGGGATGTTCGTTCGAAGGGGTTTCGCGCGTGTCTGTCTCTTTAGCGTCTCTCTCGCGTTTCGTCGTTTTCTTTTCGTCGGGTCTTTTTCTCTCGCGCGCGCTTGTTTGGTTTTCCTCCGCCCCGACTCACCCGACCAACCCTCCTCCGAGAGCGCGCGCTGACGAGGACGCCGAGCTCTCGCCCCCGTCACTTACCGCGTCCGTTTCTACTCGTCGGTCGTGTCCTTTCGAACCCGCGAGCGCCTCCTCGTCCGAGACGTCGAGCGTCGTCTTGGCGAGGAGCATGGTGACGACGTACGGGTCGCAGTTCGCGGACGGGCGCCGGTCCTCCATGTACCCGCACCCGCGCTCGTACGTCTCGTTCCCGACCCGGACGCTCGCGCCGCGGTCGGCGATGCCCCACGTGAACTCCGACATCGCCGCCGTCTCGTGCTTGCCCGTGAGCCGGCGCTCGTTTCCCGAGCCGTACGCGGCGATGTGCTCGTCGTGCCGGTTCTTCAGCCGACCCACCGCTCGCTCAATCTCGCGCATGCCGCCCAGGTGCCGCTCCCGCATCGAGCGCGTCGAATAGTTGGTGTGCGCGCCGGCGCCGTTCCAATCCCCGGGGACGGGCTTAGGATCGAGCGTGACGACCGTCGACCCGGTGAGCTCGCACACGCGCTGGAGGATGTACCTCGCGACCCAGAGCTGGTCTCCCGCGCTCACGCCCACGCACGGGCCGACCTGGAACTCCCACTGCGCGGGCATCACCTCGGCGTTCAAACCGCTCACGTCGACTCCCGCGTAATGACACGCGCGGTAGTGCGCCTCGGCGATCGCGCGGCCGTACATGTAGTCCGACCCGACGCCGCAGTAGTACGGGCCCTGGGGCGCGGGGAACCCGCCCGAGGGCCAACCGAGGGGCCACCTCGTCTTGGCGTCCAACAGCGTGTACTCCTGCTCGATCCCGAACCACGGCTCCTCCGCGGCGACGTGCGGAAGGGAGAAGATCCGCGCCGCGGCGGCTCGCGTGTTGCTCGGCAGAGGGTCGCCCTGGGGCGTGTACGTGTCGCACATCACGAGGAGGTTGCGGCAGCCGCCGAGAACCGGGGCCCCGAGATCATCTCCGTCCTCGAGCGCTTTGGAGTCGTCGAGGGGCGGGGCGGAGGCTCGAAGCGCCGCGGAGACGGAGGCGAGCGCGGCTTGCGCGGGGCCCTGCTGGGGTCCTCTCTTCGAGGCGCTCGTGACGTCCGCGCCGCTCGCGGTCTCCTCGTCGCGAAGGTGACGCTCCTTATCCGCGGGGGTGGCGCGGAAAGGGTCACGGAAGATCGCGCGCGGGATGAGGATGACCTCCGAGTCGATCCCCGGGGCTTGGTTCGTGCTGCTTCCGTCGTAGTTCCACGAGGGGAGGTCGGCGAGTCGACGTATCGGACCTTCCAGAGTTTTCGTCTTCGAGCGCAAGTCGCCGTCGTTCCCGCCCAACCACAAGTACTCGACCGTGTATCGGTCCTTGAGGAAAGGCAGGTCGCGCAAGCCGAGGAGGGCGTCGTGGTGGCTCCCGCCGGAGAAGTCCGCGGCGTGGGAGGCGGACATCGTGCGCGGGGAAGTGAGAGGAGCCCGTCGCTGCGCGTTGGAGTGTCCTAGAACCGCGACCTTTCGCGACTGTTGTCGGGTCACGGAATTCGCAACCGCCAGTCGAGCTGTCAAGCGTGCCCGAGCGCCGGATCATCCAGCGCCGCTGCTGCGCGTGGACGACAGCAACTGCACGTGGGCGGTTCGAGAGCGCTGACGAGGTTTTCGTTCGCTCGCTCCGCTCGTATTCTCGGCGCGCGGGTCTCCACCCCCGCCGCGCCGTGATGGGCCACGATGCCGGCGGCGGCGGGCCAGCGGAGGCGGATGAGCTTCGCGCCAAGCTCGACGACGCGGAGCGGCGTTTGCACTCCACGGCGTTGGAGCTGCGCGCGGCCCTGACGAAAATCAACAATCCGGGCTCGCCTCCGCGTTCGCCCCCCTCGTCGCGCGGCGCCGTGGTTCCCCCTCCCTCGGGCACGTCCTCGTGCCCTTGCGGCCACGCCGGGGCGACTTGCATCGAGCACGCTGGGAGCCACTTCTGGCGGAGCTTCGTCCTCGCGTACATGGTCCGCGCGGGCGTCGCTGTCGTCTCGCGGGGCTTGGGATTGGTTCGCTCGGGTACCCCGCGCGATGTGTTTCGGTTCGAGAAGATGATCGGCGAGCGTCACGTGCACTACCGCGAGGAGGCGGTTCGGCTCGGGATGTTCCTCGGTTCGTTCACGGGCGGATACCATCTGGTCAGGTGCCAGCTGTGCCGCCGCCTCGGTTTCGAGCCTCGACGCGCGGCGATGCTCGCCGGGGCGTTCGCGGGAGCGAGCGGCGCGTTCCTCAAGCGCAGCAAGCGTCGCCAGCTGGCGCTCTACCTCGTCGCGCGACTCGCGCAGTCCGGGTACCAGAGCCAGAAGAACGCCGAGCGGTTCCACTTCTGGGGCTCGGACTGGAACCACGGCGACGCTCTGCTGTTCGCGCTGTCCTCGGCGCAGGTGATGTACGCGTACGTCTTCCGGCCCGAGACTCTGGACCGCGGGTTTTGGAACTTTGTCGTTCGCGCGGGGCCCATCGACAAGCCGACGCTCGGGGCGGTTCGCGCGAACCTCGCGGGGCACCGGGTGAACTTGGATAAGCTTCCGGAGTACGCGGAGCTCGGCCTCGACGGCACCGGCTTCGCCAAGCTCCCGAGCGGGGGCGCGTTCTTGCCGTGCGTGCCGTGCGCTCTGATGCACCGCAGCACCGGGTGCGAGGGGTGCGCGCGGCACTCCGGCGCCGCGGCGATGGACACCTTCCGTAAATGTTTCCCGTTTTACCTCTCCATCCACCTCGTCCCGTTCGCGGTTTTGAACGCGGCGAAGGCGTTGCGAGACCCGCTTGGGACGGTTGGCAAGGCCACGCTGGCGACGACGCGATCGACCGCGTTCATCTCCGCGTTCGTGGGTCTGTACATGGGGAGCATCTGCGGTTGGCGGCGGGTGTTTGGCGGCGATCACAGGGCGGCGTATTACGCCGCGGGCGTCGTCGCGGCGGCGGCGCTCTTCATCGAGAAGAAGTCGCGCCGGGCGGAGCTGGCGCTGTACCTGATGCCCCGGGCGGTGGACTCCTTGGTCGCGACGATGGCCGGGAAGAAGATCCTCCCCGCGGTCCCGCACGCCGAGCTCGCGCTCTTGTGCGTCGTCTCGGGGGGGCTGATGCACCTGTACGAGAACGAGCCCGACACGCTCGCGGGGTTCATCCGGTCCACCATCCGGAGGTTCGTGCACCGCCCGGCGAACGTGCCCTTGCCGCACTCCACCTCGGAGGCGATGATGCAGGTGCTGACGGAGGAGGAGGAGGATGGGGGGAAGAGGGGAAAGGGGGAAGGTTGAGACCCCCGACGGAGCAGCGGCGAGCGCGTCGACTTTTTCAAATCGCGTTCGCGTCCTATCGCAGAGCCCGAGCTAGGCACGAATATCCGCACTACCCATCGTCACTCGAGCACGCCGGCGTTCGTGATGACGATCGCTTTCGTCGGTTTGCTCCAGCTCTCCCTGGCTTTTCCCGCGCGCTCGTCCCCCACCCACTCCGCCACCTGGTTCCACGCCACCGAGTTCCCGCTCGGCTTGAACGTGGGCGTCCTGGCCACGGCGTTGACCGTCTCGAGTCCTCTCAGCACCCTCCCGAACACCACGTTCGCGCCGTCCAGCGAAGGCACGGGCGCCGGCCCGGTGGTGATGAGGAACTCCGTCTGCGTCCGCGCGCCCCCGCCGCCGACGTCCTCGCCCGCGGCGGCGCCGACGGCGAGCGACACCGTGCCGGGGCGGAGGTGCCTCGTCGCGAAGGACGCCGCGGCGAGGAGCTCGGGGTTGGGTGGGAACCGCGGGTTGGGGACCTGGCCGAGGCGCGAAGAACCCGCCTGCCCGGCGAGGACGTACTGCCCGGGGCGGACGCGGTGGAACACCGTGCCGGCGTAGCCCTCGCCGGGGGGCGCCGTCGCGAGCGTCAAAAAGTGAGCCACCACGTTCGGCACCAAGTCCCCGAACAGCCCGATCTCCACGCGACCCAGCGGCTCAGCATCCGCGCACAGAGCGCCCCCGGCGCCTAACGCGCGGTCTGCGCGCACGATCGTCGGACACACGCCGACGTCGAGGAAGACGCGGTGCGTCACCCTCGGCTCATCATCCGCGGCGGAGGCGAACGCGGGAAGGGGCTCGCCGAGGATCGCGCCGGCGAGGAGCACGGCGCCGGAGGCGGCCGTCTCCCGTCGCGTCGCGCCGGCACCCGGCGACGAGCGCGAGGCCGTCACCCGAAACGCGCGTCCGCGCGAGCGGGACGGGGGGTCGCCGCGGAGACGCGGAGGTGCGCGAGGCGTGGGAGCCGCGAAACTCGCGCGCATCGCCGCAGTGACGCGAGGACGGCGTCGACGCGAAACTTGTTGTCGCGTGGTTTGGGTGCCCACTGGCTGGCCGGTGCGCGTTCGGCGGGCGCATCCAGCCGTCGTCATCCGCTTCCGCTTCGACGACACGTCGTGCCGCGGATCGGCAGAATCTTGAACCGTGACCCTTTGGCGGTCAACAGACCCTGGAAAAACTCGAAAGACCGAAGCTCAGCAAAGTTGGAGTCAGCAAACTTGGTGTGCCTCGTGGCGGGTTTTTTTCCGCTCGCGCCGCGTCATAGAGAGAGGCGCGGCGCCGTCGAGAGCGACGGGAGCCGAACAACAGCGCGCGTCGTAGGACGCATCACGCGAGCGACACTTGCCTCGGTCGAGAGGCGGTGCGCGAAATACGTCGTCGAGGAAACGGGCCCGCGACGAACGGAAAGGGATCTCGCGGTCGTTGAATTTTCCGAGCGAGACGACGCGGGAGAAAGCCGGTGAAGGGTTTCTTCCATGACGATGGCGACGAAGACGTTCCGCGGTGAGGGCGACCTCATGGTCGACGCGCTCGTGGCCGCATCGCAGGCGGCGTACGCGAACCCCAACGGCGGCCAGCCGATGCCCGGGTTCGGGCGCGACCTCGTGCCGTTCTTTGACGACCTCGGCCAGGAGGCTGGCGCGGCCAACGGCGCGCCCGCGCCCGCGCCCGCGCCCCAAGCTCAGAAGAAGGCGAAGGCGCCGAAGCCGAACAAGGGCGGGAAGAAGACCGCGGCGGTTCCGGCGCCGAAAGGGGTGCTCACGAAGGGCGGGATGACGTACGTGCAGCAGCAGCCCAACGCGGCGGTGGCGCAGGCGGCCAGGACCGCGGGCAAGAGCGCGGCTCCCGCCCCCTCGTCCAACACGCGGTGGGCGGGTCCCGCGTTCAGCAACTCCCCCGCGCCGGACGCCCTCCCGGTGCCCTCATTCATGGGCGGGAAGGCGCCCGCGGGAAGCACCGCGCTCACGGGCGACGCCGGCGCGGATATCATGAAGATGCTCGGCCAGGAGCCCCCTCGCGCGGAAGCTGCGAACGCCGGGCACGCCGCGTCGGCGCCGGATCTCATGGCGATGCTCAACATCGTCCCGGAGCCCGTCGCCGAGCCCGCCGCGCCGGCGCCGCCGCCCTTGCCGCTCATGCACCGGGTCACCTCGGCGCCGGCGGTGAAGGCTGGCGCGAAAGGCGCTCCGCTACTCACTCCCGGCATGCTCGCCGCGATGGCGGGCGGCGGTGGCGCGGGCGCGGGGCAGGCTATCGAGAAGCGCGCAGCGACGGCGCCGCGACCCGCGGCGCTCGCCCCAGCGGCGCCCAAACCCCCGCCGACTCCAGCGGCGCCGTCCGCGGACTTTCAGCGTTTATTGCAGAAATTGGAGAGCTCCGCGTGAGACGACGCGCGACCTGGCAAACCACAAAACGTATCGCGACGGTCCACTTCTCTCTCACGGGATGGAACCGTCGCGCGTCCTGTACCAACACCAAAAGACAAACACGAACCGCCCGCGGAGAATTCCGCGACGCGGATGATTAGCGGCGATGACCCGGGAGACGCCGAAGTCAAACGGTGCCCGCATCGTCCCGCGCACAAGAACACACACCTTCAAGCGGCGGCGCGCTCGGTCGCGCCGCTCGCGAAGACGCGACCTGCCGGGAGACCACTTTTTTTTACTGGTCCCCCGCGCGGGGTTGCCGCGGAGCCTCCCTCGCGAGGCTTCCGCGACTCGGACAACTTTTTTAACCGCTCCGAGCCGCAAACCCAAGACCACTTCAACTTCAAGAACCAAGAACGACACGTGCATCGACCGATGCGACGCCGCGGACCAGACCGCGACGGACCCGTGACGGACCCGTGACGGACCCGCTCTGGACGATGAGACGGATGCAAACGGCGAATGCGACGAGACGCGACGCGCGAAGAGGCGCGAGAGACAAAAACAAACCGAGGAACAAGAGCTACCGTGTTTTTTTAAATACAAGTCTCTGCGAGAACCAATATCAGTTCCGAGTATTTCAGAGAGTAGACTTCGTATGCTAAGAACGTCCACGAATCGCTCACACGGTGGACGCGATGAGGGGCGCGCGCTCCTCCGCGGCGCTCGCGTTCGCGGCGCGCTTTCTGACGGCGACGGCGACGGCGGCGGCGGCCAGGACGGTGAGGACGGCGGCGGCGGCGCCGACTCCCCCAGCCGCGGGGGCTTCAGCATCGACGCCGGCGCCGAGTCGCGGCATGGCGTAGCTCGACGTCTCAGGCTCATCGGTCCGAGCATCCTGGGCACCGAGGAACGCGGGGTAAGTGTCGATTGGGTGCCCCATGCGCAGTCCCAGCTCGGTCATGGCGTCGCACGTCTTCATGCACGTCCCGAAGACGTAGTTTTGCGACGCGGAGGTTTGCGCCGGGTTGTACTTGCGATTCTGCCAGGCGCCGGCGAATCGTTGGGAGCACGCGCCATCGAGCTCGGGCGAGACGACCTCGCCGAAGCTGCGCTGCCACATCTCGCGGCCCGCGATGTGCCCGACGTCGTACACGTGGTTGGGCTCGCCCGCGGAGTTTTGCCCGGCTTGCGTGTCACCCTCGATCTCTTTCGCGTCCGCCTCGCCGATGCTGAAGCCGTACTGCATCGACCGCCCGTAATGCCTCGGGTTTTTCTGCGTCAGCCTGAACGTGCACACCTTGTGGTACGGGCGGTTATCGATCGGAGAGGTCCACGGCTCCATGTCCAGGGCTCTACCGTACTCCATAAACTTTCTGCTCGTCTTCG
>Ga0181573_10005825_pt1 | contig 10118 bp, 7 predicted proteins | sample 101ome_25_FD_148643 | JGI IMG/M metagenome (GOLD analysis project Ga0181573, IMG submission 148643) | Coastal salt marsh microbial communities from the Groves Creek Marsh, Skidaway Island, Georgia - 101409BT metaG (spades assembly) | ecosystem: Environmental > Aquatic > Marine > Intertidal zone...
CGATGCGCGTCCAGCGGTTGAGCGCTTTTTTATGGAAGGGGGTTCTCCCTGCGTTGATGCGGTGATTTCGTTGACAGGTTTTTCATTGGTCGGCGGGCCTGCCTACAACGATACCGATGCGGCTCAACAGCTGCTCAGCGATCTCAACGTACCCTACCTCGCTGTGCAAGCGCTAGAGTTTCAGAGCCTCGAACAGTGGGATCAATCAGCGCATGGCTTGCTTCCAATCGAGGCGACCATGATGGTTGCGATACCGGAGCTTGATGGTGCGACAGGCTCGATGGTCTTTGGCGGCCGCAGCGATCGGATCGGTGATGCGACGCACAGTATGGCGCCGCACGAGGAGCGAATTAATCGATTAGCCGACCGAGTGGCGGCGCTCGTTCGATTGCGGCACAAGGCGCGAGCCGAGAAAAAGATTGGCATTGTTTTGTTTAACTTCCCGCCCAATTCGGGTGCCAGTGGCACAGCCGCGCATCTCGATGTATTTACCTCGCTCTGGAACACCTTGCAGGCTCTGGCTGAACAGGGTTATTCAGTGACCCTGCCCGAAACGGTAGATGATCTACGGAAACACATTTTAGAAGGTAATCGTGCCTCCTACGGATCTGAGTGCAACGTGCTGGCGACTGTTGATGTGAATCAGCATGTCGCGGACGAGCGCTATCTCGAAGAGATCGAAGCGCAGTGGGGACCTGCGCCCGGTAAGCACAGCACCGACGGGCAGCGTTTGTTTTTGCTCGGTCAAGATTTCGGCAATGTCGTTGTGGGCATACAGCCCGCCATGGGCTACGAGGGCGACCCTATGCGACTGCTGTTTGAGGGAGGATGTGCGCCTACGCACGCGTTCTCCGCATTTTATCGCTGGCTGCGGGAAGAGTGGCGCGCCGATGCGGTACTTCATTTCGGGACTCATGGTGCTTTGGAGTTTATGCCCGGCAAGCAGATAGGCCTCTCAGAGCGCTGTTGGCCTGACCGATTGATTGGCAGTGTCCCTAATTTTTACTTGTATGCGGCGAATAATCCTTCCGAGGGACTGATCGCCAAGCGGCGCTCGGCGGCGACTTTGATCAGCTATCTGACCCCGCCGGTCACACAGGTTGATTTATACCGGGGCCTCGCTGACCTCAAAGGTTTGATTGAACGCTGGCGTCAGCGCGATACCAGCACAACTGAAGCGAATACGGCCTTGCTCGAGGCAATCAAAGCAGCGGCAGAGCAGTGTGATTTAGTGGACCCTGGGACATCTGAGCGTGGAGAAGACATTGAGCAGTGGGTGTCTGCGCTCAAGCAATCCCTCGATGAGATTGAATCCACGCTCATCCCGTTTGGGTTGCATGTGGTCGGCGAGACCATTTCTGAGGCGGATCAGGGCAAAATTTTTACTGCAGTGCTTGAGACCGCTGGATACCGAGATTGTGACCCCAGTGCATTGTTTAGCGCGGTTCATGCTCAGCGCCACGAGGACCTCTCGGACCTGCTAGCGCAATGCGGTGTCCCCGAGGCGGCGCGCGGTGACCTTATCGATCGACTCGACACATTGCATGGAGCGCTCGCACAAGACAGCGAAATTCCCGCGCTGATTCGCGCCTTTGACGGGCAATTTATTCCGCCAGTGAGCGGTGGCGACTTGCTGCGCTCGCCAGAAATGCTACCGACAGGACGTAATCTGCACGGGTTTGATCCGTTTAGAATGCCAACTGCCTTCGCGATGGTGGAGGGCAGCAGGCAGGCCGAACAGCTGCTAGATAGGCACCGAGAGCAGGGACTCGATTATCCAAAGAGCGTCGCCCTGGTTCTTTGGGGTACTGATAATCTGAAGTCAGAGGGTGTTGCTATAGGTCAGGCGCTTGCCTTGATGGGGGCCGAGCCACGTTTTGATGGCTATGGTCGTTTGGCAGGCGCCAAATTACTGCCGCTGGAGACCTTGGGACGCCCGCGTATCGATGTGATGACAACGCTGTCAGGCATTTTTCGCGACCTGCTTCCGATGCAAGCGAAGCTGCTGGCAGAGGCGGCTTACCTTGCCGCGATGGCTGAAGAGCCCGAAGACATGAATTTTGTCCGAGCGCACACACTGGCCTATCAGCAGGAGCAAGGTGTCGATTTCGACACTGCGGCGCTACGCGTGTTCAGCAATGCCGAGGGCGCCTACGGTTCGAACGTCAACATGATGTTAGATAGTGGCTGCTGGGAAAATGAAGACGAACTCGCAGATTGCTACACCCAGCGTAAAGGGTTTGCTTACGGACGCGATGGGCGGGTGAGTCAGCAGGGCGAGTTACTCGGTCATCTCCTCAGCGACGTGGATCTCGCTTACCAAAATCTTGATTCTGTCGAACTCGGCGTGACGACGGTTGATCACTACTTCGACACCTTGGGCGGCATCAGTCGAGCGGCCAGACGCGCTCGAGGCGAGGATATTCCGGTGTACATCGCTGATCATACGGCGGGCGGGACGGGCTGTGTCCGGACCCTAGACGAACAGGTTGCACTAGAGACTCGCACGCGATTACTCAATCCACAGTGGTATGAGTCCATGCTGGCTCATGGCTATGAAGGTGTTCGGCAGATTGAATCCCACATCACGAATACCCTCGGTTGGTCGGCCACTACAGGTGGCGTGGCCCCGTGGGTTTATCAACAAGTATCTGAGACTTTCATACTCGATGAGGCAATGCGGAAACGATTGGCCGAACTGAATCCTGTTGCGGCATCCCGCGTGGCTAATCGGTTGCTCGAGGCTCAGGAGCGAGATTATTGGGGTGCTGATGAGGCAAGCCTAGAGGCATTACGCAAGGCTGGAGAAGATCTCGAGGATTGGCTCGAGGGAATAGGAGGAGAGGTAGCTGCATGAATATGCCGAATCAACACATCCCGGTGAAACAGGTCGACGCCCGAAGCGGTGACGGGGAAGGGAGTGTTCAAGTTCATATTGATGAGCAGATTGATGTCGCAAAAGCGAAGGTCTTTGCTGTGTACGGAAAAGGTGGTATCGGCAAGAGCACGACATCATCGAACCTATCCGTGGCGTTTTCTAAGCTTGGGAAGCGTGTGATTCAGATAGGATGCGACCCCAAGCACGATTCCACTTTTACATTGACGAAAGCGTTGATGCCGACGGTGATTGATGTGCTCGAATCGGTTGACTTTCACGCTGAAGAACTGCGCCCTGAAGATTATATGTACGAGGGGTACAACGGCGTCATGTGTGTGGAAGCGGGTGGTCCGCCTGCCGGCACTGGGTGTGGCGGATATGTTGTCGGCCAAACCGTCAAACTTCTCAAACAGCACCATTTACTCGATGACGCAGACGTCGTGATCTTCGATGTGCTCGGTGATGTCGTCTGCGGTGGTTTTGCATCACCATTGCAGCATGCGGAAAGGGCGTTAGTGGTCACTGCTAATGACTTTGATTCGATATTTGCAATGAACCGGATTGCCGCAGCGATCGAGGCGAAATCAAAAAACTATGGTGTTCGTCTGGGTGGGGTGATTGCAAATCGTAGCGCTGCTACCGACGAAATTGATCGTTTTAACGAAGCGGTGGGTTTACGACGCGTCGCCCACTTCCCTGATCTTGATGTCATTCGTCGCAGTCGGCTGAAGAAGTCGACGCTGTTTGAACTCGAGGATTCACCTGAGCTTTTACGTGTTCAGGATGAATACATGCAGCTCGCCGAGTCGCTTTGGATGGGCACTGAGCCTCTGCAAGTGACGCCGATGAAAGACCGCGATTTATTTGACTTTTTGGGGTTCGATTGATGACGGGCATGCACTATGAGCAGCGCCGCCAAGAGATTGAAACTTACTTCGATCGGACGGCTGCAGATACCTGGGCGAGGTTAACCTCGGACGCACCGGTCAGCCGTATTCGGCAAACGGTGCGTGCCGGTCGCGATGAAATGCGAGATACCTTGCTGTCTTGGTTGCCATCAGACTTGGTTGGTTGCCGCGTTCTCGATGCGGGTTGCGGTACGGGTGCTATGTCATTGGCACTCGCAGCGCGCGGCGCTGACGTCGTTGCCATCGACCTGTCACCGACGCTGGTCGACCTTGCACAGCAGCGACTGTCCTGCCATCCCGACGCCAAGAGGATCGACTTTCGCGTCGGTGATATGCGCACGCTCGATGGCGAGCATTTTGATTTTGTGGTGGCGATGGATTCCCTGATTCATTACTGCGTCGAAGATGGGGTGCAGACCTTAAATCGACTGGCCCCGCAAGTTCGCTCGGCGATGATTTTCACCTTCGCGCCGAAAACGCCATTGTTGGCATTGATGCACGGTGTGGGTCGGATCTTCCCTCGGGGTGATCGTGCGCCGGCGATCGAACCGGTATCGCCAGCGCAACTCGGTCAATCTCTGCGAGACGCAGTCGCGCTGAAGGCCGAATGGCACGCCGCTCGAACACATCGCGTCGCCTCCGGCTTTTACACATCACAAGCTATGGAGATGATCAGAACGTGTTGATGAGTCGGAACCAATTCACCGCGATGGTCGGTCAATTGAGCGACCGTTGGCTACCTTTTGCGGACGCTGCGAGTCAAGAACTTTCGCTGTCTCGCTTGTTCCGATTGTCGTTGTTCCAAGTCAGCGTTGGTATGTCTCTGGTTCTTCTGAGCGGCACTTTGAATCGTATTATGGTCGTGGAGTTGGGGCGCGCCGCTTGGTTGGTGTCGCTGATGCTCGCAATTCCTCTATTACTCGCACCAGCGCGAGCGCTGATCGGTTTTCGTTCGGATTTTCATCGCTCGTTCCTTGGCTGGCGGAGAGTGCCATATCTTTGGATCGGTACGCTGTTGCAGTTTGGCGGCCTCGCGATCATGCCTTTCGCCTTGATTGTGATGACTGAACCGCATAGTGGTCCCGAGTGGATCGGTACGGCGGCGTCTATGTTGGCCTTTGTGCTCGTCGGTCTCGGTGTCCACACGAGCCAGACTGCTGGCTTGGCACTGGCCACTGATCTGGCCAGCGATAAGACACGCCCCAGCGTTGTGGCCATACTTTACTTGATGTTGTTGGTGGGCATGATCGTTGCTGCTTTGGGGTTTGCTGCTTTGCTTTCTGATTTCGGTTACGTCCGGCTGATTAGAGTGATTCAGGGGGCCGCGGTCATCACCTTGGTTTTGAATCTAGTTGCCATGTGGAAGCAGGAACAGCGTCGTCCAGAGCTCACGCGACACGACCGCGAACGGCCCCCATTTTGGGATGCATGGCATAGCCTGACTCGCAACTCTTCTTTAAGTCGTCTGCTGATTGCGATCGCTTTGGGCACCGCTGGTTTTGCCATGCAAGATGTTTTGCTGGAGCCCTATGGCGCCCAGGTGTTGGGCTTATCTGTCAGTGATACCACGCTTCTCACTGCGTTGATGTCAGCTGGCATGGTGGTGGCGCTGATTATCGCATCGCGATTGTTGGCTGAGGATGCCGACCCGATTCGCCTTGCGGCGCACGGTGCTTTACTCGGGGTTTTTGCTTTCGCGGGCGTGGTGCTATCAGGGCCGCTGGATTCAACCATTTTGTTCCAGATTGGCACTATTCTCATTGGCTTGGGCAACGGTTTGTTCGCAGTCGGTGGGCTCACCGCCGCAATGGTTATGGGCAGTGCTGACTCCGCGGGTTTAACTTTGGGCGCCTGGGGTGCGGTGCAGGCAACCGCGACAGGTCTTGCTGTGTTCGCGGGGGGTGCGATTCGAGATTTGGTGACGTCGGTTGTGGCGGGATCTGCGATGGATCAGTCGCTCGGCAGTACATTGGCTGGTTACGCATCGGTCTATCACTTAGAAATTTTAATTTTGTTTGTTGCGATGGTGGCCCTTGGTCCACTCGTGGGCTTGTGTTCATCTCGCAACGATTCACAAACGGGGTTACAGCTTGCTGATTTCCCCAGCTAAAGCCACCTTAGGGAGGAATTAACATGGGTACTGGTGCTATTACGGACTATATCGATGTCGCGCAGTTAGCGTTGTATGGATTTTGGATTTTCTTTTTCCTGCTAGTGCGACATCTTCATCGAGAAGGTAAGCGTGAAGGCTGGCCGCTGCAAGTCACCACTAGCGGCGACGCGGTCCGCGAGGGGTTTGGCGGCATGCCGGAACCAAAAACCTATCGCTTAGCGCATGGTCAGGGTGAGCGCGTTGCGCCTGGTCCTGCACCGCAAGAGTATGAGGTGAAAGCTTCGCCAACTTTCAGGAGCGCTGGAGCGCCCTTGCAGCCCGACGGTGATCCGATGATTGATGGGGTCGGGCCGGCAGCCTGGGCAATTCGGCCTGAGCATCCTGATCTGACGGTCGATGGTCGACCGCGAATTGTGCCGTTGAGAGTGGATGCTGAACACAGTGTCAATGCCAACGATACAGATCCGAGGGGTCAGTCCGTTTATGGTTGCGATGGCAAAGTGGGCGGCACGGTCGTTGATCTTTGGTTTGATCGAGCGGAACCGCATTTTCGCTACGCTGAATTATCCGTCGGTGAGCGCACGGTACTGTTGCCAATGACCATGGCTCGCGTCAATAAGGATGGCAGTCTTCAAGTCAAGTCCATTCGCAGTGACCAATTCGCACAGGTGCCAGGCTTGGCGAATCCAGATCAAGTCACTTTGCAAGAGGAAGACAAGATCACCGCGTTTTATGGTGGTGGCACTCTGTACGCTACCGCTGATCGCTTCGGTCCGATCTTATGAGGGAGCACGAGTACGAGCCTGTGGAGGGCTTGCCTGAGGATTTGCCAGAGGGCGAATCCTTACTCTGGCAGGGCAAGCCCACGCTATCGGCGCTGGCTACGCGCGTTTTCCATGTCTGGAGCGTTGCGATTTACTTTGTCGCGCTCATCTCTGCCCATGCGATATATCGAATTATGCAGGGCGTGCCATGGTCAGAACTCAGCGGTACGCTGGCCTGGCAGAGTGCTTTGGGTTGCTCGGTCGTAGGTGTTTTGTACTTCCTTGCTCGGGCCTATAGTCGGAGCACGCTGTACACCGTGACCGATCGGCGTGTTGTGATTCGCAGTGGCGTCGCGCTGTCGCTGATCGTCAATGTGCCATTGACTAAAGTGCGAAGTGCTGGATTGAAGCGGTGGCGAGACGGTACCGGGGATATTCTACTCACACCGTCTGAAGGCGTGACATTTTCATGGATCCTGCTGTGGCCCAACGTCCGGCCCTGGCATTATCGTACGGTTCAGCCGCTGTTGCGTGGCATTGAAGCTCCCGAGCATTTGGCTGAGGTCTTACGCCAGGCTGCGAGGCCTACGCATGTTGTTGCGGATGAATCGGAGTCTCGCTCGGCGGTGGGTGGTACGCTCGTGGGTAATGTATAGGTGAACAGGTCGGATGGAAATCGGCAGTCGCAACCGGTAGCGCCGTTGGTGTGGTTTTGCGCCTGTCTGGCGCTGTTTTGGGTTCTTGCCGTTTCCACATCCGAGGGCCCGCCGCCACCGTCCGAGCAACCCTCCGGTGACTTCACCGATAGCGCTTTTGTGGCGTTTGAGGATTTGTCCAGCGGGGCGGTGCGCGCCTATTTGCCCAGCACCGACGCGACACTGAGTGTCTATCCGTCTGGAGACGGTAGTTTCTTACGGGGTGTTCTGCGATCCTTAGCTCGCGAGCGTCAGAGCCGCGGCGTTACAGGAGAGCCTATCTTCGAGCTGAAGCGCGCTGCGGGCGGCCAACTACTGATTGTTGATCCGTTGACAAAGAAGTGGATTGCTCTCGAGGCATTCGGCCCGGATAATCGTCAAGTGTTTGCGCTGTTATTAGAGCGCGCGCTCAATCATCGCCCAGCACATCTCGCAGAGCAGATGAGCTAACACAATGATTTGGCTCGCTATTTCTGTAGTCGTTGTGAGTTGGTGGTTGTTCACTGGTGTCGCCCTTTGGGCGGCGCATCAACCGCGAGACCTAAGACGCCTCTTTTTTGCTGGGCTATCAGCGCTCGCACTCGTCGCCCTGTGGCTTGTGCCGACAATCGGGAGCGAACTGTCCACAAGAGGCACACTTCTGGGTTTTCTGATCGGGTTAGTGCTGTGGAGCTGGCTTGAACTGAGCTATTTGTTTGGCTTTTTGACCGGCCCCGTATCAGAATCGTGTCCGCCAATGGCATCATTAGCGACGCGCTTACAGGGGGCTGTGGGCACGACGCTGTACCACGAATTGGCAGTGATATTTGTTGTGGGGCTGGTGTGCCTTTTGGCAATGGGTCGTGACAATCAAACAGTGACCCATACCCTCACGATTTTGTGGTTGATGAGGTGGAGTGCGAAGATCAATCTATTTTCCGGTGTGCGGACCTATAACGGTTCTTGGCTGCCGCGACATCTTCAGCATATCGATAGCTATCTTAGGGTTGGCCAGAACACCTGGCTGGTCTACGCGAGTCTCGTCGCCGGAATCTTTTGCAGTGTGATGCTTTTTCAGGTTGCGTCGACAGCAGAGAACCCCTCTCTGCAACTCTCCTATTGGTTTGCCCTGGTCCTGCTGGTGTTGGGCACCTTAGAGCATCTTTTTCTGATGGTGCCCAGCCGCGAGGCCGTCCTTTGGCGGTGGGCGAAAGCCCCGGAATTAGGGGAAAACCAGACCTAATTGAGTGCTCATGGCGAAAACTGGATCTCAGTGGTAGCCTAACTCGGCTCCCAAGTGATCGGCTAGGCACTGCTAAACCAGTTGACTGTGGCGCACGCAAAGCATAGTGTGAATCTGGGGGCAGTACTTAATTTTCTGGCAATGAGGCCGTTAGGCCTGAAACCCTCTTGCTTCGACGCCGATGTGCGTCGTCGCGAGGAGTGTCTTTGCCGACACGCTCGGTTCTCGAGCGCTGCGAGTCACGCATGAAAAAGTACGATCTATTGGATTCTGTAGTCGACCTGCCAAAGTGGTCGTCGGCACAAGGTCGTGGGTCCCAGTCTTCTTTGGGTGCCGCGGCGACCCCGCTTCATATTTCAGAACTGCTGGCGGCCGAACGGCGGCTTGTCAGTGAGCGTATCGATTCATTTTCGCTGTATATCCATGTCCCTTTCTGTCCATCACGGTGCTTTAGTTGTGATCACCAAACTGTGATTCAACACGACCAAGAATTGATCAACCGTTATCTCACCGCAATGGACTCAGAGTTTGATCGCATCGGACAGCTTGATGGCATTGGCCCAAAGATTTCTAAAATCCAACTCGGCGGTGGGTCACCCAATTATCTTTCGGACTCGCAGCTTGCCAGGCTTTTTCAGTCCCTCGAGTCACGACTCGGGATCGGCCCCGCAGTGAATGTGAGCATGGACATCAACCCTCGCTATGCCTCTAGGCGGCAGTTGAGTCTATTGCGAGGCTTCGGCGTGACCCAACTGAACCTAGAGGTTCGCGATGTGGATGCGAACGTTCAGATGGCATTGGGACGCTCAGTGTCCCTCGATTTGCTTGAAGATGTGATGTGCAATGCGCGCGAACTCGGCTTTGCTGAAGTGCATATGGATTTGCTGTTTGGTTTGCCGGGGCAGACGGTTTCTGGGATGCGGGACAGCGTGTCTAATATGTCGGAGCTTGGTCCAGATCTATTGCTAGTTCAGCCGTTTGAAAGACGCCCAAATTTATATCCGCATCAATCTACGCTAGCGAGTGATCGCATGCCCTCACTCGCGCAGCGACTGGCTATGTTTAACAGCATCGTTGATCATATGGAGTCGAGCGGTTACCAGTGGATCGGATTGAACGGTTTTGTACGCAGCGGCCACCCCTTTGCCGTTGCGCAATCGCGGGGTGATTTGCGGGTTAATACGCTAGGTTTTGCAGTCGAGGGTTCCGATTTTGTCGTCGGCTGCGGTTTGGGCGCGATCAGCGAACTACCGGGCCTCATGGCTCAAAACCAGCCCGAGTTACTGCCTTGGTTAAGAGCGGTTGAGCGCAATGGCTGTGCGCCATGGTTGGCGGTGGATGCCGATGATCCAGAAGTCATTCGACGCACGATCCTGAGGCAGCTGCAGGCAGGGCAGGGTGTTGCTATGGCGAGCTACGACAGAGATGTGCTCGATGACGCTGTCGGCTCTCTAGTTGAGGTTGGCTATGTTGGGCTTCACAACGAGCGTTATAGGCTGACAATGGCGGGGCGCTATGTCCTCGCGCATGTATTAGGG
>Ga0181573_10005826_pt1 | contig 10117 bp, 4 predicted proteins | sample 101ome_25_FD_148643 | JGI IMG/M metagenome (GOLD analysis project Ga0181573, IMG submission 148643) | Coastal salt marsh microbial communities from the Groves Creek Marsh, Skidaway Island, Georgia - 101409BT metaG (spades assembly) | ecosystem: Environmental > Aquatic > Marine > Intertidal zone...
GCCGCTGCGCCCGCCGAGGAGCCGCTGCCCCCTCCCCCGCCCCCACCTCTACCGCCTCTCAGCTCCGCCCGCCGCCCCGCCCCCCTCGACGGCCCGAGCCGTGTGCGTGCATCCCCCCGCTCCCGCCAATCGTCGCGCCCGTCCTCCCCAGCCCCCGCGAATTCCGGGCTGTAACGAATGCGCTCACGACCGCAGGGACCGCGGACGGCTTCGACGGCGAGCCGCGCCCGGGGTTCGGACGGGGCCGGCGGCGGGCTTGCCCCACGCCCGCGCCCCGGCCCGGCGGCCCTGTTGTGCCGGTCGCCTGCCCCCCGGCGCGGGCTGCGGGTCCGGCCACGGTCGCGCCCCGACCATCCGGGCTCCTCGTCGTCGAAATCCTCAAAGCTGGCACCCCCCCGCGCCGACCGTTCCGCGTTGAGACGGGGATCGTCGAGCGTCCACGTGGCGATGAGCCGGGCGTCTCCCTTGCGGTCGCGGTCGCGGGGCCTGCCCCGGGAACGGTCGCGTTCGTCCCGGCGCCTGTCGTCCCGGTTGCTCCCACGTCCGCGCCCATCGCGGTCAGAGGACCGGGGCCGCGTCGCCGGCCGCGGCGGCAGCGGCAGCCGCACCGGCTCCACCCCCGGCGCACCCACCGGCACGGCCTCGGCCACCCGCTCCTCGGCGTCGGCGCCGGCACGGGCTGCCTTCTCCCGCGCAACGACTTCCTCGAGCGACGCGCCCCGCGCCGCCGCGCCCGCCGCCGCGTCGACCGCCGCTGCGACCGACTTGGTGTCCCCGGGCGCCAGGCGCAGCGCCCCGCCGGCCAGCTCCGCCATGGCCGCCCGCTCCGCCACCTCATCCCACAGGTGTAGTCGACGGCGCCATTCCTTGACCCGCCCGTCAAACTGGCGCTTAGACTGGCTGCCGTCCTCGGGGTCGGGCGTCATGGGGTGCCGGGGGTCGCGCCGGACCCTCCTGCTTTTGGGTACCGCCTTGCTGTAGGCCGCATAGGCTGGGGTGTTGTAGCCGAGCTCGAGCTGGCGCCTGCGTTGCGCTAGCCGGTGGGGATCCGTCTCTTTCTTGCGCTCGACGCGGCCGGCGTTTGCGTCATCTGCGGTAAAAGGGGGGCGGGGGTCGGTGTCGCGACCGTCGCGCCGTGAAGGACGGAGACAGTGACGGAGGGTGAAAACGGAACTCGCCGGGCACCACAAAGTCTTCCGTGACGTCCATGGGCACCGCAGCTGGCCCCTCCGTCGTCATGGCGTCCGACAAGACCAGCGGACGCCAGTCGGTCAGGCTTCGCGACGCCGCTGGGCGACCAGCGCCTCGCTCGGGGCGCGGCTGCCCCACTCCCGGGGACCAGCACGTAGACTGCGGCACGAAAGGCGGGGGGAGCGCGGGACAGGTCTGGCAGGGCCGGGCGGATGGGGCAGGGCGAAAAGGGGCCGCAGCGGGCGGACGAGGAGCTCATGGCTGCACGGGGTGCCTACCCGCCCCACCGTGCCGCTATAGACGTTGCACGTCCACTGATCCCGCTTGCGGAGTCACCCCGAAGCAAGAAGAACGGATTCTTCAGTCCGGGTTGCGCACGAGGAGCTCATGGACGGCGTGGCAACGGGGCCTGTCTCTACTCCGACCGCGCCGATTCGTTCCACCGCCTCCCTACTAGTGCTACCGCCAGGGCGACAAGACCGTCGGCCGCATCAGCCGGGTCTTGAACCAAACGACGCCGTCGGCCACCTCTCCCACAGCCTCCCGCCACGCCGGCGCCTTGCGCGCAGCCACCCTGGCCTCGAGTGACGCCTCGGCCGTCGGGTAGCGCCACACCTCGGCCACTCGGTTGAGTGTTCCCGCCCCGTCGGTATAGAGGAGGGCGGCGAGCCGGCCTCCATGGCCCGCGGCAGCGTCGGCAGCGGCCTTGGCCGGCAGGCCGCGGGCGAACGCCCGGCGCAGTTCGGGAACCCGGTGGTAACCGGCGCGGAGCTGCGTGGGTGGGGGGGGGGACGGCGGGCGAGGTCAGACTGGAGGCGCGCTGCGAGAGGGAGGAAGGGCCGGACCCACCCCCTCGCTCTCGCCTGGTACTCCCTCAACTCCCACACCCCGTCTGCCCCCCCCTCGCCCGCGGGCCAAGCGGCCGCCGACGGGTCCGCGACGCCCGGGGGCGCCGCGGCCCGCTGGCATTCGATGCACTCGGCCATGACGGTCGTCTCCTCGGACGCAACGAGGCTGGCGTCCGAGGAGGGGAGGAGGCCCGGAGCAGGGCCTGCGGCGGGCTCGCCAGCAAGGCGCGCAGCGACCGACGGCCACTGGTGGAGCGAGACGAGCGACGCAGCGTCTCCACCGAGAGCCGTGTAGAACTGGGGAGGGAGACAGGGTGGAGGGGTGGGCGGGCGGGCGAGCCAACAGTTCTGCGGGGGCAGCCCAGAGACAGATGCGACAACGACGGAGTTGGTTGTTTCCTCGCCTGGGCGAGGAGCGCCGGGGATTTGAAGCCCCGCTCAAGCGCGGCGAGGGCCGGTCCCAAAGCAGAGGGAGAACGGAGGCGGGTCTCGCGCATTTCGATCACGCCGGTGGCGGCCTCGAGGGTGACGGCCCCAGCAGTCTCAGCCTTGGAGCTCGCGGAGCGCGAACTCGAGGTCGTGGAGGGTTGTCCGGTGAATGGATCGAGTGCACCTCCACAGTGATACGTACGCGACGCATTCGAGACCGCGATTCCGAACGTTGGGGCCAGCGTTGTCGGAGCAGTAGCCGGCACACCGGAGCTCGCTTGCGCGGCCCACTGAGCGAGCCATATGGCCCCGCGACGTCTTGCGGTCATTCTTTGTGGGAAGAACGAGAATGATCCTCCGCGGGTCAGGTCGGCGGGCGTCGAAAGGTATGTTCACCGCGAGAAGAGGGCAACTCCCTCGTCGGCCTCACGCTTGCTCACTCGTCGGCCGCGCCGTCACCCTGCGCCTCCCGGCCCTGGAACTCGGTCCAAAGCGCACCCCCCGCGCCGGCAGCAGCCCCGCTGGCGCCGCCTCCGGCGCCGCCGCCGGCGCCGCCAGCAGCTCTGTCGCCGCCACCCACGTCCGCCCCCGCGCCATTTCCCAGGGCCGCCCAGGCGGCCGCCTGCTCGGGCGCCACGCTCACCTCCCCCCGCTGCGGAGTGTGTGGCAGCAGCTTGGGGGCCCCAGCGCTCGCACCTCCACCCCCGGGGGGCGGGGCGGCGACGCTCGCGGCGGCTCCGTCGGCGGGGGGGTTGGCAGTAGCGACGGGGCGGGAGGGCATGGCAGCCGGGGCCGCCGCCGCGGCGGGCTCAGTCGTCGCCATCGGGGCGTCACCGTCGGCGTCGGTCGCCGTCGGCGCGTCCGTCGCCGTCGGCGCCGGAGCCGCCACCGACGCCGGGGGCGCCGGGCCCGAGGCTCCGCCCGAGGCAACGGGAGCCCAGCTCGGCATCACGCCATTGCCATTGCCGGCAGCGCCACCAGCGCCCGACGCCGTCGGCGCCGCAGTGCCCGCAGCCGCCGCGGCTGCTGCAGCCGCGGCACCGGACAGCGCCGCCCCCCCCCCCCCCCCCCCCCCCCCCCCCCCCCCCCCCCCCCCCCCCCCCCCCCCCCCCCCCCCCCCCCCCCCCCCCCCCCCCCCCCCCGCCACCCATCCCACCCCCACCCCCGCGACCGTCACGCCGGGGCTCGCGCGATGCCCTTACAATCTCCGACAGCTGCCGGAGCGTCGCCGGGTCTAGGCGATCAAGGTCGATGACGACGTCGCCGTCGGGGCCCGAGTGGGACACAACATCGGCCAGGCCCGGGCACCGGTTGGCGGCGACGGCCTCGGCCGCGGCCTGGAGGCACCGGCCGAGGGCGGGCCCCGACAGTGAGGCCATGGCGAGAGATAGGCGGCGAAGATCCTCGAAGGTGGGCCCCTGGTCGGGCTGGGGCGGCCGGCGGGAGTCCGGCCGCTCGCCCGGACGGGGGGGGCCGCCGGGTGCACCGGCCGGGGGCGGCCACCGCAGGGGGTCGTCGGGGAGGCGTCCGGCGTCGACGTGGCTACGGACGGTGGCGGCGCGGGAGGCGAGGTCAGAGACAGCGGCGTCGATGCGGCGCTGGGCCTCGGCCGCATCAGCATCGGCGGGAACAGGCAGGGGGCGGCGGGGAAGCCGGCGCGGGTCGGCGGGCGAGGGGGGAGCGTCGGGCGAGACCGCACCTGAGCCAGGCACGGCTGCAGCGTCGACGTCCTTCTTGTCACTGTCCCCAGCGTCGGCGGCGCCCGGCACCGCCCCCTCGTCCTTGCTCGCGGCGGCCGCGGCCTTGGCAGCCCGCTCCGCCGCCCGGGCAGCGGAGGCCCGGGCAGCAGCCGCGGCCAGAATGTCCTTGAGCTCGGGGTCTGCCGCGTGGCCCTCGGGAGGCTCCCCTGGCAGGCGCACCATCTCGACCTGCCCCGAGCCGTCGGCAGCCCTCCTGACTTCGACGGCTCCCTCGCCGGCAGCTGCCCCTGGTGGGTCGAGCCGGTCGGCGGCAGCCCGCGCCTCCTCCGGGCTCTTGCCCTCAGCCAGCGCGTCTGCCTCGGCCTTCTCCCGGGCCCACCGCCGTTCCGCTCTGCCCGCCTCGTGGATTCGAAGACGCGCCTGTAGGACGGCAACCCGGTGGTCAAGCCGGTGCGCCGCCCACCGCCGCTCCCATGCCTCGCTCAGGAGCTCTCCCGCCACCCGCGCCTCGGTGCCCACAGCGTTGTACAGGCGGCAGTTATGGAACATGAGGCGGATGTCGTCCCTTGCTTGCAGGGGGTTGCCGTACTCGCGGTTGTTGATGCCGGAGGCAGGGTCCTTGCGACCCCGGAGCCGCCGGTCGACAGTGCCCAGGTCCATCGGCCTCCTCACCACGTCAAAGTAGTCCGGAATGCCCTGGCGCTGGGGGGGGAGACGGGAGGGTACGGAGGGGGGGGGGGGGGGGGTCGGAGAGGGCCGCACGGGGCGGACCGACGACGCCACTTCCAGGCCCTCAAATGACCGCCGGTCATTTGGCAAGAGACAACCCCGACGCTGTCGTCGTGCCACGCGGTGTTGCAACGGGCGACACCTTTGGATCCGCCGGACTCGAACGCGTCGCCCGTCTCGCCGCCCTCGGGCTCGACATCGAAGATCGACATCACCGGACAGGTCGACTCCACAGCTGCGCAAGGTCGTCTCGACCACCGGGTCCGCCGCCGCCAACCCCCCACCCTTCCGCGCCGTTCTCGCCTGTGGGTCCACCGGCTGGGCAAAGATCTGACTGGCCGTGGACTTGCGGAGCTCGCGAAGGATTCGCCCGACGTCAGAAAACATGATATCGGCCTCGTTCCACGCCGTGGTGCCGCACCGGGAGAAGTCAACATGGAGGGTGGGAGGGGGGGGGGCGGGCACGCCCGACGCGTGGGCGCCCGCGGCGCCGTGGAGGCCCCCCTTGGGACCGGCGCTCTTGGGGCCCGCGGACCCGGGGCCGCGGGGAGCAGCGGCGGCGGCAGTGGGGGGGGGGGGAAGGGGGGAGCCGGCGAGCGGGGGGGGGCCGGCGCCGAAAACGCCGGCGCCAGCAGCACGGGCCGCCTCGGCCGCCTCGGCCTCAGCACGCAGGCGTGCCTCGGCCTCGGCCAGCTCCTCGACGGCGCGATCCACAGCCTCACGCTGGGCCAGTAGATCGCGGAGCTCCTGAAGAAAATCAGTCGGTGGAGGGGGGTTGTTGATGGGCGGCGGCGAAAATGGGCGGCGAATGGCGGCGGCGAGGCCGTCGCGCATGCCCCTGGATTCCCCAAGCCACCATCTCACCTGGACCAGCTGCGACTTGCGCTCTCTCCGAGCCTGTTTCGACCCGGGGGCCGCGGCGTCCGACATCGTGGCGACGCGAGCGCGAAACTCGACGAAGAAACGCGAAAAGGAGACGAGACCGCGGACGGGAGCGCGCTCGCTGCCCTTGAGGAGCTTCGAAGGGTAAAAGTTACGCCGCGCGCGACGCCTGGTCCTCCCTTCAACCGCACGCGCGAAAAAAGGTCGGACGTTCCTTTTCGGCGAGCCCCGAGGACGGAGACGCCCGGTGACTGAGACCGAGAGGAAGACGCCTTCGGCGAAACCCCCGAGCACCTCGGTTTTGCCGCCGATGCCGCCCTCGGCTCGGTAGGGCCCCCCGACGCCGCCCGCGGCACCGCCGCCCCAGCGAAGGGCGAACTAGGCACAGGGAGTCTTCTCTCGCGCGGCACCCACGCTCCCCCCGCCCCCGCCCCGGGTAGCGCCGCGCGAACCACCTCGCGGCGAGCGTTCGCGGGTCTCCGCCCCCGGCTCGGCGGCGGCACTGCCCCTCACGGTCGCGTCGCCCGGCTGCTGCGTCGCCGGGCGTTGTTGGGGGCCTCTCTTGACAGCTCCGCGGCTTGACGACCGCGGAGCGTCAGCTCTGAGCGGCCTCTCGATCTGATGGAGGCCGGGTACGCCCGCGGCTCGCCTGCGGGGACGTCCTCCGCGGCGGCCACGGGCGCGCACGGCGAGCAGAGCTTAGGGGGTCGGGTTCATCGCGGGGGTCGTAGGGAGCAAAGCAAGGTGCCGACGGGTTGCCGCCGGGGCTCGCCCCCCTCGTCGGCCCGCATCGGCTGCCGGGGCCGGCCTCGCCCCCGGTTGCCGCACGGCCCAGGCCCCGAGGCAACCCCAACTGACCTCGGGCGCCCCATCGGCTCTGGGCGGCCTCGGTCTCGCTTTGGCGTGCCTGCTCCCTTGCTGACTGTCCTCCTCCGCCCCCCCTCTGCCTACTTCGCAGTCGCCGACGGGCTCCCCTTCCGACTACCTGACAGCCCCGACCGCTACGAGCTTGTCGGGGTCCTGGGCAAGGGGAGCTTCGGCACCGTCTATCGAGCGCGTATCCGGCCCCCGCCCGACGACGAGTCTGTCGGACCGGGCGGCCGCAAGTGGCGCCCTCCACCGCCCGAGGTCGCCGTCAAGGTGGTACCGCCCACGGCGGGCAGCGCCGCGGGCCTGAGGGGACTGCTGAGGGAGATCGCCGTGCTGAGTGGTCTGCGGCACCATCACATCGTGCGCTACTTTGGGTCCTTCTTCGTGCCCCGGACCCGAAACCTCTGGATTGTCATGGAGCTCTGCGCCGGTGGATCCGTCGCCGACCTCCTCCGCCGGCGCCGCGCCGAGGCCCGTCTCCACGGCTACGCAGGGGGCGGGTCCGCCCCCCCTGGCAATACGCTCTTGCCCGAGTCCGTCCTCCGCCTGGCCGTAAGCGAGGCGTTGCAAGCTCTCTGCTTCATCCACGGCCGAGGGCACCTCCACCGCGACTTGAAGTGCGGCAATTTACTGTTGACCCGAGGGGGAGCAGTCAAGCTCGCCGATTTCGGGGTAGCCACCGCCATCGACGCCGACGGGGGGCCAGGGGGGGACTGGGGCGACCCCGACCGCGGGGGCGACCTCGACCCCGTGGGCGGTTTCCCGCACCGCCGGGGCGCGGCGGGCCGGACTTTCACCGGGACGCCCCACTGGATGGCGCCCGAGGTCATTGTGGGAAGCGCAAAGGCTGCCGCGTCTCTCGAGGACCGGTCCGAGCGCGGCCGGGGTGCCTCCGCCTTGGACGCCTCGTCCCAGCGCTACGGCCCGGGGGTTGATGTGTGGGGCCTCGGCATCTGTTGCATCGAGATGGCTGAGGGAAAGCCGCCCCGCAGCGGGGCAACTGCCTTCGCCGTGCTGTCTCAAATCGCCCAGGGACCTCCCCCTACTCTACGGGACCCGGGCAAGTGGAGCGCCCGGATGCGGTCCTTCGTCGAGCAGTGCCTGAGACGGGACCCGCGGGAGCGGCCCCCTGCGGGCAGGCTGCTGCGTCACCGGTGGCTCGAGGGGCTGGTGCCCGTCTCGGCCCTTCAGGCGGCCGAGGAAGGGGGGGAATTGCGGGTCCCGCCTACCCTCGGCCCCGCGGCCGGATCCAGGTCAGGCACAGACGACGACGAGGACGACGACAACGCTTCCCTGCGGGACACACCCGAGGCGGCCGAGGCGCGGCGGGCCCTGGCCCCATTGGCCGCGCGGGCGGCCCGCGAGACTGAGGCCGAAGAGGCACGGGCCGGCGGCCTCGCCCCATTTGAGCTGCCCGAAGAGGCGCGTCCCCCCGGCGTGGGAGGAGGGGAACCGGGAACGCAGCCCCCGTCCTGGGGCGAGGGGGGCGCTCCTCCGCCTGGATCGCGCCGAACCTCGGGCTACGGGGGCGCCGAGGGCGGGGACGACGGTCAGGGTGGAGGAGCCAAGGCACCCGCCCCGCGCCGGTCCGAGTGGCGCCGGCGGGGCGACGCCGCCCCCGTGCCCCCCGCGGGGGCCCGCCCCAAGGGCGCCGCCCGCCCACCGCGCCGAGGCGTCTCCGGCTCGCCCCTGCCCTCGCGTCCGACCCCGCCGCTGGTCTCATCGGGTACCGTCGTCATCGCCGACGACAGCAACGATGGAGGAGCCGGATACGACGACGGCCCTGGTGCGACGGTCATCGGCGGCACTGTCGTCGCCCTCGACCCCAGTGCCGGCGGCGGCGGCGGCGGGTGGCCCTCCCCTCTGACCACTCCCTCGGCGGAACCTGACGGCCAGCGGCACCCCGCGCCCTTCCGGGGCCCCTCGGACACCCCGCCCACGTCGGGAGCCGGCTGGGCCATCGACGGATCGGGGTCCGTCGTCGACGGGGACGGGCCAGGGTCCGTTGTCGACGCCGCGGAGGATCGGGTCTCCCCCTCCGCCAATAAACGCGTCGACGTCGCGCCCGCCCCCATCGCCCCCACCACGACCGATCCTCGGGACGCAGACCGCCTGGCAGGGGGGCGGAGCGCCGCGGCGGTGCTCCTGGGGGCCGGAGCAGGGGGGGGGGTGCGGCGCGGCCCGGCCGCAGTCCGGACCCATCACCTCCCTCCCGGCCAGGTCAGGGGCAGCGGCACCGAGCACGGATGGGGCCCGCTCGGGGCGGTGCGAAGCGAGGCCGACGCGACGGTGGCCAGCAGGTCCGTCGGTGTCGCCCGCCTGCACCCGGAACTGCCGTCCGCCCTGGCCGAGGTCGAGGGGGGGGTTGGCGGCAGTGGCAACGGCGGCTACCCTGGGGGTTCGGCGGCAGGCGCCACCCCCCCCGATGGCGTCAGCGCAATAAGCGGCAGCAACGCGGCCAACGGCGATGACCCCCCGACGCCATCGCTGCCCCACTCCCGTGGGAGGGGAGGAGGCGGCGGCGCGGCGGAGGCGACCCCGGGCGATGGCCGGCCCCGAACCGCCGAGCAGAGGGGGGGGGGGGACACGGGCCAAGGCGACGCCGGCGGCATGGGCAACTACATGGAAGCCCTGAAGGCGGCCAGAGGAGAAGGTGGCGGGCGGCGGGCTGGGGGGGGAAGGCGTGGGGACGACGGCCCTCCCCAGGGGCAGTGGCCAGGGGGGCGACTACGCGTCTGCCCTGGCTGCCGCCCGCGCCGAGGCCCGGGCACAGGGCAGAGGGGCAGGGGGCGGTCAGCCCGGCACGCCCCTCTCGGCCCTGCTGCAAGGTGGGGGGGGTCTCTCCAGCCTGCTCGACGCGTCCGGGCTTGGCGGCGGCCTCACTCCCGTCGCCGGGTCGGCTGCCGACACCGCCGCCTTTGGCGCCGCAGGCTGGCCGGGCGGCCGGTTGGCCGCTTCCTCCGATGGCCGGCCCAACCAGTGGGCTGCCGGGTCTCCGAGAGGGGGCGATGACGGCGCGCACGCAGCTCCTCCTCCGATCCCCGCCTGGGCCAAGGATCCCCGGAGACGCGACATGAGGATGGACCAGCTGGCGGAACGCCACGCGGCGCCGTCGGTGCCCTCCCTGAGCGCCGCCGCTGCTCTGCCCGCGGCCCTCCTGGGGTGGCGCGCGACGGCGCGGGGGCCCACGGGGTGGGAGGCGGGGGGGGTTGGGGGGGGGGGGGGGGGGGGGGGCGCCCGGGGGGCCCAACGCCCCCCCCGGCCCCCGGGCGCCCCGCGGGGGGCCCCCCCGGGGGGGGGGGGGGCCCCCGGGGGGGGGGGGGGGGGGGGGCGGGGGGGGGGGGGGGGGGGGGGGGGGGGGGGGGGGGGGGGGGAGGGCGACCGCCGCGGCGGCCAACAGCTCGCCTCGGCCCACGGCGCCTCTGCGCGGGCCTCCGCGTGGTGGATGAGGCTCCCTCGGGCGAGGGG
>Ga0181573_10005827_pt1 | contig 10114 bp, 3 predicted proteins | sample 101ome_25_FD_148643 | JGI IMG/M metagenome (GOLD analysis project Ga0181573, IMG submission 148643) | Coastal salt marsh microbial communities from the Groves Creek Marsh, Skidaway Island, Georgia - 101409BT metaG (spades assembly) | ecosystem: Environmental > Aquatic > Marine > Intertidal zone...
GGCATTAACCAAAAGGCTGGTTTGGTCCACAACGCCGCGCGCTTTTATTAAGCTTCTGTGCGTGCTCGCAACTAGAGCTCAGTGCAAATAAGACGCGAACTTCACGCGAACTTCACGCGAATGCAAGTGCAACCACGCGCTTTTACGCCGATCGACCGCCCATCGAGCATGCCTAGTTGCTTACTACTCAAAGTACGATAGGCCTGAAGTCCCCCGGTTATTGGGTGCCCCGGCGCTCCTGCGTCTCCTGCATCCTACATTACGACGGCAAGTCCCCCGAGGGCGACGTTCAGGGCGACGAGGACGGAGCCGCTGCCGAGGATGTACGCGGTGATGCGCTTTTGCCGCACGTGCAGCGCGTTCCAATCGTGATACTGCTCGCGCAGCAGCTGCGCCGTCGCTTCGTCTTCGTCCGCGGCCGCCGCCACGGTAAGCAGGCCGCGCCGGTGGGGCGCTTTGTCGCTGTGCCGCTGCGCCGTTAAGACCGGGACGGCGAATGAGTCGCCCCTCGGCGACGCCGCGGAGTGCGGCACGGGCGGCGGCGCAGCGAGGAGCCAGAGGCGCACGAATTGCGTGGCGGCGAGGTGCCCGTCGAGGCCGTACACCGGCAGCGCGTTGAGCAGGCCGATGGAGACCGACACTTCGCCCAGCACGGCTAGAAAGGCGAGCACGTGCGCCGGCAGCCGCACCAGCCACGCCACCGCCCAATCGCCCCACGCCGATCTCGACTCCGAGGCCTCGGGACCCGCGAAGGCGCCCACAAACGTCTCGACGCACACCCGTACACCATGCGAGGCCGAGGCACGCAGCTGCAGCGGCGCAGGGCGGAGGGCTGCCGCGAGCCCGTCTCGCCGCGCGTCACCACGCCACGCAAGCACCTTGCCCGAGCCCAGCACCACCGCCACGAGCGACTCGCCCGAGCCCAGCACCGGCCGCGCACACGCCCCGCCGCCTTCGCTGTCTTTTTCGCCACCGCCTCCTGCGTCGCCGCAGTCCGAGGCCCGCCGGCACGTGCGCAGGCTCTTTGACGTCACCTTGTGGCTGGGCTGGCTGGCTGCGAAGCGCTGCGCCTCGGCCATCACCCGCGAGCTCCTCACGCACGCCCACGCCGGCGAGGCGCCCGCCACGTCCACCACGAAGCACTCGCCCCGGGCCTCGATCGCTTCTGCCTCTTCCTCGGCTGCGCTCGCATCTAAGGCCGCTGGGTGCAAGCATAGGCCCTGCAGCTGCACCACGTCGTCGTCGGAGACGGCCCGCAGCGCGCGCGAGGGCATGGCTAAGTAGAGAGGCTCGGCAAAGGCGGCCCGCGCGTCGATGGCCGTGATGGCGCTCGCGAGTGCGGCGGGCCCGTCGATGCGCGCGTCGTCGAGCGCAACAAGGGAGTCGTCGGGGCGGCCTAGCACGGCGGCGAGGGGCGAGGGGGTCCCCTCCAGGTCAAGCGCCAGGCCCAACGCCGACGGGTGCGACGCGTACAGCGGCGACAGCGCGAGGGGCGTCGCCTTGGCCGCCAACATCGCGAAGAGGGCCAGCGCCACGTTGTGCCAGGCCCCCGCGCAGGCGGTCTTGAGCTGTGCTCGCGGTGGGAGCTGTGGAAGGAGGCCCTCCTCGAGACGCACGAAGGCGCCGGGCACCAGCAGCGCCAGGAACAGCCCCGAGCCCTCGGTGCGCACGCGCTCCGAGGTTGCGGCCAGCGCGTGGCCCAACTCGTGGATGGCGAGCGTGGGCACCAGCGCCAGGGCCACGGCAGGCACGCTGGACGTTGGCATGTTGTAGCCAGGGATCATCGGCTTGAGCGCGGCCGCTTCCACCACCGATGCCACTGGCGCAGACGACAGGGCGCGCCAGACTGAGACGGCCGCCCCCGACACGAGGAGGGCGTAGAGAAGCGCCTGCGTTAGCCCGAAGGCCACCACACCCAGGGTGTAGTACACGTCCAAGGCCGCGGCGACACGTCCCGCCCCGCGCTCCTCTCCGAAGGACTGGTGCCTCCGCGTCCACACGTCCTGGCCGAGTCTGTTGATGGGGCCGTTCAGTTTGGTGCTTTCCCAGAGAATCACGCCGGGGCTCGACAGGGTGACACCCCATGCTTTGAGGGTAGTGTCGAAGCGGCCAGAGCGCCGGACGCACTCGATGGCTAGCCAGAAGCCGATGGCGGGCAGCCACCAAGGCATGCTGCGTTCTGTGTGGCTGACGTGTCAGCGCTGGGCGGCTGGCTTGGAGGTTTATCACTGCTTCGAAGACAACGCGTCAGCGCATGTGCTCAGGCCTAGGGAACCCTCATGCGTTAGGTGGGGGCGTTATTCCAGCTCAGCTTTCCTCTGCGCACCACTTGCTCAAAGAGGTGCGCGCTTGGGTCGATTGGGCATCATGGGCATTTTTGCATTTATTTGGTTAGCACGCCTTAGATCGTGCTCCACAGGCAAGAAGGCAAGGGCCGTGTGACTTCAAGGGCTGGCTCGTGGCTGAGCACCACCGCTACAGGGCACTGCCCACCCTCCTGATAATCGATCCCTCCAAGTTGTGCCGGATTTTCTCGTTTCGAGACCAAGGCCTCGTCTTCGGCCGTGATCATCCGGGATGAAGTTCCTCAACACTTTGGCGTCTTATGTGCCGAGCATCATCCTCGACCAGCTCCAGGAGCAGGGGCAGGAGGAGGCCCCCTTTCGCAAGGCTTACGAAACGGTGGTGGTGTTCTGCGATATTAGCGGTTTCACAAAGCTGACCGAGCACATGGCTAAGACCGGCAAGGGCGCAGAGGGCGTGTCGCGCAGCCTCAACAAGTGCGTTTCGAGGGTGCCTGCCCCCACGTCCACCCCATTGTCTCACCGGCACGACCGTGTCCGCGATTTCCCAGGTACTTCCAGATGATGGTGAAAATCATATCGTCGGGCGGCGGCGACGTGCTCAAGTTTGCGGGCGACGCGATGATCGTGCTGTGGCCGGAGGACAGCACATGCACCATTGAGACGCGCCTCCACCGAGCCACGCAGTGCGCCGTGTACATTCAGCAGAAGCTCGACCAGGTCGGAAGCGGAGCGCAAAGCTGTGCTTCGCCGATGGGCTTTTCTCGGCCTGTTTTGAAGCGCGCGCATCACTCATGTGTGTGCTGGTTTGTGCTTGCCAGGCGACGATCGAGGACGAGGTGCAGCTGTCGGTCAAGATCGGCATCGGCGTGGGCATGGTGTCGGTGATCCACATCGGCGGCACGTACAAGCGTATGGAGTACATCGCTGTGGGCGACCCGCTTGTGCAGGCCTTCCACGCGGAGCACCACGCCGTGCCGGGGCAGGTGATGGTGAGCCCGCAGGCGTGGCGGCTGTTGATCCAACTGCACGCGTTTCAGGCCGACAAGAAGTTCGAGGACGGCTTTGTGTCCATCTCCGTCAAGGCGCCCTTCGCACCTGTTCGGCAGCGCCGGCTCAAGCCATTTCTCAAGGACGGGGACGACGACGGCGAGGGCGGCGGGCAGCGGTACGCCTTGCTGGAGCAGCGCATCAAAGGGTACGTGCCCAACAGCGTACTGCCGATGCTGCTGCGCGGGTCTTACGAGGACGACATGAAGTGGGCGAACGAAACGCGGCGGTGTGCGGTCATGTTCGTGAACCTGGGGCTGGAGGAGCACAACCTGCTGGCGGCGGGGGACGTGCGGCAGCGAGACGCCATGGTGCAGGTGCACAACGTTCTGGTGGGCGTGCAGAAGGCCGTGTACCATTACGAGGGCAGCGTAAACAAGTTCCTCATGGACGACAAGGGGTCGACACTCATCGCCTGCTTCGGCCTCTCGCCGGTGAGCCACGGGGACGACGCCGCGCGCGCCGTGCTGAGCGCGCTCTACATCTGCGAGCGGCTCTTCGACCTGTCCTTTCCCGCGAGCGTGGGCATTACCGTCGGCGACGTCTTCTGCGGCGTGGTCGGCTCCACGACGCGGCGCGAGTACACAGTGCTCGGCGACAGCGTCAACCTAGCCGCGCGGCTCATGCAGCAGGCCTGCGGGATGGCCGAGTCGGGGCGGCCCACGGGCGGCGTCATCGTGGACGACGTGTGCCGCGCCGAGTGCGACGGCCTGCTCGAGTTCCAGCGCCTGGAGCCCATCTCAGTCAAGGGCAAGACGGGAAAAATCAAGATCTTCCACCCCTTCCCTGAGGAGTTCTGGACGCAGCAGCTCAAGGCGCCTATGCACTCGATGAACGCGCGGCCGCGCAATCTCTTCCGCGAGATGCACATGCAGCAGCTGCGCAACCTCGAGGTGCACAAGCTGATGCTGCTGCAGCTTACGATGGAGGCCAAGACCATGAAGTACCGCGCCAATGCACACCTGCTGCGGCATGACAACAAGACCTACTCGCACGGCGCCGCCTCCTTCTCGATCCTGGGCGAAGATGACGTGCGCGGCTTCGCGGGGAAGCAGCTGTCCAAGCGCCCCACCGCCCTGCCCGGTCGCGGACCGCCGCCGCCGCCCAAGTCGTTCCTGGGCTCGGCCGTGTCGCTCGCCAAAAGCGTCGCCTCCATCGCTAAGGCCCCCGCCGCCCCCGCCCCCGCCCACCGGCAGTCGTCCAAGATGATACTCAACCGCGCGAGCGCAATGTCCAAGCGCAACTCGGTGACCGGCGTGGGCCTCGGCGCCGTCGTGAGCCATGTCCAGAACCAAAACCTGCTGCACCGCAGCCCGGACCGCAGCGCGACGCAGCCCGGCGATTTCGTGCCCCCGACGGCGGTGACGGTGGCGGTGGCGGCGTGGGCGAGCTTGGTGGTGGAACTGGGGGACGCGCCGGGCGCCAAGGGCCCCGAGCTAGACCCGCTCGAGCTGGAGGGCATCGCCGACTTTATGGCGCTGCTCGAGGCGGTGCACGCTGCGGCGGAGCGGGAGGGGCTGCTCGAGGGGCCTGCGCACGCCGCCGGCCGGCACAGCACCGTAGACTCCAAGGCCATCGCCGAGGGGGACGAGCGCGACTCGGGCTTCACGGGCTTCCAGCAGCACGGGCCCGAGCACTTCCTGCTGCACATTGTCGGCACGCGCTACTTCCTGCCGCGGTCCGCCGTGTCGGTGCGCTGGCTGCGCGCCTTCGTCTGCCGCGCTCACGGGCTCCCCGCGCACAACGATGAGGTGCCGCTGGCCTTCAGCGGCGACGGCGTGGCGGCAAAGCTGCAGCTCGTGCACGAGTCGGCGGCGCTGAACCTGCAGAGCCGTGCGTGCGTGGCGCGGTTCGTGCTGCTGGAGAAGCACGCGCTGCTCGTGGACAAGGGCATGGGCAACGTGGTGCTCGTCGAGGGCGATCCCGGCTGCGGCAAGACCGATGTGCTCGCGAGCACGCTCGACAACGCAACGCTGCAGCCCACAGAGGACGTCGTGCCGCCTCCGTTCCTCGTCGCGACGGCGTCGGCCTTCCACAGTCGGCCCTACGGCTGCTGGTGCGGGGCCGTGCAGCAGCTGCTTGACCTGCTCTCGGCCCGCGACGCCACCGCCAAGGCCGAGGCCGAGACCCTCATGAGCGATAAGGCGACGAAGCCCCGGCCCGAGGACGCGGAGAAGACGCTCGTGATGGAGACGCTGGTGCGCGAGCGCTTTGCGGCGTACAGCGACGCCATCAGCGAGAGCCACGACCTGACGATGCACGCGTTCCGGGGGCTCGTGCGCGAGCTGCTGTCGGATCCGGAGGTGACCGACCCCGAGGACCATATCGAGCCGCCCTCGGACAAGGACCTGGACGCGGCGTTCGAGCTCGCGGACGAGGACAAGGGCGGCACGGTGGACGAGGACGAGTTTATGAAGCTCTGGTCGCTGGTGCTCCACGGCGACGTCAGAGGGCTCGGCAAGTCCTCACGCGACATGCTGCGCCGCAAGGCCGAGAGCGCCGCCGAGACAGTGCGCCAGATGCGCACTACCAAGTGCCTCTCGCTACTGCCGCCCGCGCTCCGCGACAGTGCCTACCTCCTCAACGAGCTCGTCGGTGTCGACTGCGAGTCCGTCACTATGGGCTCGCGCCGGCGCGCCAACGACACCCGCTCATACGGGCACCACCAGCAGCACACGCTCGAGGGCTCGCACGGCCGCCTCACGCTACGCCTGCTGTACTATCTGCTCAAGGCGCTGACTGAGGCCTGCCCCGCGGCGCTCATCGTCGACGACGCGCAGGCCATGGACCCCGAGTCCTGGGCCCTCGCGCACGCCGTTGTCAACGGCATCGTCACAGCAGACGACGATGAGGACGGTGACGGCGACGACAAGGAGCCGGCGGGCTGCCTGCAACTGATGCTTGTCCTCGCACTGCGGCCCATGGCGGAGTACGGGTCAGCGTTCCGGCGAATGCCCCCGGACTTTGATGCACTGGTGGGGCAGGCGTCGTCGTCGGTGCACGTGTCGCGCGTGAAGATCGACGGACTGTGCCCCGAGGAGGTGGCCGCGCTCGCGGTGAATGAGCTGGGGCCGCAGGTAAAGTTTGCCGGTGAGCGGCTGTTGACGACCCTTGAGGAGCTCTGCATGGGCAACCCCATGGCCATCATCGAATTCGTCGCCGCCGTGCGCACCGCGGAGCCACCCGTGCTCACCTTCTCAAAGTTGACCGAGTCTGACGCCGACGCCGCGGGAGGGGAGTCCGCGCGCGCGGGCCAGTCGGCGGCCGAGGCGTCGCTGGCGATGTTTGCGTCGCACCACTACTACGCCGACCTGGCCGAAGGGGTCACCGTGATCGACCAGCGCATCACCAAGCAGCGCAACCGCATGGCCAAATTCTACACGGAGAAGCTGGACAAGTGCTCGCCCAAGCTAAAGCTGCTGCTCAAGGCCGCGTCTTCCGTGACGGCCTTCCTGCACCGGCGCTTCGAAGAGACGCAGAGGGACAAGCAGAGCGGCGACAGCGATCCATCGGCCTTCTTGAACGCGACGTTCAAGTTGTCTTACGTGGAAGCGTGCCATCCGGTGGAGGCGCACAAGCGGACGCTCGAAGATGACGTGGACCAGCTCGTGCGGCGCGGTATCCTCGTCGAGGTACCACAGGACACGCTTACCAAGGGCCCGGCCGCCGCCATCACCAAGGACAACGCCGCCGACCGCACGCTGCGCTTCGCGCACGGCATCCTGCTGGCCAAGCACCTCCAGCGCATGATGCTCAAGGGGCAGCAGGCCGAGCTGATCAATCGCGTCGCCAAGTACCAGGCGGAGCTTGACGAGAAGCAGCGCATGGCCTTCATGGGCAAGGCGCTCAAGGCGCTGGGCAGCCTGAGCGAGCTGAAGAAGGGGTTCCTGCGCATCCGCAAGGTGGAGGAGTCGGAGAACCGCGGCTTCCTGCAGCAGATCAAGCGCAACGTGGAGGGCGGCGACTGGAAGGTGCGCTGGTGCGTGCTCAAGGGGTCCAAGGTGTACATGTACCGCCGCCAGTCCGACGACAACCACACGCAGATGATCGAGCTGATGGGCGGCGTGACCGAGCTGGAGCCATTCGAGGTGTACGACCGCCACACCTTCCGCGTGGAGGCGCGCAAGCACGTCAAGGACGGCAAAACCATCGACGAGGAGCGGCCCTTCATCTTCGCGTCGGCGCTCGAGGAGTCGGCGGATGGGCCCGAGAGCCTCAAGCGCGACGTCGACGACTGGCACTACATGTTCAAGTTCGCGGTCGAGAGCGGGTCGCTGCAGAAGAAGACCGAGACAGCCGAGGTCGGCGGGGGCGCGGCGAAGAAAACGTCCAAGTCGCTTAAGGCCATTCGCCAGAAGCACCTGCAGAAGATCAGGAAAAAGACCGGGCACAGCTCGCACGGCGGCTTGTCGGGCAGCAGTCACGGCGGCGGCCGCGCGGGCACCCGGTTCATGTCCGAGATGGGCACGCTGGACGAGGGCTCGCTGGAGGGGCTGACGGAGACGCACAGCCTGGCGGAGACTATCGCGCTAGGGTGGGGCGCGATGGTGGAGGATGACGCGGAGATGGCCATCGAGGAGGACGACAACGCGGTGGACAGCCGCCTGTTGCTGCGCCTAAGCCACTGCAAGGAGCTCGTCAACACGGCGGTGCACGGCGTCTGCAACCCGTACGTGCGTGTGGTGCTTGACGAGCGAGTGATTGAGACGCGCACCTACGGCGACACGACCACCTCGCCCGAGTTCCTTAAGGACTTCGCGCTGCCCGTAGACATCGGCCAGTGGGGCCGCAGCGCGCTGCGCATCGAGGTCTGGAACCGCGAGCCCTTTCTGACAGACGACTTCCTGGGGCAGCTGGTTATCCCGCTGGTGAGCGTCACACCGCAGCCGTGGGACGAGGACGCGGTAATCCGGCCGGAGCAGATCGCCGCGCACAAGCTCACGGCGCGGCACTCTGAGGGTGAGAAGGTGAACGGCGAGCTCTTCATCGGCCTGAGCCTCATCATGAGCCCGCGGACGACGGAGCGGGCGGAGCAGCTCGGCGGCGTGGCGGCGCTGCGGAATCAGGTCAGCTCCAAGGCGGTCACGCGGGCGGCCATGGACGCGGCGCTCAAGTCCAAGGCCCAGGCGGCGCGGCGGGCGGTGGAGCAACGGCGGGCAGCGGAGGAGGCGAGCCGGCCGAAGCCCGTGGAGGCGGACGCGTCTGAGCTGCGGCTGCGGCGGCTCGTGTCGGACGGCAAGGAGGGCGGCGACGGCGTCGTTGATCGGTCGGCGCTGGCGGGCACGGCGCTGGGGGCGGTCGACGCGGTGTGGCGGCAGCTCGGGGCGGCGCTCACCGCGGTGGAAACGCAAGCGCTGCCGACGCTGCCGGCCGTGGGCACCAAAGGCGTGGACCGCAAGTGGGTGCACGGGGAGCTCAAGACCGCCGCGCGCGCCATCATCACGATCATCGATGCGCACGCGCCGCGCGTCGAGAGTGGCGCCGCGCAGTCGTCGTCCGTGGGAGCCGCGGCGCTGGTGGCACTGGCGGCGGGGCGGGCCAAGGGCGGCGGCGACGACGGCGGCAGCGTGCTGAGCAGCACGGTAGACGACCTTGTGCAGCGGACAGGCCTCGACGCGGAGCAGCAGCAGTGGCTCGAGAGCCAGTACTCGCGCAACCAGAGCGAGGCCGTCTCCGCAAGCAGCTCAGCCAAGTCCCCGATCACTGCAACCACGCGCAGCCGCGACATGTTCATGGCCGGCCGCGACCGCAAGGCCTCCACGGGCACGCCGCTGCTGTTCAAGGGCGCGGCGAGCAAGGTGCTGAGCGCCGACGACCCGCTCTTCTGGTACGTGCGGCCGCTGGAGGAGTCCGAGGACATGGAGGACACGGCCGAGGTCTCCGGCGAGGGCAAGGATGTGCTGTGGGAGTCGCGCGCGCCGCTGGGGCCCTTTAGCGCGCACCAGCTCCTCGCGGCGTACCGAGCCGGCTACCTGAGGCACCCGCGGACGAGGGTGCTGCAGGCGGCCAGGCCCGGGCTGCCTCCGCCGGAGATGCCCGTCGGCGGAGGCCTCGACGGAGGCCCCGACGGAGGCTGGGTGCCGGCGGAAAGCAAGTTTGCGGCGGTGCGCACGGCGGTGGCGAGCGGCGACGACGGGTCGCTCTGGGCCAGCTCGGCGCTTCCGACGATCAACTGGCGCGCTTGGGACTTCGACGTGTGGAGTGTTGAGCCGGCGTGCCTGGACCGCGTGGTGCTTGAGATGCTGTACGACCTAAACCTCGTCGAGGAGTTCGACGTGGACCCGTGCTGCTTGCGTCGCTTCCTGCACCGCGTCAACGCCGCCATGAGCCTGCATGGCAACGCCTACCATAACGCGCACCACTCGTTCGACGTGGCGCAGTCCTGCTTCGTCCTCGCCACCAAGATGCAGTGCAGCGACCTGCTCGGACCCCTCGAGCTCTTCGCGCTCATCATCGGCGCGCTCTGCCACGACCTCGAGCACCCCGGCTACAACAACGCCTTCGCAGTCAACGCCATGACGTTCTACGCCGTGCGGTACAACGACCAGTCGGTGCTCGAGAACCACCACATCGCCGTGGCCTGGACCATCCTACGCGCCCCCGGCTGCGAGGTGCTTGACAGCCTTTTGCCGGAGCAGCTCAAGCAGGTGCGCAAGATGATGATCGCGTCCATCCTTGCCACGGACATGACCTTCCACTTCAGCCTCAAGGGTGAGCTCGACGGTGTCATTCTGCGCAACGCCCGGCCGGCAGAGGCCGCA
>Ga0181573_10005831_pt1 | contig 10108 bp, 8 predicted proteins | sample 101ome_25_FD_148643 | JGI IMG/M metagenome (GOLD analysis project Ga0181573, IMG submission 148643) | Coastal salt marsh microbial communities from the Groves Creek Marsh, Skidaway Island, Georgia - 101409BT metaG (spades assembly) | ecosystem: Environmental > Aquatic > Marine > Intertidal zone...
TGCGCCTTCAAGCGCGGATTTGCTGGCAGTTGCTCAGCGAGCGACTCAAAATAGGGAATCATCTCCTGAGACGACTCCGGCAACTTTTGCGTGTTGGTGCCATGGATTGCACTGGCGATGCCATTCTCAATCAGCAGGCTGGCTCGGTGCCCTCCGTAATAGGTCGATATACCGGTATCAATAATGACGACCTGGCCATCAAAACGCGGCGTGATCACGTTGAGATCGGGGGTATGTCCCAGCACGATCATGCTCGCACCAAAATGTTCGAGTACGGCATCCAGTACAGGCCGCTCATCCAGCTCGCCGTTGCGCGCGAGTCCGCGATACCACAACGGACTGTGACTTGCCGGCCCCAGAGGCTCGCCCTCCACCGACTCACCGCGCAACTCCGCCCGGATCTGCTCGTTAATGTCACTCATAGACATTGGAAGCAGGTCAGAACTCAGACCTCCGTGAAGAAACAGCACGTCATTGATGCGGATGATGGTGTTGTGGCTGCTGACCCACTGGGCCATTTTGCCGCCGGGCTGCCATGCCAGTCGGTGCTCGACAAATCCCAGAGGGTGTTTTGCATACCAGTCGGACTTAAAGTCGTCGTCGATCGTCGGGAGTGGGGCGGAAGCTGACTCGTTGGTGGCCTGACGATCACGCTGAGCCTCTAATGTTTTCACCACGTAGGCGTAATAGTCATTGCGTATCTTTTTGGATTGTCGCGTCTCGAAGGCCTCGTACTCGCCTGGGTGCACGTAACGGAGATCACCCGCGATGTTCATGTATTCGTGATTGCCAATCAGCAGATGAAGATAACCGCCTGCCTTCTTCGCCTGCTTCTCGAGTTTTTGCAGGTGCTCGATAATCTTGAGGGTATCGGGGCCGCGATCGGGGATGTCCCCCACCTGAACAACATGGGTTTTGCCCGCTGCCCATTTACCGCGCTTGTTGACGACCCCCGCTTCCTTCAGCACGGTAATGTAGTTTTGATAATCGCCGTGAATATCGCCGATGGCGACGATGCGGCTGACCCCCTGCCAGTCATCCTGAATGGCTTGCGCGAGACTCAACCCAGAGCTGACCCAGAGTGTGGCCAGCAGCAGTGCCCGAGCGAGTGCTGCGAGTACTGATTTCGGCATAGCGACTGCCATCATCGACATGCCTCTAGAATTTCGCGGTTCAACTTCTTGGGGTTGTCGATGATCTTGTAAAAATCTTCGAGGTAGGAGACGGCGCGCTTGGCGGTGCGCTTGCCCATGATTTTCGGTTCATTGGCTAGCGCAAGCAAGGTCTCCCGTTCATCACGGAAGTCGTTGAGCACCGCTTCAAATACCTCTTCCTCAACACAGTAGCCGCGATAGAGGCGCTCACGAACCGAGCGGAGCTTCAACTTGGCCGGCGGAGACGCATAGGCCGCACTCACCAAGCCAGAGGAGTCAAAGTCATACACCACCGGTAAATAGGTGGCGTCAGCGTTCTCTTGAAAGAGTTTGGCATTGTGGCAACAGGATCCCTCACGGCTCCCAACGAGAGAAAAATCAGCGTTACCAACAAAGTAATTGAACATGGCGGCCATGGTGGCCTGCTCGGGATCGAGCCGGTCCCGACTGATACGACTGTCGTCGACGGTCATGAGATTTTGGCGATCGGCGAGCCGCTTTTTATGCTCGATAAAAAACGCCGGTTTTTCCCAGAGCGTTTTGCCGTTCAGGTCTTGGTAGGTGACGTTGACCCAGCGGACCCGGTAGCTGAGCTCAGTCAATGCATTCAGCATGCGGTAAGCAAGATATTCTTTGCGTAAGTAGGCTGTGTAGCGATTGCTGTCACGGCATTGCACGACCAGCTTCAATTTATGTTGGTTGGCAAACTCGGTGCCCGGTGTGTGTTTCTTTTTCAGGTCCAGCCACAACTGCGCCCGACTGCAGGTCTGCTTGTCGAGCCGGAAGTTACCGCGAGGGAGATAGGTGGTCTCGATACTGACAGTGCCATCCGGTCCGTCATAGCTTAATGACCCTGGGGCGTACTCGGCGGTCTTGTCTCGACGCTTATCGATGTCCTTGAAGGGGCCCTTGAGGGTGATCGAGAGCGGCTCATGACTCTCAAATAGTGGATCGTGCGCAGTCGAGTCCACTTGGGCGGCGAGCGAAAATGAACACGCCAACATCAACCCAAATGCGGTCCCACCCAGATGCCATCTCGGCCTCGTCAGACGAATGATGACTCCATTGCGCACAGCGTCCCCCTCTTTTGACTACCGATGCTCTCAGAGCGCACATGTCAGTGCAACAACTCCCGCCATCAGCCTAGCTCCAGCCACGAAGGCACGCATTGCCACGCTCTTTGACCACGCATAAGATGGTGGCTCAATCTGCGAAAGGTGAGCGGATGCGGAAATATCTCGAGATTGTTAATCACCGCACTTTTATCATCGTCACGCTTTGTATCGTGTCCGTCTACGTGTGTTTGCGTCTGGACTACGCCTACAACGTCGACTGGATTTTTCTGAGTATCGCGGTGCTTTTCCCCCTCGTTTTCACCATTCGAGAGGCATTTCGCCGTCGCCAGTTGGCGATCAGGGTCTTGAGCGCACTGAAGGCGGCGATCAGTGCGTTTTATTTTGGCCTTGAGAACAACGTCAAGATGCCCATTGATGAGAAGCGTCAGATCAACGGGCTAATGCGATCCCTGTCGGAGAAATTTACGCAGAATCTCAAGGACCCCAAACACTGTGGTATGGATGAGGTGCGCGACATCATCAGGCAGATTTATGCGGTGAGCACGCCGCGCAACGAGGCAATTTCGAGCAATGCCAGTTTAAAGATGATGCGCGTTATTCAGGATATTCAGGAGAATATAGAGAGTCTCAACGGCATCAAGATACACGGGACGCCGGTGAGCTTGCGCGCCTACCTTTTGGTGTCCCTGTATTTTCTACCCTTCATTTTCACGCCAAATCTGGTCTACAACCTGCACGACGACCCTCGATGGCTGATCTATGTGCTCAACAGCATCAATGGATTTGTTTTGATCTCGCTCTACAACTTGCAGGACTTGCTGGAAGATCCGTTTGACCAAATGGGCTTGGACGACATCAAGCTCGATGAGTTTGAATTTTTGGAGCCCGGGCCGCGCGATCTGGCTGAACCGACAACACCCTGATGGCGCGCTGACTCTAGCTCGGACAGTCAGCAGGGCGCTCGGGGTGTCGGATAATGGTCAGCAGGATTTCGCCGACACCAAATCCCAGCTTGCGCATTTTTGACTCATTGATCACTACGTTCTCACTAACACGGTACATCCTGTCATCGATCTTCACGTCAATCGGCCCATCCTCCAGCTCAATGCGCAGGGTATAGTCGAGAAACATCGCGTTACCTTGCCATCGGGCCAATCCCTCCCCGACCACGTCCCCGGCAGTGCCGATATAGGTTTGATCGCCGTCCGGCGTTAGCGTCCAGATGCGTTTTTGCGTCTCTCCGTCGTCAAAAACAAAATCTTCGTCGAGGGTGCCGACGCCCTCATCCCAGCAACCGGCAATGTCCGCATTGAAGTGTCGAATGGCTTTGCCGGAAAAGTCTTTCACCACACCATGCGCTGTCAGAGCGCCGTTAAAGAAGGATTCGGGCTCAAAAGCAGGGGTTCTCCCCTGGTAGTCATCGGGCGTCACACTGCTGCAACCGGCCACCGCGAGGGTAAGCGCGCCGAGCACACTGCCTGTGACCCTGGGTCGCAAACCCCGTCGATCCGGGCGGGTGCTCAGAATTGACTTGCTACGGTTATCTGCCACAGCAGATGGATAGGTGTAAGCTTTCATGGGATTTCTCGGCGGTCGTGTCTCAAGCGATACGCCTTAGGTCGGTCCCCGGATCTGGTTGGACTTATTTTGGAGTGCGCGCTTGGTCATGCTCGCGCACTCACAAATGAAGGGGTAGGTAAAAATGGGCAAGCTATTGTGAAGCGTGTGCTGACGCGCTGGGTTGCCGGGATCGCGGCATTGCTGCTGATCGACATCATTGCCGAGGCACTGGTCTTTGAGTGGCTGGGGTGGAACGGCACGACCAAAAATGACTGGTTCTTTATGCTGTGGTGGGCTGTGGTCTTGGGCTGGACGATCCACTGTAGCTTTCGTGTCTGGCGGTCAGTGCGGGGGTCATCTGGCTGAGGTAACGAACTCAGCGGCACTGTTTACAGAGGAATGGCGAACGATCCGACCGCCAGTTGGGCGGCCGGATGGGCCGATCAGTGGCCGGCGAAGACCAGCATTTGCACCGGCATCAGGAGCGCTTGCATACGCAGAATAATGGCGTGAATGACACCCACTGTGTCTACCATGTGCAGGAACAGCGTTTCACCAAAGCCGAGATCACCTTCCTCAAGTAATTCGTGATTACTGGTGTAGGCATTGGCAATGCATTTGCTGCCCGGCATGACTTCGCTCAACCCGCCCTCGTACAGTGGTTCCATCACTACAGTGAGGGTGCCAGGGCGCGCGCGTTGCTGCGCGTCCAGCAGGACATCGGCAGGTTTGAGTTGACCTGCAGCAACGACCGGCTGCACGCGCGTCACCACCATCGGAATCACCGTGAAGGGCTTCGACATGCAGACCACTTCAGTAATGGTGCCCGGCTTGATGACCTGCGCTGAAAGCTGGTTGAAGCCCGCCGCAACCTGATAACGCCCTGACTCGGGTCCATCCGAGGGGATCAGCACGCCCGCAGGGCGCAGGATGGGATTCACGTAGTCGCCGCGCTGCAAAAAGAACTGCGCGACTTGTCCATCAACGCCTGCGTAGACCACGGTTTTATCCAATGCGACCTGTGCCTGCTCCAGCTGCCGCTGTGCGCTGTCACGCTGCGCGGGCAGTACGTCGGAGATTTGCGTCTCTGCGGCCGTAATGTTGGCTTTTGCCGCCTGCACGCCGCCACGGCGTTGGGCAACCGTATTTTCCAGTCGCTCAATTTCAATTTTGCTGACTAGCTGTTGGCCACGAGCCGACAGCTCCGTCTTTTTGGCCAACTCATTCTCGGCCTGCGCCAGAGCGCTTTCTGCCTGAGTCAAGCTAGCTTTGGCGCCCTCAAGTTGCACCTCGGCTTGCGCAAAGGCCGATGCAATCTGAGCCAGTTGGCTCTCGGCCACGTTCACGCCGGCTACCTGTGCACTGTCGAGCAGGCTAAATAGTGGCGCGCCCGCCTCAACCGCTTGGCCGTTTTTGACAAAGACTTCCTCTACGCGACCACCGCCCTCGGGCAGCAGCGGAATCGTGCGGAAGTAGGGGCCCGCGTTGGTGGTGGAGGGGTGGTAGTAGAACACCACGGTGATGAAGCTCACCGTCAGAATCAGGCAGGCAGTGATCCCCCACCGCAACTCATACCACATGGTAAAGAACGTAATCTGGTCTCCCCAGCTTTTACCCTGTCGGTAGCGACGGAAGAGGTAATCAGGCAGTACGGTGACCAGTGAGCAAAGAATCAGTTCTAACATGGTTACTGTTTCTCCTCTGACTGCTCAAGCGTCCTAGCTGGGGTATCAGCCTCTTCCGGGGTTAGTTTTTTCAGTGATTCCGAAATACTGTTGATCGGCGTTAAGAAGTCGGGGAGTTTTAAGAGCGCTAGGATCAGTGCCGCAACCCAAAAAATGTTGTTATGCGTGAACAGCGCTAGTAGCGCGAGCACCATAATCAGCTGGGATTGGGTGTTGCCATGCTTGTGTGCGAGTTGCTCTGGTATGGCGTGTAGCTTGAGGTAGAACACCCCCACGCCCAGTACCGCCAGAATCACGATAAATATGATTGCGGAAAAGAGCGGATCGCTCCCGTCAGCAGCGCCGACAAACGGCGGCAGGGTGTGAGGAGCCAGCGGGTGTAGTTCTCCGGACATGATTGTCGGCCTCAGTTGGTGTTGGAAGGGTTAGGCAGCTGCTTGCTGCTTGCCGAACGCGTGCCTGAGCTGATCCGTAGTGAGCGTGCGGAGTGCATTGCCGTCCTGATCCAATTGTTCAGTCAGTTGGCCGTCGGGAGCATACAGCTCAAAGAGCACCAATGCGCCGTCGGGCCCGCCTTGCTCCATGTGCACATCGCCTGAGGGCTTCTTGGCATAGTCACCCGCTCGCCGAATTTTTGTGCTCACGAGCTCGCCGTCCTCGTAGGTTTTTACATGCAACTCACCCTGCAAAACGAGAGAAGTTGTTGCGCATAAATGCCGATGGAAGTGACAAAAGCTGTCTGGGTCCCAGCGGTACACCACGCTGATATGGCCAGCGTCATCCATGTCCAGAATCGTGCCCCAGTAGCTGACGGGATAGGGATAGTCGGCGTCCTCGGTGTAGTGATGCCAATTCAGCGATGAGGGGTCGAGGAGGTCGTGCTGTATCTGTTTCATATAGGCATGCCAAAAGCAAAGTCCGCTTATGATGAACCCGATCGTGGCCTAGTCAAGCAGTGTTGGTCATTGTGTCGTGGTTTGCACATTTTCCCTGCCGCGGGCTTACCTCCGCGGTCGGCTCCATTGATGCTTCGATTCATTGATAAAGGCGCCGCAGCCTCTCCAGAACCTTGTTTGCTCCGTTGACACTCGCGAGGGTTCCCCTATGCTCGGGAAGCCGAGTCCATGCACGCTTCGTGGTGAGAGTCGGACGTTCTGACATCGATGGGGGATCACAATGCATACATTATTCAGAGTCACCGCGGTGGCTGTTTTATCCGCAGGGCTGATGGCCTGTAACCAGTCACCGAGTAGCAACCCAAATGTGGAGTTGGCGAAAGCCTGGGTCACCGCGGGTGCTGACAGCCGCGAAGCCTTGATGGGTATGGTTGAGCAAAACATGGCTGAGGACGGTCTGCTGTTTAGAGATCGTTACGTCGGCTTTGGCTTCATCTGGGACAACCAACGCGGTGCCGAAGAAGGGCGCATGATCGTTACTGAGGTCATCGCGGACAGCCCGGTCGCGGAGGTATTACAGGAAGGCGATGAGTTTGTCTCAGTGGGTGGCGTCAGCGTCAGCGCCGAGAATATGGAGCGCCTGCCTTTCCGCGGCCAGCCCGGTGAGGCTGTGTCTGCGGTGATCTCACGCGGTGGTGAAGAAATCGCAATCGAGGTGAGCCGCGGTATCGTGAGCGCCCCGACCACCAAGGCAGAAATGCTCGAATGGATGGCGAGCGCTGATGACGACAATTGGGGCCCGGAAAAATGGGAGCTTCACGAGGCAGTCGGCCAAGGCAATGTTGTTTACGTCTGGACACAAGCCTGGGATACGGACGAGGTGAGCGGACTCCCCTTCGAGGCACATCAGGTCACGCGCATGGTGTTCAACGAATCCGGCAAGGTGACCGCGATCGCCAACTTGTCCGAAGATCGCTTTGTTCTGGAGCAGACGGGCTACACCATTAGCCGATAGTTTTCGAATAATTCGAATACAGAAAAAGGCCGCGATTGCGGCCTTTTTTATTTTGGGTTCACGTCTAGTTTCAGGCGAGTAACGGCTTCTGCCTTTAGTACTCGTCAGGCCTTACTGATAAATGGACCGTCTACACAGATGCGGCGACCATCCGGCGACGCACAGGCGCCACAGATGCCCACCCCACATTTGGTCATGTAATCAATCGCGCTAAAGATCTGATCGGAGGAGACGTGTGCTTTCTGCACCGCCTCGCTGGCATGGATCATGGGCTCGGGCCCGCAGTTATAGAACACCATTTTGGCAAGCGCTTCCGGCGACTGGGTCGAGAGGAATTCAGCGAGCGCGTCACTCACGCGGCCCGCAAACCCGGCACTGCCGTCGTCGGTGGCAATGGTGACACGGGCGACGCCTTCGCATTCGTCGCGGAAGTACAGCCGGTCTGCCGAGCGAGCCCCCACAAAAATATCGACAGGGTTGTCACTGGAGCCAAAGTCCTCGGCAATCTGATAAACCGCCGCCAAGCCCGTCCCGCCTGCGACGCAGACAATGTGGGCATCTGCCGGTGGTGTGACAGCCACGCCATGCGGGCCGCGCAGATACACCGCTTCACCTGGTGAGAGCTGGTAGCAATGGTCTGTGAACTGCCCCACATTGATCACCGCCAAGCGGACCGGGTCGTGGGTCAGGCAGGAGAAGGGCTTTTCGCCTACGCCGGGAACCCAGACGAAAACATATTCGCCGGCTTTGATGTCCAGATCGCCATCGAGTGTGACAACAGTAATGTCATCGCAGACGGTGTCGTTGGCGACTACCCGGTAGGGTTTGAAGCCCATGTCCACATCGAAGCGAATCTGCGGACCTGCCACATCTCCGCCTTCGGCGAGGTCGCGGGCCAAATCGGCAAAATACTGCTGCATCTCGCCCGTGTTCATGCCCGTCAGCCCGGAGCCGATGCCCAGAATCGTAGCGCCGCAATGCATGGCGTCTCGGCAGTCTGCTGCGGATGACAGACCGCCACAGCCAATCAATGGCGCATCTGTGATGGCCCTCAGCGCTTTGAGTGCTTTCAGCGTGATGGGCAGCACCCCTTTGCCAGACATCCCGCCCATGCCGTTACTGAGTACCGGGTATCCGTGACTCTCGGTGTAACCGGGGCCCGCTGTATTGATCGCGCACAGCGCCGCCGCTCCGCCTTCAAGTGCAGCACGGCCAATGATAGCTATGTCGTCCACATTCGGCGTCAGTTTGGCGATGACAGGCACGTTTACTGCGTTGCAGACAGCAGCGACGACCTCTCGGACCATCTCGGGATCCTGGCCCATGGCCATGCCATACCCCTTGGCATGAGGACAGGAAAGATTGAGTTCCAGGCCATCAGCCACGGGAGCGAGCTGTTGCGCCACGGCAACAAACTCATCAACGGACCCGCCAAAGATAGAGATCAGCAGAAAGCGATCTGCTGGAACCGTGAGGCTTCTTAAGCCCTCGAGTGCCGCCTCGACCCCGGGGTTGGTCAGGCCGACGGCGTTGACGAACGAGCCGGGTGCGTACTGGCTGTAGATGGGCTCCCGATTGCCGAGCCGCGGCTCAAACCCGATGCTCTTGGTGGTGATGACGCCGATCTCGGGCATGGTGTCCATGACCCTTTGGATAATGGCCGGCGCTGTCGTCACGATGCCCGAGGGAATAGTGAAGGGGCCTGACAGCTGTTTGCCGAGAAACTCGGTGGTCAATGGGTTGTCTCCGTTGCGAGTCTGCGATTATACGTTGCCGGGTAAAGCCCCGTCATGAGTGACTGCAACATTCCCTTGAGGGGAGACCTCAGGTGCCGCAAAAAGTGCGGGTGATGCGCTCCTCGGGCTCGGGTGATCTGGCCCACTCGACATCCCCGGCCTGCCATTCGAAGGGGAGCTGGCCACGCGCGGCCATGGCCTTTACCCAGTCCAGTTCGCCGCTCTCACTGAGATCAATGGCTTTCTGCACCAGGTGGTTGCGGGGAATGATAGTCGGATTGACTGAACACATGGCGGCCGTGATCGCCGCTGTGTCGCCTTTGTTGGCTTCGCGCCGGCTTTGCCAGTTTTCCACCCAGGTCACCAAGGCTGGTGGGGCGGTAAATAGCTCTGGCAATGGGGTGTGCTCCAGCGAGTCATTGGCGATCTCGGTCAGCCAGCGGAAAGCCAGCGTGAAATCGAGCGCTTCGGTGGCCATGATGTCGTGAAAGGACTGGACCAACTCCGTATCGGTTTCGGCGATGGTGTCGAGCCCAAGTTTGGCGGCGAGCCAGCGCTGATGGTGAGCATGAAAACGTGTCGGATAACGATCGACGATGTCCTGTGCCACCTGTTGCGCTGCCTCAGCATCCTCATTGATAAGAGGCAACAGGCACTCAGCCAAAACGGCCAGGTTCCAGTGCATGATGCCCGGCTGGTTAGGCCAGGCGTAGCGCCCCTGTCGGTCGATGGAACTGAAGCAGGCTTTGGGGTCGAAGTGGTCCATGAAGGCGCAGGGACCATAGTCGATGGTTTGCCCGCAGAGCAGTGCGTTGTCGGTATTGAGCACACCATGTACGAAGCCCAGCACCTGCCAGTGGGCGGCCAGGCGCGCAAAGTTCTCGCAGACCCGCTCGAGCAATGTCACGGCAGCTACTGTTTTGCCGGCAGGGGTATCTCCCTCATGGGGCTGGTTGAAATGGCGGTCGACCACGTAGTCCACCAGC
>Ga0181573_10005833_pt1 | contig 10103 bp, 9 predicted proteins | sample 101ome_25_FD_148643 | JGI IMG/M metagenome (GOLD analysis project Ga0181573, IMG submission 148643) | Coastal salt marsh microbial communities from the Groves Creek Marsh, Skidaway Island, Georgia - 101409BT metaG (spades assembly) | ecosystem: Environmental > Aquatic > Marine > Intertidal zone...
CTGTCAGCTCGGCAAAAGTCGGCATGAAATCCCAGAATGCCGAAACGAAGGCACTGGTCGTTCCAGCAGCTATCCGGTCAGGCCAGCGTGCGATCATCGGGCTCCGCACCCCACCTTCATAGAGCGCCCTTTTCATCCCCCGTAGGGAGCCGTTGCTGTTGAACAACTCCGGCTTGTGACTGCCGCCAAATCCGTTGTCACTGGCGAATATCACGAGCGTGTCGGAGGCGATGCCGAGTTGTTCAAGTTTCGACAGGATCTGTCCGATGCTGCGGTCCATCTGGGTCACTTGTGAGGCATAGACTTTGGCCGGTCCCTGCAAATCGTGTTGCTTGGCGAATGGCTCTTCCTGCAGCGAATCAGCCGGTTTGTAAGGACCATGGGGAAACTGGTAGGCCAGGTACAGAAAGAATGGACCTTCCTTATGGCGGCCGATGAACTTGATAGCCCGTTGCGTGTATTGGGGATGCAGGTGCTTTTTGCCTTCATTCTGCACGTATTCGCCGTTATCCCAGAGCATGGCGGGGTGGTAGGTGTGCGCATCGATGTGGGTGGCCAGACCAAAGAACTCATCGAATCCGACGGCGAGCGGATCACCGGGGGTTCCGGGATTTCCCAATCCCCATTTCCCGACGACACCCGTGCGGTAACCCGCCGCCTTGAAGACTTCCGCAATCGTAATCCGGTCACCGGGCTTCCCCCGGAGCGGAAAGTCGCTTACCCGGCTGACCTTGTCCTTTAGCGCTTTCAACGGAGAGCTATCTACAGCCTGGCCCGGATTGCCACGCTGGAAGGCGCGTCCGGTATGTTGGCCCGTGAGGAGGCAGCTGCGAGAAGGTCCGCAGACCGAGGCCCCGGCATAGTGCTGCGTGAAGCGCATCCCTTCGTTCGCCAGGCGATCCAGGTTGGGGGTCGGGATGATGGTTCCTCCGTAGCACCCCAGGTCACCCGGCCCCATGTCATCAGCGAGGATAAAGATGACGTTAGGCTTTTCTTCCGCCTGCAGGCTCAGGGCGAGGAGAGCTATCAACATGGGGGCGAACGCAAGGTAGAACGGAGTGGTACGTAATGATTTCATTGCAATTGGCTCCGTCTTAACGTGAACGAGTGCATGACTTCGTTGTCGATGGTGACTACGTCGTAGGTGACGGTTGGATCCTCGAGGGACAGGTCGAAGGTGATCTTCCCGAAGCCACACTTCTCGTTGTAGTGAAAGAGCAATCCGCGCCCCGCGCGGCCGTGGGTAAGTTGGTTCGTCAGCCGTGAGCTCATGAATTCATAAAGCGGGTAGCCCCTTTTCCGCTCGATCACCCGCGCGTCGTGGCGATGCCGGTCAGCGGCGAGGATAAACACGCCTTCGATCTTATGTTCGTCGAGAAAAGCAAAGAGCTCGCGACGTTCTTCGCTGTAACCATCCCAGGTGTCGCAGGTTTCCTTCTTGTCCTTGGTCTTGTAGCCCATGGGGACGGTGCTGCAGAGCACCTTGAAGGTGGCGGTCGAGGCGCGCAACGCCTTCTTCAGTTCCGCCTTCTGGTAGGCGCCCAGCATGGTCTTACCCGGCTTCACCACCCGCTTGTCGTCGCGGTAGTAGCGGCAATCCATGAAGAAGAAGTCCACGTCGCCGATGGATGTGTTGAACCAGCAGCCCGGATTCTCCCTGCCGCCGCCGTACCCGGGGTTGGCCCAATTCTCCTGAAAGACCTTGAGTACTGGTCGCTTCCAGGCGGGTGAGTTCTTGTCGGGCGCCCCCCAGGCGTCGTCCTTGCCGAAGTCGTGGTCGTCGTAGATGGCGAAGGTTGGTGTTGTAGCGGTCAGGGCCCGGAACTCCGGGCGAGACTGGCGCCGGTAGTAGCAGTATTTCTGCACCTCTGGCATCTCCGGCCAGTCGATGTAGACGTTGTCCCCAAGCAGGAACAGGGCAGTCGGCTGGTGCGCTCGTATGGTGTCCCACATCCGCTCGTGTTCCAGCGCGTAGCCGGCGCCGCCGCCAAATGCGATGGAGAACCGGGTCTTTTCTGTTCGGGCCGGGAAGGTAATGAAGGATAGCGCGGATTCGGACTTCATGACTCTGTCTTTCGAGGAGAGGCGATAATAATAGCGTGTGGAGGGTTTCAAGCCCTCGGCGCGCAGGACGGTGGTGTAGTCATTGACCGCGGAACTGCGGCCCTGGCTAGCTGCGGTGGTGGATGTGAATGTCGGGTCGGCGGACACCTGCAGCGTCAAATTGCGTTCCACATCGGTGCGGACCCACACTGTGACGTAATCGCTTCCGGTCGCACCCACCATCGGCCCCTGGAGAATCGGGCTGGCCAGCCGGCGATGCAGCTCCTGGTAGGTATCGGTCTCGTAAATCGAGGCAAAGAGGTTGCGCGGACCGGCCATGTAACGCGAGAAGGGGAGGCCGTGCTCAATGGAGGATTTCATGAACTCCAAGGCCTCACCGGTCCGTCCCTGGGCCAGGAGTGCCAGCGTCAGGCCGTACTCGCTCTCCAGGTCCTCGGGATGGTCCTCGAGGTACTGCCGGAAATACGCCTCCGCCTTCTCCGGTTCCCCGTACAGGATTTCGGAGATGGTGTCCCGGTTTTGGCGGCCGTAGTTCTTGAGGTTTTTCTTTCCGCGTTCGGGCTTGGGATAGACGGGAAATGCAGTGGGAGCTGTGGCTTCAGCAGGCGGTGGCTCAGACTGGGCAAGAACGCCCATCGACAGCATAAACACCAGTGAGAATATTATTCGGGGATTGATCATAATTTATCAGGGACTGTTGCGTAGGTTGGGTCTCTGACCCGACGCCTTTCAAATTTTTTATTTTGTCGGGTCGGAGACCCAACCTACTTCGCCTCCGGTGCATGAAACCCGTCACCGCAATCCCGGCAAAAGGCTTCGAGATACCCCCGATGCCGCTTCAGCACTTCAGCGTAATCGGGATGCTTCGCGAGGTTCTTCGTTTCACCCGGATCCTTCTCCATGTCGATGAGCGATTCCTGGCGAACCGTGCGGAGCAGCATACGCTGGCGCTCGAGCTCCCGGCGTTCGCCGCTCAGGCTTTCGAGATCGACCAGTTCCCGCTCCTCCACATCATCGCTGTAGACGCAATACTTGTAGCGGTCGCTGCGCACCATGCGGCCATTGGGTGACAGCTTGTTGGCGCGCTTTTCCTCTTTCGTTTTGCCCCCGATGCTTCTGCCCTGCCCGAGGTGATTCTGGACCACGATGAAGTTCCGCGTCCAATCGGGTTTCCGGCCCAGCGCCGGTGCCTTCAGGCTCTTGCCGAGCAGACCGTCGGGCGGTGTAATTCCGGCAAAGTCGCAGAGGGTGACAAACGGGTCGATGCCGGTGTGCGCCAGAAGGTCCGTGGTGCCTTTCGGGGTTCTCCCTTTCCAGCTGAGAATGAAGGGAACCCGGGTGGATTCGTCGTAGAAGACGGTCTTCTGGTTCCACTTGTGAGCGGCCGCACAGTCGCCATGATCGCTGGTGAACAGGACCAGGGTGTTTTCTTCCTGCCCGGTCTCGCGCAGCACGGCCAAAAGTTTGCCGATCTCGCCATCCACTTTTTCGATCAGGCGATAGTAGGCCCAGATGTATTCGCGCCATTTCTTGTCATCGAAATTCCGGACCGGGAAGGTCGAGGTGCGCTGATACGAACTGCGCATGTATTTCATGACCTCGGTCTCGCCATCCGGAGGCAGGTGATTCGCAGGAAGAGGCGGGAGTTCATCCAACGGCGGCGGATCACCGATGGGACCATCCGGCAGCTTTTGTCCACGCGCCCACTCGCAGATGTTGTGAGGATTCATGCAGGACACCACGAGGAAGAAGGGCTTGTCCCGCTTTTGCTTGAGGAACTGCATGCCCGGCCATACCCGGCCGAAGTCGCCCTTGCGCGGTGAATCCGGGGCGTTGACCCGCTCCTGGAACAGGAAGTCGAAGCCGTGAATGTCGACATCCTTCGGGGACAGGCGCGGATTGTCGGGGCTGGTGCTGAAGCGGATGTGCCACTTGCCGGAATAGCCGGTGTCGTATCCCGCGTCCTTGAACACCTTGCCCATGATGGGAAAGCGTTCCACGTCGACGCCGGAGGTGCTGTTGAACTGCACACCGGTTTCATGCGGATAACGCCCGGTGAAGGTCGAGGTGCGGGAGGGCGTGCAGATCGGATTCGCGCAATACGCCCGCGAAAAGATCATCCCGTTGGCGGCCAGGCTGTCGATCGCCGGGGTCTTGAGGAACTCATCGCCCATCACGCAGCTCATTGCGTCCGAGAACCAGTGATCGGTCATGATGATGAGAATATTTACCCGCTGCGGCGGGTTGAGGCGTTGATCTTTTTGCGCCTGTACCTGTGCAGCCATCGAGAGCACGAGTAGACCGATCCGTATGTTGAGCTTGGTTTTCATGATGTGTCCTGGATTTCAATCTATCCTCATCCATTCCACTCCCGGCCGGCCGCCGATCTGACGAAAAAATGTGGGGTTTTAAGGCTTCAACTTCTTCGGCTTGCGGAGCTGAGCGGCTTCCCGGCGACTGATCAGGCGGTAGCCAAATATGCTGTCGACTTCCTTCTGGTCCAGCTTCCACTCACCGCCCCACCTATCCTTCGGCACCCGGGTGAGGGTCAATTTACGGAAATTCGCCTCGCCTCCGTAGGCGATCTGCACGTTCAACTTGGTGTCCCGCATAGCCACACCTTTCCGGTCATCGGCCAATGTGGCCTGCTGGGCCGTGGGTGCCACGCCCAACCCGCCGAAGGCCTCTGTAGGCTTGAAGGTGATCGTGCCCAGCATTCCCCAGACCTCGTCGGCATCGGATTTGCCATTGTCGGAGGTACCGCCTTCCAGCACGACCTTTCCATCGTACGAGACGGAAGCGCGGATCAAGCGCGCGGCCAGGGCTTCGTGCACCCCCAGGCAAAGGGCGAAGGCGGTCATGATGTATACGTTTCTCTGTTTCATATTCATCGCTTTCTCGTCGGCGGGAGTTTGGGGTGCACACTAGCCTTCTTCTTCATCCGGATTTTGTGCGGTTTCGTTTGCTGGTAATTTTTTGTAGCTGGATAGGGTCAGCCACAAGGCAACCGAGAGCAGGGCACTGATCCCGACAATGGCGAAAACCATCGACCAGTCGATTCGGTAAAGGAATCCCTTAATCGTCCGTCCGAGTGGGGATTGGTAGGTAAACGATGCAGTCACCTTTGGCAGGAACGTGATCGCAGCCCAGCCGACGGCAAGGTTAATGATGACCAAGGCTCTTACGAATTTCGCGCGGTTATGTGTTTGTGCCATGTTTATGCTCTATTGCGTTTTCAAGTTAGTGATAGCTCCTATCCTGGCTACTCCAGCAGAAGGCAATTGAGATACGCCCGTTTAGCGGCTTCGAAATCGGCATGCACCTGCTTGTATCGTGCAACGGGCTCGCGACTTTCCGCGTCTGTCTCTATCATGCGAAGCAGCGCGTCCGGTTTTCCGGCATCGTCCGCTGATTTGTAAGCCGCGGCGGCTTCGGCGGCATCTCTTCGGGCCAGCTTGGCGGTCCGTTCGGCCACCAGGACCTCTTTCTGCAAAGCTTTGAGTGCGTCCTGCAGGTTCTCTTTGTCCATCTTATCGAACTTGGTGATGACGGGGGGCGCATCGGCCTCCAATTCTTTTGCATCTTGCGCGATGCAGGGGCTCAGGACAACCCCAAGGAGTGCGCTGATAATGATGAATGCTTTAAGCATGGCCTTTTATTCCTTTTTTTATCGGGGGGCTTGTTTCTGCAATTCTGTTCTGCTTTTGGCGTACGCCGACCAGTTCAGGGTTGCGGCTACGACAAACAGGATCAGGACAATCGCGGTAACCGGGGATGGCGCGATGATCGCCGATCCTGCAGCAAGCCCGACCGTTACCGTCGAGAAGACCGCGATCAGGCGTTTGCTTTTCACATTTTTGTGGGGGGAGGTGCTTGTCATCGATTTGTTCTTTTCAGGGATGATTCTGGCACAGCGGTATCGAATTAGTTTTCGATCAGTCTCGGGCGTCCAGCCTGGTAGTGGGCCTTGATTTCCTTTTCACTCAGGGCCCGGCTCCAAATGGCCACTTCGTCCATACGGCCCTTGAATGCACGCTGGACGGGTTGCCACTTTTCGGGAATGTCGACCCAGTTCCCAAGACCGCAGGCCCCCGGTGCAATTGACCCGTCGAGCCGGAAGGCTTGCTCCCACTCCAGCTGGCCGTTGACGTAGGTGCGAATGGTCTCCTCCGTCCGTGAAACTACACCGACGATGTGCAGCCAGCGGCCCCGCTCGATGGCTTCGCCCGAATAACCCGGCCGGGAGGCCTTCTTGCCGTTCACATTCGCCCAGGCCAGGCCGGTGCGCTTGATCTGGAAGTGAAGGTCACCGGACTCCCAACCCTTCGAATTGAGCAGGGCGTTGTATTCGTGGTCGAGCCGGTCGACCTTGACCCAGAAGCTCAACGTGAGTTCGTCGTGGGCTCCCGATACATCCAGTTCCACGTGGTCATCAGCGCGGTCGAACAAAAGCGCTTGCTTGCCCGGCCAGCGGCCGGAGACCCAGCGAGCACCGTGAATGACGCCGTCGGAAGACGCGCCGGAGTCGTTGGCCAGTGTTTCGGGTGTTGCCGTATCGTGCGTGAACGCATAGAAAGCGAGCAGGGAGGGGTCCCGAATGGCCTCGTCCCTCCATTGCACCCAGCGCTGATAGCCGATTTTTCCGGGCTCCGGGTAATCCGTCAGCCGTGGTGCTTCCGCCGGCTTCCATTCGCTACCCTTCAACTGCATGGATTGACCCGTTGAGACCGCGGAAAGAAGCTGCTTTGATTCCGCGTCCTTGGCGTTCACCAATCCGTCGAATACATGAATCTGGCTGGTGCCTGATCCTTCCTCCACCGATACACCAAACTCCGTGCCCAGGTCTTCGTAGTGCACGTTCGGGGCGGCAACGGTGAATCCTTCCGCGGAGGGTGGAATGACCGCACGCAGGTTGCCATGGAACAATTCCAGGTTGAAGGCATCCTGGATGCGGAAGCGCGCCGGAGCTCGCAACAACAGTTCCGCGCCGTTGTTCATCTGGAAATGAATCGCGCCCGACGTGAGCCGGTATTCGCCGGTGTCGAGCTGACCGTTGTTCGGACTGAAATCCTCCTCGAATACCGCTCCTGCTTCATCGACCAGCAACCCCAGGGATCGTTGTTCCGGGGCCGGTGAAGCTTCCCGGGGAGCGAACTTGTCCATGTAAATCCCCAGCGCCAGCAAGGCCGCGATGCCCCAGGGTACGACAACTTTCCATATTGGACGGCGGGGAAGGGAGGTTTCAATCGATTCGACCGCAGCATCGCCCTGCGCAAGATCCGACAGATGCTCGTCGATCGCGGCGCGCCGGCGCAGGGTGGAGCGAGCCTCGGAATCTTCGCGCAACAGTTCCTGCAGCGGCTGTTCCTGCTCCGGGGCCAGGGTGCCGTCGAGATAAGCGTCGATCAATGCATCCGCGGTGTACTTCTTCATGCGTTCCCCCCGGCTTCTTTCATTCCGCGATCGATACAGGTTTCGAGTTTTTGGCGGATGCGCCGCAGCAACTGGTATAGCGCGTCCGGTTGTTTGCCCTGTTTGCGGGCGATCTCCTTGATCGAGCCGCCGGGGGCGTAAGCGGACAGAATAAAAGCCCGGCGATCCGTCGGCAGCTTCGCCAGGCAACGCTCCAGGTACTGCATCATTTCGGTACGTTGCGAGATTTCTTCCGCTCCCTCGATGCACAGTTTTTCCAGGATGTCCTCATCGAGCACAAAGCGATCGCGCGCCAGTCCGCGGCGATACTTCATAATCTCGTACCGGGCGATAACACAGGCCCACTTGGCAAAATCGGTCTCCGGTTGCTCCAGGTCGGAAAACTTGTTCCAGGCCACCAGGCTGACATTCTGCATCACCTCGGTGACATGCAGCGCATTCGGCAGTGATGCGCGAATAAACCCCCGAATTTCCGGCTCATATTTGGCCAGTAACCGGACGAAATCGCCGTCTGCAGGAGATGGGCTGGATGATTCTTCGTTCATGCTTCTATTTGATTACTCCCGGCGGGCGAAAAAACTGATGCATCAAATGGGATAAATCTGCAGAAAAAACGCCCTAGCTAGTGGGTTCGAAACCCGCTTGCTCCCGAACGGCGTGTTCAGGGCTCCATGGTCAGCCTGAAGCCGGTCTGGCTGCCGGCATACGCTTCCGTGGACCCACTTCGACTCGTGGCATTGCAAGTGCGGCAGTAGGTATCCCAGCCTCCGCCGCGATGGGTGCGGGCGAAACCGGATTCGGGCCCCTGGGGGTTGGTTCCGCCCTTCGGTTCATAGGGATGGCTCCAGTAATCCGAGCAACGTTCCCAGACATTGCCGGCCATGTCGTAGAGTCCGAAGGCATTCGGAAGTTTAGTGCCGACCTTCGTCGTGCTCACGAAGTTGTTGTCGGTGCACTGTCCGATGTCCCCGGATGCGTCGTTGTCGTCGCCGTTGTAGAACTTGGTGCGCGTGCCCGCGCGATACGCGTACTCCCATTCCGCTTCTGTGGGCAGACGGAAACGCGCCCTGGTGTTTTTCGACGCGCTCGCGCAGAAGGCCATCGCATCGAGGTAACTCACCATATCTACCGGAACATGCTTTGATTCCTCCCCCTCACGCTTGAAGTGGCTTGGGTTTTCATTCATCAGCGTGGCGAACTGGTGTTGCGTGACCTCGTACTTCCCCACCCACAGCGGATGGGTCAGGGTTACCTGCACCGCGTTCTTCGGATTGCCCTGAAAATAGTTGCCTGGGGGCAGCAGAATCATGCGCACGCTGACCTCCCGGTCTTCGGTAATCGGAAACAGCTTCTCATGACTCGCCGCGCCGAGATGCCGCGCCCAGGAGCGCTGTGCCGCAAGCACGGTTTCCGCATCCGCCCCCTCCGGTCCGGTACAGTCCAAGGGAGGCGGCGCAATGATGGCGTCATCGGGCAGGACCGCCATATGCGCGATGCGAAAGCCCAGGTGCGCGCCCGCGTAGGTCTCCACGTCGCGCGTCCGGTAGGCCGCGCCGCACTTTAGGGCGTTGCTGCCCCAGGTTCCACCGCGGGTCACACAGCCCTGGCCGGATTCGGGACCGATGGGATCGACGGTGGTGCGCATGTCGTAACGCCCCGTCCAGTAATCCGAAACGATCTCCCACAGGTTTCCTGCCATGTCGTAAACACCAAAGGCGTTCGGCGCGCGGGTCCCGACCTTTGCAGGCTGCAACCGGTTGTTCTCTCCGTACTGGGCGATCTCGCCCACCCGTGCCTCGTCATCTCCGTTGTACCAGGGCGTGCGCGTGCCGGCGCGATAGGCGTACTCCCATTCGGCCTCGGTCGGCAGGCGGAACTCGCCGCCGCAGAGCACGTTCGCGCGTTCACAGAACTGGATCGCCTGGCGGTGACTCACCGCGTCCACCGGGTAAGCGGCCGTGTCTTCCTGATCGAAATGGCTGGGATTCCGGCCCGCGACTGCCGCGTACTGCTGCTGGGTCAGCTCGTACTTCCCGATCCAGAACGGCCGGGTCAGGGTGACGGCCACCGCGTTTTTTCTCTCACCCCGGTAGTAGGCTCCCGGCGGCACCAGGACCATCTCGATCCTCGTCGTTCCTTTTCGATCGAGCGGAAAGGACTTTTCGTGGCTGGGTTCTCCGATGTAATCCGCCCAGGCCTTTTGCGCGGCCAGAACAGTCGCTTGGTCAGCGCCCTTGGGTCCGGTGCAATCAAGCGGCGGAGGCGGTTCTGCGGAATTAATGTCTAACGTGCAGGCAAGACAGGCTGCTGCGATACCGAGGATCATACGGTACATCATTGTTTTCTCGCTTCCGGTTCGAGGGCTACGCGAAACCCCAGGTAAGGGCCTCGATATTCCGATGGATGTCGTCGAATACGGCTGGCGGAACGGCAGCGGTCCGGAGCGCTGGACCAGCCACCCCCGCGGTGCACGCGTAGGGTGCCGGTCTCCGGACCGGTGGGATCGATGCGCTTGTTCTTCGGATACGCGTCCTCGGCATACCAGTCTTCACACCACTCCCAGACGTTCCCATGCATGTCGTAGAGACCGAAACGATTGGGTTCGA
>Ga0181573_10005834_pt1 | contig 10102 bp, 9 predicted proteins | sample 101ome_25_FD_148643 | JGI IMG/M metagenome (GOLD analysis project Ga0181573, IMG submission 148643) | Coastal salt marsh microbial communities from the Groves Creek Marsh, Skidaway Island, Georgia - 101409BT metaG (spades assembly) | ecosystem: Environmental > Aquatic > Marine > Intertidal zone...
TTACTTGCCCGAATAAGCCACGCCCAAACAGTCCGGTCTTACGGGCGCAGGCTTCATGGCCAAAACTGTAAATCCGGGCGCGCACTTGCTTTCAAATCATACAAATGACGCAGCCCAAAATGGCGGGCTAACGCACGCAGCACGGCGCATGATCCAACCGGGGCACCGCAAAAATTTTGCCTTGAAAAGAGGTTTTATCAGCTGGCGGAAAACTGCAGAATATTCTGGGATGGATGCACCAATTCAAAGATGGTTTTGTGAATATCCTGCGCGGTCAAACCGGCATCTTTGTACATTTCTTGCGGCGATCCGTGGTCAATAAAGCGATCTGGCAAGGTTAAGGTGCGCAATTTCACCCCCTGCTCCAACTGACCTGATTGCGCCAAATAATGCAGCACCATAGCCCCAAAGCCACCAACCGAGCCCTGCTCAACCGTTACCACCGCTTTATGGTGGCGCATCAATTGCGTGATTAAATCTGTATCAAGCGGTTTGGCAAAGCGCGCATCGGCAATCGTGACGCGAATACCCTGCTGCGCCAACGTGATTGAGGCTTGTTCAATTTCGCCCAAATGTGCCCCGAAAGAAAGAATGGCGACATCCTCGCCCTCTTGCACAATACGGCCTTTGCCGATCTCGAGCACCTCGCCGCGCGCAGGCATAGCAACCCCTGTGCCGTTTCCGCGCGGGTAGCGAAAGGCGATCGGGCCTGCATCATGCGCCGCTGCCGTGGCCACCATATGCATCAACTCGGCCTCATCCGCAGCCGCCATCACGGTAAACCCCGGCAGATTGCTCAGATAGGCGATATCAAAAGCCCCCGCATGCGTGGCCCCATCCGCCCCAACCAACCCCGCGCGGTCAATTGCAAAACGTACCGGCAAACCCTGCAGCGCCACATCATGAACCACTTGATCATAGCCGCGCTGCAAAAAGGTTGAATAAATCGCACAAAAGGGTTTCAGGCCGCTGGCCGCCATTCCTGCGGCAAATGTCACCCCATGCTGCTCCGCAATCCCGACGTCAAACACGCGCTTTGGAAAGCGGTCCGCCAAAATATTGAGACCTGTGCCCGATGGCATCGCCGCGGTTACCGCAACAATATTGGGATCGCGTGCCGCTTCATCGCACAGCGCTTGCCCGAATACTTTTGTATAAGCCGGCGCGTTGGGTTGCGATTTTGCCTGGGCGCCGGTTGCAACATTGAATTTTGACACGCCGTGATATTTATCCGCAGCCTGTTCTGCAGGCGCGTAGCCTTTGCCTTTCACCGTGCATGCATGGATCAACACCGGGCCCGTTGCCCGCGTGCGCGCCGCGCGCAATATCGGCAACAATTGGTTCATATCATGGCCATCTATCGGGCCAATATACTCAAATCCCAATTCTTCGAACAAAGTGCCAGAGCCGTGCAAACCTGTTACCAATTGGCGCGCGCGCTTAGCGCTGTCGCGCAAGGGTGAGGGCAGGGCAGATTCAAACCCTTCCGCCAGCGCCTTCATTTTCGCCAAAGGTTCGTTCGAATAAAGCTTAGACAGATAAGAGGACATCGCGCCCACCGGGGGTGCGATCGACATTTCATTATCGTTCAAAACAACAAATAAGCGCCGGCCTTCGCTGCCAGCGTTGTTTAAGGCTTCATAAGCCATACCCGCGCTGATTGAGCCATCGCCGATCACAGCGATTGCATCCCCCGTCGGGCGCCCCATATCGCGCCCCACGGCAAAGCCCAGCGCCGCAGAAATAGAGGTTGAGCTATGCGCAGCGCCAAAGGGATCAAATTCGCTTTCGCTGCGTTTGGTAAAGCCGCTTAACCCATCTTTTTGCCGCAAACTGCGGATGCGGTCGCGCCGGCCCGTAAGAATCTTATGCGGGTAACATTGGTGCCCAACATCCCAGATCAATTTATCATGCGGCGTGTTAAACACTGCGTGGATCGCCACGCTCAATTCGACAACCCCCAGCGAAGAGCCCAAATGCCCGCCGGTTTCGGACACGGCCGAAACAACCTCGCTGCGCAACTCATGCGCCAATTGGATAAGTTCTGAATCTTTTAGGCCTTTCAAATCTGCAGGGCCTGCAATTCGCTCGAGCATGGGAAGATCAGAATGTTGCATCAGACGCGCCTCCTCAGCGAGGGAAAAAGCGCCACATTCAAGGAGACCCTGAATGTGACGCCAGTCTCCTGTAGCCAACAGGATGGGAACCGGGGTGTGGAGACCCCGTATTTGACCCACGGGAAAATGGGTCAAATCTGGCGGGGATCAGGGGCGGCATTACCGCCCGCAATCCTATTCGTAAACCGGCGTGCCCGTGGTCGCGAGCTCGGGCCAGTATTGGATCACATTGGTGCCCTGCAGCGGCTGTTGATAGCCTTTGTGACAGGTTTTACACGCCGCTTTTGGCGCATCCCCATGCAAAGGACCAAGGCGGTTCTCAGGATAAGTATCACCCAATGGGATCAGATACTCGGTGTTCATTTCCTGAACCATTCCGATACCCAGCGATTCTGTGCCCCATTGAGGCGTCACTTGCTCGGGATCATAGAATGCCCTTGTATTGTGGCAGAAGACACAGTTCACACCCAAAGAATTACTGACATAATTCATCAGCGCATAGGTGCGTTCTGCATTCTGAATGCCCGCCACATCCGGATCGGTGATGTCTTCATCGGTCCGGCTTTCCAAGCTGTGCACCCCAATCACTTCACCATCTACCAAATACTTCTCAAGCGCATCAGAGGGCAAAGAGCTGTATTGGCTGAGCGGCGTGACCCGGTTCTGGTTCGACGACCATCCCGCACTAGACGCATTGACCGGCGTCACTTTGAACCAAATGTCGCTGGGCACATTTTGTCCCCGGTGACAGGTCATGCAGGTCACCCCAACCTCTTTATTGGCGTTGACATGACCATCCCAGTTTTCATTGATATTCTGGGTCATTTGGATCATCCGGCGGGCCACAACTTTGGTGTAGAGTGTATCTTCACCATAGGTTTCGACATCGCCATCCCCGTGACAATAAGCGCAGCCTTCTTCGGGCGCTACCCAGCGGGTCATCGCCGCCATCACCCGGTTGAAGTTATCCTCCGTGACATCACCCAACACTTGCACGTTTTCATAGATGTCTTTGGCCAGCGCATCGCCAGCCTCGGGGATATAAGGCTCATCCTCGATCAGCTCGGCAATATCAGGATCCGGAACAGCCAGTTCGGCTTTAAATTCCGGCACTGACATACCCGTGCCGCGCGGCCCGGTTTGCAGACTGTCCGTGGCATAGGGTTGCCCCCAGGCCACGATCATGATCGCCACAAAAACAGCCCCGCCTACGGCGCCAACCAGAATGCCAGGCCCGAACACATCTTTCGGGTTCTCGCGATTCCATTTGTTAAACCAATTCGGAAGCATGCTATCACTCCTTGCCTATAAAGGCTTCGTATGAGCCATAGCTGTCATAGCCATACGAGCCGTCATACATAGGCGCAAAGTTATGTTCTTGTGCCCAGATGAACCAGTTATCGACAACCGTGCCGGTGAGAAGGATCCCAATACCACCCGTGATCGGGGTGAGCACTGCGAACCACCATGCCCAGCGGTGAATACCCTCCATGGTCGCGTTAAAGCCCATCGTCCAGCGCCAGAAAAGGGCTGCACGCTCAGAGGCGGTGCCGCGATCATAAATCTGCTCGAGCTCGCGATCGCCGCCGAAACGGGTCACCGCCAGAATGGTCGCCCCATGCATGGCGAACAGCAGAACCGAGCCATAGAGGAAGACAATCGACAGACAATGGAAGGGGTTATAATAAAGGTTGCCATAACGAATTGAGAACGCGGTGGTCCAATCGAGATGGGGGAAGATGCCATAAGGCACAGCCTCAGACCAGCTGCCCATCAGGACGGGCCGGAACAAGCCAAGCACCAAGAACAACCAAATCGCGCTGGCGAAGGCCCAGGCCACATGTTTGCCCATCTTTTGCTCTTGCGCCAAAAGATAGGTCCGCAACCACCAAGTGCACACCGAGACCAGCAAGAAGAAAGAGGCGATGATATAAAGCCCTCCATCATTCAAGGGTGGCATGCTGAGCCCGTGCTCGGGGCCCGGAGGTTCTAGCGCCAGCCAGAAACCCTGCCGCAGGAACTCTGGCAAAGACCAGCCCACCTGCGCCAACATGCTGATGCCAACGATAAAGAACCAGGCCAAGCCGGTTGCCAGACCGATCATACCCGTCCAGCCCAAATAAACCGGGCCAAGCTGGGCGTTTCCGATCCAACCGGCCAGATTGGAAAACCAAGGGGTTCCCATCCGCTCGGCCGCCATCGTGCCCGTTTCATTATCCAAGCCCATCTCCGCAGGACCGCGAACTTGCACTTGGGTGAATATGTTCTGATATTCAATCATGATTACATCCCCACCTGTGATGGCCAAATCGGCAATTCAAGCCACCAGTTCCACCATTCAGGCCAGCCTTTTGTCCAGACCGGGCCGGAAATAATGATACAAACGGCGGAAAAGAAAACCGCGTTAATCGCCAGTAAAAATCCAAGCCGGTGGATCCCCAACGTGCCGATCGAATACCCGATAAGATCGCGAAAAAACGTATCTTCGTGATCAGGGCCCATCGCTTCTTGGCCTTTTTCAGGATTGGCCGCGCTCAGGATCAAACCGCCATGCAATGCCAACGCCAGCGTGGTGGTAAAGAATAAGGTTACCGCCAGCATATGGGCTGGATTATAATGGAAGTGTAAATATGCATAACCCGTATTGCTGACCCAATCGAGGTGGCTGAAAATCCCATAGGGAAATCCATGCCCCCAGGCGCCCATTAATAAGGGCCGAAATACGACCAAAGTCATATAGGCAAGAATTGCAAAGCTAAACGCAAAGGGCACATGATACCCCATGCCGAGCTTTCGACAAATCTCGACCTCGCGCAGCGCCCAACTGATAAAGGCACAGACTGCACACATTGTGATAATCTGCCACAAGCCGCCCTCAAGCAGCGGGGCCAGACCCAATCCATATTTCAAGTCAGGAGGTGCAATATTGATCAACCAAGGGTTAAACGTGCCTTGCTGTGAGGCCCCCCAGAAGATCAGCACGGTTCCCAACAGGGCAAAAAATGCTGTCGTGACTCCGAAGAAGCCTACATAAAAAGGCCCCACCCAAAAGTCGAACAGATCGCCCCCGATCAACGTCCCTCCTCGGACGCGATACTTTCTTTCGAAGCTGAGCAATGCCATCTAATTTCTCCGCTCTTACCGGCCTTTCGCACCTGCGATGGCCGCCTTCTGTGAATGTGACTAGCTGCGGCCGATCCCAAAAGGGATCGCCCGCCACTGTCTTTTGTGAAAACTGTCCGATGGCCCTTTTAATAAAGAGCCATCAGCCAATTAGTTTGCAGCAGCTGCTATTTCGAACCAGTTGAAGCCATCCGTGCTGAGCAGCACCAAATGGATCATCGCGGCCAGTAGGAACAGGAAAACACCCTGCGCTACAAAGACACGACGCGGATCAAAAACGAGCCAGATTTTGTAAAACTTAGCCATTATTCAATCCTCCTCAAAACCACGGAAACACGATGAACGTAGCAATGTGGGCAACCACAGCTACGGCAACGAATAACCACATACCACTCAGATATACTGAGTGAAGCTCTTGAGCTTGCTCGTCTGTTAAACCTGTAAACGACAGGTCACTTCTATCAGCCATGAACTTTCCTCCGGAATGTTAAGCCGACGCCGCAGTGCCCCTGCGGCCGGGTCCTTTGGGGCTTTCACCCCGCCGGGTCCTGCCCCCTCAAAAGAGGAGTCAGTTTCGTCTTCCCAACCCTTTCAGGCCGAGAAAATTAGTGGTGTGATCCGATCAGCCTCAGCCCAGGCGCGCGCAAGCGGCCCATGCAGCATCAAGGTCTGTTTGCGGATCACATCCAGCACCCAAGCTGCCGTGGCAAAGGGGATTGCCAAAACAAAAATGAGGCTGAAGTAAATCATGAATTCCGAGCTGCGCCGCGTGGTGCTGCGCGCTTTTGGAACGTTGGAAGTAAAGTCCGTCATCTGTCGGTCCTTTCTAAGTTACAGCCGACCCAGAGGGGTCGAGTGCCAATACAGTTTCGATCACAACCCGCTCAGCCCCTTGCGCAAGTGCGGCTTTTTCGGCGGCATCTCGCAATGTTTTTGCCGCGGAAATACGGGTTAAAATCGGGTGTTGCTCAACGATGCGATCCAGCGCGTTCTGCGCATCGGCATCCCAAGGGAAATCACGGCGTAAGGTGGTGGGGGTGGCCTCCGCGCTATCCATTTCACTGCCCAGAGGCAGAATATGAAACAGCGCGTCAAACAACCCGTTGCACACTTCTTGCAGCAAATAGGTTGCGCCGGCATAGCCCATCATCGGCGTGCCCGTAGCGCGCCGGATCGCCGCGCCTGGAAAAGAGGCGGGAATAAAGGCCGGGCTGGGCCCGTGACCGCCTTTTAATTCTGCCAAATACATTTTTTCATTGATGCTGCCCAAAACAATCAAGGGGCGGTTTTGCGCCATCAACGCGCGCACCTCGTTATTATTGGTCTTGCTGCCCCGCGAGCGGGCCACGGCAAAAGCGCAAGGCAATCCCAAATCACCCTCTAAATAATTGCGAATTCCGCGCGCATAGGTTTCATTGGCCACGATTGCGAACCCGGCTGTGGCAAAGAAATCCTGCGTCACCGAGCGCCATAAATCCCAAACCGGCTTGATCGTTGAATGCTTTTCCTGCTCGATAAACGGCTCGGGATCCAATTCCAACAGCTCGCCCAATTTGCGCAGGAACAGCGTGGTGCTTTCCACCCCAATCGGCGCCTGCAAATAGGGCTTTCCAAGCACTTCGCATAAGCCGCGGCCAAATTCGCGATACATGCAGATATTCACATCCGCATTCACCAAATCGCGCATTTCGGCCACATGCGCGCCAAGCGGCATCACCATATTCACTTCGGCGCCGATCCCCTCCACCAAACGGCGGATCTCGGCCAAATCGCTGGGCATGTTGAACGTGCCATACATCGGGCCCAAAATATTGATCCGCGGCTTGGCGCCATCTTCGCGCTTTTTCTCTCGCGGCATACGGCCTTTGGTCATGCCAAATTCGGTGAAAATCCACGTCATGGCCCGATCTGCCGCTTCCCATTGATCTTCATCAATCGTGCGTGGCAAAAACCGCTGAATATTGGTGCCCATTGGGGTAACGCCGCCGCCGATCATTTCGGCGATTGACCCGGTTACCACCACTGCGGGCAAAGCTGGATCAAGCGTGCCCCAAGCGCGCTTCATCGCGCCTTCCGTGCCATCGCGGCCCAGCTCTTCCTCGCCCAAACCCGTCACCACGATCGGCAATTCATGCGGCGGTAAAGCGTCTGTATAATGCAGCACAGACGTGACGGGCAAATTTTCGCAGCCCACAGGCCCATCGATCACGCATTGCAGGCCTTTGACGGCGCAAAATGCATAGATTGCGCCCCAATATCCACCCGCTCTGTCATGATCTTGAATCAGCATCAGATCATCTCCTGCGCTTTGGCGGCGCGCGCCATTTTATCAAGCTTTTTCTGATGCGCGGCGCGAAAATCGGGGCGCAGATTGGGTGCACCCTCCCAAACGCCCGCGGTATCCCCCGCGCCAACGCCTTCAAAAAAGTCACGCATCTTATCCATACGCGCTTTTCCGGCGATCGCCGCATTCACCACTTCTGCAAGCGATCCGGCCCCGGCAGGGCCCATCAAAGGGCGCGCAGAAATCAAATTGGTGAAGTAAAGCCCTGGGATAGCCAGCTCTTTGGCCTTTTGAACCACCGGGGTGGTGCCGATCGCCAAATTGGGCTGAAACGCCTCCATCGCCGCGCAATCATCTTCCAGCGATGCACGGAATTTTACCTGAACCCCTTTTGCCTCCAGCCAAGCCGCATCTTCGGCCGACCACGGCGTTTTGGGGCAAGCGGTGCCGACATAGGGAATTTCAGCGCCGCTTTCGATCAACAAGCGCGCAACCAGCAATTCGCTGCCCTCATAACCCGATAGGGTAATCCGTCCGGTGATTGGCTTGGCGGCAAGCGCGCCTTTGATCGCAGGCAGAAAAGCGTTTTGGGCCGCGGCCACTTGATCTGCGGCAAGACCAAAAATATCGCCAATACCCGCCATCCAAGCCGCTGTGCCCTCATAGCCCACGGGGGCGCTGCCCAAAATAGGGCGGCCGGCGGCTTCAAATTCGCGAATTGCCGCGGTGTAAAAGGGATGGATCGCCGCGACAGCGCCACAATCCAGCGCAGAATATAGCTCGCGCCATTCACGGGTGGGCACCACGGGCCCGGCTGCAAGCCCCATCGGCGCCAGCATCGCCCCAATCATCACCGGGTCAGCGGGGAACATTTCTCCGAGCAAACTCACCGTAGGGCGATCCGATTTGCCACCCTGCGGCGCCGCCACAGGCCCTGCTTCAATTTCTTTGCGCGCATAATTCAACATCGCGCCGGCCAAAACGTCTTTCGCCTCCGCATGGGTTGGGATCCCAAAACCGGGCACATCGATACCCACGATCCGCACGCCATTTATTTCATCGGGCAACAAACGCAACGGAACACCGCTGGCGGTCGGCACGCAAAGATTTGTGACAACGATCGCATCGTAAAGATCGGGATCGGCCAATTCATGCACGGAATCACGGATATCCTCAAACAGCTTGCCCGTAACCAAGGTTTCTGAGTTAAACGGCACATAGCCAACCGAACGCCGCGCCCCATAGAAATGGCTAACAAAGGTCAAGCCATAGACGCAGCAAGCCGAACCAGAGAGCACAGTGGCCACACGGCGCATCCGCAAGCCAACGCGCAATGAGCCAAAAGCCGGACACATGGATTGCGGCTTATCATGCGGACCTTGCGGATAATCTTTAGCAAATTGCGCGAGCAATTCGGAATTCCCCGACAATTCAGCCGCCTTTTTCAGCTCAGAGCCAGAATGACATCCAAGACCATCAACCGGTATAACGGCGGCCTCAGCCGCCTCATCGCGCGGATGGCCCTTGATCACTTCAACCTGTGAAGCCGCATCATATGTGACTTCGTCACTCATCCATCACGCCTCATCATAGACAACTTCAAGCGATTCTTTGGGCTCGGCATTTTTACCGCGCATATCGGTATCGGTGGCAGGCTCCAGAACGTAATCGCCGCCCGTATCCTTGCTGTCGAACAAGTTCAAAAGCCCATCTTGATCCAACGGGGCAGGGCGGACCGGCGGCGCAATCGAGACCGCATCGGCCAATTCAGCAAACAAGGCCCCCCACGGGCTTTGCGCCGTACCAACGATTTGGTAATTGGCGGATTTCTTGCGCAGATCATCATCTTGAGGAATCGCCGCTAACACCGGGATATCGACGGATTTGGCAAAGGCAGCGGCCTCACCTGTGCCGTCATCCTTGTTGATTACCAAACCGGCCACGCCAACATTACCGCCAAGCTTGCGGAAATATTCCACCGCCGAGCAGACATTATTGGCCACATAAAGCGATTGCAGGTCGTTGGATCCAACCAGAATAACCTTTTGCGCCATATCGCGCGCGATTGGCAGACCAAAGCCACCGCAGACCACATCGCCTAGGAAATCAAGCAGAACATAATCGAAATCCCAATCATGAAAGCCCAGCTTCTCCAGCAGCTCAAAGCCATGGATAATCCCGCGTCCACCGCAGCCGCGCCCAACTTCGGGGCCGCCCAGCTCCATCGCGAACACCCCGCCGCGCTTGAAACAGACATCCCCAATCTGAACCTCTTCTCCGGCCAATTTCTTTTTGGTCGATGTTTCAATTATCGTCGGGCAGGCTTTGCCACCAAAAAGCAGGCTGGTTGTGTCTGATTTGGGATCACAGCCAATCAGCAAAACACGCTTGCCCTGCTCGGCCATCATATGGCTGAGATTGGCTAAGGTGAAAGATTTGCCAATGCCACCTTTGCCATAGATCGCGATGATCTGGGTTTTAGATGTGGGTTCGCCCTGCTCTTCAGCAGCTTGCAGATCAGCCAGATCCTCATGCGCCTCTTCACGCAAGCGGCGGTCAAAATCCTTCAGATTTGGTA
>Ga0181573_10005836_pt1 | contig 10101 bp, 8 predicted proteins | sample 101ome_25_FD_148643 | JGI IMG/M metagenome (GOLD analysis project Ga0181573, IMG submission 148643) | Coastal salt marsh microbial communities from the Groves Creek Marsh, Skidaway Island, Georgia - 101409BT metaG (spades assembly) | ecosystem: Environmental > Aquatic > Marine > Intertidal zone...
GGAGAAACATCAGCAGACCGGCATCTACGTGGATCGCTGCATCGACTTCATCAAGCGGAACAAGGCGAAGAACTTCTACCTGCATCTGTGGTTGAATGACGTTCACGACGCCCACAAGCCGCGCGAGGATTACCTGAAGAAGTATGAGAAATTCAGCGCCGATCCCTATCTCCAGCGCATGTATGCCGTGCTGCATCACATGGACGATGAATTGGGGCGGTTGATCAACGCGGTCGATGATTTCGGCCTGGTCGAGGAAACGATGTTCGTGGTGACCAGCGACAATGGCCCGACCGCCTGGCCGCGTTATCCGAATGACGGATTTGCTCCTCCCGGTTCCACGGCGGGCATGCGCGGGCGCAAATGGAGCCTTTACGAGGGGGGGGTCCGGATGCCGTTGATCGTGCGTTGGAAGGGAAAGGTTCCGGCGGGCGTCGTGGATGAATCAACGGTTTCGGCGGCGGTGGATTTCTTCCCGACCTTCTGCAAGTTGGCGGGCGTCGAGACGCCGGACGTGAAGTTCGACGGCGAGGACATGAGCGCGGCCTATCTCGGGCGGGCGACGAAGCGTAAGCAGGCGTTGTTCTGGGAATACGGGCGCGACCAGTCCTACTTGAAGCCGGCGCACCCGTTGCATCAGAGTCCCAACCTCGCGATTCGCGATGGCGATTGGAAGTTGCTGATCAACGACGACGGCACGCGCATGGAGCTTTACGACCTTTCGCGCGGCGATCGGGAATATCGCAACGTCGCGGGCGAGCATCCGGAGATCGCGAAGGATCTATCGGAGCGCCTGCTGGCCTGGCGCAAGGCGTTGCCCAAGTTGCCGGGGGCGACGAAGCCGGTGGTGGAGGGCGAATGGAAGACCTACCAGCTAACGCGTGCATCGAAATTGAAGGGCGGCGCCGCGCCGCAGATCAGCGGCGCCAGGGTGCGGGTGAGGGCGGAGGTTTCGACCGAAGGCAAGGATGGCGTGATCGTCGCGCAGGGCGGGCAGGCTGTGGGGTATGCCGTGGCTGTTCAGAAGGGAAGTGCGGTGTTCCATGCGCGGATCCGCAACCAGCTCTTCACCGCGGCCGCCGCGTCGGATCTACCCAAGGGCAAGGTCAGCCTGGAGGCCGAGATCACCATGGACGGCAAGATGTCGTTGAAGGCGAACGGCAAGGACGTCGCGACCGCCAAGGCGCCGGCGTCCTTTCCCTCCCAACCGGTGGATGGCCTGGAGGTCGGGCTCGACGAGAAGGGCAATGTCGGCGACTACCAGGGCGATTCTCCCTTTGCCGGGAAGATCCATTCGCTCGAAGTGGCCGTGCAGGCCTCGGCCGGCGAGGCGCAGATCGGCGGGCGGGTGACGCGCTGGGCGGGCGACATGGATCCGTTGCGACCGTTGCCCGAGTATCCGCGTCCGCAGATGACCCGGAAACGGTGGGCGAACCTGAACGGGCCGTGGCATTACACGATTGCGCCGAAGGAGAAAGGACGGCCCAAGACGATCAAACGGCGTATCACCGTGCCATTCCCGATCGAATCCACCCTGTCCGGCGTGAAGCAAACGGTCGGCGCGGACAAGTATCTCTGGTATCGCAAGCCTTTCGGGCAGGTGGAGATGGAGGAGGGGGAGCGGCTGCTGCTGCACTTCGGCGCCGTGGATTGGGAAGCGGTCGTCTACGTGAACCAGCAGAAGGTCGGCGAGCATCGCGGGGGCTACGATCCGTTTTCCTTCGACATCACTGACGCCCTGAACAAGGACGGCGGGAATGAGTTGGTCGTCCGGGTTTGGGATCCGAGCAACGACGGTCCGCAACCTCGGGGCAAGCAGGTGAAGGATCCGCGCGGGATCTGGTACACCAGCGTCACGGGCATCTGGCAGACGGTCTGGTTGGAGCCGGTTCCGGCGGCGAGCATTCAGGGTATCAAGTTTGCGCCGGACATCCGGTCCAGCCAGTTGGAATTGACGGTCGATGTCAGTCCGGGCGGCAAGGGTTTTGCGATCAAGGCGGAGGCGTTTGAGAACAATCGCAAGGTCGGCGAGACCGTCGGGCTTGCCGGGCAGTTGCTGCATGTGCCCGTCCGGCACGCAAAGCTCTGGTCGCCGGATTCGCCGCACTTATACGATCTCAGGGTGACGCTGCTCGACGGCGGCAAGGAGATTGATTCGGTCGAAAGCTACTTCGGGATGCGGGAGATCAAGCTCGCGAAGGACAAGGCCGGGATCAACCGCCTGTTTCTGAATGGCGCGCCGTTGTTCCACTTCGGGCCGCTCGACCAGGGCTGGTGGCCCGACGGCCTTTACACGCCGCCGACCGAGGAGGCGATGATCTTCGACATCGAGATGACGCGGAAGCTGGGCTTCAACATGATCCGCAAACACGTGAAGGTGGAGTCGGCGCGCTGGTATTACTGGGCGGACAAGCTCGGCATGCTGGTCTGGCAGGACATGCCCAGTGGATTCCAGGGCGACGCCCGCGGACCGAATCACCTGAAGAAAGGCGCGGAGAAGGACCTGGATCTGCCGGCCGAGGCGCGCGCGATCTTCCGCACGGAATTGAAGGCCATGATCGACGCTTTTCACAATCATCCTTCCATCGTGGTCTGGGTTCCGTTCAACGAGGGCTGGGGGCAGTTCGAAACGACCGACGTGCTGAACTGGACGCGGGACTACGATCCCACGCGGCTGGTCGATGGCGCGAGCGGATGGACCGACCGCGGCAGCGGCGACATGATCGACATGCACAAGTATCCCGGCCCGGGGATGTTCGACGTGGAGCCGAATCGCGCCTCCGTCCTCGGCGAATACGGCGGCCTTGGCCTGCCGGTCAAGGGCCACCTCTGGTGGAACAAACGCAACTGGGGCTACCGCACCTACGAAACCTCAAACGAATTGAAGATGAACTACGCGCAGCTGATGGAGCAACTGCCGGCCCTGAAGAAGCAGGGCCTTGCCGCCGCGGTTTACACGCAGACAACGGATGTCGAAGGCGAGGTCAACGGCCTGATGACCTACGACCGTTCCATCATCAAGTTCGATCCCGAATGGATGACGGACCTGGCGGAGTTGTTGTATTGAGGCGTTTGCCAAGGAGGGGCGACATTTTCTTAGGCCGCAAAAAGGCGCAAGAAGCGCAAAAGGAGTTCTTGGGGAAGGCGAGGGGAAGCCAAGGAGGGGCGGTATTCCTGCCCCCCCAGACTGCGAAGCAGTCGTAGAGGCGTTGGATGACGCGGACGTCTTTGGAATCCCCGCGCAACTGTTGTTTGCAACGCGCTTCGTCTGGCGTCTTCGACGCCACGGCGGCAGGAATACCGCCGCTCCTTGGTGAATGTGTCTTGCTGTTCAGAGGCTTGCGGCGCGTTGCGTCCGGGCGTAGTTTGCCCACATGAATTTGACCGCCGTTTATGAGCCCGCCGAGGAGGGTGGTTACGTCGCATGGTTGGAGGAGATGCCGGGCGTGCAGACGCAGGGCGAGACCTTGGCTGAGGCCAAGGAGAATCTTCGCGATGCGTTGCAGCTTTCGTTGGACTATCTCCGTGAAAAGGCCCGAGAGAAGGAGTCGCCGGACACTGTTCGGGAACCTTTCGACGTCGCCGCATCGTGAAACTTGGCGATTTGGAACGGCATCTCCGAAGTCATGGATGCCGATTGAAGAGGGAAGGCGGCAATCATTCCATTTGGGAGAATCCCGCCAGTGGCGCATGGACGGCTGTTCCACGTCATCGTGAGATCAAGGACCGACTGGCGCGCGGTATTTGCAAGCAATGTGACATGTCGCGAGAAATAGTTCGAGTCTGGCCGCCTTGGTCAAGGAGGGGCGGTATTCCTGCCGCCCAAGGTTCAAGATCTCGTAGCAACCGAGGTGACGCTTGCCGCGCAGGCGCTGCGTCTGGCGTCTTCGACGCCACGGCGACAAGAATGGCGCCGCTCCTTGGGGGTGACCGCCGGCCCCACGAGATGTGGAGCCGGCGGTCGCGCTTCAGCCCTGCTTGGCGCCGGCTTCCTGCCAGCATTCGAGCATGGTGTTTTTGAAGTCCTCGCGGGCGAGGTGGGCGTTGATCCTGGCGATCTGGGAGCCCCAGCAGGCGCCCATGCTCTTGATCGCGGCGTCGGCCTCCTTCGCCAGGAGGTCGCCCCATTGCTGCTCGATCCGAGACTTCAGTTGCTCGGCCATGGCGGCGGTCAACGCCTGATGGAAGGCGCCTTCCCACATCTTGGCTGCGTGTTCGATCGGGCATTGGTCCGCGCCGGGCTTGCCGCCGCCGGTTTTCGGTTCGGCGCAGCAACTGTCGTTTTTGCATTCATCACTCATGTTGTTTTCCTTTCTGTTGTTGTGGTTCTTGTGGTGTTTCTGGCGTTGATTCCGCTCCCGCGTCCGGCCAGTCGAACTCGGGAAATAGTGACATACAAACCGGTTGGTATGTAATTGGGATGCGGTTGTGATGGAGATATTCTATGGCGATTGAAAACGGGGAGGGGGGTCAGCCGGCGGTCGCGGCCTTGGCCTTTTTCTTCCTGGAGGATTTTGCCCTGGGATTGAACTCCAGGGCAAGGTCGAGCCAATGCGTCAGGTCGCGTTTGGCTTTGAATCCTTCCTCGGTCACGAACACGAATCCCTTCATCGGTCGGCCGGTGAAATCCATGGGTTGGCAGCCCTTGCGCGTGAGCGCGGTTTCATAGATCTCCGGATCGAGGCGGACCATGAGACGATCCGATTCCACGCCGACGCACATCTTGTCGTCGACCATGAAACAGAGCCCGCCCATCATGCGCTTTTCCATGGTTGCGATGTTCCTTTCTGAGAAGAAGTCGCGGACGCGGGCGGCGAGTTGTTCGTTGAAAGCCATAGGAGGGAAAAGGCGTCAGGCGGTTTCAGAGGCAAGGCCGAGCAGCGAGTCAATGTAGCTGCGGGCGTGTTTGATGTTCTGGAGGATCAACTTGCGATCCTGTCGGGTCTTGCCGACGAGCATGGAGCCCTGCATCAGGCTGAGGGTCATCCAGGCCACGCTTTTGGGATCGAACTTGGCGGCGTCGGGGGAGGCTTTCTTCGCGGCTTTCAACAGGGAGGTGATCATGTCGGCGAAGTCATTGAAATGCCCTTCGCAGCAGCAGCGGACGGCGTCGTTCGATTCGGCGAGTTCCTGCGCCATCATGCCGACGAGGCAGGCGTCTGGCGTCTCGGAACTCGCGCACATCTTTTCCAATCCGTCGAACAGCAGGTGAAGCCGTTTGATCGGAACGTCGATCTTCTCCAATCCGAAGGAGGCGAAGGATTCGCTCTGGCAGCAGGAAAAAAAGTCCAGCGCCGCGCGGGCGATTTCCTCCTTGTTCTTGAAATAGTGGAAGAAACCGCCCTTGGTCACACCGGCCTTGGCGCAGATCTGATCGACGGTGGTCGCGGTGTAGCCCTGTTGCAGCATGAGTTGGACGACGGCCTCCAACAGCGTACGCTTTGTGGCGGGCATTGCTTCAATGTCACAGCAGGTCATACTCATACAAACCAGTTGGTATGTAATGCGGGTTGAAGAGAGACGCAAGTGGAAAATGTGGGGAGGAATGCGGGGCTGTGACCCGCAGCAGCCTCCGGCTCTCCGTGGCTGCCAACCAGCCCCAGTCGCCGGTTCTCCAAGGTTGCTTCGGCTCACAGAGCCGCGCTCCGGTCGAACCGGTTTCGCCTCGGATCAAGAGGACGCCGTTCGTTCCGTCGGATTGCGGAATTGGGTGGAAGGTCGATTCTGCCTGGCTTATAGATGCCGTCATGAAGATTGCGCGAATCATGATGGTGACCCTCTTGTTGACGACCGTCGTCGGCGTTTCCCATGGCGGTGAATGGATCCCGATGTTCAACGGCAGGGATCTGTCCGGGTGGCGGGTGAATCAGATTCCGGAGGTGTTCACGGTCGTGGATGGGGCGATCAAGGCGCATTGTCGGGACGCGAAGCAGAAGTCGCATTTGTTCTACGTCGGCGACAGGAAAGAGGGATTGGTCCGGTTCAAGGATTTTGAATTTGAAGCGACGGTCCGGAGCGAGCCGGGATCCAACTCGGGGGTCTTCTTTCACACCGACATGACGCCGCGCGACGCGAAGCATCATCTGCGCAATGGTTACGAGGTTCAGTTGAACAGTTCGCAGAAGGAGAAGCGCAAGACCGGCAGTCTGTACGCGATTAAGGACCTGTCGAAGTCGCCGGTCGATGAAACGAAATGGTCCAAGGTGCGGATCCGGGTGCAGGGCAAACGGATTGTGGTCCACCTCAACGACAAGCAGATCATCGATTACACGGAGCCGGCGAATCCTGAGCGGCCGAAGAATCGGGAGGGGCGGTTGTTGAATCCCAAGGGCGGCGCGATTGCGTTGCAGGGACACGATCCCAACAGCATGTTCTATTTCAAGGACCTGCGGATTCGGCGGTTGGATTGAGAACCCGTAGCCGCAACCTTCAGGTTGCGCCGCGAGTCCGAATGGACGAGAAGTGAATCCTCGCAAGCGCCCATTCTCACTTCTTGCGCAGGACGCGCTCGGAGCGCAACCTGAAGGTCGACCCGATCGGGACGTTCTGATTCACCCCTTCTTGTAGTTCGCCGGGGAGGGGATCTGGTAACCGCCTTCCGCCAACGGCTCGATTGGCGCCTTGGATTCCCACATCTCACCTTCGGGGGTGATGCGCTCGTTTTGCTTCAATACCTCGTCCCACATCAGTTGTTGCCCCGAGTAGGCGGCCATGCGTCCGAGGATGGCGGCGAAGGAGGCGTGAGCGCCATACTCGGCCTCGTTGTGGGGTTGGTCTTCGCGGATGGCCTTGAAGAGGACGTCGTGTTCGATCTGGTAGGAGTTGGCAAGTTCCTTGCCGCGCCAGAGCGGCTTGTCCGAATCGTGCAGGGTGATCTCACCGATGCGCTTGGCGACGAGCGAGGCAGAGCCTTGCGAACCGTCGGCGTGAGCGGAAAAGGTGCCCCAGCATTTGGGGATGTGGCGGTGTTGGGTCAGCAGCTTGGAGCCGTCGGCGAAATCGTATTCGATGAAGAAGTGGTCGTAGACATTGCCGTAGTCCTTGCCGGCGCGGACGAGGCGGCCGCCCTGGCCCTGCGCGCTGACGGGCAAGGCCTGTTTCATCCAGAGGGCGATGTCGTAGTCATGGACGCTCTGCTCGGTGTTGAAGTCGCCGCTGAGCCAGGCGAAGTAGTACCAGTGCCGGACCTGGTATTCGAGTTCGGTCTCGCCGGGTTGGCGCTCGTGATACTTGCCCGTGCCGCCGCGGAGATTGTAGAGGCGCAGGGTGTTCAATCGTCCGATCGCGCCGTCGTGGATGCGGCGAATGGTGTCCTGGTAGAGCGGGCTGTGACGTCGGTTCAGGCCGACGCCGACCTTGAGGTTCTGGCGCTTGGCCTCGCGGGCGGCTGCGAGGACGCGGTTCACGCCGTGCGGATCGGTCGCCACAGGTTTTTCCATGAACACGTGCTTGCCCGCCTTCACCGCCGCCTCGAATTGCGCGGGACGAAATCCCGGGGGCGTGGTCAGGATCACGACGTCGATTTCCTTCAGGTCCATGACCTGGCGATAGGCGTCGAGTCCGACGAAGCGGCGTTCCGGCGGGACGTCCACCTTGTCCTTCTGCGAACCGGCGTCGGGCGATTGACTGAACTTGCGGTTGCCGGCGTTGAGACTCTTGAGGCTCTTTTCAAGCTGATCGGGGAAGGCGTCGGCCATGGCCCAGAGTTTCACCGGGCCGGACGTGCTCAGCGCCTGGACGCTTGCGCCGGTGCCGCGTCCGCCGCAGCCGATCAACGCGATCTTGATCTCCTCGCCGACCGAGGCGTGGACCTGCGGCAGGCTTGCGGGGAGAAGGGACGCGCCGGCGGCAGCCGCGGATGTGCTGCGGATGAATCGGCGCCGGGTGACGGTGCGGGTGGATGAGTCGGTGTTCATTGTTTCGAAGTGGCGGCCCCACGGATGGCAGAGCCGACCCACGGATGAAGACAGAATAATCCGTGGGTCGGCTCTGCCATCCGTGGGGGAATAAAAGGTGTCATTGCGTGGCCTTGGCCTCGGGCGCGGTATCCAACAAACCGACCACGGCCCAAGCTGTGCCCCAGTAGATGGAGGTGGGTTCGGGGGCTTCCTTGTTGGCCTTTTTGGTGGAAGGGACTTCCCAGGAGCCGTCGTCGCGTTGGGTCTTCGTCAGAAAGGCGCGGGCTTTGCGGATGGCCTCGGCGTGAGTCTTGGGATCGGAGGCGCGACCGATGGCGTGGAGGGCAAAGCCGGTCCCAAGCGCGTCGCTCTGGGCTCCCAGAATCCAGCCCCAACCGCCGTCTTCGTTCTGGCTTTTGAGCAGCTTGGCGATGGCGTGTTTGGCCTGGTTCTTCTGTCCGGACTGTTTGGCGAGCAGGGCCTTCACCGCCCACCACTCCGCGCTGATTCCGGGCTTGGCTTCCTTGAGCCATTGCCTGGCTTGTTTCTGATTGGGGACTTTGGAACCGTCGGACTTGAGCGCCAGCAAGGTCCACATGGTCGTGGCCTCATCGGTCTCGCGCGCCGGCCGTTTCTGCCGGGGCAACTGTCCGCCCGCCTTCCAGAAGCTGTTGGTCTGTTGTTGGGCGATCCATTTTGGGAACTCCTTGAATTGCGCGGGAGGTTTGTCGGCTTTGTAGGGCTGTCGCCCCAGCATCATCTGGATGAGGTTGTCGACCGGCGGTTGGCGTTTCGGATCCTTGTCGATCGCGGCCATCTTGTCGGCGGACCATTGGGTCCACTCATCGAGTTTGGCCTGGCTGACTTCGAAGCCGTGGTTGCGGGCGTGGTTGAGGCTCCACAGCATCGCGGGGATCTGATGGCAGGAGACGCACTTGCGCTTGGTCATCCACTTGACGCCTTCTCTTTCCAGAAATGGGATGCTGCGTTTGACGGCCTGGGCGACGCGGTCGTCGGTGTTCGCGGCAATCGTGGGGGAAGCCAACGCAAGCGTCGTTGCCAAGGCGCCGAGGAAGAGTGGTTTCGGATTCTTCATGTTCGATTCTTCATCCGTGGGTCGGCTCTGCCATCCGTGGGGCAAAAGATAACTGCCGGAGGATGCCGCCCGCTCAAGGGTGAAACGGTGGGATCTCGGCGACGCGATTGCCGTCGATCATATCCTGCAGGTGGACTGATACACGATCGACGATTCGACGAATGAACTCTTGGCCGCATTCGGCGGTGGCTGTCGAAGGTTTTTGATCTTCCTGATCGGTCCACATGTCGGTGCGGACGTTCTCGGGGAAGGCGGCGAGGGCGAAGGCGGTTTCGAATTCCTGCGCGTGGCCGGGCAGGTCCTGGGGAAGGCGGTGGCCGCTCGTCAGCAGTTCCTTGGCGTCGTCCTCGGTCAGCACATCCCAATAGGGGAAGAAATGAATGTTGTATTGATGGCGGCGGAGGATCTGGTCCCAGATGCCTTGGACGGGCTTCACGTTGCCGCCGTGGCCGTTTAGCACGAGGATGTTGGTGAAGCCTGCGCGGACCATGCTGTCGATCATGTCGCCCAGCACGGCAATGAACGTGCTCGCCTGCAGGGTCATGGTGCCGGGGTGTCGCATGTGGTGTTCGCTGATGCCGGCCATCAGGCCCTCGGCGACGATCACCTGCGGCGCGAGTTTCTCAGCGACGAGTTCGGCGACGTGCGAGGCGCTGCGCCAGTCGTGCTCCATCTCCATGTGCTCAAGGTGCTGCTCGATGGCCGCGGTGGGAATGATGCAGGCCTTGAGTTCGCCGGATTCCATGCGCTCGCGGAACTCGCGTCGCGTGTGCTTGCGGAGGAGGACGGGGTGGGTTGTTGCGCTCATGGTTCTGAAGGCTCTGGATTCATTTGAACTGGGACTGGGAGGCGGGCTTGTCTGCCCGGACCGCGGGTCTGTGACCCGCAGCAACCTCCGAACAACGTGCGTCTGCAATCTGACCTCGACCTTGGTGACTTCCTGCGTTGCTGCGGGTCACAGACCCGCGGTCCGAAGGCCTCGTAGCGCGGCCGTCCCGGCTGCCGCAGGCGAGGACGCCTGCGCTACGCGGTTGCGCTGCCCGATTCGCTGTCATCACTTGCCCGCTCTCTCCTTCTCCCAGGCGGCCATTTCGGCGGCGACCATGA
>Ga0181573_10005837_pt1 | contig 10101 bp, 9 predicted proteins | sample 101ome_25_FD_148643 | JGI IMG/M metagenome (GOLD analysis project Ga0181573, IMG submission 148643) | Coastal salt marsh microbial communities from the Groves Creek Marsh, Skidaway Island, Georgia - 101409BT metaG (spades assembly) | ecosystem: Environmental > Aquatic > Marine > Intertidal zone...
CGCCAGTTGCAACCGGAGCAACAACGCTTGTGCGACGCCACGGCTCACGAGAATCAGGATTGGAGAGATGAACCTCAACCACGACCCCGTCATACGCTGCAAGAGCGTCGTGAAGCGCCCACGACGAGTGGGTGAATGCGCCGGGGTTAATGATGATGGCATCGCAACGTCCACGAGCGCCGTGCACTGCCTCAATGAGTTCTCCCTCGTGATTGCTTTGGAGGTCTTCGACCTCGAACCCAAATTCACTTGCAACCGACCGCGTTCGCGAGACGTGATCCTCGAGCGTGTCATGTCCGTACACGTCGGGTTCGCGTTGTCCAAGAAGGTTCAGATTGGGTCCATGAAGGAGCAGAATGAGGCTCACGACATAGAACGGTACCGCCCAACGGGCATTCGGTACAGCACATGCGGTCGAAGATGGCTTGATTCAGGCACTCCAGGGTGCTCAAAATCGCCATCAGTATCCCTGGTCATACCGATTGCCTGCATGACCCACTGCGAGCGTTCGTTAGTCGCAGCGGTGAAAGAAAGCACCTCATCAAACCCAAGACCAGCTGGCTGCTCAGCAAAGGCGTACGCAAGAACTAGCCGAGCCGCCTCGCTGGCAAACCCATTTCCCCACCATTTCGATCGCAGTCTCCAACCAATCTCGACACCGTCACGAAACCACGGCACCATCAACCCGCAGAACCCAATTGCGTCGCCATCAACCTCAACACACCACAACCCGAACCCGTGGTCGTCAAAATGCCGATCAATGCGTTGAAGAAACGCTGCCGATGCCTCGCGATCCATGACTGGACCGATTGTTGCCATCACCTGAGAGTCGCCATTTAAGTCGGCAAATGCATCAAGGTCAGATGATGTCCACCGCCGCAGCCCCACCCTGGGTCCTGCTTGCGGTCCTTCTGCCATCAGTCTTGGAGCGCCTCAACCAACACGTCCCGAACGATTGCTGGATCGATATCGGCAACTAACTCGACACCATTTGGCCCATCGAGAACAAATGTGAGGCCGTCGATTGCTTTCTTATCGCGGAACATCAGCGCTAGAAGTTCATCTGCTGAACCGACACGCGGAATGTCGGTTTGAAGGCCGTAGAGACCGCCAACCACATCAAGATGTTCGGCAACTCGAGCCGAATCAATTCGACCAAGCCGCTCAGCGAGACGAGCGGCAAAAATAAGACCAATCGATACTGCTTCGCCATGAGCAATTTCATGACCGGAGGTGATCTCGAGCGCATGAGCCAATGTGTGCCCGTAATTGAGGATCGCCCGTCGTCCAGACTCTCGCTCGTCTGACGCAACAACTTCAGCTTTGATCTCGACGCAACGAGCCACCCTGGCCTCAAGGTCAAGGGCAGCAAGGTCATCTCCCGTCAGGAAGTGATATTTCGCCATCTCGCCATTACCGCAGCGCACCTCACGTTCAGGGAGCGTCGCAAGTGTGTCGAGGTCGCAAATAACTCCGGACGGCTGCCAGAAGGCGCCGACGAGGTTCTTACCCTGCGGCAAGTTCACACCGGTTTTGCCACCAATCGCCGCATCGATCATGCCGAGCAATGTGGTCGGCACGTGAACCACTGAGATGCCACGGTGATACGACGCCGCAGCAAACCCAGCCACATCGGTCACCATCCCTCCACCCACCGCAACGACAACGTCACCGCGGGTAAGGCCAGCATCTGCGAACCCTTCGCACAATTCTTGGACCGTTGCGATCGTCTTGAACTGCTCGCCAACGCCGATCGCGAAACGATGCACGGGCAGCGAGATTGAGACCTCGACCTCGATTGATGGCTGACTGACAAGAGCAACGCGCCGAGGAGCGGGGATCAAAGATCGCAACATGTCATCGAGTTGGTTGATGACTCCGTACCCAACCAACACTTCATACGAGCGATCGACATCAGCGCCGGGAAGTGGCACGGTCACCTGCTGCATTGGTCAGCCCATCTGATCGGCGACTGCAGCCGCCGAAGCTTCAGCGTTACGAACAAATTCAGTTACTGAATCGCCACCGAACTTGCGCTGAGCCTCATCAGCAAGAACGAGCGCAACCATCGTTTCTGCAACAACTCCCATAGCTGGAACAGCAGTGACATCAGTTCGTTCTTTAAACGACACCGACGACTCTTTCGTCGCAGTGTCGACGGTCTCAAGCGTGGGAACATTCAGCGTGGCGAGGGGCTTCATCGCTGCTCGAGCAACGAGAAGTTCACCCGAAGTGATACCGCCCTCAACACCACCGGCAAGAGAACTCCGGCGGCGGAACGACGACGAGTCGGCGTCCCAGTGGATCGCGTCGTGAGCATCGCTTCCGCGTCGGCCAGCCACCTCGAAACCGTCGCCAATCTCAACGCCTTTCACTGCCTGAATCGACATCAATGCTTGTGAAAGAAGGCCATCAATCTTTCGATCCCAATGGACATGAGAGCCGAGCCCAACTGGAACTCCGAAGGCAAGCACCTCAACTACCCCACCGAGCGAATCACCGTCTTTTGCGGCCGCCTTGATCTCTTCCACCATTGCGTCAGCACTTGATGGGTCGAAACAACGGACTGGAGATTCATCAATTGCTGGAAGATCAGCCATCGTCGGCACAGATTCGAGAGATGCACGAGCAGTGCCCATCTGAATGACGTGAGACATGATTTCAACGCCAATGTGCGACAACAGTTTCTTTGCTACCGCACCGGCTGCGACACGGGCTGCAGTCTCTCGGGCAGATGCCCGCTCGAGAACATCGCGAGCATCGCTGAAACCGTACTTTTGCATACCGGCGAGATCTGCATGACCTGGTCGCACTTTGGTGAGAGGATCCTTCGTTGCGCCAGGCGCCGGTGACATTTCCTCATGCCATTTATCGCTTCGAAACCACTCTGTGTTTTTGATCTCAATCGCAAGTGGGGACCCCAAGGTGCGACCATGCCGAACCCCTCCAAGAAGTGTGAGTTCGTCAACCTCAAAACGCTGACGGGGGCCTCGGCCATAACCCAAGCGGCGACGCCCCATCTCCTCTTGAATCTCTTCAACAGTCAATTCGAGGCCAGCAGGTAGCCCCTCAAGCACGACGACAAGAGCCTGTCCATGAGATTCACCAGCGGTTAACAAGCGGAGCACGGTTTGAGGCTACCCCGAGCGCCGGCTGAGTTCTGCTTCTGCAGCCACACGCATTTTCACTGGATCTGGGGAGAAACCCGTCCATGCCTCGCATTGCAACACTGCTTGATGAACAAGCATTCCAAGGCCATCAACCGTCGTCGCCCCTCGAGCGCCTGCGCCCGCAAGCAAAGCAGTCGTTAAAGGGTGATACACGATGTCAGCCACAACATGGCGTTGCGAGATGAGCTCAATAGGTAACGGCACAGCACCGATGTTTTGGTCGAGACCCATTCCGACCGATGTTGTATTCACAACAACATCTGCGGACCTGACCGCATCAGCTACATCATCTTCATCAACCGCTTGAGCGCCGTCAACAAGGCCTGCCGTTGCAACAGCAGCGGAAAATGTCCGGTTTGAAACCGTGATTGAACAGCCGTCGATCGCGCCAAGCGCAGCAATAATCGAACGAGCTGCGCCACCTGCGCCGACAACATGAACCTTCCTATTGATGAGTTCGACGTCGCACGCATACAAAGAGCGAACGAAACCATCGCCATCAGTGCTCATGCCGAGCACTGAACCACTTTGCAGTGCCACTGCAGTATTCACAGAGCGGAGACGCTCTGATGCCGGGTCAAGTTCGTCGACGGCATTCGCTGCTTCTTCCTTTAACGGCATGGTGATTGCGAGACCTGCGAACTCACCTGCCCGCACACGACCGATCACGCCAGCGCCGCCTCCGGCAGCAACCTGAAGGCGAACCATCTCCCAGTCGAGACCAGCGGAGGCAAATGCGGTGTTCTGCATTACTGGTGACAGTGAATGTTCAACTGGGTCACCGACGATCGCTACCCGCTTCGTATCTCGGATCATCCGAGCAGCCCCTTTGCCCGCGCAAGATCGACGTTGGCGAGATGCTGGTCGTAGGTAACTGCGAATGCATGAGACCCGTCATCGTCGGCAAGCACGTAATAGAGGTAGTTGCACCCAACCGTAGGGTCATCGAGAACCGCACATAGCGCGTTGCCCGAGGAGGGGTTCGGCGCCGGATTCAATGCAGCGCGTATCGATGCGCGTCCAGGGTTTGCAATCGGTGTCGGTGGCAACCCTGGGTACATGTAGGTGTTGTACGGAGAGTCGTTCGCCTTCAACAAGGTGAACGGCGTATCAGTCGACGATCCGTAGTACAGCGTTGCGTCAATCTCAAGATTCATTCCGAGCTCAAGACGGTTGTAGATCACACGTGAAATGAGAGCGCGGTCGCCGTCAACCTTGGCTTCTCGCTCAATCATCGAGGCAATGATCAATGCCTCATACGGGCTAACTCCAAGAGCGCTCGACCGAAGTTCAAGTTCTTCTTGCAGAGCAACTCGCTCCATCAACTCGATCATTCGTTCGATGACCTGACCCTCGTTATCGGCATTCGAGACCTGATACGTGTCAGGGAACAACAAGCCTTCAAGACTTGATGTATCGGCAGGCCTCCACGGAACACGCCGAGTTGGATCGCCTGCCAACGAGAGGAATGCATCCGCTGAAAGATTGTCAAGTTCTGATTCAAGCCGGTTCGCGATTTGCTCAACGGTGAACCCTTCCGGGAACGTGACTCGTCGGTAGGTCTCACTTGGCGAGGTTCTCAACGCACCAAGAACATCGCCCAGATGCGCACCAGGTACGACCCTGTACAGACCCGGTTCTGGCTCCAACCCGCCCTTTTCGCCCACGTACCAAGAAAACACCCCTGCGTCGGCAATCACTCCGGCTGCCTCAAGCCTCGCACCAATCTCAGCCACCGTTTCGCCCTCGGCAACGGTGAACGTCACCGGGTCGCCAACTAGTTCTTGTTCGGTCACTCGTTGAATGAGCCACCACCCGGTCGACCCTGCAGCAAGTATTCCGGCAATTACGAGCCAGGCTGTTCCCCACACCAGCCAGCGGATACGGTCTCCCCGACCTGGGGCACGATCAACATGGGGAACCTCGTCAGGCAAGTCCCACCCATCGTCATCCCAGCGGTTTCGGGCGCGTTGATCATCAGAGAGCAGGTCAGATCGCATCGCCCGTCGCTCCGGCGTCGATCCATGATTGCAACATAATTGCCGCTGCAATTTTGTCGACATGCCGGCGACGTTCTTCGGCGCGTAAACCCGCATCGAGCATCGCTCGGTCTGCGGTCACCGTGGTGAGACGCTCATCATGCAACATCACTGGCACAGAGATGAAATTAGCGAGTGCACGAGCAAACTTCCGTGCAGCCTTCGAAGATGAACCCTCCGAACCATCTAGGTGCAAGGGCAAGCCAACAACAACAGCCGTCGCCTCTTCGTCAGCGATGAGCTTCGCCATTCGTTCAACGGTGAGTTCAAGTGTCTTCTCGCGCTGGATCACAGTGAGCGGCGACGCCACCCCTGCCACTCCGACCGCGATGCCGAATCGACGAGATCCGGGGTCAATCCCAATCACCCGTTCGCTCGCAAATGAAGACGTCACAAACTTGTCGCTGCCGTCCGAGCAACCTCTAGAGCCTCATCAATCGCGGCGACGTTCTTACCGCCGGCAGTTGCGACATCACCTTTGCCGCCACCGCCACCACCAGCTGTCTTGGCTGCGTCTTTGATGAGTGCAGCCGCCTCGACACCCTCGTCAGACATCACCGCGGACGCAAGCCCAACTCCGCCGGTGTTGGTTTCGCCGATGAGCACACAACGACGCACTCCGTCAGATTGCCGAACCGCAATCGCCAACTCTCGAAGGTCACCCGAGGCGAGCCCGTCGACTCGTGCGACCACAATTCCGTCGACTGCCGTCGCAACAAGTTCAGAAGCCCGCCCCACGGCAAGCTGAAGACGCATCGCCTTGAGTTCGTCTTGCAATGCTTTGATTTCATCAAGGCGCCGCTGGACACCCTCGACAACGTCGCTCGTTGTCGACCCGACGAGTCCGGCGACAGCAGACAATGTTGCTTCGTCGCGCTGCAGCAATGCAACGCTTGACGCTCCCGTTACGGCCTCGATACGGCGAAGATTTGATCCGATCGATGATTCGCCAACGATCTTGATCGTGCCGATATCACCCGTTGCGCGCACATGAGTGCCACCGCAGAGCTCAGTCGACTTACCGGCCTCGAGGACACGAACAACATCGCCATATTTGTCGCCGAAGAATGCGATCGCTCCAAGCGACTCCGCTTCATCTTTGGTCGTCTCAAACGCCCGAACAGGCGAGTTCTCGAGGGTCTCAATGTTTGCAAGACGCTCGATTTCGGCAATCTCGTCGTCAGTGACTGCTGCGTAATGCGAAAAGTCGAATCTCAAACGATCTGGCCCCACGTGCGAACCAGCCTGTTTCACGTGATCGCCAAGCACGTGCCGTAGCGCCCAGTGCAACACGTGTGTGCCGGTGTGGTTGCGACGGATTGCTGAACGACGATCAACATCAATCGCTGCCGTCACCTGCGAACCGACCTCAAATGACCCCGAGGTCACCTTTGCAAGGTGGCGTCGCAAATTTGGGAGAGCGAACGTGGTGTCCATCACCTCAGCCGTGCCAGACAGCCCTGAGATTGTTCCGGTGTCGCCAATCTGGCCGCCGGCCTCAGCGTAGAACGGCGTGCGATCAAGGAAAATTTCAACAGCATCTTCACCATCGGCATCGACCGATGGAATGACAGCAACTACACGTGCTTCACAGGAATCATCGGTGTACCCAACAAATTCTGTGACACCGAACTGCTCAAGTACTTCACGATAGGAATCGACTCGGCTCTCGTCGGCAGCCCCATCGCGTCGGGCAGCCTTCGCTCGCTCACGCTGCGCTTCCATTTCAACCTTGAACCCGTCAAGGTCAACGTTGATTGATCGCTCGGCTGCGATTTCTTCGGTGAGCTCGAGAGGGAACCCGTAGGTGTCGTGCAACAAGAATGCGGTCGAACCAGAGAGCTGCTCGCCACGGTCGAGTTCACCGTCGAGAATGCCAAGACCAGTTTTCAGTGTGTGACGGAAGCGCTCCTCTTCCTTCTCCATCACTCCCTCGATGAAGTCACGGTTCTTCACGACATCGGGATATGCGGCCCCCATTACGTCAACGGCTGACGAAACGAGTGTGGGCATAACGAGACGATCGGTTCCAAGCATGAATGCGTAACGAACTGCTCGGCGAAGAATTCGTCGAAGCACATAGCCGCGGCCTTCATTTGAAGGGAACACGCCATCGCTCACCAACATCGTTGCCGACCGGGCGTGCTCGGCGAGTACGCGCATCGCAAACGAATCTCGATCTTCGTAGTCACCTGGGCGATACGACTTTCCGGTGAGCGAACAGGCCGTATCGAGAAGTGGCTGCATCAAATCGGTTTCCCATACCGAGTCGACACCTTGCAGCAAGGCAAGGATTCGCTCGAGGCCAGCACCGGTGTCGACCGACGGCTTCGGCAACGGAACCCTCGAGCCGTCTGCAGCCTGGTCAAACTGCATGAACACGAGATTCCAAAACTCCATGAATCGGTCGCCATGAGGATCGTTAAGCGGTCCGCCATCTGGACCAAATGAAGGCCCCCGATCAATATGGATCTCACTACATGGTCCGCAGGGACCAGTGTCACCCATCTGCCAGAAGTTGTCCTTGTCGCCAAGGCGCTGGATTCGATTCATTGGGACGCCCACACCTTCGTGCCATAGCGCCTCCGCTTCATCATCTGACTCATGCACCGTGATCCACAGACGGTCACCATCGAAGCCCCAACGCTCGGTCACGAGCTCCCAACTCCACGGGATGATCTCCGACTTGAAGTAATCACCAAAGGAGAAATTTCCAAGCATTTCGAAAAACACCAGGTGGCGCTTTGTGCGACCCACATCATCGAGATCGTTGTGCTTACCTCCCGCTCGCGCACACTTTTGAGAACTCGTCGCACGCATATAGGGCGGTGTCTCGTCTCCAACAAAATACGGCTTGAACGGCACCATGCCGGCGACGGTGAACATCAACGAGGGGTCATGCGGAATGAGGCTCGCAGAAGGCACGACCGCGTGGTCCTTCTCCGCGAAAAAGTCAAGAAATGATCGCCGCAGGTCATCGGCCGACATAGACGAACCCACGGACAAGCCGGACTGATGATCTGCAGTACTCATAAGACCTCAGATTCTACCGACGCCGGTACCGTGGTGCCCGTGGCAAAGAAAGGTTCATCGACAAAGAAGCAATCTTCGTTGCCGAAACAACGACCTCACGCGACCGACCTCCACGAGTGGATTTCATTCACCGACCCCACCGAAGATCGCACATGGACGTTCGACGCTACGTATCTCATGTCGAATCATCGCTGCATATTCGGTGAGGGCTGCAAGGGAGTGCTCGATGGCGATGCAACCGACATGATGCAAGGTTGCTGCAGTTACGGAGCGCACTTTGTTGATGAAGACGATGTGCAAACCGTTGTGAAGGCGTTCATCAACGTGAAGCCGGAACACATGCAGTTCTACAACGATGCTGTCGAAAAAGGGTTCCTTGACGCCGGTGAGCCAGATAGCGACGGCAACCCTGTCACGGTGACCAGACTCGTCGACGATGCCTGCATTTTCCTCAACCGTCCCGGCTTTAAAGGCGGAGCAGGCTGCGCCTTACACATCGCCGCGCTCGAGGCCGGCTCACGACCGCTCGACTGGAAACCAAATGTGTGTTGGCAAGTTCCAATGCGACTCGAGCATGCAACGGACGAAACCGGACATGTGGTGTCTCAACTCCGCGAGTGGAAACGGCGCGACTGGGGAGATGGCGGCGCCGAGTTTCATTGGTGGTGCACCGAAGCACCAGAAGCGTTTTCAGATCGTCAGCCCGTCTACCAATCGTTACGAGATGAGATCGTTGAACTCATTGGCGAAGACATCTACGAAATGATGGTGACGCAACTTGAGCGCGCTTCTTGGACACCGCTTCCGCATCCGGTTGTGCGGGACAGAGGACGTTAAGAAAAAACTCAGTACTCGTCGTCGTCGTCATCGTCAAACGTGACGCCGTACTTCTCAGCGAGCGCGGCGTACTCGTCGTCCTCGTTTGAGTCCGAACGGTCTCGCTCACCGAAACCCAGATCAAAGGCTCCGGGGCCAGCCTGCTTCAATTTACGCGCTTCTTCAAAGCGACGATGTCGACCCTTCTTCACAGTAGGGCTCCCAAGTCAGTCGTTGTACGGATACGGGCAGGGCGAACCGCTGCGGATCTTTACTGTACCTGATCAGAGCGCAAGAGACGCAGACCAGCGGGACGAGAATTTTCGGATGGAACGAACGTAAGTGAGGCATTTCCGCTCACTAACTCACGAATATCGTCTCCGAGGAGCTCAGCCCTCCATCCCGAGGCCAAACGGGCCCTCGGGTCACCAGAAAGAAATGCGATGAGATCAGCACGGGTAGCAAGCATGGCGGTATCGACCGCTTCAGCCTTTGCAACCTGGGAAACCCAAGCTGAAATAAGGGTGACAGCTGGGCGAAGATCCCGTTCAATATCGTCTCCTCCGCTCGGCACCTCTGGAACCGGTCCCGCAAGACCCTCAGCCACAGCCGCCAAAATCTCTGTCGCGACCGACCCACGCTGAGCTCGACCATCGACGCCTCTTGCCTGAGACAATTCAGACTCGTTTTTTGGCTGGCGCTGAGCAATACCGAGAATCGCGAGGTCAGGCAGAACCTGCCGAACGGGCACATCAAGCTTCATCGCCCGATACTCACGCCACTGCGCAACCGCTTTGGCAACGCCGCGACCCCTGCCCTTTAACCCGCGGGCATCCTTGAGTCGCAACCATGCGTCTTCGGGACGCACAGGTGACTGGCCCTTTTGGCGAAGCTCTTCGCATGCCTCAAGCACCCACTCGATCCGGCCCGCTTCCTCAAGCTTGGCCACCAAACGGTCTTGAATCTCGATGAGATAAGCGACATCAATTGCTGCGTACCGCTGTTGAGCATCGGTAAGCGGGCGCCGCAACCAATCGGTCAAG
>Ga0181573_10005838_pt1 | contig 10101 bp, 2 predicted proteins | sample 101ome_25_FD_148643 | JGI IMG/M metagenome (GOLD analysis project Ga0181573, IMG submission 148643) | Coastal salt marsh microbial communities from the Groves Creek Marsh, Skidaway Island, Georgia - 101409BT metaG (spades assembly) | ecosystem: Environmental > Aquatic > Marine > Intertidal zone...
GAGGCGGTCGCGGGCGGGGCCGAGAAGGGCAAGGGGAAGAGGGACGCGGAAGACGCCTTCGGACTGGTGCGTTTCGGATCCCCCAGAGGCGTTTAACAACCCCCCTCAACCCGTTGAGGAATCTACTTTCCCGCTAGGGCCGTCTGATACGCCCGCGCAATTTATCCGTGACGTAAGCTCGCGGACCGGCGTCGGGGCGCGACGCGCCGTCGCGAGCGCGCGCCCGCGGCGGCGCTCCGCGCGCCCTTTCGCTTCCAGCTCCCAGACTCCGCCTCCGGTTCGATCGCTCACCGCGTGTCCCTCCCCCCCCGACCGCCCGGCGTAACCGCTGCCGTCCCCGTCACGCTTCTGTCTTTCTCCGCGCAGGACGCCATCGTCGCGGCTGCCGCGGACGAACTCCGCAGCTCCTCCGGGAGCGCGCTGGGGAGCCAGGAGCGGGACGAGAGCGACGAGGACCGCAAGAAACCGAGCGCGCGCGGGGTGGGCAAATCGAAGGACGCTCCCGCGGTCGCCGCGAGCGGCCGTTCGAGCAAGGCGGAGGGTCCGGGCGGCACGCGCAAGTCCGCGCGCGAGGCTGGCGGGAACGCCAAGGCGGACGGCAAAACGTCGGCGAAATCTTCGAAGGAGCCCAAGTCCGAAGCCGCGGCGGCGGCGGCGCGCCCGAAGGGCGCGAAGGGCGGCGCGAAGAAGGAGGCGGACGCGCCCGCGCCCGCGCCCGCGGACGCGGACGCGAGCGCGAAGCCCAAGCTCCCGCGTCCCGAGGGCGTCGCGCCGTGCCCCCGGTGCCACTCCGAGGAGACCAAGTTTTGCTACTACAACAACTACAACGTCAAGCAGCCGCGCTACTTCTGCCGCGGATGCCAGAGATACTGGACCGCGGGCGGCATGCTGCGCAACGTGCCCGTGGGCGCGGGCCGCCGGAAAAACAAGAACGGCGTCGCGAACGGCGCGGGCGAGGACGAGGACGCCTCCATCGCCGCGGGGCGCATCCTCGCCGGCGTCGCGGGCGCCGCCAACCCCCTCCACCAGCTCGCGCCCCTCGCCGCCGCGGCGTCGGCGGCGAGGCGCGACCGCAGGGGCGGAAGCAGCGACGGGTCCGCGACGGAGGCGGACGGCGACGTGAACGCCGCGAGCGGAGCGAACCCCGCCCTGAGCGCGCAGTGGCCCATGGCCGCCGCCGCCGCGCAGCAGGCGGGGATGATGAACCACTTCGCGACGGCGGCGGCGGGGGCGTTTGGGAACCCGTTTGCCGCCATGCAGGCGGCGGCGATGCAGCAAGCCACGGGCGGATACAATCCGGACGCGCTCCAGGGCGTCGTGGCGGCGCAGATGGCGATGTTCGCGCACGCCCAGGCGCAGGCGCAGGGAGGCGCGGGCCAGGAAGCCGCCGCCGCCGCCGCGCAGGCGCAGGCCAGGGCGTTCGCCGCGGCGCAGCAGGGCGTCTTCGCCAACGCCGCCGCCGCCGCCGCCGCCGCCGCCCAGTCCCAGCGCGCGACGCCCAATCCCTTCGCCGCCGCCGCGCACGCGTTCGGGGCGGCGGCGGCGGGGAGCCCGTCCACGAGCTCGGCGGCGAACGGCGGGCCGATCAAACCCACAGCGAGCGGTGGGTTCGCCGCGCTGCCCCCTCATCTCCAGAGACAGCTCTCCGGGGCGGAGTCCCTCCCGGGATCGCCGCGCGCGGGCGCGAGCGCCACCAACGCGGCGGCGCCGGCGCACTCCGCCGCAGCCGCCCCCGCAGACGCCGCAGCCGCAGCGGCCGCACCCCAGGCGGGAGCGGGGAGCCCGAACCTGTCCGCGATGATGATGATGATGGGCCCCGCGATTGCGGCGATGCAACAACAGCACGCCGCCGCGCAGCAGCAGCAGCAACAGCAGCAGCCGAACGCCGCCGCCGCCGCCGCCGCCGCCGCGGCGGCGGGGCTGAACCCCCAGCAGATGCAGCAAGTCATCGCCGCGATGACGCAACAACACACCGCCGCGGGGGGCTTCAGCCCCTTCGCGTCGGCGTCGGCGCCGCCCACAACCACCGCCGCGACGGCCGCGGCTCCCCCGAACGGCGGGAGCCCCGAAGCGGTGGCGGAGGCGGGCGAAGGGAAGTTTCGCGAAAACGCCGACGGGTCCAAGAGGTTCAAGGTGTCGGAGGACCGCGCCGGCCACGCCGGTTGACGAAGGAGGCGTTCGCTCCCCCTTCGAGGCCGACGCGCGAGCCTTGCAAACCGTACGCACGCGCGTACCACTCTGTATCACTACTTTAACCTTCAACGTCAAAAGCACGCGCGAGGGATGGAGAAGGAACACGATAAACATTCGGGGAGCGCCGCGCCTAAAAAAAAGGCGCGTCGCTCTCCTCGCCGCGACGACCGGTCCGACCGGTCTCGCCTGCATACCGACCTAGCCCGCTCGACGCACTCTAGGTCTTGTAATGGAGCTGCCGCGTCGAATTAAAAAACGCGACGCCGACCCGCCCCCTCTAGCTAGCTAGCATGATATCGTGCGACGCCTCCGGCTCGAGTCCCCTCTCTCTTCACCGCTTCCTGCCGCCCTTTTTATCCAGGCCGAGCCTCGCGCGGTTTTCCTCGAGCCTCTTCTTCAGCGCGTCCACGAACCCGTCGAGGAGCATCTTGCGCTGCAGGAGGTCGAAGAAGCTCGCCGTGGACATGATTCCCTCGCTCTGCGCCGCGTCCACGAACTCGTCCAGCATGACCGCGACGAACAGGTTGATGAGAATCGTCGACGCGCCGAGGTAAAAGGCGACGAAAAAAATCGGCGGCGCCGCGGGAATCTCGCACGACGCCGCGAGCGCCGCGCCGACGCGCGCGCCGCCGTACGACTCGTCCCCCACCCGCACCACCTCGCACCCGAACGTGTCGATCATGACCCCCGCCCAGTCGTCCCCGCTCATGACCCGGAACAGGGTCAAGATGGCGTTCCCGAACGTCTCGAAGTTCACCGCGTCGTTCACCCGCTCGCCTCGCTCCAGCTCGCCGAAGAGGTTCATCCCCAGCACCGCGAAGATGAACACGTGCAAGAAGAGCAAACTCCCGACGTTCGCGAGCGCGCCCAGGGAGTTCACGAGCGCGGTGAAGAGCGCCCTGAGCCCCGCGGCGTCCTTCACGAGCTTGAACAGCCTTCCCAGCCTGAAGGTTCGCAGGAGCGTCGCCCCCGGGCCGACGCTCGCGCCGAAAATCCCGGGCACCGAGCCCGCGACGACGAGCGCGTCGAACCGGTTCCACGGGTCCCTGAGGTACCCCCGGGGCGTGAACGCGATCACCTTGAACACGAGCTCGAGGATGAACACCCACGCGAAGAACTCGTTGGCGCTCGTCCGCGCCCCCGTCAAGGTCGCGGGTTCGCCCTCGTGCTCGGTGACCATCATGAGGACGTTGACGGCGATGCAAAGGACGATGAAGAGCTCGAACCGTCGCCACCGGACGAAGCGGTGGAGGTACTTGCGGATGAAGAATTTGGGCTCCTCCGCCCTCAGCGCCTCCGCGTCGAGGTTCTGCCTCTGCTTCATCTTGAGCGCCTCGGCCCAGTTCTTCTGCCCGCTCGTCTCGAACACCATCTCCCCCGTCGCGGCGCTTATCTTCCGGTACGAGTCGATCACCGCCGCGACCAGCACGTTGACCCAGAACATCCCCGCGAGAATCACGAACGCGACGAAGAAGAGCGCCGCCGCCGGGTTGGACCCCGCCGCGGGCTGACGCCCCGCCTCCGTCGCGTCCATCGCGTCCAGCGCGACGTCGAACCACCGGTCCCGCGTGCTCACGACGAACAGCGTCAGCATCGCGTTCCCGATGTGGTCGAAGTTGAGCACCGCGTTCACCCACGCGCGAGCCTCCGCGTGCCCCGTCGCCGGATCGGAGAAGGCGCCGAAGCACTCCGCGACGCCGGCGACGCTCGGGTCGGTGCACCGCCAAAACGTCCCCGCGAAGAGCTGCACGCCGAGGACGCCGAAGACGACGAATAAAAACGCGCCGAAAACAGCGACGTTCGCGACGTGCGGGAACGAACGCACCAACGTCGCCATCACGAGCCGCATGCCGCGCAGGCGCCGGACCATGCGCAGCGGTCGGAGCGCCCTTAGCGCGCGAAACGAACGCACGACCACCAGCGAAGGGTCGCGAAACGCCAACGCCGCGACGGAGGAACACACCGTGACGAAATCGAGCGCGTTCCACGCGTCTCGTAAATACGCGCCCGGGTGCATCGCGAACCCCATGGCGATGAGCTTGACGCACATCTCGCAGAAAAAAACCACCGTCAGGGCCAGGTCGAGGTACCCCAGGCCGAGACCCAACGCGGAACCCGGCTTGACGGTCGGGTCGTCCACCGCCAACGCCGCGGAGCTCAGCAAGATGCACGCCAACACCCCCGCCTCGAACGATTTGTCGAACGCCACCATGAACGCGACGCGGCGAAACGCGCTCTGCGGCGAAAACACCCAAAGGCTCCGGTGCTTCATGAACACCGGCGGAGGCTCCGCGCCGCCGAGCTGGTTCTCGGAACCCTCCTTGGCGCGAGAAAACTTGGGGCGGTCCTTCAGACGAATCGGCGCCGAGACGACGACGTCGCGGTCGGGGACGCCGTCGCCGCGACGCTTCATCCCGCGCTGTTGCGTCCCGAGAAGAGACAACGCGAAATCCTCCGTCGCGGGGGGGAGAAACTGCGCCGAGTCCGTCACAGGGGGGATGAGCGTCTTCTTCGACCGGCGCTCATTCAAACGACGCATCATCCCGCGCTGTTGCGTCCCGAGAAGAGACAACGCGAAATCCTCCGTCGCGGGGGGGAGAAACTGCGCCGAGTCCGTCACAGGGGGGATGAGCGTCTTCTTCGACCGGCGCTCATCCAAACGACGCATCATGTCCATCGCCAGACGGCTCGTCGGGTTGGAGTTCTCGCGCTCGAAAGGAGACGCCGCGAAGGTACTACGGGCGTCCTCGCCCGCGCCGTCGCCCCGGAGGTCGAGGGAGGGAACCCGGGGATCCCGAGCGGACGAAATCGGCGCCGCCGACCCGTCGTCCTCGCCGCCGCCGCCCATCTCGCGCGCGGCGCGCGCGGCGCCGCCGGCCATGAGCGCCGCGAACGCGCGCCCGCGGCCGGACGCCTCACCCGCGAGGGCCACGTTCCGGCTCGACGCGCCGCGCGCGCGAGCGGCGGTCATTCGGTCGAACAGCGGCGACGCGTCCGCGTCGCCGCGAACGGAGGGATCGGTCGACTCCGTCACGGGGCCCGGGCGAGGCGCGAACGCGCGCTCGAACGCGGCGTCGAAGAAGGCGTCCTCGTCCGCCGCGACGTCGTACGATTCCGTCACAGGCCCGGCGGACCCGAGGCGACCCGCCCGTTCTTTCGCTTTTTCTTTCCTGTTGGCGTTCGCGTTCGCGTTCGCGCGCGAGCCGAACGCCGCGAGCTGTTCGGCGAGCGACAGCTTCTGATCGCCCCCACCCAGACCGAGCGCTCTGGCGCGCGCGGATCGCGACCCGCCCGCGTCGCGCGACGGAAACGAAGGCGGGTTCGCGTCCTCCGAAGGCATCCCCCCCAGGGACGCCTCGGCGAGCGCGGCGCGAATGGCGGCGTCGTACTTTGCCCGGCGCGAACTCTTCGCCGCCGACGCGGGGTGCCTTGGATCGAAGGGAGAGAGCCCACCCGCCCCCCTCGCGGCCGCCGACTCGACCGCGTCCCCCGCGAGCGGTTTCGTGGGCGTCGCCGGAAGCGCGGGCGCCGCGGGGAGCGTCGATGGCGCGGGGGCGTCGTGAGGCGCTTCGTGGAGCCCTTGGCGCGCCGCCTCGTCCGCGTCGTCGCCGTCGAATTCGGCGCCGCCGCCGACTTCCGCGGAGAGCCCTCGGCGGCGGCGCGACGACGCCGCGCGCGCTCGGCGGCCCGCGCGGCGCGCCGCCGACGCGGCGCTCGGGGGGAGGAGATCGCGCGAAGGCGACGACGTGGACGCGGCGGCGGTGGCGGCGGCGCGTCCCGACGTGTCCCTACGCCCCAAACCCGGCGAAGAGAACGCGGAGGCGGCGTTCGCGGCGGCGGCGGACTCACTCCTCGCGCCGCGCTCGATCCCGTCCGAGACGCCCATCGCCCTCAGCGTCTCCGCCACCTCCGGGTCGACGCCCTCGCCCTGGTACGTCCCCGTCCCCGGTCCCTGGCGCGCCCTGACGATCGCCTCAGACCGCGCCATCTCGGACGCGACGTTCGGGGCGATTCCGCCGAACCGCGAGTCCTCCGCGTACCCGAAGTCGCCGCGCGACGAGGCGCGCTCGGACGCGAGACTCGCCGACGCCTCGCGCATCGCGGCGAACCCGCCCCACCCCGCGCGGTCGTCCCGATAGGAGGTCCCCGAGACGCTTCGGGTTCCGAGCGAGGACGCGCGGTCGGATCCGACGGCGCTGTCGCGCTCGCGCTGTTCGCGCTCGGCGCGCCCGAGCGCGTCGTCCTCGGCGAACGTCGTCTCGTCGAAGCCGGCGAGCTTCGCGAGCGACTCGCGCGTGAGTTTCCCGGACGCCTCCGCGCGGCGAAGCGAATCGTTCATGATCTCGCCCAGGACGTCATCGCCCCCGCGCCGCCCTCTCGCCGGCTGGTGGCCGTCCGAGCGCTCGTCGAAGGCGTCGTCCAGCAACGTCGTCGAGCGGTCGTCGCCGCTCGCGGCTTGCGCGGCGGCTTCCTCCTCCGCGAGTTGTTGCTTCGTCTTCGTCTTGGCGAGCATGCGCGACACCATGCTCACGCGCCGCCGCCGCGCCGCCTTCTTGCGCTCCTCGTCGCGGCGCAGAACGGCGTCCTCGAGCTCCTTCCCGGTGAGCTTATCCAGGTCGAGCGCGGACGGGTCCGAGGAACCACCCGGGTCTCGCGCCGCCGCCGAAAAACCCGAAAAACCCGCGCCGCCGCCCGCCCCGCCCCCCCCCCCGTCCTTCCACCCGTCCCCCGCGAACCTCCGAGCGAGGATCGCGGCTTCGGCGGCTTTCCGGAACGCGTCCAGGGGCCGCCTCGACCCGTGCACGCGGACGGTGCGCCTCGCCGCCTCCTCCATCTGCTCGACGCTCGCGGGAACCGCGACGCCGCCCTTCACCGTCGCCGCGAGGCTCGCGCGCGGATCCGTCCTCACGAGTGAAAACGCAGCCTCCGGCGCGCCGTCGTCGCCGTCGTCGTGGTCCGAGTCGTCCTCCTTCTTCCGGGGGTGTTCCGAGTCCGGACCGTCCTCGCCCGCGTCGGATCCCGCCGCGTCGCTCTCGGACCCCGAGCCTCCCTCGTCCGGTTTCTTCTTGGCCTTCTTTCCGCCGGGAGACGGTTCGTCTCGGTCCCGCGCGAGGTACTTTTCGTACGGATCGTTTTCGAAATCCTCGTCGGAGTCGGTGAGTTGGTCCTCGCCGTACATCTGGTCCGTCTCGCGTAACCACGCCTTCATGTCCGCCGCCTGCTTCGCGAAAATGTTGTTCTTCCGCCGCACGACGCGGTCGAGGACCAGGTCCCCGCCCGCGACGTCCGCTAACCCCAGGCGCTTCTCCCCGCCTCGCTCGCCCATGAGGTGCATCTCCGCGAGCCGCTCCTTCTCCTCGCGCGCCAGCCGCTCGTCCTCCGTCTCGCGCGAAAACGTGAAGCACATGATGGCGAGTAAGAGCGCGAGGAAGATGAAGTGCCCGACGAACATCCAGGCGGTGAAGTACGCCGCGGCCCCGGGGCCCAACGCGTCCATCCCGCGGAACATGGCCACCTGCCACTCGCTCGCGGTGAGCATCTCGAACACGAGCAGCGACGCGTGCCAGACGTCGTCGAAGTGTTTCCGCTCCCCCGCGAACGCGTCCGTCCCGCCGAAGAGTTGCATGCCGAGCACCGCGAAGATGAACACGAACAGCACGAGGACGAGGACGAAATCGCGGAGCGCGCCGGCGCCCAGCGCGATCTTCTCGACGACGTGGCGCATGCGCTTGGACGATCGGAGCAGACGCACGGTTCGAAACACGCGCGCGAGGCGGAACGCGCGCAGCACGCTCAGCGCGCCGTCGCGCGTCAAGAGCTCCACCAACCCGACGATCACGATCGCCGCGTCGAAGCGGTTGAACGCGTCGGAGACGTACTCGACGATGCCCAAACCCGCGATCTTCAGCATCATCTCCCCGGCGAACGCGAGCGTGAACAGCGCGTTCAGAGACTCGAGCGCGGCGGCGTACGTCGCGTCCATGCCGTGGTACTCCGCCGCCATGACCGCGGTGTTGGCGAGGATCAAGAGCGCGACGAACGTCTCGAACCGGGGGTGCTCCGCCAGTCGTCGCGCGGGGGCCTGGTACGACCACTTGGACAAAAACCAGCGCTTCGTCCGAACGAACCAGGCCTGGCGAATCAACCGCCTTCGGAACCGCTCGACGTCCTTGTTCGCGCTCTCCTGCCCGGTCTTTTCCTCCAGGACGCTCGTCTTGGCGTACTCGGCGACGACGACGCTCGAGACGAGCGACGCGGCGAAGTACGACGCGAAGACGACCATCGAGCAGAAAAAGACGCGCGCGAAAACCACCGACCCGGTCGCGTCTCCCACCTGCTCCATGATCTCGCCCCACCCGCGCCGAGTCATCGTCTGGACGATCACCAGGGAGGCGCCGAAGATGTCGTCGAAGCTCGTGTGCCCGCGGTTCGGGGCCGCGCCGGAGTCGAGGCAAAATTCGCGAGCGCCGCACGCGCGCCCGCCGCGGCCGAACGCGTCGCACGGGAGATTCCACTCCTCGCGGACGATTCCCACCGCGCGCTCGTCCGCGTAGCACCTGCGCGTGAGCTCGCCCGCGAACTGGTCGATCCCGACCACGCCGAACACGAACGCGAGCCATAACAGGATGACCGAGGCGCTCGCGACGAGTTTCATGGAGTCGAGCACGGTGACGACGATGACGCGCATGCCGGGGACGCCGGTGATCGTCCTGAGCGGCTTCAACGCGCGGAATGCGCGGACGCCGGACAAGTTGCCGCCGCCGCCCATGCCGACGAGCGTGCCCACGAGCCCGATCAGGCCCGAGACGACGATGACGAAGTCGAAGGCGAACCAGGGGTTCTTGAGGTACGCGCCGGGGCCGATGAGGAAATTGCGCGCGACGATCTGCACGAAAAACTCAGCGAAGAAGACGAACGTGAAGACGAGCTCGACGCTGTCCAAGGTCTGGTTCCACGTCGAGTCCGGGGGCTGCGTCGGGTCGAACATCGCGAGCGTCGCGCAGTTGATGACGATCGCGAGCATGATGACGCGGTCGAACCACGGCCACCGGATCAGGCGCCACGCCGCGCGGCGCACGCGGCTGCGCTCGTGGAAGAGGTAGAGCGAGGTGTTGTTCTCGTTGAGCGCGCGCCAGTACGCGGGGAGATTGTCCACGAAGCGCCGAAGCGCGCTGCGCCGGTCGCGCTTCTTCTTCGCGATCGCCGCGTCCGCGCGGGCGATCTCCTCGGCGGTGGCCGCCTTGCGCGCGACGCCGCCGCCCTTGACGACCGGCATGGCGCCCGGATGTCAGAGAGCGTCGCGCGACGCCGCGCGACGACGACGCGCGAACGAAAAGGTGCCGAGCCGACGACCGCCCCGGACGATGCCGAGAAAAAACGTCCCCCGCCGAGCCTCGCGGGTCGCTCCCAAGAAGCGCGCTCACGCGCCGCGCGGCTCGCGATGCATCGCGCGTCCGCGCTCTCGGCGAGTCCTCCGCGGCGCGTCCGCGTCCCTCGTTGTGCCGCCCGGTCCGTGCGCGCGGCGACGTGAACGGCGCGATTTACGAGACGTTCGGTCCAAGACGCGCGTCCGGCGGATCGACGGAGCCGTTGATGACATCCGTCCACTTGCTGGAATCAAAACGGCCGGCTCGAAACGAAACGCTTCCCGTGACAGCCCGCGGGCTCGGGAGCCCGCCCCGCGCGTCCCTCTTCGATTCATCACACGCGCTCGACGCACTCGCCCTCGTCCGCGCACGCGCCGTCCCCCCCCGCGCCGCCGCTCCGCCACCGCGCCAGCGCGTCCACTGCGCTCGCGAAGCTGCGCCGCTCCCTCTCCGCTCTCGCCGCCGATCCCTCCGCGTCGCCCTCCGAATTTTCCACCTCCGAGTCCACCTCCTCCCCGCGCGCCGCCCCGGCCCTCTGCGT
>Ga0181573_10005840_pt1 | contig 10100 bp, 14 predicted proteins | sample 101ome_25_FD_148643 | JGI IMG/M metagenome (GOLD analysis project Ga0181573, IMG submission 148643) | Coastal salt marsh microbial communities from the Groves Creek Marsh, Skidaway Island, Georgia - 101409BT metaG (spades assembly) | ecosystem: Environmental > Aquatic > Marine > Intertidal zone...
TGCCTGCCGGATATGTGACGGAGGCTTTTGCTCAAGCCATTCTCTCCGCAAGGGGTGTTGCCGCCATTACAGACAACCCGGTGGGCGCATGCAAGGTCAGCGAGCACGCGGGGGGGGTGAAGACAGGCTTCTTCCCCTGACGGGCGTTGGCTATTAAGCGCACTGCTGAGTCAGCGCATCGAAAAAGCGTGGATCACTCTGGCAAATATCGGCAGTTGGCGTAAGGTGGCGTGCCTAACCGTCAATGCTCCGCGAACGGGCAGAAATGGAGAAATCTCTCATGCACATCGGCATCTTGCGTACCGATTCCGTCAGGCCAGAGTGGGTGCCCACCTACGGTGAGTACCCGGACATGTTCGAACGCTTGTTATTGGCCGAGGACGATTCCCTAACGTTTACTACTTGGGATGTGGAAGCAGGTGAACTGCCCGACAGCGTTGACGCAGCAGACGGCTTCTTGATTACCGGGAGTAAGAGCAGTGTTTACGATGACAAGGAATGGATTCGCGCATTGGAAGGCTTCGTGCGCGAGTGTCACGCTGCACGGCGTAAAGTGATTGGTATCTGCTTTGGTCACCAGCTTTTGGCCCAGGCACTTGGCGGGGCAGTTGGTAAGTCAGATAAGGGCTGGGGCGTGGGCGTAAATTGCTACAACGTCGACCAAGCGGCGTTCGATCTGGCCGATGGTGATCAATTCTGTTTGCTGGCTTCACATCAGGATCAGGTGATGACAATGCCACCGGGTGCTCAGCGGATTGCTACCAACGACCACTGTGAGGTGGCGGGCATGACGCTGGGAGATCACATTCTGACCTTTCAGGGCCATCCTGAATTTATTCCAGAGTACTCAAAAGAGATTATGAGCTTCCGCTACGACATGATTGGTGTAGAGCGCGTCGCTCAAGGTATGGCGAGCTTTGAGTCGCGCCAGCATGAGGGAGATCGTGTGGCGCGCTGGATGCTGGCCTTTCTCGCGCGCTGAGTGTTACCACTCGCCAATATTCTCCATCGATTGCCACGGCTCCTGCAGTGGCAGCGCGTTACCGGACTGTAGTAACTCAATCGAGATCCCGTCGGGCGATCGGATAAACGCCATGCGCCCGTCGCGGGGTGGTCGGTTCAGCGTGACGCCTTTATCGAGGAGCTGCTGACAGGTCGCATAGATATCGTCGACCTGATATGCGAGGTGCCCAAAATTGCGCCCGCCATCGTAGGTCTCGGGATCCCAGTTGTAGGTGATCTCCACCAGCGGGGCCTGCTTAGACTTAGCACCTTCGAGATCATCCGGGGCGCTGAGAAAAACCAGCGTGAAGCGGCCGGCGTCATTGTCATACCGATAGGCCTCGACCAGCCCGAGCTTGTCGACAAAGAAGTCGAGTGTGTCATCGAGATTCGCGGCGCGGATCATTGTGTGAAGGTATCGCATGGGACGCTCCTGATTTCGGTTATGAGATTTTAGGTCAAGTCCCACCTGCTGGCGAAGACTGCGATACACTGCGCAGCCCCCGATCACGACACCCCCTGGATAATTGTTTTATGTGGTTTCGCGCGCTTCGACCTTACCGTTTACCCAGCCGCCTCGGCATCGACGCCGAGGAGCTGGAACGCCGCCTACAGACCCGTACTTTCTCAAATTGCACGCCGGCGCAGGCGAGTAGCTTGGGGTGGGTGCCGGCTCTAGATGACTCGGCCTCGGCGCTGGTGCATGCAGCGGGGCCATACTGGATGGTGCGTCTCAAGCGAGAGGAGAAGCTCCTGCCCGCGACGGTAGTGCGTGAGCAAGCCAACGAGCGCTGCGCTCAAATTGCCAAGGCGCAGGGACGCAAAGTGAGCCGCCGTGAGCGGCTCGCGGTGACCGACGAGGTTACGCAGGATCTGTTGCCCCGCGCTTTTTCGCGCTCCAGCACGATCCGCGCAATTATCGCCGATCAAGCCGGCTGGATTTGGGTAGATAGCAGCAGCGCCGGGCGCTCGGAGGAGGTGCTTAACCACCTCCGCGAGGCGTTGGGCAACCTCCCTGCCGTGTTACCCGAAACCCAAAAAGCCCCAGCGCACATGATGACGCAGTGGCTGATGCAGGGCGGTGTTCCAGAGTCGATAGAGCTGGGTGACGAAGCAGATTTTGCCGATCAGCGTGAGGAGGGGAGTTCCGTGAAGGTGCGCGGTGTACCCCTTGATAGTGAAGAAGTCTTGGCACATATGGCTTCAGGTCATCAGGTACAGAAGCTGGCGTTGGGATGGGGAGCACGGGTCGCAGCTGTGGTCGACAAGGATCTGTCACTGCGCCGACTGAAATTCAGCGACGCCATTCGTGAAGCGAACGACGAGCTGGTTGAAGACCCATTGGCGCGCGCTGATGCCGACTTCTTGATTCTTTGCGAGGTTCTGGCGGGGTTTCAGACCGACTTGATTAAGGCGTTCGGCGGGATCGCCGAATGAGTCGTGTAGCGCCGGGTCGATACCGGCATTACAAAGGCGGTGAGTACACTGTATTCGGTGTTGCACGTCACTCGGAGACCGATGAGTTATTGGTGGTGTACCGGCCAGAGTACGGTGAGCGCGACCTGTGGGTCAGACCTCAGTCGATGTTTACTGAGTTCGTAGAGACGCAGAGAGGGCGTGAGCCGCGCTTTGCTCTGATCGAGTCAGGGGAAATAGCTGACCCCTAGCTTTCAGTCTTCGACGCCCCACGTTCGACTCATTTCGATGTAGAGGTAGGAAGCGGTCCACGTAATCAGCACAAAACCGGTGAGTGCCTCCATCCCTGCCAACAGTCGCAATGGTCCCAAAGGCACGATGTCGCCAAAACCCACGGTGGTGAACGCGGCGAAAGAAAAATAAAGATAGTCGGCGATCGAGCCCGAGAAACTGCCCTCAAGATAACCAAAGTCGGACGCAGCCGATATGCCGTAGGCGCCCGCGAATATCGCGATTTCAATGACATGCGCGATCAGAGACATGACAACCCCATACATTAGCCGCCATCGGGGATATCGCTCGATAAATTGCCCGCCGGCATTGAGACGCTTCAGTACCGCGTAATGAACTGCCGTGGCCAGAATGACCGCCAAACAGATCACGCTGAAGTTGCCGATGTGCTCTGCGATTGTATGCTCAGTCATTTTCGTGGCCCTCTCTTTGTGTATAACGCCGCGGCGTGGATGACAGCGAATGCTGCACCATGCATAAAAGAATACGGGTTTCGCCACGCTAGCGCTTCAGCATTACGTGTCAGATTAGTCTAGGATTTGTGCTCAAACTCTATGAAGGTGGAATTGTGATGGGCCAAAAATTACTCGTTGTTTTATCCCTTATCGGCAGCCTCTCCCTCAGCGTGCAAGCACAGCAGCCTTTGCCGTCAGGCTCCTCTGCCTTTGTGCTGATTGGCCGCCTGCATGCGCTTCCCGGGTATGAGGATCGCGTTGTGGCGCTCTCTGGTGAGGTTGATAAGAAAGTCGAGGCTGGTGAGCCCGGCATGTTGCTCCATACTTTTGACCGGGATCCGGAAGACTCCCGGGGGTTCGTCTGGACGGAGGTTTATGAAAACAGCGATGCGCTGGTGTTCCACCTCAATAACGCTGATTTGGGCGCCTACCTTGAGGCGGTGTCGCCGATGCTCGATGAATTCGTAGTTGAGCTCTATGGCGCGGTCTCTGAGGAAGCCGTCGAGGCGTTGAGGGCGACCGGCACTCCGACGACGCATTACCCCAATGTGCTGGGCTACATTCGAGATCTCACCCCGTGAGCGACGCTTCGCCACAGGTGAAAGCAGAAATCGATTGGGGAGCCCTCGCTCATGCGATTGCGGGCGTCGCGGCGGTCATACTGGGCGGGCTTATGTATACCCGGCCCTGGGCGCAAGATGCCTTCGCGCTGTTGATGATCGTTGCTGCCGTGAGCGCAGTGTACTTTTCGTGGAAACACTCGGCATGGGTAACCGGACACTGGCTTGCGATGGTGCCCGTGTTGGGGGTGATACTGGGTTATGTGGGTTGGCCGTGGGGGTTTAGCGTTGCTTACGCGGCCCTATGGGTTGCTTTCGTGCACTTTGTGATGCGGGGTCTGCAGTCGTTGCGATCTGATGAGAGCGCAACCGATGGCGGATAGCCGGCAACCGCATAGAGGCGATTCTGACGAGTCACGTCAAAAGAGGAAATAGCGATGAGCGAAGTTGTGGACCAGTTTTATGAGGCGATCCGCACTGGCGATACAGCGACTTTGGATGCCGTGATCGCTGACGAATTTTGCCTGATCTGCCCAACGCAGAATCACGTGCTCTCCGGCATTTACGAGGGAAAACGACGTTTTTTTGAGGAGGTAACGCCCCATGTATTTGGTTGCGTAAACCCCGAAGACATAACCTTCTGCCAAGCGCATCAGGTCGTGGTCGATACTGGCGAGGTAGTGGTTGCCATGGCGCAAAATCATGGCTGCGGGCGGACGGGCGAACGCTACGATCAGACCTACCTGCACGTTTTCAAGATAAGGGACGGGCAGATACAGGCGCTGATAGAGGGGTTCGATACGGCGCTTGCCAATCATGCACTATGGTGTGGGGTCGAACCGTTGATTCCCGATGCGCCGGCGAGCCTCGCCAATCTTGATCGGTTTCGCAGCGCTTAAAGCGCGTTAGTCACTTTTTTTCGACGTCTGCTATTGCGGGAGCGAGAGGTCTCCGGGTGCGTTGTGCTCCGGTTGCCACAAGCCGGTCTGCATTTCGTCGAGTTTCTTCGTCAACCAATTTGCCGCAGGCATGGCGCTTCCCTCACAGATCATCCTATAAGGCTCGCCGGTCCACGAGCTCCGACTCGCTAAGTGCTCAATAAACGCCTCTGCGGAGTCAGCGTAACGTTTACCGCGTGAGTACTTGAGCTCCAGGTGGTTAGCCGCGCTCTCGGCCGAGTGCAGCGTGCCATTGCGATCAAATTGGCAATGACTATCGCGAACGGCTTGAATCAGCCATCTGATTTCTGTTTCGGCCTCCGTTTCTGCGGAGCTTGAAAAGCTCGATGTGGCGAGCAAGGTCAATGAGAGCAGAATGCGGGTCATGGATCTAGGCGGCGGAAAGTGACAAGCAGCGGGTTATGGTCTGACGTGCTGACCCGCTTGGTTTCAGCGTGCCGCCAGGCCAACTCGCGGACATAGATATGGTCTAGGGGCTTACCGAATTGCATGGTGCGATGGTCCGGCGAAAAAGGCACAGCAATCAACCCGAGCTCATTGGCGAGCGAATCGAGCACTCGTTGCCGTTTGTTGCTCCAGGTATTGAAATCGCCGCCCATAATGACGGGCCCTTTATGGCCGCGAATCAGCTCGACGGTGTTGTTTAATTGTTCGCGGTAGGTCTTGACCCCGAAGCTGAAGTTCACCGCGTGAAGGTTAATAGTAAGTAGCGTGTTATCGCTGTTTTCGAGGGGATACAGGGTGACACTTGTGGCTTTAGGCGTTCTCAGCCAGGGCTCTGTTGCCAGCAGCTGGCAGTGCACGATATGAGGTGTCCGGGCTAGAGTCAGGACGCCTGTTTCAATTTCGTTTTGAACATAGCCGCGAACAAATGCGTCGTAAAGAGACTCTTCAATGAGCGTCTGCGCTTTTCTGAGTGGCACGGCTTCCTGAAGGAAGATCAGATCGGAACGCTTGGCAAGCTCTGCAAACTCGCCGAGTAGACCCGGGTCTTTTGCCTTTTCGACGTTCCAGTTGAGTAAAGCGAACGACGTGCCGAGACCTGCGATGTCGTCCGCATGTTGTGCGGTGGTGAGTGTTTGTGCACAGTCTTCCGCTCGATCCGCCGTAACGATCAGTGGCCACGTTGCAGTGTCGTCTGCTCGAATCGCGGCCGGCGCTAGGACGCCGTATCCGGTTACGGCTGCAGTCACTAGCGCTGCGGCAAGTGGCACCGCTCGGAGTGCCCGAGCAACGATAGCCCTGGACATGTGAGAGACCCCTAGGCGGTGTGTTGTGTGCCCCGAATCACCAGTTCGTGGCGGCTGATTTTCCAACCGTCATCTTTGCGCACAAAGTCAGTCAGGTATGTCGCCCACAGCGTAAACATAGCGCCATTGCTGTCCTTCAGCACATGCAACGCTTGAACGTCAGTGCGTGCTGATGCTGTATCCCCAGTGATTGAAGCAAGTTGGGGGCTCATGAGGTGCTGGGTGGAGGAAAAAGCGTCGAGCTGAATTTCCACAGAGGTTGTCCAGGCATCCGCGCCAGTGACCGTCTCTTCTCCGAACCCTACGATCTCTGCCTCCTCTACAAAGCAAGCCCGGTAGCGCGCCATATCACGGTCATCAACAGCCGCCGCATAAGAGAGCATGACATCCTGTAATTGTCTGCGATCATCGGCTTCACTCATGTCTGGATACTCCTATGGATTACAGCCGACCGTCGATATAGTCGTCGATACGCTCATGGTACCGGCTAATGCGTTTTTCTTGCCCCGAGAGATAAGCGCCGGTGAAACCTCGTGAGCGCACACCACGCTGCTGGGTGATGAACACCGCGACGTCGTCTTCGATTGCCGGGCCAATGGAGTCCTCGCCGCAGGTCAGCCATTTGACGGGCACATCGTCTGACCCCTCTCCCGTTAGCGATTCGGTGGCGCTGGTGCCATCATCGAGTTCCGCTGCCACACTGGCCGGACTGGCATACCACCAATTATCAAACAGGCACTGTTCCGGGTCGGTGGGATGGGGGCGGGCCCGCAGGAAATGAAACCCATCGGACCACAGCGACACCGCGAAGTTGGGGAAGAGGGTGTAATGGAAGGCATCGGTGAGCTGTTCGTCTGGCACGGCGGCGTAGTGGCAGTAGCCTTTCTCTGGCCCGCGTTTGCGTTTTGCTTGCTGAAGCGCCTCGCGCGTATTCTCGGGTTTCCCCTTGAAGTCGGTTGGGTCGAGATCCCAATAGCTGAGCAGTGAGGCCAGTGGCTCTACGATATTGCCGTCGGCATCAGTGACGCCTGCGCCGTAGCCGCCTTTCATGACCATTCGCGCATGACCTTCATTGGCCAAATCGAATTGGGTTTCCTTGAAGTAAGTGTTGATGCCGCCGGCGATCGCAGTGCGGTCCGTGGAAGGTGTCGCGCCCATATGTACCGTGGGCACATGGTAGGACTCATTGAAGTTATCAAGCACCACTTTCCAGTTACAAGGCAGCCACATGGTATTGGCCATTGTTCGTTGCCAGGTGTGGACCTCTCTCGCTTGCCACTCGTCCCAGATCGGCCCGAGGTAATCCTTCAGCGGTCCGCACTCCGGGTCCATGTTGACCCACACAAAGCCGGCGAAAGTCTCGCACTGTAGTTCTGCGAGTCGCAATTTGCCGCAGGGGTTGCCTTCAGGGAAATCCTCCTTATCGGGTGCAAACTGGAGCGCACCGTCGGGCAAAAAAGCCCAGCTGTGATACCGGCACACAAAGCGCCTGGGGTTGCTGCCCTTGGCCTCATCTACCAGTGGGTTGCCGCGGTGTTGGCAGACGTTATAGAAGGCTTTGATACTGCCGTCTTGCTGGCGCACCATCAGGATCTCCTCGCGACCAACTGGTTCCATTTGCCAGTCGCCAGGGTTGGGGAGTTCAGACTCCCGGCCTAATAAGAGCCATACCCGCGTCCACATGCCCTCCCATTCCTGTTCCATGAACTCGCGAGAGGTATAGCGAGACCCGGGGATGCGGTGCCCTCGAATCGATTGCTCGGGCCAGGAATCTAAAGTCGGAATCGGCGCATTCATGTGAAGTGACTCCCTCGGATCACTGCTTTTATTAGCGCTTCAGTTTACTGCTATCAGAGGGAAACTAAAGGCCGTGTTAAGTGGTCTTTCTTTGCTGACAAATGAGAAAAGTGCGGTCGATGTCTGTGTTTCGCTCAGGGTGTATGGGGTCGAGCGTCACCAACCGAACATCGATGTGGCGTTGCCGAAAAAACACATGCCGATGAAAGAAATGATGGCGCTGATCAAAGGCAGCCATTGAAGGCCCTGTGCAACGTCGGAGTTGCGCGCCAGCCCTATGTCTCCAGCCAGACTGATGAGCCACATGCCGGCACAACCCCAGAAGCCAATGATCAACCAGGACACTGCTTTGTCTCCGCTTCAGCGCTTACCGAGCGTGAGCTTGGTCTAGCAATAACAGTGGTGTTTGCCGCCGGGCCGAGTCGACGCTGATTGCCAGCCAACCACTCGCCGCGACCGTCCAAAACCAAAATTCCATGTCCTGCGCCTTACTGTGGCCGTTATTCAGGGCATACGTTTGTAGCTGGCTGCCAGATCGCTGAAGCCGGCGCGGACGCGCCTAAAGTCAGGACAGAACCCTGCCGGTGCCTGATAACACAGAGTGCTGTCTCCATAGGAATCAAACTTGCATCACATTGCCTACCTATCAAATCAACTAAACGTTGCAAGTGGTCATTTTTACGGGAAAAATTCGTGAAACACTTTATTGATCTGTAGCATTTGCCCTCCTATCTTGGTGGCTCGACGGCAGCGAACCACTAGATATTGGTGTTGAATCAAAATAACAAAACGCGCATTTGCAGGCCGGATTCGGGCTTACCGAGGACGCGCAAGACCTTGATCATCCTCGGTCTCGTCCTTTCGACTGTGATGGTGTCCATCTCTGGCTGCGCGCCCCGTGATGGCAGAGGCTTTCTCGCTCAAACACGGTGCGCTCAGTTGGGCGATACCACCTTGGCTAGCGGCAGCGAGCTATTGACCGTCGTGAACCACATCCGAGCCCGGTTAGGGCTGCCTGACTTTGTGGGTTCTTGGGAATTTGCGCGCGACGCGTTGTACCTGGGCATGTGTCTCGACCTCATGACGACTGACGCGATTGCCTTTATCGAGCGCTATGAGCAGACTTTGGTGCAGTCGATTGACGAAAATTTCAATAATATTAGCAGCTTATCGATTTCCATTGACCCGACTGTCGCCCCTGTTGACGCCCCAAGCGACGCGTTTGAGGCACTGATGGAAGATAACGAGCCGCTCACTGTAGACATTATTCTTTCGATGTTTATTGGCGCGGCTTTGCTGTCCATTCTCTTTGCGTTACCTTATACCCTGCCCAGAGTAGAAAAGGTGAACGAACGCAAGAGGTTATTGGCCATTATGAAGGACCGCGCGTTTACGCCCCGTGAACACGGTGAAAGCGGCGAACACACTTTCATGAACCTCGGACGCCCTGTGGGTTGTCTGTGGGAGCATGCCACCAGAGCTGCCGTGTTAGCGGCGTTTGCCATGGCATTTTTGATCTGGAGTGACAATGCCACCGCCGAATCAGATGTCGTTTTCCTTTGTTGCGTTGTTTATCCCTTGCTGGCTCTGGGATATGCCACGGTGGAATACGTCAGTAGCTCTGATCGGTTCATCACCAACCATCGCGTGGTTCAGAGCACTACTTTCCTCTTTCCGAGAGAAGACCTCTATGCGGACAGTGTGAGTGGTGTCGAAGTCCGCCCGTCTATCGTCGGCACGCTGTTCGGTTACGGCACTTTGCAAATTTCTTCAGCAGGCGAAACCTTCAATATGCCCTATGTGAAAGACGCTAAAGAAGTGAAATCGACCTGGGACAAGCTGACCCGGCAGAGACGGGTTTCGAACTAACCCCGATTTACAACTGATCCTCAGAAGACACGTAAGGCATCTCCACGACCTGCCCTTTGTGCAGACTTAACCTCGGCCGCCCGTAGCCCTCTTTGACCATCGACTCGAGTAGCAGATTGTTGCGAATCATGGTTTGTAGCATCCCCAGAGGAATGACCCCCGCACAAAACCCGATGGCAGCGCCCAGTAGAGCTGACAACGCAGCCGAGCCCAGATAATTACTCTCATAACCCGCGATCGCGCCTCCTACCAAGGTCAGCCATAGACTGATTTCAACGACCCATGGAAAAATTTTGCGCAGCAGGTAAGACATAATCATTGGAACTAAACCCTGACGGAGTCTGCGTCCGAATTGAAAACGACACAAACATAACCAACGCAGGGTCCGGCCGCCAGCAGTTTGAGGGCAAATTTGTCCCTTTGTTGGACGAGGTTTTATCCGCTCAAAAACATCTCCGCGGCTCCATCGACGCCGTGCAACGTACTGCACCGCGCGCGAGG
>Ga0181573_10005841_pt1 | contig 10100 bp, 4 predicted proteins | sample 101ome_25_FD_148643 | JGI IMG/M metagenome (GOLD analysis project Ga0181573, IMG submission 148643) | Coastal salt marsh microbial communities from the Groves Creek Marsh, Skidaway Island, Georgia - 101409BT metaG (spades assembly) | ecosystem: Environmental > Aquatic > Marine > Intertidal zone...
TGACCACATTGGCCATGGTCCGAATCGGCAAAGTCGTCGGCAACCTCATGGTCGACGTCAAGCCAAGCAACGTGAAGCTGCGCGACCGCGCGGCGCGCATCGTTCGCGAGCTCACCGGCTCGAGCGAAGCGGAAGCCAAGGCCGCCCTGGCGAAGGCCAAGTGGAACGTGAAACAAGCCTGTGACTTCGCCCGGCGAAAGCGGTAGGGTTCGACGACATGACTCGATCCACAGCCGTACATCCGCATCCCAAAAGCCCATGAGAACACTCGCTGTAGGGGATATCCACGGATGCCGAAACGCGCTCGTCGCATTGATGAAGGCCGTCAAACCGACCCGGCAGGACCGCTTGATTTTTCTCGGCGATTACGTGGACCGCGGTCCCGATTCCAAAGGGGTGATCGACTGGATTCTGGCGCATCGCCACGAGCAGGAAACCATCACGCTGCGGGGCAATCACGAGATCATGATGCTGGACTCGCGAGGGTCCTACTTTGATCTCACACTCTGGATGCCTTCCGGTGGAAAAGCCACATTCAAGTCCTATGGAATCGAGTCGGATCGCGCATGGGCGCATCTGGTGCCCGATGCGCATTGGGGGTTTCTGGAACAGACATCCAAATGGTTCGAGACGGACTCGCATATTTACGTTCACGCCAGCCTCGATTCAGAGCGTGATCTCGCCGACCAGACCGACGAGTCGCTCTTCTGGCTGAAGCTGGATTCGATCCGGGGCCCACACAAGTCGGGAAAGACGATCGTGTGCGGACACACCCGCCAACATTCCGGGGAAGTGTTGAACATCGGTCACGCCATCTGCATCGACACCGCCGCCTGCGGCGGGCAATGGCTGACCTGTATCGACGCCGAGGCCGGCCAATACTGGCAGGCCAACGAGGACGGCAAGACACGGAGCGGGAAAGTTCCCGAGCCCGCGGAATCCTGAGTCGGCGGATGCCGCCTCGAGAGGCGACGGTCGCAGACGCGCCTTACTCGGCCAACTCGCCAAGCATCGCCAGCAGGTTCTCAGTGATCTTCTCCGAGGCGTTGATCTCCAGCGTGCAGCTCCCCAACCAGGTCTCGTAGCCGCCGAGGCGATGTTGGCGCGGCGTTGGCAGGTAGCCATAGTGGCCGTTGGCCAACTCAATCGTGAATGTGTGGTGCAGCGGGCTGCGGGCCTTGATATCCAGTCCGATCTCCACAAACGTCTCACAGGGAATCGAGGTGATGCCCAGGTTCCCCAAGCGGATTGCCTGGATGATGATGTCCTCCGTTGCTGGACCTTCATGCAGTCGCAGGGTCCAGTCGGCGTAGGCCTTGGCTCGCGGCGGCAATCCTTTGTCGCTCGGTGCGGCAAGGTAGTTGCGGGCATTCGCCACCACGTCAGGCGTGGGTTTTCTCAACTTCAGCGTCAGTTCCTTCTGCTTCATCTTCAAGGGAATCCAGTCCTTGAACTCGATGAACTCGTGTTGGCTGATCACCGCGTCGGCCGCATCGCTGGCAACCTTGCGGATCTGCATGAAGGCGTCCTTGCGGGGTTGAGGATTGAAGAAGTTGATGTTGTTGATGTCCCCGCTCGCGCCATTCGACATGATGCCCACGAAGGGCTTCCCGCCGTCCGTCCTCGCGTTCAACCGCGTGGCGATCTGCTTGGCAAACTCCCCGAAATAGTCGGCGGAAACGCCGCCGGCCGGCACGCCCCCCACATAGTGAAGGGAATAATTCGCCAAGAGCGAGATCGGCCGACCATCCTTGGCCTGAACCGAAACGAACGAGAGATCCGCATCCGTCGGCCCGGCGGGAATGCGCAACAGCCCCCGGCTCCTGGAGGGGTTCATGACCACAATGTCATTCGTGCCGCCGAAGGGATTCATGCGCTTGGCCTTCGGATGCACATGCCAGCGCCGATTGAACACGTGCTGCGGCAAGTGCGCCGCGCCGAACCCGATGCGCGCCGGCTCCAGGTTCGCCTCGGCGCGCCTGATCGATTCCGCGATTCCCTCGGTCATCTGCTCCAGGTAATCCGGACTGGCCAAGGTCCCGATCGCCGACCAGTTCTTGGAAGCCGGAGCCGAGTGTGTGTGCGTGGCGCTGACAAGCATGCGATCGACGGGAATCTCCGTGCGCGCAGCGGCGCGCCGTTTGGCCTCGTCGAGCAACGGACGCTTGATCAGGCAGTTGTCCACCACGACGATCGCCAACCGGGTGTCGCCATCGTCCAGAACGAGGGCGCGCGAGTGCAAGGGATCCCAGGCCTTGGTCGCCTGTCGGTCGGAAAACGAACCCACCAGGTATACCGGCCACTTCTTTGGCGTGATGTCCACAGCGGCGGCGCCGGCGCGGAAGGTCTTGTTGGCGGCCGCGGCATCCGCGGCGACCAGGCACATGAAAACAAATGCTGGGATCAGAAGCTTCTTCATCGGTTTGATTCTGTTTTGCGGATTCTCGAGGACCTTAGCGAACAAGGGCTTTCACGCAATCCGATATGACGACGGCGCTTGGAACGGCCGGGCCTTCCGCTTGCCAGCCCCCTACGCCATTTCTATAGTCACTCCGGTGTCCAACGATCCCTCAACCCAATCCCAGACTGCGGAGACCTTCCGGGCCGAGCGAAAAAAACAACGCAACGGCTGGGCGGACTTCAAGAACCGCATCGCCAAGTTCCGCGACTCCATCATGCCCGGCGAGTTTGGCCGACTCTACAACCAGGTCCGGCCTTACAGCATGATGAGCCACGCAAGGCTCCACGGCATTTACTCCGGCGTCTGCGAAGTCATCGAGAAAAACGTGCCGGGTGACCTCGTCGAGTGCGGCACGGCTCGCGGCGGTTGCGCGGCGTTGATGGGACTCGCCTGCCGGGCGCGCGGCGAAGCCCGCAACCTGTGGATCTACGACACCTTTGAGGGCCTGCCCGCTCCGAGTGAGGATGACCCGGATTACGACCTCGCCAAAACCCGGGAAGGGACCTGCCGCGGCGAATACGACGAGGTGAAGGGACTGCTGGAGAACCTGAATGTCTTCGATGGGGCAACGCTCGTCAAAGGTCTGTTTCAGGACACCGTTCCGGAGGCGAAGGTGGAGACAATTTCCCTGCTCCATCTGGACGGCGATTGGTACGACAGCACCAAGGTCTGCCTCGACAATCTCTACGACAAGGTGAGCCCCGGCGGCGTCATTCAAGTGGACGACTACGGCCACTGGGCCGGCGCGCGAAAGGCCCTTCACGAGTTTTTCGACGCCCGCGGCATCGAAGTCGAACTGCGCTACCTCGACTACACGGGAAGGCAGTTCGTCAAACCAGGTTGAAACACTGAGGCCCTGCCCCGGTCGGTAGGGAGGCTCGCCGAGCCGTCCCAAACTTCATCAAGTCAGGTCGGGCCTCGACGGAATTTCCCGCTCGCGAAACGTCGGGGCCTCAATCCGCGCCTAAAGCCCTTTCAGGTAGGCAACGACATCGGCCACCAGTTGCTCGGTCAAGCCCAGTTGCTCAGCGGACATCATCAGTGAGCGTCCGAGCTTGCGCTTAGCTTTGATTCGATTCTTTGGAACCATCTGCGTCACCCCGCCCATGGACTGAACGATCACCGGATCTCCATCCGAAAGGACGAGTCCATGGATGGTCTGGTTGTCCTTGGTGACAATTTCGTAGCCGTCGTAGCCGTGAGCGATGTCCGCCGAGGGATCGACAATGGACCGGATGACAACGTCCGTGGTCTGGGTCTTTGCCCACGCGGTGAGATCCGGGGCGTAGTCCACGCCCTGCCCCTCGACGCGATGACAGGTCACGCAGGCCGTCGCGATCTGCTTGCCCATCTGCGGATTGCCGGTCAACTTGGCCACATCCTCAACTTTCATTTTGGGCGGACCTTCCGGCTTGGGAACCATCAGGGCCATGATTTGAACGCTGGCCGGATCGTAGATGCCCGACTCTTTCAGTTTCTCACGCAGGCCAAAACCCTTCCAGTTGTGATTGCTCTGGTTCAACAGCCACCATACGGCGGTCGCCTTCATCTGCCCGGTGGTTTTGGTCGCGATTTCGACCACGGCGTCCGCCGCCGCCTGGGTGTAGATGAAACCCAACGCGTTCAAGGCTTCCTTCCGTTCCTCCGCCGGAACGGATGAGGACAAGGCCCGTGCGCGGAAGGCGGTCACGGCCGCCTCGGGATGCAGGCGCCAGGCGATCTTGGCGTACTCCTTCGACCAGCGCGGACCCGCTGTGTCTCCGCCAATCGGCTGCGCGAACGCCTCAAACATTTCCGCTTCCTTCCCCTTGCAGCCCGTGCCGATCGCCTCAAGGTAATGCCGGTCCTTCCCGTCGTAGCCCTTGGCGACGTTGACCAGAATGTCGCGCGCATCCTTGAGATCCACATCGCGCATCGCGAGGGCCACTTCGCGACGAACGGCCGGCGACGAATCATGAGCCAGCCGCCGCGCATGAATCAGCACGTTAAAGTCGTGCTGCCGCAGGGCCCGGAACGCGGCAACCCGGATATTCTCGTCCTTGTTGCCCAGTTCTTTCTCCACCTTGGCCAACCCGGAGCTGCCAAGGTTCGCCAGCATCCAGACACCGCGCGCCCTGATGTAGGGATTCTTGTGTCCGAGCAGCTTCGAAGCCGTGGAGATCGCCTTGCGACCACCCTGTTTCTTCAAGGCGTTGATGCCCAGGGTCCGCACATTGACCGCGGGGCTCTCGAGCGCGGCGAGTTGCCCCTTGGAATTGTAGAGATCAAGCTTTTCAATCCTCGGTTTGAAACCGCGCGGCGCAACCCGATAGATCGCCCCGGACGTGGTCTGGTCGAGGTCGGAATGCCCACCCACGCGCGCGTCAAACCAATCCGAGACATACACGGCGCCGTCCGGCCCGACACAGACGTCCGACGGACGGAACAGCGTCTTCAACTCGTTGTTTACGCTCTTGCTTCCGCCCAGGAAATCGGAACCGGCGAATTGTTTGTCCTTGTTCGAGGTAAGGAAATCGAATCGCTCAAGCTTGAAACCAGCGCCATCGAGTCGCGGCTTAAAGCCGAAAACCACGTTGCGACCAGCCTCGCAGGTCAGGAGCATGCCCTCATGCTCCTTGCCCAACGCGCCGTTCTCGTAGAAGGCGACGCCCGTGGGCGACCCACCGCCATAGACATCGCCCGACGGCATGGTTCCCGGATCTTCCTGGCGCCATTCCGCGGTCGGCACGTCCTGCCCCGGCCGCTTGTCCGCGCGCCAGGAGCGCTGGCCGTCCGCCGAGGCAAAGCCGGCGTTGCCGCCCTCCATTACATAGGAGACACGGCATGCGGGCGGGTCGTCGTTGTCATTCTGAAATATGTCGCCAAAGGAAGTGACCGTCTGCTCGTAGCTGTTGCGGAAGTTGTGTCCCAGGATCTCGCAGTTCGTCCCGTCAGGATTGATGCGCGCCACGAAGCCCCCGACCCAGACATGGCCGTCATCGCTCTTCTGGCCGGCAATCTCGGTCGGATTGAACAACGGCGGTGTTTCCTTGTGCGTGCCGCGCGGATTGTAAGGACTGCCGATGCGGAAGGTTGTTCCCGACTTGTCCGTGAACTTCGCTCCACAATTGCCCGCGCTGAAATACCATTTGCCGTCCGGCCCCGCGTAGACGCTGTGCAGGCTGTGGTCATGGTTGCGGCCGTTGAAGCCGGTGAGCAGCACCTCCCGCTTGTCCGTGTCCTTGTCAAACTTCAGGTTGCGGTTGACGTCCGTGTAGACGATCAGGTCCGGCGTCTGGGACACGACGATCTTATTGTCAAAGACCGCCACCCCGAGCGGGGCCACCAGGAACTTCTCCTGCACAAACGTCCAATCCTTGTCCGCCTTCCCATCGCCATCCGTGTCCTCCAACACGACGATGCGATCCCCTTCCGCGCGGCGACCATAACGTCCGCGATAGTTGACGCCCTCGGCCACCCAGATCCGCCCGTCTTTGTCGATGTCGATGTTCGTTGGGTTCTTGAGCATCGGCGACGCGGCCCAGACCGTAACTTCCAGACCAGGCATCGTGGCGAACAAATCAGCCGGGACGAGAGTTTCTTCAGCGGAGGTTGAGGCGCCGGTCGCGATGGCGAAAAAGCCTGCGCAGAGGGCGCCCGTCAAAGAGCGTTTGGCGGGTTTGAACATTGGGCAATTCTTTACCTTCCGGACGTTGCCGAACAAGGAAAGATTCATCCGTGAAGACGGGGGGCTCGGGCACAGAAACCCCGCGCCTCAATGCCGTCGCCGGAACCGGACGCGACACGAACACTGTCTCCGTCGCGCCGAATTCGTTGTCAGTTCGCAAAACCCGTCCCGTCGTGAATCGACCCCTACTCTTACAACCGGGGTGATTCTTACTTTCGCTCCTGCGGTTTCACATCTCCGTCTTCCGGCTCCACATCCGTCGGAAACACCCTTTCGAACATCGCCCGCTTCTTCTCGTCATCCTTGAAGACGTTCTTCATGGACGACTCCCGGATCATGTCCTCGGAAAACTCATTGATGTCGCGAGACCAGGGATCGGACGTATCGGAGTTGAGAATCTGCGGAGTGAGAAGAACCAGGAGTTCCTTGCGATCGGAGACATTCCGGGAGCTCTTGAAGAGGTTCCCCAACAACGGAATACTGCCTAGAACGGGCATCTTCCGTTCGCGAGAGTCCTCGCTGGCGCTGATGAGCCCCCCGATCACCACGGTCTGACCGCTCTGCACGGACACCATGGTCGAGGCGCGACGTTCATTGATGATCGGCACCGTGGCGTCGGCGTTGATCTGCACGGTGGAGCTGCTGATCGAGCTGTTCGTGGTCTGCACGTCGATCTGCACGAACCCATCCCCGACGATCCGAGGCGTGACCGCCAGGCTGACGCCGACATCGCGGTAATCAAACTGGTTGTTCACCCCGCCCTGCGGCGTGATCTGGCTGCCGGTGATGAGCGGCACACGCTGCCCGATATTGATGGAGGCCGGTTGGTTGTCCGCGGTCAGGATCTGCGGCCGGCTGAGCACCTCGAGATGGCCGTCGTTCTCCAAGGCGCGAAGAAGGAAGTTGAAGTTGTTGCCGGTGACCAGGGCGGAATACCCACCCAAGGAAGCCAGCTCAGCCGGAACGCCGAAGTCCGTGCCCGTGCCGAAATCCCAGCCATTGCCCAGGGTCTTGGTGTAATTCCATTCCACCCCGAGATCGCGCATGGCATCGACCGTGATCTCCGCCAAGAGGACCTGCACGAGGACCTGCGGTTGCGCGCGATCCAACTCCTCGATCATCGTGTTCAAGGTCTCGAAATAATGCGCGTGGGCCGAAAGCAGCAGCGTATTGCTGACCGGTTCCGCCACGATGGCGACCTCCTTCTCCAGCAAGGCCTCCGCGGTCCGAACGGCATCCTGACCGAGCACCTGGGTAATCCGCTGACGATCCTGATCCAGGAAGTCGCGAATCGCCGTGGAAACATCGGCCGCCTGGGCATTCTTCAGACGGTAAACCTGGCTCTTGCGCTGCACGCCGCCGCCGGTATCGAGGGATTCGATCACCTCGGAAACCAAGCCGATGTAATGTTCCGATCCGCCGACCAGCACGCTGTTGCTTCGCGTATCGATGGAAATCCGCAGGGCGCTCTGCTCCTCGGCGCCAACGACGGCCGACGCCACGGCCTGCTCGCCATTCGCGGTGGGTTGGAACAAGGTGTACTCGATGGAGCGGTCATTGCCCGCCGCCGGCGCGCCGGTCGGGGTAAGCCGAAACAGCCCCAGCAACAATTGCCCCACAATCCGGGCCTCGGTGTTCTTGAGCGCAAACACCTTTATCTGGGCCTCCCTCGGCGAAGCGTCATCCAGACGTTTCACGATCCGCTCGAGCAGGCCCATGTAGTCCACCGGCCCCGAGACGATCAGCGAATTCATCCGCGTGTCCGGCGTGATCAGCACCGCCTCGTGCAGGGCCGAGGTGACAAACGTCTCCCCCTCGTCGGTGGACGTGACGAACTGCAACAGTGACTGGCTGTCGTCATTGCCGCCTTCCAAGGAATCGGGTTTGTCGTTCAACGCGGAGCTGAGGATGGTCGCGAGGCTGTCGGCGCGGGCGTATTCCAGCGGAATGACGCGAATCTCGTTCACTCGAGAAACCTCATCCGTATCGAGCTTGCGCACGACCTCCTTGATGCGCTTCAGATCCGTTTCACCGCCACTGACGACCAGGGCGTTGAGACGTTCATCGGCATTCACGAAGACCGGCAAACCCGACGCGCGGGAGGAGCTTTCGCGGTAGAGTTCCTGGACGGTCTCTGCGATGCGCTCGACATTGGCCTTGAGCACGGGAATGACCTCCACCTTCACCCCCAGTTCTGCCTGCTCGCTGTCGAGCTTCTCAATCATCGACTCAACCATGGTCATGTCATGCACGCGCGCGCCGACGATCAGGGCGTTCACCCAGGCATCCGCGACCAATGTTATCGGATCCGGCCGCTGCCCCTTAACGGGCGCGGGACGATTGGCAAACAACTGCTCCAAGGTTTCACGCAACGCGGTGGCCGTGGCGTTCCGGAGCGGAATCACCTTGAAATTCTGGCGCGAGATCTGGTCCTCGCCATCCAACTCCGGGAGAATTCGATCCAACGTGTCAAAGGCCTCCTTGCTGCCCGTAACCAGCAACGAGTTGATGCGATCGTCGGGAATGATGGATACCGGGATGCTGCGCTCGGGCGCATTGATGGCGACCGAGTCCGCCGTGCGCTTGGATTCGAAGAAGGCGTTCAAGGTCACCGCGATGTCGCTGGCCTGGGCGTTCTCCAGTTTGTAGAACTTGAGGTCGCCGCCCTGCGCAAAATCCGCGGTGTCGACCTGTCGGATGACCTCCTTGACCACGCCGAGATTCTCGGGGCTGGCCGAGACGATCAGCGTGTTGCTGCGCGGGTCCACGGCCACCGCCAAGGCTTCCCCGGCGGACCGGGAAGATCTCGAACGCGAACTGCGACTGACGGCGCGCCCCGGGCGATAGAGCCCCTGCTGAATCAACGATTGAATCAACGTCGCCACACGCTGCGCATCGGCATGTTCCAGGACAAATGTCTCAAACACGCCTTCGGCCATCATGGGCTGGACATCAACCTGTTTCAGGAGGTCGCTGATGGTTTCAAGATTCTCCTTGTTCGAGGAGACGATCAGCGTGTTGTTCAGACTGTCCACCTCGATGGCGACCTCTTCCGAGGGTGAGGGCGTCTGCCCGGGAACCGCGCGGGACTTGAGGCGGGCATCGAAGATATCCTCCAGCATATTGGCGACCTGCGCGGCGTCATTGTGCTTCAGCGGCACGACGGTCAGGAGGAGCGAGGGATTGTCCAACTTGCGGTCCAGCTTGGGCAGCAACTCGTCGATGATCCCATTGTCATCCATGGCCGCCGTGATCAACAGCGCGTTGATGCGGGCGTCAGCGACAATGACCGGCTTGTTGCGATTCCGCTCCGTGCCGCGCGTCGCAGCGTAACGCGCAGTGAAGAGGGAATCGAACGAGGACGCAACCGTCCGGGCGTCGGCGAAGTTCAATGGCAACAGCCGGATGGTTCCGCTTAGAGCCGGGGCCGCAGAGTCGAGCCGCTTCGCAAGCGACTCCACCAACTCGAAGCTGTCCTTGCCGCCGGCGATTAGAAGACTGTTGCTGCGGGCCTCGGGCACAATCAGCACACGATGCGCCTCCGCCTCGCCGCGCTTTCCACCGCCAATCCGGGAAATGCGGGAATCCATCAGGTTCTGGATCGTGGCCGCCAACTCGTTGGCGTCGGCGTGCTCCAACGGAAGGATATGGATATCGCGGAGTTCCAGCGGAAGCTCCGTGTCAAGCATCGCGAGCAGGCTATCAATCATCGCGAACGAGGCGTCCGTGCCGGCGACCACGAGCGAATTGCTGCGCTGGTCGACCATGACATTGGGCCGATCGGCCGTGCGATTGGACCCGGCCAACGAACCGGCATAGACGTCGATGATAATGGAACGCACGGAGGTCGCGTCCGCATGTTCCAACGGATAGATCCGCACGGAAGCAATCCCCGACGCCTCGGGAATGTCGAGTTGCTTTACAACCGCCTCGATCAACGGCAGCGCGTCGCTGCGCGCGGCAACGACCAGG
>Ga0181573_10005843_pt1 | contig 10097 bp, 4 predicted proteins | sample 101ome_25_FD_148643 | JGI IMG/M metagenome (GOLD analysis project Ga0181573, IMG submission 148643) | Coastal salt marsh microbial communities from the Groves Creek Marsh, Skidaway Island, Georgia - 101409BT metaG (spades assembly) | ecosystem: Environmental > Aquatic > Marine > Intertidal zone...
GCCCCGCCCTCAAGCAGCTGGTTCGGCTTCCCGACGCCGGGCGAAGTCGGCGACGCTCGCCTCGGTCGCCAGGAGGGACCCACCCGCCTCCTCGGCCTCGGCCCGGAGGCGGCGGAGCCGCGCCAGCGCGGCGCCGTCCGTCGTCGGCCGCCCGGTCTGCTGGAGCAAGCGGAGCCTCTGGGCCGGGGTCAGCGCCGCCACCGCCGTCGTCGACCCGTCGCTCTCGTCGCCCGCAGAGAGCCCGCGCTGCGCCAGCTCGGCGGCCTGGCGACAGGGCTCGAGGCAAAGGGCGGCCAGGGGTGCTCCCCCCGGCCCCCGCAGGAGCGCCTGCGCCGCGGAGCACCCCGCCGCCACGGCCGAGGCGGCGTCCGATGCAACGAGGTCCCTCTGGAGCAGGAGGGCGTTGAGGCCCTCGGCCCCGGCCCGGGCGGCGGCGGCCTGGAGCGCGGACGCGAGGAAGGTGGGCGGCAGGCCCGCGCCACGCACGGTGGTCTGGACGGAAGCGAGGCGATGCCCGACTCCGGCCCACGCCGCTCGCGCCGACGCGGCCGCGGCCCCCGCGCGCCCTCTGTCGCCGCCTCCGCCGCGGAGCAGGGACAGCGGAGCGCGCATCGCGTCGCGGGCGGCGGCGCGGGCGCGCTCGGTCGAGTCGGCCGCGAGGGCCTCGACCTGCTGCCTAAACAGCAGGGCGCTGAGGGTGGTGGGGGAACCCCTTCCGGAGGCGGCACCCGGGGCGGCAGCCTCGGCCGCGCCCAGAGCAGCGACGGCCGCGGCGGCCCAGGCGGCCCAGAACGCGGCGCTCTCGAGCCTTGCGGTTGCTGCCGCCGCCGAGGGATCCGACGCTCCCGACGGGTCCGACCCCCCCGTGCCTCGCGCCGCCGCCGCCGCCGCCGCTGCCGCAGCCTCGGCCGCCTCGGCAGCCGCCCGCCGCGAGGCTGCCGCCGCCGCCCCGTGGAGGACGGGGCACGGTGGGGCTCCGGGCCGCATCGACCCCAGCTGGGTTGAGCACCGCACCGCCTCGATGGCCGAAGAGGGGGCCTGGGCAGCACCGCCCCCGAGCCTGGTCATGGCGCGGTCGCCGCGGTCGACGGCGTCGACGGCCGACGAAGCTGCAGCACGCTCGGCATCGGACCACGACGCAGGCGTCGCCGGCGCCTTTGTCGTCGGCAGCGTTGGGGAGCTAGATGCAGCGGCGGCGCCGTTCTCGCCTTTCTTGACGGGAGACGTCGTTGCCGACCGCGGGCCGCCGGCGACCACGACGCCCGGCGACCCGGCGGCGAGGTCTGCGAATCCTGCAACCGCGGCGGGCGAGGCGAAGCCTCCGAGGTCGGCTCCGTCGGGCGGGGCCCGGGCCGGAAGACGGGCGCGGACCGCCGCCGCCGTAGCGCGAAGACCCTCGCGCTGCGTGCGGAACCCGGTCACCTCGGCACGGGCAGCGTCCCTCTCGACCCTGTACCGGCCCATCCGGGCCTTGGCGTCGGCGTGGCGGGCCTCGAGGTCGGTAAGGGAGGCGGCGAGGTCGGCGCTCCGGCCCTCGGCCACCATCGCCCCAGCCACAGCGCGGCGCAGCTTTGCCTCGCCCTCTTCCAATTGGGAAAGCGCCTTCGCCCTTTCCGACTCCACTTCGGCCAGGCGCTTGGTCACGTCTTCCACCTCAGAACGCGCCTCGGCCATGGCCCGGCGCACGCCATCCGGGGGACCCTCTCGCTGACTCTGCCGCGCCTCGAGAGCCGCCGCCCTCGTCCCGTCGGCCATCAGCTGGTGAGCCGCCGACCGCGCCTCGGCTGCGCGCAGTCGTTCCTCAAGCGAGGCAATCTGCCCGTGGAGCGACGCCTCGAGCGCCGAGGCACGCTCGGCAACGACAACAGCCTCCCTCTCGGCGCGTTCGGCCCTCTGCGACGCGGCCTCGGTGGTCGCACGGGCCTCGAGGGCCTCCGCCTCCGCGCGTTCGGCCCTCTGCGACGCGGCCTCGGTGGTCGCACGGGCCTCGAGGGCCTCCGCCTCCGCGCGTTCGGCCCTCTGCGACGCGGCCTCGGTGGTCGCACGGGCCTCGAGGGCCTCCGCCTCCGCGCGTTCGGCCCTCTGCGACGCGGCCTCGGTGGTCGCACGGGCCTCGAGGGCCTCCGCCTCCGCGCGTTCGGCCCTCTGCGACGCGGCCTCGGTGGTCGCACGGGCCTCGAGGGCCTCCGCCTCCGCGCTTTCAGCCCTCTGCGACGCGGCCTCGGTGGTCGCACGGGCCTCGAGGGCCTCCGCCTCCGCGCGTTCGGCCCTCTGCGACGCGGCTGCTTCCGCCGCCTGAGCCTCGGTCGCCGCCGCCTTGGCCTGTTCAATTTGTTGCATCGCGGAAACTTTGGCCTCACGAGCCTCGGCGACGCTCGCTTCGGCCCGCTCCGCCCGCGCGCTGGCCGATGTCGACGTCTCAGCGGCGGCTGCCTCCGCGCGCTCAGCCCGACGCGTTGCCGCCGCCTCGGCTGATCGGGCCGCCGTCGCCCTCTCCTCGGCCAGCGCGGCCTTCTCCTTGGCGTCCCGGGCCACCGCGCGCTCCTCACTCGCAGCGGCATCGGCGGCGCGAAGCCGTTCCGTCCATTCTGCGCCGGCGGCGGCGAAGCGCTCCGCCGCGTCCATGGCATCGGCCCGACGGGCGGCTGACACAGCCTGGATCTCCGCGAGGGCCGTTTCGGCGGACCGACGCGAGACCTCGCCGGCGTGCACCGCCTGGGCAAGTTCGAGCCGCGCGGACGCGAGGTCGTCAGCGTTTGTGGCGGCTGACGCAGCGGCGCGGTCCCTGTCGGCGCCCGCCGCGGCCAGGCGTGCCGTGAGGTCCGCAGAATGGGCCTCTGCCGCCTGAAGGCGACGCGCAACGTCGTCCGCCCTGGATACAGCCTCGTCGCGGTCGCGCATGAGGCGGGTCACGGTCGCCTCGTGGCAACGCGACGATGCGCGGTCGGCGACGCGCGCCGCCTCCGCGGCGGCCAGCCGGTCCCGCGCCTCGGCAAGGGCGGCGGCCGCCTCCTCCCCCGCCCGCGTCGAGACCGCTGCCGCCGCCGCAGCCTCGTCGCGCTCCCGCCGAACCATGGCGCTGGCCCGCTCTGCCTCGGCGACCGCTGCCCTGCCACGGTCCTCCGCCTCCTCCGCCGCGGCACGGGCCGCGGCTGCCACCGCCTCGGCTGCCGTGGTCGCCTCCCGCTGCCGAGTCAACGCTTCGTCCGATCGGGCGAGGCGAGCGGTCAGCTCCGCCAGCCGTCGCTCCGCGGCGCGCTCTGCCTCGGCCAGCGCAGCGTCTCGGTCGGCCTCCGCGGCTGCAGCCCTCTCCTTTGCGCGCGTGAGGTCCCCCAACGCGACGGTCGCCGCCTTGGTCGCGGCGTCCCTCTCGTCGAGGGCGTCGTCGCGGTCTGCCAGGGCCGCGTCACGAGCCATGGTCAGACGACGGGCCTCGCGGCGCCCCTCGTCGGCGATGCCGTCCGCACGGGCGACAGCAGCGTCCCGCTCCCTCTCGAGCCGGCCCACCCGGTCAAGGTGCGCCCGCTCGGCCTGGGTCAGACGATCAACTGCCTCCGTCGCCGCGGCGCGTGCCTCCGCCTCGCGCGCCGAGAGACGCTCGAGCCCTCCCCTGACCTCCCCGAGCTCGGCCCGGGCGCCGCGCAGGGCCGTCTCGGCGGCCGCCGCCCGACGCCGGGCCTCGAGGGCGTCCGCGGCGGCGCCATCCCGCTCCATCGCCGCCGCCGCAGCCTCGTGAGCAGACCGCTCCAGCCGCGTCGTCCTCTCCCGTTCCTTCGCCACCAAGGCCGAGGCGTCCCCGCTGGCCGCGCGAGCGGCGGCCGCGTCGCGCGCCTCGCGGGACCGGGCCGCCTCAGCCGCGTCCCTCTCGGCAGTGGCCTGCCGGGCGACGGCCAGCGCGGCATCGCGCTCCGCCGCCGTTCTCGCCGCTGTCATCTCGGCGACGCGCAGGCGACGCTCGAGAGCGAGGACGGAAGACGCGGGGGGGGTGGCGGGGGAGCCGACGGGCCTTCCAGCCTCGTGCCGCGTAGCTCGGTTCTTTTCGCGGTCGCGCTCCGCTAGCGCCTCGGCGAGGCGTCCCCGCAGCGCTGTTGTCTCAGCGGACGCCGCTGCATGCGGGTCGCGAGGCGCGGGGTGGGGCACGGCCACGACCCACCGCGCGTGGGACCGCAGCGAGGCCTCGAGCTCGGCGCTCCATGCCACCGCCGCGGGCGAGCGGGGGGGGGTCGCGGACACCGCCGACAGGTTTCTCAGGGGGGGGCGCACGGGCGACAGCTCCGGCGTGACGACCTGGGTGGGGGTTGGGGGGGGGGCAAGGTCGAGGGCGGTTCAGGCAGGACGCCCATGCCCGCACCCGCCGCCCCCGCGATCGCGCGCCGCCGCGGCGGAGAGCACTGAGTAGAGAAAGGCGGCGGAAGAGCTTGGGCGAGGTGGAAACGGAAGAAAATCCCACCTCGCCCTCGTTCCATCCCATTCGGAGGAAAAGAGAGCGCGTGTGGGAGCGCTCAGGTATTGCGATGGGCTGGGCGGAGGGACGCCCACACCAGCACGGTCCGCGGCGTCTCCCGGCCGACGCGGGGACTCTCTGTAACTCATCCACGAGCAAAATTCGTAAGAAGGAAGGCGTGGGGGGTGGGCGGGGCGCCTAGGCGTGACGCGACCAACACCTCGAAGACCTCCCCCCCGCGGCGAGTCGAAGGGAGCAGGCCTCCCGCGCGCCTTTCGGCCCCCGCAGTCGCTCCGAGACCAAGCCTGCCGTAGATTTACCCGCGAGCGCGTACCAACGCCGCTCGGTGCAGACTGGCGACGCCCCGGCCGCGCCGTCGGCGCCGGCTGTCCCCTGACGACAGGCCCGGCGGCCGCGCCGCCGCCGACAGATATGCCCTTGACGAGCCCCGACCGCTTCATCCCCGACCGGCGACCCCCCGACGCGCTGTCCTTCCCCGAGGCTGCACTGGTGCAGGCGGCGCTCCCCAACCCTCCGGACCCCCCCGGCGTGGACGACCCGCGCCGCGACGGCGGTGTTGGCGCCGACGCTGGCACCCCCTATGGTCGGGCCCTCCGGGAGCAGCTCCTGGGCCTCCCCCCCCTACCCACATCGTCTGGGTCGCTCGGCACGGCCGCAGTTGATGGCGGTGCCTCCCCCGCGGTGCCCCAGCGTCTGACGGCGGGGGTCGAGGTCGCGGCCGGCATCCTCGGAGGTGCCGACTGGCCCTCCCCCCCCCCCCCCCCCCAGCCGCAGGGGCGCCGCTGCGGATCCACGCACGCCCCAGGGCCGCGGTACCGCCGCGGGCGCTCCGCCCGGCATCGGGGTAGGCTCCCCGAGCGGTGGAAGATGGCCCGACGGCAGCCCCCGGCTTCTGCGCTTCGGCCGTGGTCCGCCCCTGTCGCCGTCCCGCCCATTGGTCGGCCCCTCGCGATCGACGGCCGGTTCCCCGCCTCCCTCGTCTCCATTTTCTCTCGCTCCGGACGGGTCGGACCCAGACGCGCCGTGTCCGAGCCCCTCGACGGGGGGAATGGGGGTGGGGGGGGCGGGGGGGGGGGGGTGGAGCCTGCCCTCCTGGGCCCAGCCCACCCGCTACGATCCCCTCGCCCCGGGCGGGACGTCACCGCTGGGGCTGTCCCCTCGGGCCCCTCGGCGCATTCCCCGCGCGCCCATCAAGGTTCTCGACGCACCGGCCCTGCAGAACGATTTCTACCTGAACCTGGCGAGCATCGGTGGCAGGGGGGGGGCGGGGGAGGGGGCGGGCTCCACGTCGGTCGGGTCCGACGGTCGGTCGGGACACCCCCCCGTCGACATGCCCCGCTTGACCTCTACCCCCTCCTCCATCGCGCGGCCTGCGCAGGTCGACTGGTCGGATAAAAACGTCGTGGCGGTGGGTCTCGGCTCCTGCGTGCGAGTCCGCGTGTCGTCCGGAGACGACGACACGCCCCCTCTGAACCCGCTCCCGCCCACGCAACGACACAACGCTTCACCCTACCCCCTCCCCCGCGCCCCCCCCTCCTTCCCCACACCTCCCTCCCCCATCGTGTGCCTTCCTCGGCAGATATCTGTGGAGCGCGGCCACGGCGGCCGTCACGCGGCTGGTGGACGTCGCCGCCCTGCCCGCCGTCGCCGGGGCCGAAAGGCCGACGGTGTCGAGCGTGGCGTGGTCCCAAGGGGGCAGGCACCTTGCCGTCGGCACGTCTACCGGAGATCTGTCCGTGTGGGACGCGGAACGCGCGGGGGCCTCTTCCGCGGGCGACGACGGACTTCTGCGCACCATGCGCGGCCATGTGGGCCGTGTCGGAGCTGCCGCTTGGTCGTCGCACCTCGTCGCATCGGGGTCGCGCGACCGGACCATCCTGCTCCGCGATGTCCGCGCGCCTGGCGGGGAGGAGCGGCTGGATGCGGGCTATCCCGAGTCGGACCCTTGCGTCGCGGCGCGTTGGGACCTTCACCGGTCCGAGGTGTGCGGCCTGCGGTGGTCGCCCGACGACCGGCAGCTCGCGTCGGGCGGCAACGATAACACCGCACACGTGTGGGAGCCTGGCTCCCGTCGACCTGTCCACACAGTGACCTCGCACCGCGGAGCCGTCAAGGCCCTCGCGTGGTCGCCTCACCAGCGAGGGCTCCTGGCCACGGGTGGGGGCACGGCAGACCGGTCCATCCGCTTCCACTCCATTCCGGCGGGGGCCGAGTTGGGGGGGCTCGACACGGGGTCCCAGGTGTGCGGTCTGCTCTGGTCGCGGACCACGGACGAGCTGGTGTCAACCCACGGCTTCTCTCGCAACTCGGTGACCGTGTGGCGCCACCTGCCGGGACACCCTGTGGGGTGCGCCCGCCTCGCCACCCTTCTCGCTCACGACATGCGCGTCCTGTACCTTGCTGCCAGCCCCGACGGCCGCACGGTTGTCACGGGCTCCGGGGATGAGACCCTCCGCTTCTGGTCCGTGTTTCCGGGCGAGCGAGGGGAGCGGGGGGGGGGGGTGGGGGGGGGGGGGGGGGGGTTGCTCCGTCACGTCCAGGTCCGGTGTTGATCTGCCGAGCATCTGATGATGACGTGAATCGACGACGACGGCGCGAGACCACCGTGCAGCAGCCCCCCCCCCCGCGTCTTCGCGGAGTTCACCAGTACCCCACAACGAGCTAAACGGCCCCGAACACCACGATTTTCCGAGAAAACGAGGAAGCGGTCAGTTCACTCGCCTTCGCGCATACAGGCGCGTCCGTAACGCCGTCGCATAGGCCGCTCTCTGCCGCCGCCGGCGGCCGCGGGAGGCGGCGACGCTTGTTGTTCGCCTCCTGGGACGTTCGCCTCGCGTTTCGACGACGATATAATAGCGAGCAGCAGTCGAATTTTGCCTCGCGCGCTCGTCTCTTCCGCAGGATAAAAGGGAGGAAAAGAGAGGGGGCCGCCACCAGCGGAGCCCGCCGTCGCCGTTCGCCACCCCCCCGCGGGCCATTCTGACGTCCAATTAGGATGTCCGACCGTCCGCGACGGAGATTAAGAGTGCGAGAAGTCGTCGGTACCGATGAAAATGACTCGAACCCCGAGAAGGCGACGACGATGGAGCCGGCTGCGCTGAGGCCGGCGGCCCGCGTACCAGACGAGGCCGTCGGGGACGCGGGCCGTCGCCGGCGCCCTTTCCCCCCCAACCCACCCTCGGAGGAGAGAAAGGATCCGCCTGGGCCGTCGCGGAGGCATGCCCGTCGCCCGGGCTCCGACCCCGCCCACGTCGCGTCCGCGTTCGCCTCGGCGTCCCGCTATGCAGACCATCGCGACGGCGATCAGGACCCCCCCGACCCCTACGCGCACGTGCCCTCCGAGTCCGACTCGAGCGACGACGACGACATAAATACTATCGGCAATGTACCGTTAGCATGGTACCGCCACGAGGACCACATCGGGTACGACCGCAGCGGAGGCAAGATCAGCAAGACGGGCGCTGAGGGGGACACGCTCGACCGGCTCATCGCCCGCTCCGAAGGCGGCAAGTCATGGCGCACGCTGCGCGACCCGTTCAACGGAGAGGACGTCACACTGACCAAGGACGAGGTGCGGATGCTGATGCGCATCCGCTCAGGGCAGCTGCCACACGGCGACGTCGATCCTCACGCTGATTTCGGCGACTGGTTCACAAGACATCAGCTACAGGAGCCCCTCACGGCCGCGCCCGAGCCCAAGCGCCGCTTCGTCCCGTCCAAGTGGGAGGCCAAGAAGGTGGTACAGCTGGTGCGTGCATTGCGGCGTGGCTGGCTGAAGACGGAGGAGCGGAAGCGCCAGGAGGAGGAGGAGGCGTGGGGTGCATCAGACGTGTACGACATGTGGGGGGACGACGGAGCCGCCGATGACGGCACAACGGCCGCCGGGCTGACCCACATCCCGGCCCCCAAGATGCCCCTCCCCGGTCACGAGGAGAGCTACCGTCCGCCGGCCGAGTACATCCCGACGGAGGAAGAGCTCATGGCCCGCGCTGCTGACAAGGACGGGGATAGCGCTGCTGACCCCCGTGCTCTCGTACCCCGGGCCTTCGACTGTCTCCGTCACGTGCCGGCCTACGGCCACTTCGTCCACGAGCGCTTCGAGCGGTGTCTCGATCTCTACCTTTGCCCTCGCGTCCAGCGGCAGCGGCACTTTGTGGACCCGGCCTCCCTCAGGCCCCAGCTGCCCAAGCCGTCGGAACTCGAACCATTTCCCAAGTTTCTGTGTCTGCGCTTTCGCGGCCACGATGACCAGGTCAATGACGTCACGGTCGATCCTTCAGGCCAGATGGTTGCGTCGGCCAGCGATGATGGCTCGGTCAGGGTATGGGAATGCCAGACGGGCCGCTGTCTCGCGTCGTGGGACCTCGGGGCCCGCGTCACGAGCGTCGCCTTTCGCCCCGCAGCGAACGCCGCCGCATCCCCCGTCCTCGCCGCGGCGGCCGGGCGCAAGGTCCATCTCCTCTGCCCCCCCATCGGCAACGCCGCCGCGCGGAACGAGGCCCGGGAGTGTGTTTCCGCGGGGCGGTCGGCTGGCGGTGGCGCCGCCAGGTCGAGCGGGGACGCTTCGTGCTCGTGGTTGGTCAATGACGACACGGGGGGGGCCGAGATCGGGCATGCCTTCGTCGTCGAGAGGGCGACGTGGCACGCACGCGGAGACTACCTCGTGTCGGTCGCTCCCGATGGGCAGTCGCGCAGCGTGGTCCTCCACCACCTGCCGACCCACGTCTCCCAGAGTCCATTTCGCAAACACCGTGGGACGGTGCGCGCCGTTCTTTTCCACCCGAGGCAGCCCTTCCTCTTCGTCGCCACCGACCGACACGTGCGCGTCTACAACCTCGCCAAGCAGGAGCTGGCCAAGCGCCTCCAGGTGGGCGGGGCGGGCGTCCTTCGCAGCCTCGACGTGCACCCCTCGGGGGACCACCTCATCGCTGGCATGAGCGACGGCCGCATCTGCTGGTTTGATCTTGACCTCTCAACGCGGCCCTACCGGACGCTGCGGTACCACGCGCTCCCGGCCACGGCCGTCGCCTTCCACCGGCATTACCCGCTCTTCGCCTCGTCCTCGGACGACGGGACGTGCCACGTATTTCACGGCATGGTCTACTCTGACCTCACCACCAACCCTCTCATCGTCCCAGTCAAGGTCCTGCGCGCCCCAGACGACGCGGCGACGAGTGCCGCGGGAGGGTCCGCCGTCGGCGCCTGCTGCTTTCACACGACCCAGCCCTGGATCGTCGCGGGTGCGGGGAACGACGTGCTGGTGTTTTGCCATTGAGTAGTAGGGACTTGAGGGACAAAGACAGACAGCCCCGAGCCCGAAATAGCTTTGAGCGCACTTCAACCGTCGCCCTTCCCCTTGCTTGGCCAACCCCCCCCCCCCCCCCCCCCCCCCCCCCCCCCCCCCCCCCCCCCCCCTCCCCCCCCCCCCCCCCACCCCCCCCCCCCCCCCCCCCCCCCCCCCCCCCCCCCCGCGGGCCCCCCCCGGGGGGGCCCGGCCCCCCGGGCCCCCCCCCCCGGGGGGGGGGTCGGGGCGTCCCCCCTGCCCCGGCGCCGCCCTCGCCTCCCTCGTGGCGGCCTGTTTCCCCCCCGGGTCGATGACGGGGGCGCCGAAGGAGCGCTCGTGCCAGCTCCT
>Ga0181573_10005846_pt1 | contig 10096 bp, 8 predicted proteins | sample 101ome_25_FD_148643 | JGI IMG/M metagenome (GOLD analysis project Ga0181573, IMG submission 148643) | Coastal salt marsh microbial communities from the Groves Creek Marsh, Skidaway Island, Georgia - 101409BT metaG (spades assembly) | ecosystem: Environmental > Aquatic > Marine > Intertidal zone...
ATAAAGAAAGCGCCACAATTTTAGGGAAAATCAAGTAGTTGTAGGTGTTGATTCCCATGACTTCAAGCGCATCAATTTGTTCGGTAACACGCATGGTGCCAATACTCGAGGTGATGTAGGATCCTACTTTTCCCGCCATAATGATGGAAATAAAGGTGGGCGCAAATTCTAAGATTACAGATTGGCGGGTGGCAAATCCGATTAAATTTTTTGGCAAAAGGGGGTTTTCAAGATTGAGTGCAGTTTGTATGGAGACGACGCCCCCGACAAAAAAAGAAATGAACGAAACGATCCCAAGCGACCCGATGATGAGGGTGTCGATATCTTTTAAAATAAGCTGTCTAAGGATTTTCCATTTGGTAAATTTTCCAAATATACTTTTAAGCATAAGGAAGTATCTGCCAATTTTTGAGAGGATTTTCATACCCTTCCAAAGGTAGCAATTATAACTAAAAAAAATGTTGTATGCGTTGGAATTTATACGCTATACCCGGTAGGTAATTGCGTTGATGTTCATGCCTGCACCAACAGAGGCAAAAATGATCAAATCGTTTTGGTGAAGTTCGTGCCCCCCGTAATTTTCTTTGCGTATCAAATCAAAAAGGGTAGGGACTGTAGCCACAGAACTGTTGCCAAACTCCTGTATATTCATCGGTAGTACGGTTGCTGGCATAGGCTTTTTGTAAAGGCGGTAAAGCCTTTTAATGATGGCATCATCCATTTTTAGATTTGCTTGATGAATGAAAATTTTCTTGACTTCATCAATTGACTCTCCCGAAGCTTCAAGACATTCTTTGATGGCTGTGGGTACATTACTCAAGGCAAATTCATAGACTTTTCTGCCAAACATTTTAATGTATTTGGTACCGTTTCCATTTGAATTTGAAGGACCGTAAAAAATGAATTCTGCTTCTCCGTCATAGGTATAGGTTGCCGTTTTGTGGGATAAAATTCCGCCCTCTTCTGCTACCTCTTCGATCACTGTAGCTCCCGCTCCATCGGCGTAGATCATCGAGTCGCGATCGCTTTGATCCAAAACCCTTGACAAGGTATCTGCCCCTACAACCAAGCATTTTTTGGCCATACCTGCTTGGATGAAAGCTTTGGCTTGAATCACCCCTTCAACCCATCCCGGGCATCCAAATAAAATGTCGTAAGCTACACAGCTCGGACTTTTTATTTTTAGACCCGCTTTCACTTTTGAGGCAAGGCTGGGTAGGGTATTGACTTGGTTTGTATGTAAAGCAATGTCTCCAACATTGTGAGCAACGATGATATAATCAAGTGTTTCTGCATCCAGTTGCGCATCTGCGATGGCACGTTGAGCTGCTTCAATGGCAATATCGGCAACGGTTTGCGTATCGTCAATATAACGGCGTTGTTCAATGCCCGTAATGGCTTTAAACTTTTCAATTATCTCATCGTTGGGATTTGTAATTGGCGCTCCTTCTGCATCGTAAAACGTATTGCCCAAAAATTTCGCATTGGGTTGAATGTGTTGTGGGATGCTACAGCCGCTACCGGTAATCTTGATGTTCCTCATGCTTCAAACAAAAGTACTTTTTTGTGTTCCTAACGAGGAGTCACGCCTAAAATAGCTACGAAGCCTAAGGGGTAAAATAAGCCAGTAAAATTCAAACAAAAATTTTATTAATATTTGTTTATCAGTTGGTTACGTAAGATTCAATAGGAGAGCAACTGCAGATTAAATTACGGTCTCCATAGGCCTCATCCACACGTCGGACAGCCGGCCAAAATTTATTTTCGCGAACAAATTCAAGCGGAAAGGCGGCTTTTTGTCTAGAGTAGGGAAAGTCCCAAGTATCTGCAGTAATCATGGCTAAGGTATGGGGTGCGTTTTTAAGCAAGGCATGATCCTCGGCATTTTCAGACGCTATTTCCATACGAATGGATATCATTGCTTCACAAAAACGATCAATTTCAGCCAGATTTTCACTCTCGGTGGGTTCAATCATCATTGTTCCTGCCACAGGAAAAGAAACGGTAGGAGCATGAAAGCCATAGTCCATAAGACGTTTCGCAATATCCGTCACTTCGATACCCAGTTCTTTAAACGGTCGGCAATCAATAATGAGTTCATGAGCTGCTCTTCCCTGTTCTCCAGTATAAAGAATGTCAAAAGCGCCCGCAATGCGTTTTTGGATGTAATTGGCATTTAATATCGCAATTTCAGTGGCTTTCTGAAGTCCTGAACCTCCCAACATTTTGATGTAGCCATAGGAAATAAGGCAAGCCAAAGCCGAGCCATAGGGTGCGGCTGAAATGGCGGTAATGGCATGACTTCCTCCGGTAGAAATCACTGGATTTCCGGGTAAAAAAGGAGCTAAATGTGCTGCTACACATATTGGGCCGACTCCAGGTCCACCCCCTCCATGGGGAATGGCGAATGTTTTGTGTAAATTTAGATGGCACACATCCGCACCAATGGCCGCGGGACTGGTTAGGCCTACTTGTGCATTCATGTTTGCACCGTCCATGTACACTTGTCCTCCACATTCGTGAATAAGCTGGGTGATGTCTTTAATCTTTGTTTCAAAAACTCCATGCGTACTTGGATACGTAATCATCAATCCAGCAAGATTGTCTTTGTGTTCCCTTGCTTTTTGATGCAAATCTTCCCAATCGATATTTCCTTTAGCGTCCGTTGCAGTTACCACAACTTTCATTCCGGCCATGACGGCGGAAGCTGGATTAGTACCATGGGCGGAGGAAGGAATCAAACAAATGTTCCGATGGCTTTCGTTTCGGGATTCGTGATAGGCTCGAATAACCATGAGTCCAGAGTATTCCCCCTGGGCGCCAGAATTGGGTTGGAGTGAAGTGGCGGCAAAGCCGGTTACTTCGTTTAATTGTTCGCTTAGTTTTTCTAGTACTTCATGATACCCTTTCGCTTGTTCTACAGGAACAAAAGGGTGAATGTTGCCCCAATTAGGATCGCTCAACGGGAGCATTTCAGCAGCAGCATTAAGCTTCATTGTACACGATCCCAAAGAGATCATGGAGTGATTCAATGCGAGATCTTTTCTTTCTAAACTTTTGATGTACCGCATGAGTGCGGTTTCTGAATGGTAAGAATTGAAAATAGCATGAGTTAAATAGTCGCTTTTTCTTTCTTGGTCAGACGGTAACTGGGAGCTTACTTGACCGTTTAGAACAGGACTTTCTTTGGTTAAATATGTTGCAAAAACAGCAGCAATTTGAGCGATCTCTTCTTCGTTAGTGGTTTCATTAATGGAAATGCAAACGGTTTGCTCATCGGGGTAGTAAAAGTTGAATTTTTGTTCCTCAGCTATTTTTTTAATGGCTGCCGCATCTATATCAATTTGTAAGGTGTCAAAAAAGTACTCGTTTTTTTGAACGACCCCCATCTCCTTTAAAAGTACATTGAGCTGAACTGCTTTCGTGTGAATCTGCTGGGCTATGTATTTCAATCCTTTGGGACCGTGGTATACCGCATACATACCTGCCATAACAGCTAAAAGAACTTGAGCAGTACAAATGTTAGAAGTCGCTCGATCCCTTTTGATGTGTTGTTCCCGTGTTTGCAATGCCATGCGTAAGGCAGGATTTTCGTTGAGGTCTTTTGTTTGACCAATTATTCGGCCGGGAATATTTCTTTTGTAGCTTTCCTTGGTTGCAAAAAAGGCAGCGTGAGGGCCTCCGTATCCTAGGGGAATTCCAAAGCGTTGTGTGGTTCCAACCACCACATCTGCACCGTAAGAACCCGGACTTTCTAAAAGAACAAGACTCATGATATCTGCTGCTACCACGGTGGTCATTTCAAACAATTGCGCTTTTTGTATCCAATTTTTTAGGTTGGGAACGGATCCCTTTTTTCCTGGGTATTGGAAAAGTGCTCCAAAAAAATCAGCTGAAAAGTCATCCTCTTCTGGATTGCCAAGCTGTAATATAATTCCCAAAGGGGTCGCTCGAGTGTGGAGTAAGGAAAGCGTTTGAGGGAGAATGTTTTCATCCACAAAAAAACGACAGGCGTCATTCTTTTTTTGGGTTCGGCTGCGTGCCCCAAAAAGCATGGTCATGGCTTCCGCCGCTGCGGTACTTTCATCCAATAGGGATGCATTGGCCAATTCCATACCGGTTAAATCACAAACCACCGTTTGGAAATTGAATAAAGCCTCCAATCGTCCTTGAGCGATTTCAGCTTGGTAAGGAGTATAGGCAGTGTACCAACCCGGATTTTCAAGTATATTTCTCTGGATTACTGCGGGAGTAATGGCAGCATGGTAGCCCAATCCGATGAAGCTCGTAAAATTTTCATTTTTTCTACCTAAACTTTGAATGTGTTTTGAAAATTCAAACTCGCTAATGGCTTTATCTAGCGCTAGGGGTTTTTTAAGTCTAATGCTTTGCGGTAAGGTTTGTTCAAGCAATTCATCGACGGAATTTGCACCGATTGTAGCCAGCATTTTTTGTATTTCTTCTTCATTGGGTCCGATATGTCTTTCAACAAACTTATCCGTTCTCATAGGCATCAATTGAAGTTCAAAAATAAAATATCTGAAGCGAATTTTTCAAGCGTTTTTATCTATTCCTTAAAACTTTTTAAAAAATTGAATACAACTGCTGTAAAGTTTCGATATTTACATGTGCAATTGGTCTTAAAAAAGATATTTGATTTTTATATAAAATCCAGTATTCATGTAGCTTTAGCTGTACTTGCGTTAGCAAAAATTAGTTTGTATACCGCAGGGATAATACAGCAGGAGATATTGTTAATATTTATTTTCTTTTCTGCAGTTTCAGCCTATAATTTTATCAAATTTTTTCCCCTTTTAAAAGGTTCTCCATTGCGTTTGTCAGATGCACTCATACTTGGGCTTACTCTTGGCGCTTTGTTTATCAGTGGGGGCGTCCTTTTTTTATTGCCATGGCGGGTCCTAGTTTTTGCTTTTTTAGGAGGAATTTTGGTACTAGGGTACACCATTCCTTTTCATACAAGTTTATCCAATTGGAGAAACCTACGTGGGTGGAAACTCTATTGGGTCGTCTTGAGTTGGTTGTGCCTTACTGTGGGTGCGCCATTGGCTTCTGTTGAGGGGGTTGACACCCTGCTTTTTGTGAAGTTAGCCGTGTTACAAGGAGTCTATATTTATGTTGCGATACTTCCTTTTGAGATTGGCGATCTGAACTCCGATGCGACTGAACTACAAACTTTGCCTCAACGGTATGGAATTATTCGGGTTAAAATTTGGGGGGGGCTTCTACTGCTTTTGGCTAGTTTGTTTGCCCTACTAAGTTTTGGATATACCTCCCCGATGGGGAGCAGTTCACTCCTTGTTTTTTTACTTTTAGGGATTTTCCTAGGGAAAAGTAATCCAGAACAATCTCCTTATTTTGCTCGTTTTTGGGTTGAGGGACTTCCCTTATTGTGGTGTGTTTTAATTTATTATTTTTAACAACTAACTCTATTTAAAACACCCAACAAATGAAAAAGCTTGTTTTGCTGCTTTTGCTGATGTCCTGTGGTCAGGAACAGACTGTAGTTGTAGAAACCGTTGAAAAAGAAACTTTTAAATCGCTTCTTAAAAACAACTATCCGGTACTTGATGTGCGTACTCCACAAGAATACGATGGAGGGCATATAGATAAGGCTGTAAATATAGATTTTAACGCGCCTGATTTTAAGGATCAACTAGCTAAATTAGAAAAGGATCAGCCTTTTTTGATTTATTGTGCTGTAGGAGGGAGAAGTGCCAGAGCCGCAAGTTTGATGCAGTCCCTTGGGTTTAAAAAAGTCTACGAACTTAAGGGGGGATACCGTAATTGGTAGCCTTCAATGATTAATTTTTTCTTTTAGTGCATCGAGTTCTTGTTGTTGTTGTTGTTGTTGGACGAGATCAACGAAAATAGGGATCAGACCCAAATAGTCTACACTTTTAATTTCTTGGGTTCCGTTTAGCGAATGAACCAATTCAAGATAAATTTGTTCAAGCTCTTGAGCTATAAAACCGAATCTAATATTCCCAGGACGACTGCGGTTCTCAATTTGTACGACCTTCAGTTGTAACAACTTTTCAGTTTGTTTTTTGATCCTTTTGCGCTAAAGTAGGTTTGGTCAAACGCAATATGCAATTGGGCATTTCCGTTGAGGTAAAGATCTCCAAAAACAGCAAGTTGACCCCATAGGGTTGAAGTAAACAACAGCCAAGCCAGAGTCACGGTAGGAATGGTATGAGGCATCTTTTTTAAAAAACGGGACTATAATTTAAAAAAAACACCAGTTCATGTCAAGCCAATCCTGCCCTTCTGAGAAGAGCGGAAGGATCGGGTTCTTTTCCTCTAAATTTTTTATACAAAGTCATGGGATGAACGGTACCCCCTTTAGAGAGTATGTTGTCATGAAACGAAGCGGCTGTTTCGGAATCGAAAATGCCTCTTTCTAAGAACAGTTCAAAAGCATCTGCATCCAAGACTTCAGCCCATTTGTAGCTGTAATAACCAGCAGCATATCCTCCTTGAAAAATATGAGAAAATGCTGTACTCATACAATTTTCTGGAATATCTTTGGTGAATTGTAAGGCAGCAATTTGTTCTTTTTCGTGCGCTTTGATATGGGTAATTTGATCTGCGTTTTGATCGTGGTAGGACAAGTCTAAATAGCCAAAACTCAGCTGTCTTAAGGTTTGAAGTCCTTGTTGAAAGTGTGCAGCTTTTTTGATTTTTTCAATCAGTTCCTTGGGGATTATTTCCCCGGTTTGGTAATGTTTGGCATAGAGCGCAAGCGCTTCAGCTTCATAGCACCAATTTTCCATAATTTGAGAGGGAAGTTCTACAAAATCCCAAAAAACGCTCGTACCGCTTAGTGCTCCGTAGGTTGTATTTGCCAACATACCGTGGAGTGCATGGCCAAACTCATGAAATAGGGTTGTTACCTCTTGAAAGCTAAGTAAGGAGGGTTGGTTTTGAGTGGGTTTGGAGAAATTGCAAACGATGGAGATGTGGGGTCTTTGTGTTGCATTTTGTGAGCGATAGCTTGTCATCCACGCGCCATTTCTTTTGCCTGGGCGCGGAAAAAAATCAGCGTAAAGCAAGGCGTGAAAGGCCTTGTCTTTATGAACTTCATAGGCCTTGACATCTGGATGATAGGTATCAATCTCGTTGTTTTCAAAAAGTTCTATACCGTAAAGTTTGCCCACAATTTCAAACAATCCATTCAACACTTTAGTCAGTGGAAAATAGGGTCTGAGTTCTTGTTCGTCCAAGTCGAGTTCAGCCTGTTTGAGTTTTTCAGCAACAAAGGCAGTGTCCCATTTTTCAAGTTCTGTTAAATTTAAATGTTCAGCCGCATAGTTTTGCATGGCTTCCCACTCTTTTTTTGCTGCAGGCTTTGCTTTTTCTGTTAGGTTGTCTAAAAACGATTTGACCTTTTCTTCTGATTGTGCCATACGTTCTTCCAGTACAAAAGCAGCATGAGATTCGTATCCCAAGAGTTGGGCGCGTTTCTTTCTGAGTTGAATAATCTTTAATACTATCTCACTGTTGTTTTGTGGGTTGTTTTGGAATCCCCGCTTACCAAAAGCAAGGCTAAATTTTTTCCTCAGGGCTCTGTTTTCAGCATAGGTCATAAAAGGAACATAACTGGGGTAGTCGAGTGTAAAGATCCACCCTTTCGATTTTCTAGTGCGGGCCTCTTCTGCTGCCATTTCAATGAGCGCCGGAGGTAATCCTTTCAAGTCTTCCTCTTTTTCAATATGGAGTTGAAAAGCCTGGGTATCTGCCAAAACATGTTCTCCAAAAGTCAAACTCAGTTGGGAAAGCTGGGTATCTATTTGACGCAATTTTTCTTTGGAGGTTGAAGAAAGATTGGCTCCATTTCTCACAAAACTTTTGTATTCTTTTTCAAGCAGGGTCCGTTGTTCCTCGGTCAATTGGGAGCCGTCTTCTTTTTGGTAAACAGTTTTAATTCGTAAAAAAAGAGCTTCGTTTAATCGGATGTCATTTTGAAATTGAGTTAACAAAGGGGAAGCCTGTTGGGCAATTTGTTGTAAGGCTTCACTGGTTTCTGCACTGTTCAGATTGAAGAGTATGGTGCTGATTCTTCCAATGAGTTTTCCGCATTTTTCGAGTTGCTCTAAGGTATTTTGAAAAGTAGGCGCTTCTTTCTGAGCGGTAATGCCATCAATTTCTTGAAGAGCTATAGCAATAGCCTCCTGAATCGCGGGGATGTAATGTTCGGTTTTTATTTTCGAAAATGGAGCAGATTCAAAGGGAGTATTGAATTCGGTTAAAAGTGGGTTGTCCAAGCGCTTATTTTTTTAAATTTTTACTACTGTCCAATACTTTTTTCTTGAGTCCTTCTTTGTATTCAATGACCTTATGGAGCACCGCTTGATCTTGACTACCAATGATTTGAGCCGCTAATATACCCGCATTTTTGGCCCCGTTTAAGGCTACCGTAGCTACGGGAACTCCTCCGGGCATTTGTAAAATAGACAAAACAGAATCCCATCCGTCTATGGAATTGCTGGACTTGATTGGAACCCCAATGACAGGAAGTGGACTCATTGAGGCAACCATACCAGGCAAGTGTGCCGCTCCTCCGGCTCCTGCAATGATCACTTTGATTCCTCTTTGATGAGCCTTGGTCCCATAGTCCAACATTTTATCCGGAGTTCGGTGAGCGGAGACTATATCTACTTCCGTTTCTATCTCAAACTCCTTTAGAATTGCAATTGCTTCCTCCATAACGGGAAGGTCGGATTGACTTCCCATAATAATTCCTACTTGTGCCATATTACTTTGATATTACTTCAATGGTTTCTTTTACTTGTTCTGCGATTTGTCGTGCCGTTTCTAAGCTTTTATTTACAATGGTAATGTGTCCCATTTTTCGAAAAGGACGGGTTTCTTTCTTCCCATAGATATGTGGGCATACGCCTTCTATAGCTAAGACGTGCTCCATGTTTTTGTAATGGACGGGCCCTTGATGACCCGCAGCACCGACCAGATTGACCATTACTCCCGAAACTTTGTTTTCCGTATTGCCTAGGGGTAGGTCTAGCAGTGCTCTGATGTGTTGTTCAAATTGAGAAGTATAAGAAGATTCTATGCTGTAGTGCCCACTGTTGTGTGGTCTTGGAGCTACTTCATTGACCCAAATTTCCCCTTCTTTGGTTAAAAACAATTCAACCGCAAGCAGGCCAACGTGTTGGTATGCCTCTGAAACTTTACGGGCTACTTCTTGAGCTTTTAGTTCGGTACGAGTTGGAATACGGGCAGGACTGAGGACGTATTCCACCTGATTCGCAGTGGGGTGAAATTCCATTTCTACGCTGGGATAACTCACCGTTTCTCCGCTGACACTTCTGCATACTATAACCCCTATTTCTTTGTCGATCGCAACCAAATCTTCGGCCATACAGCTGCCTTCATTTACCGTTTCCAGGTCTTGATTTGACCGAATAATTTTAACTCCATAACCGTCGTATCCCATGGATTCTGATTTCCAAACAAAGGGAAAGGAGACCAGCCCTCTTGCCACTGCATCTTTTAGTGCGTCTTTGGATTGAAAGAGTTGAAAGGGGGCAGTAGGGATGATGTTTTGTAGATAAAATTCTTTTTGACGGCACTTGTTTTGTATCGTCTTGATTACTGTTGCCTGTGGATATACTTGAACTCCCTCTTTTTCGAGTGCTGCAAGCGCATCGGTGTTCACATTTTCAATTTCAATGGTGAGGATATCAACTTCTTTTCCAAAATCGTATACCTGTTGGTAATCCATCAAATCGCCTTGAACAAAACGATTGCATCCAATACGCGAAGGTGCCTCCTTACTGGGGTCCATCACCTGGGTGTGAATGTCCCACTGCCGAGTGGTCGTAAGGAGCATTTTACCCAATTGCCCGCCGCCTAAGATTCCTATTGATTTAGTAGTGGAGAAAAATCCCATCATACGCTTTTGGCAAAAATACGTATAAGTTTTTTGGAATGGAAAAAAGCCATCTAAAATGGGTATCTTTGGACAAATATTTTTTCATGATTAATCTTGTTTTATTCGGAAAGCCAGGAGCGGGTAAAGGGACACAAGCTTCCTTTTTAAAAGAACAATTCAATT
>Ga0181573_10005847_pt1 | contig 10095 bp, 10 predicted proteins | sample 101ome_25_FD_148643 | JGI IMG/M metagenome (GOLD analysis project Ga0181573, IMG submission 148643) | Coastal salt marsh microbial communities from the Groves Creek Marsh, Skidaway Island, Georgia - 101409BT metaG (spades assembly) | ecosystem: Environmental > Aquatic > Marine > Intertidal zone...
CACGGCCCCAGCCTGCCTCAGCTCGCCTCTCTCTCTCCAAAAACATGATTAAAATCCCCAGCTCGCCTTTCTCTCACTCCAAAAAAAACTAAAATCCCGACTCGCGACTCGTCTTGGGATTGAAGTGGCGTGAAGGAAGAACTCTGAAGAAAACGAAATGACGTGTTCGGACTCGAATGCCGTTTCGCTTCCACTGAACGAGGGACGATAACACAAAAAAAAACAGTAACATGCCGCGCCTCGTCGCCCACAGCCTAACACCCGACCAGTTTGATGCCCTCAAGGCTCAGGGCAAGGGCGTGCGCCACCTGGGGTCAACAAGAAGGCCGTGGCCCGAGCCCAACGCGTCGTGGGTCTCGCAGCTTTTATTTAGCTTCGTCGGTGATCTCTTGGACCTCGGCGCCACCCCAGGCCGCACACTGGCAGCGAGCGATCTGTTTGACGTGCCCGAAGAGGAGGCAGTGTTTGCCCTCTCTGCCACTTTTCGTGAGATCTACCGGTACGCCACCCCCGCCGCATCCACGCCCCTACCTGGAAAGGCAACAGACGACGCGCGGGCCTGGCGGCTTGCCTGGGGTCTCTGGCCACTTATCCGGCCCATCATGCTAGAGGCTGGCCAGTGCAACTTCGTCGCTTGTACCCTGCAGGTTGCACAGCCTCTGCTTCTGCGCGAGCTGGTGCTCGCGGTCTCTGAACCCGACCCCGCCGAGAGCAGGCGGCGCGGGCTCCGGGGCGCAGCGTGGGTCCTCGTGCTCACAGTCGTTGCGGCCTTGGCGCAGCAGCGGCAGCTTCACCTCGCGATGCGGTCGGGCCAGCGGCTTCGCGCGCTGCTCGTGGCTGAGATCTTTGACGTTGCCACGAGGCTCACGCCCACGGGGCAAAAAGGGATTTCCAAGGGCGAGGTCAACAACTTGGTGGCAGTGGACACGCAGAAGGTGCTTGAGGTGACGTTGACTGCGCACCTCCTGTGGTCTAGCCCCTTGCAGGTCATTGTCGTGTCGGCATTGCTCTTGGATATCACGGGGCCGACAGCTATCCTCGGAATCGGAACACTTGTGGTCGTGGTCCCGATTGCGAAGCAAATCATGAAAGAGATGCTCCGTCTCCGCACCCTTCGCATGAAACTAACCGACGAGCGTGTTCGTGTTGCGACCGAGGTGCTTGGCGGCATTCGCGTGAGCAAACTTAATGGCTGGGAGCCTCTATGGTTAGCTCGGCTGGAGTCGATCCGGGGAACCGAGGTTCAGTTTACCGGGCAGGAGTTGTTTGTGTACAGCTGCATCATTGTTGTAGCAGTCTCGAGTCCGGTGGTAGCGTTACTCGCAACAATTTCAACTCGAATGCTGGTGAACCCGGACGCTCGACTCTCTGCGCCACTTTGCTTTGCGACTCTTGGCCTGATCTCAAGTCTGCGGTTCCCGATCAACCACCTCGGGGAACTCTTGGGAAAGGTTGCTCAAGCCTGGAAAAGCCTCCAGCGCATCTCACACTTTCTCGAGAGAGAAACGGCACCCCCTCAAAGCAGTGGAATAAAACCGGGCGGAAATCTTGACGGTTGTGGAAGCCGCACCCGGTCAGTCGTGCTCAGAGTCGCTGGTGGCGCGTTTTCTGTAGGTGGGAGCGAAAGGGATGATGGCAACGGCAGCGGTGGCTCCTTTTCGGTTCGGGGAATCGATCTCGAGGTGCGAGAAGGAGATTTAGTGTGCGTTGTGGGTACCGTGGCAAGTGGAAAGTCCACGCTCCTGGACGGCCTCCAGGGAAACGCAACGCAAGTCGCTGGGACTCCCTTGAATGTCAGCGGCCTCGGAAGTGGCGCCACGGCGTTTGCGGCGCAGTCGCCGTTTGTCTTGAATGCGACCGTCAAGGAAAATGTTCTCTTTGGCCGGTCCTTTGACGCGGCGCGCTACGCTGCAGCCCTGCGCGCGGCTTCCCTGGCGCCCGATCTGAAGCTGCTTCCTGCCGGGGACGCCACCGAGATCGGGGAGCGCGGAGTCACGCTCTCGGGCGGCCAGAAGGCGCGCGTCGGCCTTGCGCGGTGCGTGTACGGCTTCCGCGGCCTTGGCGGCGATGTCGATTGTCATGGAACGAACAGCGCAACCACGTCAACCTTGGCGCTCCTTGATGATCCTCTGGGCGCGCTGGATGCCTCAACGGCCCTCAAGGTGTTTGACGGGCTGTTTGGTCTCCCAAGTCCTCCCACGGGAGTTGACCAGAAAAGGAAGGAAGCTGCCGACAACGGAGGAGCGCTTCGTGGTGGCGGTACGATCCTGGTGACGCATGCGGTGCACTTCTTGCCTCGGCCAGAGGTCACCCGGATCCTGGTGCTCACCACGTCAACTTCGGTCACAACTGGCCAGAGTAATGGCGAAGTGGCTTTCAACGGTACCTGGCACGAGCTGGTCGCAGCCGCTGCACGAGAGGACCCCGCTGCCACGCACAGACCGCTCAGCGACATTCTTGCGTCCGCGGCGGCACCTCACAATGATGATGAAGGCGATGGCCCTGAGGCCCCTGCTGCGACTACTTCTACCACCGTTGGCGTTGTGAAAGGCGGTACGCTGAGGACACCCGAGAAGGAAACGGCGTCGGGTAAAGGGTCGCTGATAAAGGCGGAGGAGCGCGAAGAGGGCGTCGCCTCGACGGACACGTGGCTACGCTGGGTGCAGCACGCCGGCGGCTGGCGCTTCTTCTCCCTGCAGGTTGTCTTCCTGCTGCTGGATCGCGGTACGTACGCCGCCACCGAGTGGTGGCTCACGCAGTGGACCGATGCCCTCGACGGGCGGGTCACTGTCCTCGGTGGCCTCGCGACCATGCCGTCGCAGGGCGAGGCGGGCGCGGCCTGGGCGTGGTGCAGAGTGTACTTCGCGCTGGGCGCCGCGAGCATCGTTTTCTGCTTCTCGCGGACGCACTGGGGTCACACAGGAGGCGTGCGCGCCGCCGCGAGCCTGTATGCGGCCATCCAGAAGCGAGTGCTGCTTGCGCCCATGTCGTTCTTCGACACGACTCCTCTCGGCCGCCTTCTAGTAAACCCCTCGTATCACATCGCAACAGCGTACAGTAGAGAGCAGCGGAGAGTTTGCATTTTCAATTTGGTTCCTGCATTTCTGGATATGGCCTCATCTCATTAATATCAACTTTCTTCCTGCATTTCTTTTTTTCCCTTTCTTTTTTAGAACCGCTTCTCGTACGACACCGAGAACGTTGACATTAACATGACGCTCAAGGCGAACATGTTTTTTATCAGTTGTGGTTGGCTGATTACGGGCGTGACCATCATGCTTATGATCAGCAAGGGGACCATGGCGGTCTTCATCGTGCCCGTCTTTGCGATTTTTTACCGCCTGCAGCTCTTCTACCGCCGCAGCGCCGTGGACCTCCAGCGTCTCGACGCTGTGAGTCTTCTGAGCTCCGCCCAAAGGGTTCCTAGTCGCATGCTATATTGACGCGCCTTGCTGCCGCTCCAGTCAAAAGTCGAGGAGAGCTTGGGATCTCGACCTTGAAACAAGCGCTGACCCCGGGAACAACGGCCTTCGTAGTCTTGATTTTGTTTTGTCGCCTGCAGGTAAGCCGGTCCCCGCTCCAGTCGCTGCTCTCTGAGGGCCTCGACGGCGCGGCCACGATTCGAGCGTTTCGCCAGCAGCCAGCCTTCCTCGAGCGCCTCCGTATCGCCCTCGACGCCAACACCGCGGCGCTCCTCTGCTGGACCGCGGCGCAGCGGTGGTGCGATGGTTTTTGCGCAGTGTCCCCGGAGGACCCGAGCACAAGCAAAGCAGTGCCGTGTCCGCACTCCGAAGCATGTCTCAAAGGGTGTGTGTTCACGAATGTTGAATGCAATTGCCTGATCGTCAATGTCACTACAAAAAAATAAATAAACAGGATTGGGATCCGCCTCGACTTGATTGCCGCAATTACGTCTACGGGCGCTGCGGTGGTCCTGGCGCTACTCCGCGACGCGCTGGGCATCACCCCGGGACTGGCGGGCATGATGATGGTCTGGGCGCTGCACATGTCCATAACCTTCATGTTCCTGATCACGACCTTCACAGAGGCTGAGGCCGCCGCCACCTCCGTGGAGCGCGTCGTGAGCCTTGCCCGGGACACGCCCTTGGAGGCGCCGCACACGCTCCAAGAGGCGCAGGAGAGGCTCGGTGGGGGGGCGGGGGCGGAAATGGTGGCGGCTAAGGCTAGAGCTGGGGCTGGAGCGGCGGCGGCGATGGCGGTGGCGGTTCCCGGAAGGCCTGTGGCCGCGCCTGAGGGCTGGCCGTTCAGAGGGGAGCTCTCGTTCGAAGATGTGCGGCTGCGCTACCGGTGCATACGGCTCACCACCCAGCCGCACTCACAAACAAACAAACGCGCCTTCATGCGACGGTCTCAATCGTGGCCACACTGCTGCTGCTGCTGCTGCTGCTGCTGCTGCTGCTGCTGATGCGCGATGCGGTGCGGTTGAACCGCTGCAGGCCGGGCCTCGACCTCGCCCTCAACGGCTTGACCTTCTCTGTGGCATCGGGGAGCCGCTGTGGCGTGGTGGGGAGGACCGGTGCGGGAAAGAGCACCCTCGTAGCGGCACTGTTCCGCCTGGCCGAGGAGCCGCTCGCGTCGGGCCGCGTGCTGCTTGACGGCGTCGATCTCGCCAGGTACAGACAGCCGGTTGCAACGCTGGCGTCTCCTATGGCCCGCTATTTTCTTTGCCTGCTGCATGAATCGAACTCGGTGTGTATTTAGTGGAACATCGTGCTCTTATGTTGTCCCTTCTTCCTCGCTGCGCTGGTCGATCTCATGTGCCCCTCCAACCCCCCAACCGACAAAAAGCCTCTGCCTGCGGGACGTGCGGTGCCGCAAGCCCCGCGGCATGGTGGTGATCCCACAGGACCCGGTGCTCTTCTCGGGCTCGCTGCGCCAGTGCCTCGACCCCTTCGGCCGCTTCCAGGACAGCGAGCTCTTCACCGCTCTCGACGCCATCGGGCTCAAGCAGGTGGTCGTTTGTGTGTGCGTGCGCGCGTGTGTGTAGGGGCATGTGTGCGTGTTTGCGTGCGGGTTGAAGGGGGGCGTGTGCGCGCGTGGGGGGGGTACCGAGAGTACAGTAGCACCCCCGGTCTTTGTTTATTGCCTGAAAGGGGAGTAACGCCCTCGCTGAGTATGAGTAAGTCGTCTTCTTGAGGAAAGCGTTTTGAGGGCAGCGAAGTATAGGTTTGACGCTTTTCGTTGGTTTTTATTTCCAAGCAGACGCTTCAGACCACCACCAGCAGCCCCGATAACGGAGGTGACTTTGGAGGCGGCTTCGGGATTGCCGGCAGTGGCGGCGACAGAAGTGGCAGCGGCGGCGGAGGAGGGCTGTTGGGGCTCGAGGTGGCCGAGGGTGGCGCCAACTGGTCGGTGGGCGAGCGGCAACTGCTGGCGCTGGCCCGGGCGCTGCTGGAGCAGCCCCGCGTGCTTGTGCTGGACGAGGCCACGGCCTTCGTCGGTGCGCCCCAGTCGACTGTGCCGTTCTTTGTCAAGCACGCGCAGCCAAAAGCGCCATTTTTTGTCGCGTGGTCTATTTTTGTCGAATGCGCATTCGCCTTTTGCCACTGCGGCCATGCAGTGTCGTTTTCTCAATTTTGTGAATTGCTGTGGCTCGCTGCCGTCGTGCGCAGACGGCGACACGGACGCGCGGATCCAGCGCATGCTCCGCACCCTGCCCCGCCTCAGAAGCGGCGAGGTCACCGTGCTGTCAGTGGCGCACCGGCTACATACAGTAAGATTTGATCGAGTGTCCCGCCGAAATTCGCAGTGTCTCATCGCAGGCTGCAGGCCGTAGGCTGCAGGCCGTAGGCTGCGGGTGCGCGCATTTGCCCAGTACCACTCGAAGTGAGAAGGCACCTTTCCGTGCCTTTCAGGTGATGGACTTTGACAACATCTTGGTGATGGACGCGGGAGTCGCGGCCGAGTTCGGGCCGCCCTCAGAGCTCCTCGCGAAATCGCCCCCGGGCCCTCTTGGGCTTCTCGTCGAGGCCACCGGCCCCGACACATCGGCCGTCCTCCGCGCGCTCGCACAGTAACAATAAGCTAAGCTCCCATGTGTGCTCACAGCAGAGCGGACCGCCCTGCGATCTTACTAAAAGCTGCCGGATCCAAGTCCAATACCTTCCAGAATGTGATCAACCGCGGTTTTCCTTCGCAAATTTCTAAGTGGGTCGTTAAAGGGAACCGCGGATAAAAACTTGCGCCGCTTGCCGCTTGCGCCGCTCCTCACCACTGAGAACGATACTGACGCTGCTATTGCTCTGCGACCCCGGCGCTTGCTTGAAGAATTTCTTCCTGCTGCAAATGGCGTTGTAGCTTAGATGTATTGCCGTATTTTTCTACCCATAACCCCGCCAGCTCCCACGCTCGTCACCCACGCCGAGCTATTCAAGGAAATATTTAGCTTGCTTTCATACCAGAGAACCAGAGTCGGTGTGGTAAAAATACACGAGCCCAGTCCGCTGCACCGCGCTTACTTTTATGTGCCATCCGCCCCCCCGCCCCTCCTAGTTGGCACTTGTCCTGCGCAATGCAACGCGCGCCCGCATTACCCGGAGGACTGGCCTCTGTGTCGACTGTGCTTGTACTGCATATTCAAGTTTGGGTTCGAGTTTGAGTTCGAGGGCCATTGGTTTTATAGTGGAGGGCTGAAAATTCAAATTTGCGGATGTGAAAAGGACGGCGGCTCCCCTTGGGCAGCGCCGAGGGCTGCGCCGTTGGCTCCGCTGCCCACACCGGCCCCGCCACCGGCTCCGCTGCCTCGGAGGTCGCATGAGAGGTCGCCTGGCTCACGACGAGGGCTGCCGCTCGGGAGGGCCGCGGTTCTACGCGCGCCCCGTTGTCGCGAGCGCTCGATCTGTTCCCCGTAATTGAGTTCACCTGCACTGACGACAATGACGCTGAATCCATCCGATGATATGTCACTGAAAACATTCCATTGCCAGCATCATGCGTGCAGCCTCGACCTTGCTTGGTATTGGCGACATACCACTCCCCACAGCACGCTCGACAGACTACCCAGATCCTCAAGTCCATTGATGACAGCCATGAAGGAATGCACGTTCGCTTTGACATCAGGTTTTCACAACAACAAGCCAATCATGGTTGGGCAGTAGGCACTTCGGGACAAATCGCGCTCATTTACGCAAGCAGCGCCTTCCTCCTCCTGGCACAAACCACTGCACAACTCCCGGAACAGGTACCAAAACGGCAGCGCATGGAGCATGAGAAGGGGCCTCGCTCGGTCGACACCGAAGAGGATGACTCAACATCTGAAGCGCAGGTCCTAGGGGCCTAAGGATGATCAATCCGAACCCGAAGTAGACCTGTCTGGATCCAAGTATGACCCACTCGAATCCAAAGATGATAGCGGCAGGCATGAAGAAAACAGCGACAAGGACGGTAGCAGGGGCACAGGCACGGGTAACCGAAACGGAGGAGCGAGCAGTGGCGGTTACGGCAGCGGCTGAGCAGTATCGATATCAGCGGTGACCAGCGGGAGAAGTGGTACCAGCATGCCGAGGCCGTGCGCTGGTACCGGAAGGTCGCCGAGCAAAAAATATTTAATACAGTCGCCGCACTCAAGCGACTATCCGCGGGTCCTGTCACAAGTAACGCAAGCCCCTCAACGACCAATCTCATAGCTCCAGCGACTGGGCGCGTGTGCAGCAATTGCGGAACTGGCGAGCGAGGCGGCGGTGTTCCCCTCAAGCTCAAGCCCTGCTTACGGTGCAAGGTCGCTTTGTATTGCGGAAGGGAGTGCCAGGTCCAGCGCTGGAAGGCGGGGGTCAACAAGGCGGTTTGTAAAGCGTAAAGGCTGCGTGCTAAGTGGATGATCTTGGGGCATTTCACCCCACCGGCTGTAAGGGAAGCGCGGGCTGCCCAACCGGCGCCGGCGCAAGAATGGACGCCAGAGACGTAACTCAGGATTAAGAATTGCGAACTTCTTTAAGTCCAGCTGCTTCGGTTTATATACTCCGGCCGGAGTATGAAATTGGAAGCGCTTTGCGCGGCACTCCCGGGAACGCTTTCCCACAGCCCGAGCCAAATGCCACTGAGCTGCCGAGTTAAGCCCCCACCTCAGTGGGTCGCTAGCTGCGCAATGACGGCGGCGGCGGTGGCGGTGGTTGCGTGGAGAGGAGGGCGCGCGCGGCCCGGGCCCCCGAAGGCGAAGACAAAAACCCTCCACGCTCCCGTCGTCTTCCACGACGCCGGCGCCCTAAAAGTCCTCCGCCACGTCCTGCGCCACGTCCGGCGCCACGTCCGGCGCCGCGTCCGGCGCCGCGTCCTTCACGTGTCCGTCCTTCAAGTGTCGCCCAAGAGAAGCGCGGGGGGTGGCATGTGTGTGTTGGGCGTTAGTTCAGCCGCGGGAAGAGGGCGCGTGCCACGATGAGAACATTCAAACACGCCTACCACACTTTCCCGCCCAGTTTTCAAACACGCCTAACGCACGCATGCCGCCCCCACGCTGCCCTTGGGCGGCACGCCCAATAAACGCGTGCTGCCCTAAACGCTTGCCCTTAGTGCTGGGCGTAGACAGTGCTGTCGCGGCACGCGCCGTCGGAGGACGTGCTGGACGCCGCGGAGGACGAATCGTCATCCCCACGCCCCCAAGGTTTCTTCATCAACGGTTTCTTCATCGTCGTGCGCTCTTTAAACGTTCGAAGCCCTTTGTTGATGCGGCAGGCCCAGTGGCAGTGGCGCTCGACACGTGAAGGGCGAGCACGAAAAGGACGCGGCGAACGCAACCTTTCAGGGAAAAAAGGTATGCTGCGGCGCGCGGCGACCCGGACGCGAGCCCCCCCACACGCCTGCCCTTAGGTGACATGAAGGACGGGCACGTAAAGGACGCAGCGCAGGGCGTTGTGGAGCACGTGCCACAGGACGTGGCGCAGGACTTGGCCTACGGGGCCCGGGCGGCGCGCGCCCTCATCGCCACGCCACCACCGCCGCCGCCGCCGTCTTGGTGCAGCTCGCGCTGACTGAGATGGGGGCGCAACTGGGCAGCTCAGTGGCATTTGGCTCGGGCTGTGGGTAAGCGCTTCCGGAGATGCCGCGCAAAGCGCCTCTACAGGTTCCTTTAAGGCCCTTGTGGGGCTTTGTGCGCTCAAATCTGGCCTCTTGGCGGTCAAAACCGAGCGAGAGGTACTTTTGCCTCTTTGAGATCGGACGGCGAGATCAGCGAAGTTCAAGTAAATATCCAGGTTTTTCATCAAGTTCTTGGCCGAAATAACCTCCTTCGCTTGTTTGCAAGCACCCTCTGGACATGATACGGCCGATGTGAAAGTTTCACGATATTCCGATGTCATGTTCTAAAGATCGAGTACTCGTTCCAAACCGATGGTTCTTTGAAACTGTGCTGATACTGTTCGTTTGGGCAAAGCAAAATTATACTTTACGGGATCGACTTTGATCATGCTCAAACTTTGTGAGCCTCACGGCATGTGAATTTTAAGAGCGCACACCAACTTACAGTTTCCCACGTGCAAATGGGCCCGAGAAACATTGGGGTAAAATCGGGTATTTCTGTCCAAAACCCGTTTCGGGCTACAAATTCGGGGTATTTCCTGACGTCAGCCCGACACATAACCAAGCAGAGTTGTAGAGGCCCATCGTACCTCTCAGGATCATGCCTTGGATCATTTTAGTTCATCGATGGCACTGCGGTACGACGGTTTGGATGTTAGGATGGTACTGCTGTTGTACTGCTTTCACGCAGTTTTTTTTTTCCTTCCCAAGGCCAAACCAACTCAATTTAAGTTCGTTGCTGTACGAACAAGCGGATTGGCCGATGCGATGCACGCAGAGTGCGGCTATTGCATGGGCGTGGTTTGAACGGCTGATTCGGCGATTTTAACATCTTTTTTGGTACCGGAGATACAGGACTTTTGTTTTGCCCAAACAAACAGTAGCACGAAGTGCTCAAAACATACTCGCTGCGTGTTTCTTTGGAAGAAAACTAGGCACGCTCAGTCAAAGCTCCAGGTAATCTTCCTCGGCCACGTCGCCCATGAGGCCCGCCGGGTCCGGTTGCAAGGCCGGGTCCGACGGCGGCGGCGGCGGCGGCGGCGGAGCATGCTTTGCAGCGCGGGC
>Ga0181573_10005850_pt1 | contig 10093 bp, 7 predicted proteins | sample 101ome_25_FD_148643 | JGI IMG/M metagenome (GOLD analysis project Ga0181573, IMG submission 148643) | Coastal salt marsh microbial communities from the Groves Creek Marsh, Skidaway Island, Georgia - 101409BT metaG (spades assembly) | ecosystem: Environmental > Aquatic > Marine > Intertidal zone...
GGCCGCCTCGAGCGCGATCGCGTGCAGCGGGAGCCCGCGCTCGGTCAACTCCTGGACCGCGCGGTGCCAGCCGTCGTCGGTGCTCAAGCCGTCGCTGATCAGCGTCACGGCGCCGCCGGCACCCTCCGGGACCGCCCGCAGCGCGTGGCGCAGCGCGTCCCCGATCGGCGAGCGCGCGCCCTCGGGCACGCGCACCACCTCGTCAAAGTCCGCGGGCGCGTCGCTCGTCGCAGCGCCCAGTTCGACCAGCACGCGCACCGCGCCGGCGGGCAACCGCGCCGACACCGCCTGGAGCGCCCGGTCAGCCGCCGCGGTGGCCGCGAGACTCGCGGTCCGGTCGACGACCACGACGTGGTGATCCCGCCACGCGCGCTGGATCCACACCGGCCGCGCGAGGCCGAGCAGCAGCGCCAGCATCACCGCCGCGCGCAGCAGCGCGCGCCGACGGTCGACGGCACCGCGCGGCAGCACCCAGAGCAGCCCGAGCAGGGGCAGCAGCCAGAGGAAGCCAGGAGACTCGAAGTTCATCAGGGTGGCCTCGGCTACGGGATGCGCGACGTGCGGAACAGGACCCACTCCGCAGCGAGCAGCAGGAGCGCGAGGATCAGCAGGACGGTGACCAGGTCGACGCCCGACGAAGCCCCCGCCGGCAGCACCGGGACCTCGAGCGCGTCTTGGAGCGGCGCGCCCGACGCGACCGGATCGAGGAGCGCGGCGTGGAGGGCTGCGCCGCCTGCGGGCAGCAGCGCGCCCGGAGCGCGCGGGACGAAGGTCGCGCCGAAGCTGCGGCCGCGCACGTCTCCCGCGACGACCTCGGCGTCGCGCGCCGCGACGGGCTCCCCGACGGCGACCCGGACCGGGCCGTCGTCGACGCCCGCCAGCCAGCGGATCCCCAGCCCCATGAAGAGCGGGAACGAGCGCGACCGGACGAAGTCGTAGTCGCCCGAGAGCAGCTCGCGCCAGACCCAGAGCGCGCGCTGCGGCGCGGGCTTGGCCCCCATCGTCACCGGGCGCCCGAGCGCCGCGGCGGCCGCCATCGCGTCGATCTCCTGCAGACCGAGCCCCGTGTAGAGCTCGGCGAGCACCGCGCCCGGGTCCTGGTCCTCGGCGTGGAAGACCAAGAACGCGTCCTCGGCCAGCGACGGGTCCGACAGCTCGAGCGCAGGCAGCCCAGCCCCGAAGTCGTCCGCTCCGGCGGCGCGCACCACGACCCGCGCGCGCGCGCCGTCGAGGACCAGGCCCGGGTCGGCGTCGATCGCGCTTCGAACGACCTCGGGGCAGCCGGGCTGCACCGCGACCGGGACGGGCTGACGATCGGGGAGCCGGAACGCGGCGACGTCGTCGAGATCGAGCGCGTCTTCGCCGGGGAGCGAGACCTGCAGCAGCTGGCCGGTCGCGGGCACGTCCAGGTAGCGGAAGCGACGGCCGTCGACCAGCGGCTCCGCGGTCGGCTGGATCGTCAGCGGCGCGTCGTCGAGGCTCACGTCCGGCGTCGGGAGCTCGGCGTCCGCAGCCCCGCTGCCGCGCACCTCGACCAGCACGTCGACCGCGTCGCCGCGACCCGAAGCCGCGGGCCGGGCGCCGAGCGCGGTGACGCCGAAGTTGCCGCCGGCGCGCGCGGGCACCGGCAGCCGGCGGACCTCGACCCACGCGGGCAGCTGCGCCCGCTCGTCGGCGCGCAGCGGCAGGTCCCCCACGACGCAGATCGTGGCCGGCCGCTCGGGCCGCGCGCGCACCAGGTCGAACAGCACATGGACCACGCGGTTCGGCGCGGCCGCCGGCACTGCGCCGGCGAGCCGGCGGCGCAGCAGCAGCGCCTCCTCGTCCGGGCGCAGCACGGTCTGGGCCCGTCCGGCGCAGAGCACGACGCGACGCGCGGCGGGCGGCAGGCCAGAGACGTAGTCGGCCGCGGCGTCGACGGCGGCGTCGAAGCGGGCGCCGTGCGCCATGCCCGCCGAGCCGTCGATCAGCACCACGTGGTCGCGTTCGTCGGCCCCGTCGCTGCGCAGCCCGGCGAAGGCGAGCCAGAGCAGGCTGCAGATCATCAGCAGCAGCGCGTAGGTCCACGGATGACGAAAGCGCTGCGTCAGGACCCGCGCGCGCGACTCCTCGAGCGCCTGCCGCCAGAACAGCGTCGTCTCGACCTCGACCTCCTGGTGGCGGACGCGGAGCCGCTGCAGCGCGTAGAGCAGGCCGGCGATCGCGCCGAGGCCGAGCACGCCGAGCAGCGCAGGGACGAAGCCAAAGCTCATACGATCAACGCCCCCGTCTCGAAGAGCTTGGACAGCTGCGGCAGCACCGGCTCGTCGACGTCTACCTGCACCAGGCCCGCCTGTCGCTGCACCGCCAGCTCGCGCAGGCCCTGCTGGTGCGCGTCGTAGGCGCGGCGGTAGGCGTCGAGCACCTCGGCGGTGACCGACACGTCGTGCTCTTGGCCGCTCTCGCAGTCCCGCAGCAGCAGGTCACCCTGCAGGTCCGGGGCGCGGTCGCTCTTGCGCACGAGCTGCACCAGCACGAGGCGGTGCCGCTGGCGCGCGAGGCTCTCGCGGACCGCGGCGACGCCGCCCGCGTCGAAGAAGTCGGAGACGACCACCAGCAGCCCCTTGCGCAGCCCCATGCGAGAGAACTTGCCGAGGGACGCGACGAAGTCGGTCGCGCCGCCCGGGCGCTGGGACGCGAGCGCCTCGGCGATCCGCATCTTGCGCACGTTGCCGCTCCTCGCGGGGAGCGCGGTGCGCAGCTGGTCCGCGAACGGGAACAGGCCGACGCTGTCGTGCTGGTTCAGCGCGGCGAGCGCCAGCGCGAACGTCGCCCGGAGGCCTGCGTGCGCGCGCGGGTTCTCGCCCTGCCACATGCTGCCGCTGACGTCCGGGGCGAGGTAGACGGGCAGGTCCTCGAACTCCTCGAACAGCCGCAGGAAGACGCGGCCGAGCCGGCGGTAGATGTTCCAGTCGATGGCCCGCAGGTCGTCGCCGGGCGCGTAGCCGCGGTAGTCGCGGAACTCCATGCCCGCGCCCATCTGCCGCGACCGCTGCTCGGCGTGCACGCCGCCGCGGGCCACGCGCTGGGCGAGGATCCGAAAGCGGGAGACGTCGGCGAGGAACTCCGGGTCGAAGAGCTCTTGTCGGGTCGGGGCGGTGACGGCCATCGGCAGGATCGGGGCGGGGCTTGGGCGCTACGCGGCGGGCGGCTGGACGTGGCCGAGCACCTCGGCGACGACGCGGTCGGTCGTGACGCCGTCGGCCTGGCCGTGGAAGTTGATCAGCACCCGGTGCCGGAGCACGTCGTGCGCGACCGCCTTGACGTCGTCCACGCTGACCGCGAAGCGACCTTCGGTCAGCGCACGCACCTTCGAGCACAGCATCAGCGCCTGCACCGCGCGCGGCGACGGGCCGAGCGCGACAAACTCGTTGACCGACTTCGGCGCGAACTCGGAGCCGGGCTGCGCGCCGACCACCAGGTGGATCGCGTAGCGCTTGGCGCGCTGCGGCACCGGCACGGCGAGCGCGACCTTGCGCAGCTCCAGGATCTCGTCGGCGCTCGAGACCTTGCTGACCTCGGGCTCCTGGCCGGCGGTCGTCCGGTCGACGATCGCCTCGTACTCCTCGATCTTGGGGTAGCCGACGACGATCTTCATCAAGAAGCGGTCGAGCTGCGCCTCGGGCAGCGGGTAGGTGCCCTCCTGCTCGACCGGGTTCTGCGTCGCCATGACGCAGTAGGGCTCCTGCAGCTTGATGGTGCGGCGGCCCACCGAGATCTGCCGCTCCTGCATCGCCTCGAGCAGCGCCGACTGCGTGCGCGGGGTCGCGCGGTTGATCTCGTCCGCGAGCACCAGCGAGGACACCAGCGGCCCCTCCTGGAACTGCAGCTCGTGGCCGCCGCCGTCGGTGTCCACGAGCACGTTCGTGCCCTGGATGTCGGCGGGCATCATGTCCGGCGTGAACTGGATCCGGGAGAACGGCACGTCGACGGCCTGGCCGATCGACTTGACGAGCATCGTCTTGCCGAGGCCGGGAACGCCCTCGAGCATCACGTGCCCGCCCGCGAACAGGGCCGTCAGGGCCGCGTCGAGCACGGGCTCCTGGCCGACGATGAAGCGCTGCACCTCGCGCTTGATCCTGTCGTGCACGTCGCGGAATCGTTGGGCGTCGCGCTCGGCGACCTCGGCTTGTTCGTTGGCGTTCATCACTGCGGTCCGCCTTCCTCGCGAAGGCTCAGGTAGAAGCTGCGCACGATGTCCTGCATCCAGGGCGGCAGGGCGCGGCGCGTCAGGTGACCCATCGGGGCGGCGCGGGCGCCGCGGCTCTCGCCGGGCACCTGGTCGCCCTGCTGGGCCTGGGGTTCGATGCGTTCCTGGGTGATCTTGGAGATCCCCGGGTTGGGCTTGGCGCTGACGTGGTCCGGGAAGGTGACGCCCAGCACGAGCTGCGCGACGCCGCGCTGCTTCTTCGGACCGCCGGGGCCGCCGCGGCCGTTGGCGTCGTCCTGGGGCTGACCGTTGCCCATGGAGATCTGGAGGTCCCGGTTGACGGGCGGCTTGCGCTGGCGGAGGTTCGGCTGCACGCCGCCGCGGGCCTTCGACTCGTCGTTCTCGTCGTCGACCTCCTCGTCCTCGTCCGGGTCCTCCTCCTCGTCGGTGACGACCTGGTCCTTGGCCGACCACGGCGAGGCGGTCGGAGACTTCGACGAGCCCTTGCCCGAGCCGCGCCCCTGCGTCGAGCCGGACTCCTGCGGCGGTTTCTCGACCTCGTCGGCGCGCTCGCGCTCGTCGGCGCGCGGCTTGTCCTTCTTCTTCTCCTTGGGCTTTTGCGCCTTGCCGCCCTTGGTGGACTGCGCCTGGTTGCTCGGCTGGCCGCGCTCGCTGCCGCCGCCCGCGGCGGTGCGCGCCTCGGCGCTCCGCCCCGAGCCCATCGGGTTTCTGCCCTTGCGCTGCGCCTCGGTCGGGTTCTCGTCCTCGCCCGCCGAAGAGTCCGAGGCGTCCTGCTGAGCCCGGCGCGGCTGCCGCGCTTCGACCCGCGGCGGCTCGCGCTCGGGCCCCGCCCCCTCGTCGCGCGGCTCCTCGCGCGGCTCCGCCGCCGCGACCTGCGCCTGCCGCTCGCCTCGCGCGCCGCCGGGCGCGCCGCGGTCGACCGGGGTGACCTGGGTCGCGAGGTAGAGCAGGCACAGCGCCGCGACTCCAGCCAGCCACATCGGCGCCGCGTTCTCCGGCTCGCGGGGCAGCGGTCGCGGCATGCGACCGCGCGCCTCTCGCGCGCGTCGGTCGGCGTCGTGCATCGCCGCGAGGCGGAAGCCGTCGAGGTCCTGGTCGCCGCTGAACTCGTGCGCCGCAGAGAGCCGGTCCGACAGGTCCAGCTCCCGGTCGAGCATCGAGAGGGCCTCGACCTCGCGGACGCGCAGCGCGCGCGCCGCCTCGCGCCGGCGGAGCACCCGCCAGATCGGCAGCACAGCCGTCAACGCCAGCAGCAGCGCCCACGGCATGCGCAGGTCGACGCCCGCGCGGGAGAACAAGAAGGTAAGGACGAGGTATCCGAGCGGGAACGCCACGGTCGGCCAGGCGAGGCCGCGCAGCGCCGCGGTCTCGTCGCGGACGTGGCGCGCCTGCACGTCTTGGGCGACTGGCTCGGCGAGCTGCCGCAGCGCCTCGCGCAGCTGCTCGGGGCTCTTGCGGTCGTCGGTCACCGCGCCTCCTGCTCGGGCACGACCCGCACGTCGACGTGCGCGCACTGCTCGACCCGGCGGCTGCCCGGGTCCCGCACGATCGCCATCACGACCAGCTGGTCGGCCGCGATGCCCGTGGAGAGCCGCGACGCGGGCGAGCCGCCGCGCGCCTCATAGTCGTCGAGGAACGCGACGTTTCGGGCGACGACCTGCGCGAGCGGGCGCTCGAACGGCACCGTCATGCCGCCGTCCTCGGGCCGCCACGACACGCCGAACACCGAGTCGGTCAGCGCCGCGCGCGCCACCATGCGGTGCACGACCGTCGCGCCGAGGCCCGGATAGATGACGCCCTTCTCGGCGAGCAGGAGCTCGACCTTGCGGCCGCGCGCGGGCCCGCGGACCCGCGCCTCTCCGCGCAGCACGCCGTCCTCGATGCGGGCGTCGACCTCCACCGTGAAGTCGCTCGCGCGCTTCAGCCGCGCGGCCACCGCGTCGCGCACGTCCTGGTAGACCGTGTCGGCGTCCGGGTAGCGGCACGCGCCGGGGCCGGCCTGCACGCCGTCGACCAGGAAGACCGGGCGCTTGCCGACCGACTCCGCGGCCACCAGCGACAGCTCGTTCATGGTCGCGACCGGCCGCGGCGCGTCCGTGTGGTAGGACAGCAGCGCGACGTGCTCGGCGGGGAAGTGGCTCTGCAGCGCCTCGAAGGCCATCGCGCCGCCCTCGGTGAAGGCGCGCCAGCGCTCGCCCTGCTTCTGGCCGAGGTGTGGGTTGGTGACGTGCTCGACGAGCACGACGCGGTTGGTGACGCTGTCGTCGCTCGGCTCGAACCGCGTCGGCGCGCTCATGCTCCGCACCTTGCCCGAGATCATCTTGTCGACCAGCGCCACCGAGAACGGCTCGCCGCCCATCTTGTCCTGCAGCGCCTCGATGCGCGGCACGGCCTGCGGGCCGAACTCGGGCGAGATGACCGCCTGGACGTAGCGCGACATGGCGCGCTTGAACTTGCCCTTTTGCTCATAGACGCGGCCGAGCAGCAGGTTCACCTTGGCGCGGTCCGCCGAGCCGAACGCGTCGGTCAGGCCGAACGCCGCCGACATCAGGTGCTCCCAGGCGCCGCGCGTGTCCTCCAGGTCGAGCAGCAATTCGCCCAGCCGGACGTGCAGCCGGTGCACCGCCTCGGGGTAGCGATCGGCGCGGCCGTCCTCGATGCCGAGCTTGCCCGCGAGCACCGCGACGTCGGGGCGGCGGGCCTGGACCAGCGCGTCCACGGCGGCGAGCGCCTCGGTGGCGCGCAGGTCCGCCGGGCGCGCGGCGTGGGCCCACTGCAGCGCCGGCACGATCTCCTCCTTGGGAGCGCCCTCGTCGATCTGCATCTGCAGCAGCAGGTCGGCGCACTCGCCGGCCAGCCGCGTGCCGCCGTTCGCCTGGATCCACGCGACCAGCGCGTCGACCTCCTCCTCGGCGCGCGCGGCGAAGTACCCCGCCTCCGCCTGCGGGAACGGCGCGGTGCGCACCCGCGTCAGCCCGATCCAGCCGTTCTTGGCGTCGACGTGGACGCGGAACTGCTGCAGGAAGCCGAGGCCGACCGTCGCCAGCGCGCCGTCGCGGTGCACGAGGTCGAACAGCTCCGGCCGCCACGCGACCACCTCGGACAGGTCGATCCCCGCGACCTCGACCCGGCCGATGCGGCCGCCGGGCTGATCGATCTCGTAGCAGTAGTCCTCGTCGACGATGCTGTCGTGGCTCGTCGAGCCGAGCCCGATCATGCGCGTTGTGCCGTTGGCCAGCGTCGCGGGCATCCAGACGACGTCGCCGGCGACCGACGCAGGCACGTAGTGCTGCTCGGGACCCGTCGGCTTTTGACCCTGGCGGTCGACGGCGGGCTTGAGGCGCAGCTGGCCGCGCGGCAGGTCGAAGGTCACCTCGTAGTCGGCGAGCACCTTGGCGCCGATCGTGCCGGCGCACGCGACCTCCTCCATCTGGGGCGCCCAGAGCTTGGTGAAGTCCTCCATCGCCTGCTCGTCGCCGTGCTCGCGCATCGGCACCTCGACGTCGAGACCCGGCAGCTCGATGGTGATCGGCAGCGTCGTGCCGTCGGGCTGTTCGACCGCGAGGCCGGCCGCGACCTTGTTGTGCAGCTCCAGCCCGACCGGCTTGTCGAACGAGACCCAGAGGTTGACCGGGGCGCTGTTCGTCGGCGAGGAGAGCTGGCAGCGCGCGACGAGGCGACCGCCGAGCACCCGCACGGGGACGCGGGCTTCCTGCGCCGGCAGGGACGCGACGCAGAGCAGCCACGCCGCCGCGAGGACGCGGTCGGAACGGAGCATGGGCAGGGGACGCAGGGGAAAGGAGCGGGAGATCGCCCGCCGCTCCGCGCGGTGGACGACTTCGGAGGGGTCTGGAGGGGTCGCGGCTATTCGCCGCGCGGGCTGGCGACGATCTCGCCGAAGGCCCAGTTGTCGAAGACCATTTCGATCTGCAGGTCGAGGCTGTTGTTCGGCACGCTCACGGCGACCGGGACGAGGCCGCGGCCTCAACAACTCCCTGGGAATCTGGTCTCGGCGATCAACGCCCCCGTCGCGCGGTCGACGACCGTGATCAGCGGCGACTTGCCGACCGGGTTCCAGTTCTTGTACTCCTCGTTCTTGGAGCCGTAGAACCAGATCGCGTTGGGGTCGAAGGTCAGCTGCCCGCCGCTCTCCCGGTAGGCGAACTCGGCCGTGGCGGGCCCGCCCCAGGCGAGCTGCTCGACGCCGTCGGCGGTGACCGCGAACGCCTTGCTGCGCCCCTTGGCCATGTCGACGCGGCTGCCCGCGAGCGACAGCACGCCCGAGTGCAGTTCGTAGGTGCCCGCGGGCACCACGACGTCGACGTCGTGCTTGCTGAGGTGGACCGAGTGGCGGCCGTCCGTGCTGTTCAGGACCGCGGCCATGACCTTGCCGTCGGTGACCGCGTGCAGCGACAGCTTGCCGACCTCGCCGGAATAGGGCGAGAAGCGCAGCTTGCTGCCGTCGGCGGAGACCTCGAGCTTCTTGAGCTGGCCGTCGATCGCGACCACCTCGCTGAGGAACGACGCCGCGCGGCCGTTGCCGATCACCAGCGCGTCGGCGCCGATGTCGTCGAAGCGACCGTTGTGGTTCTGGTCGACGACGCGCACCTTGGTGCCGGCGATCTCGCCCTGCACCACCGAGCCAGCGACGAACCGCCACTCGCCCTGCTTGACCAGCGACACGCCGTAGCGTCGGCCGCCGTGCTCGAGCACGACGAAGCCTTGGTCGCCTTCGACGCGGGTCTCGAGGCGGCCGTCGGCGTCGGCGTCGATCAGCAGCGCCTCGCCGTCGACGTCGGCGCGGAAGTCGGCCCCCAGCCCCGCCTCGAAGTGGAACCCGGTGGCGACCGCGGACGCGGACTCGCCGGGCAAGAGGAGCTTCTGGCGGCGCTGGATCTTGGTCTTCAGCGCGACCTCACCGCTCTCGGGCAGCGCCTGGGCGAACGCGCCGCCGGCCAGCGCAGGTACCAGGAGCAGGGAGACGAATCGATTCATGGGTTCCTCGAATCAGGGATGGAAGTGCCGTTGCGGATGCTATCGCATCGAGCAGGCCACCACCCCAACGCTTTGTTTGTTACCAATCCGCAACGTTCCGCGAGAATGACGAAACCCCCACGCCAAGGCGCCGCGCGGCGGCTGACGATGGTCCCGGCGCTGCTCCTGGCGAGCTGCGCCGCGACGCCCCCAGCGCCTTCGCCGCGCGCCTACGGGACCATGCGCGAGGTCCTGCGCATGGGCCAGCACCAAGGCCGGGTGACGATCGCGGAGACGACCGGGCCGCAGACCGTCGGCGTCGGCGCGCTGGCAGGACTGCAGGGAGAGGTCACGATCCTCGACGGCCGCGCGCTGGTCGCCGAGCGGCGCGGCGAGGCCGCCGCGACGCGCCCGGCCCGCGAAGGCGAGCAGGCGGCGCTGCTGGTCGCCGCCGAGGTCGCGGCCTGGGTCGCATCCGACCTGAAGCCGTGCGCGGACTACGCGGACCTCGAGGCGCAGGTGCGGACCGCGCTGCTCGACCGCGGCTTCGACCCGAGCGCGCCGACGCCGATCAAGGTCGTCGGCCGCGCGCCCCGCCTGCAGATGCACGTGATCGCCGGCGCGTGCCCGATCGCCACCCCAGACGGCCCGTCGCCGTGGCGGTTCGACGGGCCGGCCGAGCAGGTCACCCTGGTCGGCTTCTACGTCGAGGACGCGGCCGGCACGCTGACCCACCACACCCACCAGAGCCACCTGCACGCCGTCTCGGAGCGCGGCGCGGGACACCTCGACGACGTCTGCCTGCAAGCCGCGCGGCTGTATCTGCCGGCGCGCTGAGCCCGGACTTTTCTTCGATTCGCGCGGGAGTGTTCGGCCGCCACCCCCGTCGAAGGAACACGAGACGCGGGC
>Ga0181573_10005853_pt1 | contig 10087 bp, 11 predicted proteins | sample 101ome_25_FD_148643 | JGI IMG/M metagenome (GOLD analysis project Ga0181573, IMG submission 148643) | Coastal salt marsh microbial communities from the Groves Creek Marsh, Skidaway Island, Georgia - 101409BT metaG (spades assembly) | ecosystem: Environmental > Aquatic > Marine > Intertidal zone...
CGAGCCATGGGCCTGCCTCCGGCAATCCGCCGAAGCAGCTGGTGGTGCTGCTGCACGGTCGCGGCGCGGACGGGAACGACCTGATCGGTCTGGCCCCGATACTGGCCACGCAGCTCCCCGACGCGCTGTTCCTCGCGCCCGACGCACCGCATCCGTGCGACGGCGCGCCCTTCGGCCTGCAATGGTTCAGCCTGATCGACCGGTCGCCGGAGAATATTGCCGCGGGCGTGCGCGGTGCGGCGCCGGCGGTGGACGCGTTTCTCGACCATCACCTCGCGCGGCACGGGCTGAGCGACGAGAATCTGGCGCTCTTCGGCTTCAGCCAGGGCTCGATGATGGCGCTGCATGTCGGGCTGCGGCGCAAGGCGTCGCCCGCGGCGGTGCTCGGTTACTCCGGAATGCTCGCGGCGGCCGACAGCCTTGCCGACGAGATCACCGTGCGCCCGCCGGTGCTGCTGGTGCATGGCGAGGCGGATGCGGTCGTACCCCACGCGGCACTCGGCATGGCCGAGACCGCGCTTCGCGACGCGGGCGTCCCGGTCGAGGCGGTGTCGCGGCCGGGCCTCGGCCACGGCATCGACGAGGACGGGATCGCGCGGGCCGCCGCCGCGCTGACGGCCGCGTTCGGAGGGTCATGATCCGGACCGGCGCCGCCGGGCGTATGACAGTATCGTTACAAGTTGTTGGGATTGCTGAATAAAATTTTGGCCGGACTCGGCGGACTCGGCTAGGAAAGACACTGCGTTCGTTTGATTGATCAACCCGATGCGTGCAAGGGGGAGAGATGGACGCTGCGCTGAAGAATTGTCCGGCTCTCGTGCTCAACGCGGATTTCCGCCCGCTGAGCTATTTCCCGCTGTCCGTGTGGCCCTGGCAGGAGGCGGTGAAGGCGACCCTCATGGGGCGCGTCAACACGGTCGCCGAATACGACAGGGTGATCCGGTCGCCCAATCTCGAGATCCCGCTGCCCAGCGTCGTGTCGCTCAAGGAATATGTCCGGCCCGCCGTGCGCCCGGCCTTCACCCGCTTCAACGTGTTCCTGCGCGACCGCTTCACCTGCCAGTATTCGGGCCAGCGGCTGCCGGCCCATGAGCTCACCTTCGACCATGTGATCCCGCGTTCGCGCGGCGGGCGAACGTCCTGGGAGAATGTCGTCACCGCGTCGGGCGAGTGCAACCTGATGAAGGCGAACCGGACCCCCGCCGAGGCGGGCATGCGGCTCCTGTCCGAGCCGCGCCAGCCCGACACCTGGGAGCTGATCGAGAATGGTCGCGCCTTCCCGCCCAACTTCCTGCACGAGAGCTGGCGAGACTATCTCTACTGGGATACCGAGCTGGACGAGTAGGTCGCTCAGATGCGCGTCGACAGCCAGATGGCCGCGCGTGTGCCCGTCTTGATGAACTCCGACATCACCCGGTAGCCCGGGGTCGCTTCCGCGTCGTGGGCGAGCCCCGTTTCCTTGTGCTCGATTTCCTCGGCGCGGAATTCGTCGATCAGGCCGCGCAGCTCGGCCTCGTCGTCGCCGAGCTTCTCCGACTGCGCGGCATAGTGATCCTGGATCACGTCCTCGACCGCGACGGTGCAGGCCATGGCGGCCTTCTCGCCCATTGCCGCCGTCGCCGCGCCCAGCGCGAAGCCCGCGACATGCCAGACCGGCGAGAGGAGTGTCGGGCGGACCCGGCGTTCGGCGATGAGTTCGTTGAACGCGGCGAGATGTTTCTCTTCCTGTTCGGCCATGTGCCGGATCGTGTCGCCGACCGGATGCTTGCCGAGGACGGCGAGCTGGCCCTCGTAGATGCGCGCGGCGCCGAACTCGCCGGCATGGTCGACGCGGATCATCCGCTCGATCAGCGTCTCGCGGTCGGGATCGCCCGGCAGGCGATCCTCGCCGGTCACCTTGGGGCGCCTTGTCCTGGACTCGCTCATGTCGCCTTCCGCCAGATTCCCTGCGCCGTCCAGGCGGATGCCGCCGCGAGGATCAGGGATGCGATGAGATTATAGCCCGCCAGCGAGATCCCAAACAGGGACCAGGGTACCTCGTCGCAGCGCGCCAGCGGCGTGGCGAACAGCTTCGCCTTCAGCTCCTCGATGGAAAGGTTGGGGTCGGTGTGGGCGCCGCCGCACGTCGCGAGCCCCTCCCACCATTGCTGCTCGACGCCGACATGGAACCCCGCGACGCCGGCGCCGCCAAGAAACACGAGCGCGCCGACCGCCGCGAAGGCCGCGACGCCGGCCGGGGCCAGCCGACGGCCCGCCAGCACCGCGAGCCCCGCGAGGACGATCATGATCCAGTAGGGCCAGCGCTGATAGGTGCACAGCGGGCAGGGTTCGAGCCCGCCGAAGATCTGGAACGCCCAGGCGCCGCCGAGGAGGCTGCCGCTCGCCGCGAGCGTGAGGGCGGGCCAGATGTGGGGACGCCGCGCGAGGGTCGTGTGGATGTCGGGTTCGACCATGGGCTGGATATGGGGCGCGTCGGGCGGCGCGTCTAGACGACGAACTTGAGCAGGACGAACCCGCCCACGAGCAGGACGATGAACGCGAGCGTCACCCAGCCGAGATAGCGTTCGACGAAGGCGCGGATCGGCGGGCCGAAATACCAGATGAGCGTCGCGACGAGGAAGAAGCGCAGGCCGCGCGAGGCGACGGATGCGATGCCGAAGACCAGCGGGTCGAGCTGGGTCACGCCGCTGGCGATGGTCACCACCTTGTAGGGGAAAGGTGTGACGCCGAAGGTGAAGACGATCCAGGCGCCGAGCTCGTTGTACTTCTCGGTGAAGACCTCGAAGGCGTGTTCCATGCCGTAGAAGGCGATCACCGGCTCGCCGACGGTGCCGAACAGGGTGAGACCGACGAAGTAGCCGAAGTAGCCGCCGAGGACCGATGCGACCGTGCAGACGGCCGCGAGCCGCCAGGCGCGGGTGCGCGCGGCGAGGATCATCGGGATCAGCAGTATGTCGGGCGGAATGGGAAAGAACGAGCTTTCGACGAAGGCGACGGCCGCCAGCGCCCACACCGCGTGGCGGGACGCGCTGAGGCGCATGGTCCAGTCGTAGAGGCCTTGCAGCATGACGTCTCCAGGTCGCGCGAATGGAGGCTTTCCATCCGCGTCGGGCCTCGTAACAGGCCGCCGCGCGCCTGTCCACGTTGCGGGACAGGGGATCGCGCTCACCGTCGCTTGATCTGGCGCAGATAGACGACAGTGCCATCCGTGTGCATGTCGGCGACCCAGAGGCCGGTATGGACGTATCCGTGTTCGGGGCCGGCGCGAAGCGTTTGCGCTGCCCCCTCGATGTGCACGACCTGCATATGCCTGTCTCCCGGCTGGCTATCGGGCCAGATCGAAAGAATTCCGATCAGGATCAGCCAGACCGCGATCAGGCCGGCGGCTATGCGGCAACAGTTGAGCATTGTCTGTCTCGCGCAGGTTGGTGGTGCCCAAGACGTAGCGGGCGACGCGTCGCGCGGAAGTGATGCCTGTCACTCGGAGGGCGGATTTCCGCTTGCGATGGTTGACCGGCCTGCCGTGCTGGACTTAAGGAAAGGGCGCACGTCATGGGGCCCCTGTGGCGGAATTGGTAGACGCGGCAGACTCAAAATCTGTTGCCGGCAACGGCGTGGGAGTTCAAGTCTCCCCGGGGGCACCATTCGACACGTATCCTTTGCGGAGGAACCGGATGCCCGTCATCATTCGCGGAAACGAAGCCGCTGTTGTCGCGCAAGGCGACAACGCGGTCGCCCGTCTCCTGACGCCCGAGATCGTCGGCAACGACCGGATCGAGCTGGATCATGTCGCCGTCGCGCCGGGCGGGACATATGCCCTGGACCTCGCGGACGGCATGGTCGGCTGGCTCCAGGTCCTGTCGGGCGCCGTCCTCGAGACCCGCGCGCTCGACGGTACGGCGCTGACGGACAAGCACATCGCGTATCTCCCGGCCGGCTTCTCGGGCGGGTTCCGGGCCGGCGGCGCAGAGACCCGGCTTCTCGTCGCCCGCGTACCCGACGCCGCGCGATTTGACGATGAGCTCGCCGGCATGCCGTCCGAACTCCGTCATGTGGACTGGACCCGCGAGCCGGTGCTCCAGTCCGAGCATGATGCGCGCACGCGGGTCTATCTGGCGACGCCGGCGCTCGCCGGCACGGGTGCCTTCAAGGGCGAGATGATCTCCTATCCGCCCGGCACGGCCGCGCCGGAACACCATCATGTCGGCGCCGAGCACTTCCAGTACGTGATCGCGGGCGAGGGCACGGCGATGCTCGACGGCACGGCCCACCGTTTGCGCGCGGGTGACGTCCTCTACAACTACGAGCACGAACCCCACAGCTTCATCAACGAGAGCGACGGCGACTTCGTCTTCGTCGAGTTCTTCGTGCCGGGCCCGTGCGAGACCGTCTGGTCCCCCGGTGCGAACCTGTGCGCCTGGTTGCCGACGGGTGTCGATAGCGACGGCCGCAAGCCCGCCCGCGAGATCGGCTACCATGTTCACGGCCAGGATGGGGGCATCTAGGGCCACGTCGCCGGTTGCGATTCCACAATAAGAAAATTACTGTGCGCAGCGTTCCGCGGGCGCGGCAAGAACGCCCGGGATCACAGAACTGGGACGGGGAGTCCGATGCAGCTCGAGAACAGTTTTACCGTACCCGCGGCGCCGGACGCCGCCTGGGACATCCTGCTGGATGTGCCGCGGATCGCGCCGTGCATGCCCGGTGCCGAACTCACCGAAACCGTCGGCGAGCACAGCTACAAGGGCAATGCCAAGCTGCGCGTCGGGCCGGTCGCGCTCACCTTCTCGGGTGAGGCGACGATCACCGAGATCGACACGGAAAACCGGGTCGCCACGGTCGAGGCAAAGGGCAACGACACCAAGGGGCGCGGCGCGGCGTCGGCCCGCGTGGAGTTCCGGCTGGTTGCCGACGGTGCGGGCAGCCGGGTCGATATCACCAGCGACATCGATCTCACGGGATCGATTGCCCAGTATGGCCGCGCGTCGGGCCTGATCGATGCGATCGCCGGCCAGATCATCGCGGACTTCGCCGAGAACCTGGCTGCCGAGATCGGCGCGTCCGATGCGCCGGAGGCCGCACCCGCGGAAAGCGCTCCCGACGACGCGGCGGCGCCCGCCCCCGCGGCCGCACCACCGTCCGACAACAGCATCTCGGGCATCAGGCTTTTCTTCCGCGCCCTGTGGTCGATGATCCGCGGCGGCCGCGCCTAGAGGACTCAACTGACATGAAACAGCATTCGGAGACGGCCCGATGAAGCCGGCGCCTTTCACCTATCACGACCCGACGACGGCGGACGAGGCTGTTGCCCTGCTGGCGAGCCACGAGGATGCGAAGATTCTCGCCGGCGGCCAGTCGCTGATGCCCATGCTGAACATGCGCTTCGTGGTGCCCGATCATGTGATCGACCTGAACCGGATCGACGGGATCGCGGGCATCCGCGACGCCGGCGATCGTATCGAGATCGGCGCAATGACCCGCCAGCGGGACCTGATGCGCGATCCGGTGATCGCCGCGAAGGCGCCGGTCATCGCCGAGGCGCTCAACTGGGTCGGGCACTTCCAGACCCGCAACAGGGGCACCATCGGCGGCAGCCTGTGCCACCTCGATCCGGCCGCTGAGCTGCCTTGCCTGATGGCGCTCTACGATGCCGAGCTGAAGGTCCAGGGGCCGGACGGCGGGCGCACGATCCCGTTTGCCGAATGGCCGCTCGCCTACATGCTGCCGTCGATCGGCCCGGACGAGCTTCTGACCGGCATCGAGGTGCCGCACTGGGGCGGCAACCATGGCTACGGCTTCGTCGAGTTCGCCCGCCGCCACGGCGACTTCGCGATCGTCGCCGTCGCCGCCCTGCTGGGCGTCGAGGGCGGGAAGATCACCCGGGCCGCCATCGCGATCGGGGGTGCGGATACGCGCCCGATCCGGCTCACTGAGGCCGAAGACGCGCTCGTAGGTGCGGCGCCCGACGCGGATGCGTTCGCCGCGGCCGCCGAGATCGCCCGGGGTATCGATGCCATGTCCGATGCCTATGTCTCGACCGCCTATCGCCAGCGCCTCGCGGCCACCCTGGTCGCGCGGGCGCTCACCGCTGCCGCGGACAACCTGAAGGGGAGCGCCTGACCATGGCCGATACCCGCGAAATCACCGTGACGGTCAACGGCGAGAGCCGGACCGCCACCGCCGAGACCCGCACCAGCCTGGGCGACTTCCTGCGCCAGACCCTGGGCCTGACCGGCACCCATATGGGCTGCGAACATGGCGTCTGCGGCGCCTGCACCGTCCTGGTCGACGGCGAGGCGGCGCGGTCCTGCCTGATGCTCGCCGTGCAGGCGGACGGGCGCGAGATCACGACGGTCGAGGGGCTGGCCGGTGACGACGGCGCGCTGTCGCCGCTGCAGGAGGCCTTCTGGAAGCATCACGGGCTCCAGTGCGGGTTCTGCACGCCGGGGATGCTGACGTCGCTGACCGCCTATCTGCGTGACAATCCGGACCCGAGCGAGCGCGACGTGCGCGAGGCGATCTCGGGAAACATCTGCCGGTGCACCGGCTATCAGGGCATCGTCGATGCGGCGCTGGATGCCGCCAAGACCATGCGGGAGGGCTGATCCATGGTCGTTCGATATCTCGGCGCTGAAGTCCAGCGCATGGAAGATCCCCGGCTGATTACCGGCAACGGGCGATATGTCGATGACATCAAGCTGGACGGCATGCTCCATGCCGCCTTCCTCCGCTCGCCCCACGCGCATGCGAAGATTCGGTCGATCGACACGTCGCGCGCGGCCGCGCTCGAGGGGGTTCACCGGGTGTTCACCCATGCGGATCTCGGGCCGAAATACGCCCATCGCATGAACCAGCTCTATCCCGCGCCGGTGATCGAGCAGAACAAGACGCAGTACCCGCTGGCGAAGGACGAGGTCTGCTACGTCGGCGAGGCGCTCGCGGTCGTCGTCGCGGACAGCCGGGCGATCGCCGAGGATGCCGTCGCGCTGATCGACGTGGACTATGAGACCCTGCCGGCGGTGGTGGACATCATGACCGCGCTCGAGGATGGCGCGCCGCTGGCCCATGCCGACACGACGTCGAACCTGATGGGGCGCATGCGCTCGCAGTTCGGCGACATCGAGGATGCCTTCGCGAAGGCGGATCATGTCTTCTCCGCGTCCTTCATGCAGCATCGCGGCGGGTGCCACTCGATGGAGACCCGTGGCTGCATCGGCCGCGACGACCCCTGGGGCGACGGGCTCACGCTCTGGACCTCGGCGCAGTCGCCCTACCTGATCCGCCGTGCGCTCTCGCGCTGGCTCGACGAGCCCGAGGAGCGCATTCGCGTGGTCGCGCCCGATGTCGGCGGCGGGTTCGGGCCGAAGGCGGGCTTCTACCCCGAGGAAATCGTCATCCCGCTGCTCGCGCGGTTCATGGAACGCCCGGTGAAGTGGATCGAGGACCGGCGCGAGCACTTCATGTCCACGACGACCCAGCGGGACCAGCACTGGGCGCTCGAGGTTGCGTGCACGAACGAGGGCAAGATTCTCGGCCTGCGCGGCAAGGTGACCCACGAGAACGGCGCATTCGTCCCCTATGGAATCCTGCTACCGAACAGCTCGCTGACACCGCTTCCCGGTGCCTACAGCATCGCGGCCATCGACGTGGGCGTGGACATCGTCTTCACCAACACCGTTCCCAACTCGCCGGTGCGCGGCGCGGGCCGCCCCTGCGGCATCTACGCGGTCGAACGCATGGTGCAGGTGGTGTCGCGGAATCTCGGGATCGATCCGGCGACGGTGCGCCGGCGGAACTATGTGCGTCCCGAGCAGATGCCCTACGAGACGGGCGCGACGCTGCGCGGCGGCGCCAAGTGCGTGTACGACAGCGGCGACTACGAGGCGCTGCTCGACAAGGCCCTCGAACTCGCCGACTACGACGGGTTCGCCGCGCGCCAGGCGGCGGCGCGGGCCGAGGGCCGGTATCTCGGAATCGGCGTCTCCTCGTGCATCGAGGACACGGGCATGGGCCCCTATGAGGGGACGACCGTGCGGGTCGAGGCGTCGGGCAAGGTCGCCGTGCGCACCGGTGCGGCGAGCCAGGGCCAGGGCCACCACACGATGATCGCGATGATCGTCGCGGAGAATCTCGGCGTCGCGCCTGAGGACATCCTGTTCGAGTCCGCGGACACCTCGAAGTTCCCCCACGGCGTCGGCACCATTGGCAGCCGCGTGGCGGCGAATGTCGGGCCGTCCGCGTTCGATGCGGCGACCAAGGTCCGCGAGAAGGCGCTGAAGCTGGCTGCCGAGGTGCTGGAAGCATCGGAGGCCGATCTCGACATCGAGGACGGCGTGGTGCGCGTGAACGGCGCGCCGGACGTTTCGATCACCCTCGGCGAGCTCGCGGTTCAGCTTTCGCCGGCCTCGGCGATGCGCGTGCCGGCCGGTTTCGACCCGCTGCTCGAGGCCACCTCCTATGACGGGTCGAGCGGATCGCCGATCGCCTGCGGATCCAACGTGGCCGAGGTCGAGGTCGACATCGGTACCGGCGAGGTCCGGGTGCTGCGCTACTCGGTCGCCCATGACTGCGGCGTGATGATCAACCCGAAGGTCGTCCACGGCCAGATCGTGGGCGGCGTCGTCCACGGCATCGGCAACGCCCTGTTCGAGCGAATGATCTACGACGACCAGGGCCAGCCGCTGACCACCAACTACGGCGAGTATCTGCTGCCGCTGGCGAGCGAGATGCCCCGGGTGGACGTGACCCACATGGAAACACCGTCGCCCCTGAACTCGCTGGGCGTGAAGGGCGCGGGCGAGGGCGGGACCATCCCGGCCGCGGCCGCGATCGTCGCGGCGATCGAGAACGCGCTCGCGGAGTTCGATGTGGAGATCGACTACTACCCGGTCGATCCGCAGATGCTGACGGAGCTCATCGACGCGGGCGCGGCCGAGGCCGCCGAGTAGGGGGCAAACGGTCGCCTAGCGCGTCTCGATCTTGCCGTTGCCCGACAAGAGGATGGCGACGGGCCGCGTCGGCCCGAAGTAGGAGCAGACGATCATCACGATCATCGTCAGTGGGACCGACAGGAACATGCCGGCCAGCCCCCAGATGCTGCCCCACACGGCCAGCGAGATCAGCACGACCAGCGGCGAGATGTTGAGCGACGTGCCCATGAGGCGCGGCTCGACCAGGTTGCCGATAATGAACTGCGTCGCACCGCCGGCGATAAGCACGGTCAGCACCGGCCCCACGGTCGCGAACTGCACGACGGCCAGGAGCGTCGGCAGCAGGATGCCGAGCAGCGAGCCGATCGTCGGGATGTAGTTCAGCAGGAAGATGATGAAGCCCCAGAAGCCGGCGAAATCGACGCCGACGATCAGCAGGATCACGTAGCTGATCGCGCCGGTCAGCGCACTGGTCAGGGTCTTGATCGCGACGTAGGTCTGGATCTGCACCTGCATGCGGTGCAGCAGGTCGCGCACGTCCTCGCGATCCTCGGAATCCGGGAACAGCGCGGAGAACTTGCTCTCGAAGCTGCCCTGCTCGATCAGCAGGAACACCACGTAAACGATCACGATGCCGAACGACCCGGCGATCCCCGCCGCGGTCGAGGCGAAGGAGCGGATCAGGGCGCGGATGTCGATCTCGTCGATCACATGGGCGATGTCGGGCGGCTGGTCGAAGCCCGCGAGGCGGGAAATATCCGCTACCAGCTTGTCGAAATTGGCCTGGTAGGACGGGGCCGCGGCGGCGACATCCGCCAGGTTGCTGCTGATGAGCTCGGCGACCAGCGCGATCGCGACGGCGATGATGACGACCGCGCCGGAGAGAGCGAGCCAGTTCGGGAGCCGCCAGCTGCCCAGGGGGATGCGGTGCAGGAAACGCGCGAGCGCGTTGAGCAGGTACCAGATGACGATCGCGACGGCGATCGGGATGAGGAGCTCGCGGCCCTCGATCAGGAAGAAGATCGTGACCGCCGCGATAAGCACCGCGCCCGAGAAGGCGCCGATGCGAGCTGGCGCGCTGTCGCTCATTGTATCTGCCCCGCGTTTGTCCCTGACCCGCGTTTAGCACAGATGGCGGCGATTTGGCCCCCCCCCGG
>Ga0181573_10005854_pt1 | contig 10086 bp, 4 predicted proteins | sample 101ome_25_FD_148643 | JGI IMG/M metagenome (GOLD analysis project Ga0181573, IMG submission 148643) | Coastal salt marsh microbial communities from the Groves Creek Marsh, Skidaway Island, Georgia - 101409BT metaG (spades assembly) | ecosystem: Environmental > Aquatic > Marine > Intertidal zone...
GCTCCCAGGGATATTTGTCTGGCACATTGTCTTTTCCCTGCATCGTCTGCTCGGCGGGGGCATCCATTTCGATCGGTCGTTTCGGGACGTGAGTGGAGAGAGGTGCGATGTTCGAACGCACCCCCAAAAAATCTACCGTAATGGATCTGAAAAAATCTCCGACGTGGGTATATCATATTTCCGATCCGATTCACATCCCCGCGAGGAGCCCTCCGAGTTCCCTCGCCCTCGGCGCGAGCTCCCCCCCCCCGCCCCCGATCTCCTCCAGCGCGTCCACCATGGACCTGAGCGCGTCCCGAATCGCCCCCGCCTTCCTCGCTCGTTCCTCCCCCTCGACGTCCACGCCGATGCTCCCGGGGCTCCCGCACGCGTCGCGAACCACCTCCCCGAAACTCGTCGCCACGAGCCTCGCGAACCGAATCGCCGCGTCCGCGTACGTCGCGTGCGGCGACCGAACCACGCTCGCCGCGAGAGGCGTCACGCAGCACGCGACGTCGAGCGTGAGCGGCGGCTCGGCGCGAGACGCCAAGCCGCCGAGCCCCTTCGCTCGCGCGGCGCCGTCGAGGATCGCCGCGAGGACGTCGACGATGGCCGACGCGTCGCCGGCGCGCGCCAGCGTCTCCGCGACGCCCCGCGGGTCGTTGCGCGTCCACCGCGCCTTCGCCGCGCGAAGGGACGCGAGGCGCGCGCTCAGAATGCCGGCGACGACGCCGCCCTCGGGGGCCTCCATGCGCGCGAGGACGACGGACTCGTCCGCGACGGGGCGCGAGGGCGACGGACTCGCGCGCGGATTCGCCGCGCCGGGGACGAAGTCGGCGAAGTCGAGCCCGAGAGGTCCCGCCCCGGGGCTCGCGGCGAACGAGGAGGGGGAAGGCTCCGCGCGAGGGTCGCGACGCCCGGGCGTCACCGGCGACGCGCCGCGGAGAGAAACGCCGTCGTCGAGGGGAAACTCCGCGGCGCGGAGACGCGCGTCGTCGAGGGGAAACTCCGCGGCGCGGTCGGCGCCGGTTTCGCGGAACGCGCCGACGCCGGGCGTCGCGACCCTCGCGTCGTCGCGCGCCGCGGGCGTCGAGCCCCCCGCGGGTTCTCTCGCGCGATCCTCCCTGGCGCGCGCCATCGCGGACGCGAGTGTCTCCACGCCCAAGAGGGACCCATCGAGATGCTTCGCGACGGCGGCGGTCTCACCCCCTTCTTCGATACCTCCACCTCTTGCCCCCCCCGCGACCGCTCCGTCCTCGCGCGGGATCGTCTCTTCATCCTCGTCCGCCGGTCTTCGTCGGTCCTCGTCGACGTCCACGAACGTCGTCTCCGCCTCGAGCGCGGCGGAGCGTAGCGTCTCGAGGTCGAGCGCGCGGCTCGCGCGACTCGCCGCGCCGTCCTTCTCCGGGGTGAGAAACCGCCCGCGGCGGCGTCGGGACCCCCCGGGGCTGTTCTGCATCGGCGGCGACGCCGGCGGGGAGAGCACGGGGGGCGACGGCGAGGGCGACAGGGAGGTCGACCGCGTCCCCGGGACGCCCTCGCCGGGGCCCGCCTCGCCGGGGATGTTTTCCTCCTCGACGACGTCGGCGAGGTCCTCCTCGTTCCGGCGGAGACGGAGCGCGGCGGCGAGCGTCTCGGGATCGCCGTCGATTTTCCCCGCCGCCCTGGTGGACTCTTCCCTCCTCTCCGCCACCGCGCGCGCGTCCCCGGGGAGGCTCGGCTTTTTGGAGCCGCGGCGCGCGCCTCGTGGTCCCGGTCCCCGCGGGTCGTTTTCGTCGGGGGCGTTTTCGTCGCTGGCTTCTCCGTCCGACAGTCCGAGCGCCGCCGCGAGCGGGTCCTCCGCGATGCCGTGCGCGGCGGCGAACGCGGCGTTCATCGCGAGCGCGGGTTTGTTTCGCTTCTCGCGCGCGCGATCGAACGCGCGGTCCTCGGCGATCGCGGCCCGATTCGTTTCGTCCGCCGCGGCGAAGGTTCCCCGGGGGGCGCGCCCCCGTCGCGCGGCGTTTGCGGCTTTTTCGAGCGCTTTTTGATTCCTCGCTCGGTCCTCCTCGTCGCGCTCGAGCGCGTCCCTCGCCCTCGCCGCGGCGGCGTTGGACGCCTCCACGCGCGCCTTCGCCGCCTCCCTCGCGTGCGCGACGGCCGCGGAGACGACCGCCTCCGCGTGCGCCTCGGGGTCGCCCTGGTCGTCGCGCTCGGCTCGCGGCACGCCCACCTCCCGCGTGCCTCCGCCCCCCGGGCCGCGGTCCTTCCCGCTCTTGAACGGCTCGACGCGGCGCAGGTCGACGACCCAGACGCCGACGAACGAGTTCGCGTGCGAGGCACCCAGGAGCTTGCCCTCGTGCACGCTCAGATCCGCGAGCTTACTCCAGCTCACGTCCACGGCGTCGCACGTCCGGCTCGGCTCCCACTTCCGCACCTTCAGAAAGTCGCTCGTCGCCGTCAACAGCGCGGAGCCGTCGGGGGCGAAGAGCATCGACCGCACCCCCGTGCTCTCCGCCGCCTCGTCGCACAACTCGAACGTCTCCAGGTCGACGAACTTCACGCTCCGGTCGTGGCCGCCCGTGGCGACCAGGAGCTCGCACGGGTGGAACTCCGCGCACGTCACCGCGCCCTCGTGCGCGGGAAGCTCCCTGAGCATCTTCCCCGCGGTGAGATCCCACAGCTTCACCGCGCCGTCCAACCCGCCGCTCAGGACCCACTTCCCGTCGGGGGAAAATCGGCACGCGCTCACGCCCCGGTCGTGGCCCTTGTACGTGTGAATGCACCCCTTCCGCCGCACGTCCCAGATCTTGAGGTTCGTGTCCAAAGACCCGCTCGCGAAGAACTCGCCGAAGGGGTGGAAGTCGACCGAGACGCAGTTGCTCCTGTGCCCCGCGAGCGTTCGCACCGCGCGCTGCGCGTCGAGGTCAAAGAGCTTCAGCGTGCCCCCCGCCGCGCCCGCGACCACCGCCTCCTCCGCGCGGTCGAACGTCACGCACTCCACCGCGGACTGGTGGCCGGTCAAAGAGAGGATGGGCTTGGGCTTGCCGATCGCGAACAGGTTCACGCGCTTGTCCTCGCCGCCGGTGACCATCACCCCGGCGGACTTGCGCCCGATCTTCAAGCAGTTCACCGCGGACTCGTGCGCGGGGAACTCCTGGGGCGATCGCGCGAATAGAAGGGGAGGGAGCGAATAGAGGGGGGGTGAGCGGGTGGGACGGGGACGGGGAGTCGCGCGAGAGGGGTCCTGACGCGGGCGGAACGAGCGCGCGACGGGTCGATCGCGCCGAGACGCCGCGGGGGGCACGGCGGACGCGCGCCCGAGGGCGGGAGACGCGCGTGTGGGCACCCCGTCTCGGACGACTCGGATCCGCGGCTCGAGGGAAACCGCGACGGAAAGCGGCGAACGGCGGCGAGGGAGGACCGACCTGGAGGCGATACGCGCGTTTGACCATGGCGGCGTGCGCGCGCGCCCGAGGGGGGGCGCGAGGCGTGAGACGAGGCGCACGCGTCGCGCTCCGAGAAGTGCGCGCGACGGAGGCGCCGACGCTAACTTTTTTGAAAAAGTCAACGCACCCAGGAGCCAGCCACATGGTGCAATCACGCGCGCCGCATGGTCGAGCGCCGGTCGAGAGACGAAGTCTCCACCCCGGTGCAAACCACGGCTCGTCCACCGCGCGGCGCGAAAGCCCGGGTGGGGTTGGGTTCGTCGCGGCGGTCGCGACGTGCGCGTCGTTGATATTACAAGCGGTTCGCGACGGGTCCCTCCCCGCGCCGCGCTCTCACCTCACGCCGCGGGCCCTAGTGGTGGTCGTCGTCGTCGTGCTCGAAGTGCGGGGCGTGGCCGTAGATGAGCGTGTCCCCGTCCTTGTAGAATCGATAGAAGATCCAGAACCAGGTGAGGCCGCCGAGGCCGTACGCCCACGCCTTGTGGAACGCCCCGGGCTCGTGCAGGGTCAGGCCCTCGTGCGTGACGCCGGGGCCGCCGCCGCCTGCGCGGAGATTCGATTCGGAGCGCGCGGGGGATGAGGAGGGGGAGTCAGCGAGGCGCGCCGTGAAGGAGCGGGGGGCCGCGCGGCGCGCGCGACCGCGAACGGTCCGGTACGGACGGGGGGGGGGAGCGCAGATGACCAACCCTAGCGCGCGCGATGGCGATCCGCGCGCGTCCGTCGCGCCGAGCCCTCGCCCCGAGCGCGCGGGTTCGCGGAGGCGAGCGCTTTCGAGAGCGGCGAGCGTCGCGCGCCGAGTTCGAAGCCGAGGACGACGCGCGAACGCACGCGCGGAACGCGCGGCGAGGAACGCCGGGAGAGGAGGGAAGGAAGGACTCTGGGAGAGCGTTGGGCTCGCTTCGCTTCGCACCCATGGCGCGCGTCTGCCCGACGCATCGGGGCGCGATCGAGGGGGCGACGCGCGTTTGCGCCGCCGCCGTTTGGCGCAGCGCGCCGGCCGCGAAACCCATCGCCGAACGGGCCGCCATCGTGCGCGCGACGCGGGGCGATTGTGACGCCGCGCGAGCGACGCCGTTCGACCTGGCACCGACGAGCCCTGTTTCGTTTCGCGATGATGCGCACCTTTCACGCGATCAGAGCGCGTCGTTTCCCACCGTCTCGACGCGCTCGCGTTGAAACCGAGATTTGTAACACCGCGACCCCGCCCGTCGCGCACTGCCCTCTCGCGCGCGACGCCCTCGCCCGCGCGTTCGCGCGTTCGCTCGCCCGCGTCGCGTCTCCGGACGCGCGCGCCTCCTCGCCCCGCCTCCGCCTCGCGCGCGCGACGCGCGCTCGGCGCCTCGACATGTCCTCCCTCTCGGACGCGTCGATAACCCCCCGGAGCGCTCGCTCGGCCTTCTCCGACGCGCCTCGCTCCGGGGACGACGAGGACGCGCCGCTCCTGAGCGACGAGGAGGCGCGCGCGGCCGCGCGCGCGACCGCGCGCGGGGTCGCCTCGCTCTTCACCTCCGTCATCGCCCTCGGCGTCCTGACCATCGTGTGCGTTCGCGCGTTCGTCGGCCCGGATTTCGCCCGGCCCACCAACGCGCTCTCGGCCCACGCCTCTGCGTCCGCGCCGTCCATCAAGGACGCGCTGGTTCTCGCCGAGCGCCTCCACGCCGCCGACGCCGACGCCGACGCCGGCGCCTCCTCGGCTCTCGACGCGGCGTTCGCCACTCACGAGCCCTCCCTCGGCCGCGACGAGGCGTCCGAGGCGCATCGTCGAGGCTCGTCGAGGACCGACGAGACGCGCGCCTCCGACTCAGCGAAGACGTCCCGGAGGAGCGACTGGCACACGCCGACGTTCGTCATCTCCTTACCCGGTCGCGCGTCCGAGACGAAGCGCCTCGAGACGACGCTCGCGAAGCTCAAGATCGCGCACGGCCCGGCGGCGGTCCGCGAGAACGTCCGCTTGGTTCCGGGCGTGGACCCGACGCAGTGGCCGAGGCGGGGCGGCCTCGAGCGCGCCGTGTACGGGTTGAAAACCGTCTTCGCGTTGCTCGGCGGCGATTACCGGGCGCCGGATTTCCACCTCGTCGAGGACTTACCCTGGATCAACGTCCTCGCGACGCGCGAGGAGAAGACTGGGCGCTTGGCGAAGGACTGGCGCGACACCCCGCGGTTGGCGCACCACGTCGGGTGTTTGTTCGCGCACATGGCGCAGTGGCAGCTCGCCGCGGACGAGGGTCTGTCGGACGCGTACTTGTTAGAATCCGACGGCTTGGACCCGTCGCTCCTGTCCGTTCCGGTGGGCGCGTTGGGCGCGGTGGCGCAGAACGCGCCGAGCGATTACGACATCGTCATCATCAACCAACCGCTGTTCGCCGGCGGGGAGCTGTTCAGCCGGTTCGCGGATAAGGACGGCGTCGCGATCGAGATGCGCGCGTGGCGCCAGGAGGGCGTCGCCGGCTTGGGGGCGTACCTCTTCTCCGATCGATTCGTCGCCAAGATCTTCGCACACGTCGCGCGACACGGCGCAGACATGGTCGACGCGTGGCTCATAGATAAGATGTGCGCCGTGAACGCCGTCGACGCGAACGACGCGTTCGTAGGGTTCGGGGGGGAGGGCGCGACGCGGCCCGTGCTCAAGTGCTACCACGCGCTGGGCGTGCAGGCGAAGGACGAAAACGGCCGAGATCCCAACCCCGCGGAGGTGCCGCCGGGCACCGGCGCGTCGGAGGCGAGGGCGGGGTCGCGAACGCCCCCCGAACGCGAACGCGACGAACTCGACCTCGAGGCGCTCGTGTCGGTGGGTTCGCTCGGGAACGCGGGGGGAGGGGCGGCGGGGAGGCGGCGCGCGGCGGCGGCGAGCGAGGCGAGGAGAAGGGAAGCCGACGCGATCGCGCGCCATTTCCGAGGGGAAGAGGTGGAGAAGGCCGAAGGGGAACGCGAGGGCTGGAGTCCCGTGGTGTAGGCGCGCGAGGGAGGGGGGAGGGGGGAGCGTGACCTCGCGCGCGATGACGCGCGGGGGATCGGATTGGGGTTTTTTTTGGGAAGGCTGAGGCGTTTCTTTCCGTCCGAGCGTGTTCTCAAAGGCGAGCGCGTTCGTTACAAGAGAGACGAAGGAAGGCTCCGCGGCGGGAGCTGCTTCGAAGCCGGCCGTCTCGTCCCGTCGCCGCCGCTCTCGCCACCACACCCCTCGACCAGCCGCCGCCGTCCTCTTACGCGGCGTCGGCGACGATCTTCTCGAGCTTCGCCTTGAGGTTCGCCTTGCGCTCGTCGTAGGTGAGCTTCTTGGGCTTCCACGACTTCGCGTCGGCGGGCTTCGAGCGCGCCTTCTTCTCGTGGACGGGGTCCTCGCGAATGGCTTCGAAGACGCCGTCCATGGCATCCTCGAGCTCGGTGGGGTCGAAATCCTCGGCGTGGTACTTGGCGAAGTGCGCCTCGTACTTCTCGGGCTCCTCCTCCTGCATCTCCTCCGCGTACTCCGCGACGACACCGCCCTTGATGTAGCGCTCGAGGGTCTCGGTGTCCAGGGACTTGTCCTGGAGATCGTACCCGGCGTAGCGCTTGTCGTTGTGGGGGATGTCCAACCCGCCATCCACCGCGCCCTTGAGCGCGGCGAACACGCGCGAGCCCGTGGAGGTGCGGACGAGGCCGACGTCGAGGAAGCACTTGAACGGCCGCCTCTCGTCGTCCTCCGCCTCGACGTGGTACTCCTGGCCGATGTCGTCGGTGTTACCCTCGTACGTCTCCGCGAGGCCGTACTTCGTCAGGAGGCGACGCGCGCACAGGAGTCCGGTCGCGTACGTCGCGGCGTAGTTGGTGAGGCCCGCCTTCATGCCGAACTTGGGGAGCTCGTGCGAGTACGCGGAGCAGATGGTCACGTCGCCCGCGAGGGTGGCGTACATCACCTGGCAGATGACATCGCGGTTGGTGAAACGAACGCAGAACCTGTACTTCGGGGAGTTGTACTTGTTCTTGTCCTGGAGCGTCAGGCGCTGACGGGCGTAGTAGTCCGTCTTGCCTGCGGAGGGTTTCGCGCGTCGAGCGGGGAAAGAAATAATCGCGGTGAGCGAGGAGGCCGAAGCGAGGGCGCGAGGACGGGGGAGGGCCGAGGCGCGCGAGCGAGCGGAACGGCCGGCGCGCCGAATGCACGGAGCGCGTCGCGCAAGCCGGGCGCATCGCGCGCGCGCCGCCGCGACCCGAGCGTGAGCGCGGTCGCGAGCGACGGACGCGCGATGGGTCGGAGAAAACCCTAGCGATCTCGCGCGTCAGCGTGCGCGAGACGGGAGGCGGCACGCACCGGCACGACGGCGGGCGAACTTGACCTGGAACCTCTTGAAGTAAGAGGTGACCTTCAGGGTCGAGTTCGAGCGCTTCTTCGACTTGCGCTTACCCATCTTGGGCGACCGAGCTCCGCGACGGGCCTCGGCGCGACTTAGAAAGGGATGCGGAGGCGCTGGAGCGCGGAATATAAGCGAGCGGCGCGAGCTCACACGCGGGTGATCTATTACACGGAAAAGCTTTCTCTCAACAGCCCCGCCTCCCCCCAACGGCTCGCGTCGTCCAAACCGCTCGTCTCACCCGATCGATCCCGCCGACGCGTCTTCACCGTCGCGGCACGACGCTCACGGTCAGTGTCCGCTGCTCCGGGACGAGTTTCCGATCGAACCACAGCGGCACCGCGTGCTCGCCGAACGACGCGATGGGCGCGTCGAGGAGAAGCGACCGCGCGTCCACCTCCAGCTTGCGCTGGCGAAGAATCTGTGGGAAACGCGAGAGGGTCGGAGAGCGGAGGTCCGCCGAGCGGAAGGGTCAGGGTCAGGTGGGAGCGTTTCGCGTCTCGATCGATCCGGGCCGGCGCCGGTCGATCGCGCGTCGGGGCCGGGGTGGGAAAACCAAGAGGTCCGGAGCGCTCGTCGCCCATCTCGGCGGCGCCGCGTGACTCGCGTCGGAGAATTGTAGTTTTGAGTTGGTCGTCACGGTTTATAGGCATAATTCCCTCAATTCAGAAGGAGGCGCATGCTTTCAGGTGACAATATGTCGTCACGCGCGAGTCGGCGCGGAGTGCGGGGACGAGACCTCCGGAAAAAATGACGAGCGGCGGGTCGAGCGCGCGGTCCGAGAAACGCGACGACGATCCCCGAAAAAAACGGGTCGAAAAGAAAAATGAAATCATCCCGAAACCGTCGCGGGGCGCCCCGTTTCGTTACCTCTCCGACGAGGAGCTCCGCGGTGAGCGGCACGCGGGGCTCTTTCGTCTGCTTCGACGCGATCCGTTTCACCACGAGTTTCGAGCGCGTGAGCACGTTCACCGCCGTCGTCGTTTCCTGCGCGAGAGGAGAATCGAGGACGCGCGGTTCGGTCAGTCGCGGGGTCTCGACGCGCAACGAGCGCCGCGAAAAGAATCGTCCCCCCTCCCCCTCTCCCGCCTCGGTACACTCAGTTCCACAGCCAAGATTCGTGTTTTGACCGCACGCCCGTTCGGAAGGCACTCGGGAAAAAGAAATCATCGCGAAATCGTTCATCAGCGTGTACCGAGCTCCGAAGGTCCTCGGTCGATTCGGCGCGTCGCGGCGCTCGGGGAAAAAAAACCCGTCTCGCGACGGACGCTTCGTCTCCGGGAAACGCTCAGACAGCCAAGGGAACACCGTTGTGTAAACACCGGGGTATGCCTTCAGAAACTCTAGTCCGAAATAGTAGTCACTCATCACCGCGTTTGTCGGGACCGGGCGCGGGCGGGAGAGTTCCGATCTGGGGCGCGCGCGTTCGGGGGCGTCGGATGTTTTTTCGCGGCGCACCCGGTCGACGGCGTCGTCCGCGCCGGCGGCGTCGGCGTCCTCGACCCACTCCGCCCTCTTCGCCTCGGCCTCCGCGAGGCGCTCGGGGGTGGCGTACGCGGCGAGCTTCGCGGGGACCAGGTGGTTCCGCGCGTGGCCCGGCTTCACGGAGAGCACCTCGCCGTCCCGTCCCAGGCCCTCGACGTCCTGCCGCGCGATCGACGGATGGAAAGGGGGGCGCGCGCGACGGCGCGGGGGGATGGTCGTTAGGTTAGCGCCGGGGGTCGTGCGCGTTCGAGCGCGCGGGCGCCGGGGGTGAGGGGTTCGGCGCGGGGAGGGATCGCGACGCGCGGGACGTGACGGTGGGGGCGACCAGGCGGTGGTCGCGGTCTGGGGCGTCGTCCGAGCCGCGCGGGAGGGACGGGGGGTGGGGAGGGGCGAACCTGGACGAGGACGACGTCGACGCGGCGCGTCGATTTCTTCGCCCCGCGCGCCTGCGACCAGAGCGCGGCGGGGGGGACGGCGGGGCGCGCGTCGACGCTCGACCGCGCGAACCGCGAAAGGAGCACGCGCGCCGCGGCGTCGCGCGTCTTCTCCAGCGCTGCCCGCAGCGACATCGTGACACGCCGCGCGGCCGCGCGCCGGTGTGAGGAGGGGAGGCGCCTGGATGAGCAGCGATGGCTCGATCTTCTTCGCACGGGCGCGCGGGCGGAACCGGCTCGCGTCGCGAGCACGACGGCACACGCGGGCAGCGCGGCTCGGAAAAGACTCGCCTCTCCCAAAAGCTCCGGTCGCGCGCACATCGGCGCCCTCTTCCTCACGCGCCTTAGGTAGGCCGCGAGACAACGGCACAGAGACGAGATGCCGACGCACGTGCGTGTCCCGACCCCTGCCGCGCGGACCGCGCGCTCGCGTCG
>Ga0181573_10005859_pt1 | contig 10078 bp, 6 predicted proteins | sample 101ome_25_FD_148643 | JGI IMG/M metagenome (GOLD analysis project Ga0181573, IMG submission 148643) | Coastal salt marsh microbial communities from the Groves Creek Marsh, Skidaway Island, Georgia - 101409BT metaG (spades assembly) | ecosystem: Environmental > Aquatic > Marine > Intertidal zone...
TCGGCGCGAGGCGCTCGGCATACCCAAACCGTCCAGGCGTCCGTCGAACGCCACGACCGTGTTCGACCCGCCCAGGCTGCACACCGCGTCACGCGTCCAAGAGCGCGATGAGAACAGGCAGCTCGTCGAGGAGGCGTGGCGAAGGCGGGCGATGGTCGAACACGTGGTTCGCTCCGTCGCCGGGTACGGCGTCGACGGCGAACAAAGGACAAAGCACTGGGACGACCCGATGCTCGCCGCCGCGGAGCAGGCGGCACACAACGTGAGGGAAGCGACGGGGGACGAGGACGCGGCGAGGGCGGCGGCGCGGCGGGCGGCGGCGGCGGCGGCGGCGCTGGTCAACGCGGCGGGCGGCGGGCACTCGCCGACGACGTATGCGACGAATGGGACGACGCGCCGCCACGCGACGACATCCGCCGCCCCGCGTTTGGCGCTCCCGCCGCCGGCGAACGACGGAACCGACGACGGATCCGACGGGAGCGAATACGGGGATTTCGAGCGGGAGCTGGCGGTCGCGGGAGCTGGGCGACGCGGCGCGCTATTGAACGGCGCCGAGAGGAAGCCCCTGAAGAACCCGGAGAAGTCGCGGCGAAACTCTCGGCGAAACTCGGCGGGACCGTCCTCCGCGGGGCGGTTCCTGCGTTCGGGTAAGGGCGGCGCCGGCATGAGCCGCGGTCGATCGGTCGCCGCGATGGAGGAGGAGGTCGACCCGGCGCACGCGGCGCGTCTGCGCGAGAGCCTCGAGAACGCCAACGGGATCGCGCAGGCGAGGGCGCTCGCGGAGAAGGCGGAAAGAGAGGCGAGGGTGGGAATGGCCCGCGTCGCGGCCAAACATCGAGCGGCGGATGCCGCGGAGCGTTCGGTGAAGAGGTCCTCCCCGGTCCGTTCGAGTGCCGTGAAGCAGGCGCTGGGGGCGACGCTCGCGGAATCCCGGCGGTACGTCGCGGCGCACTCTTCACGGACCCCGGCGCGCTCGCGGCTCGAGGACAGGCCGGATTTTGACCTCAACTTCACCGCGCGAAGAGACGCCGAAGAGACGCCGGGCCGCGAGGCGTTTTCCCCGATCGCCGTGCGTTACCCCGACGGCACCCCGGGCTCCCGCGCGTCGTTCAACGTGGCGGACGAGGCCGCCGCGGCGAGGGCGAGGGCGCGGGAGCTCGCGCTGGAGGCTGCGGCGGCGGCTGAGGCGGCTGAGGCGGCGAACAGGCGGTTAGCCGCGGCGGAGTCAATGAGCGTCGTACGCGTGCGCGGCGAGCGCGTGCCGGTGTTCGACCCGAGGACGAGGTACCGCGGCGGGAGCCCGGGCGTGGGCGGGAGCGCGGGTAAGAGGCACGGGCTCAGCTTGGTGCGCGAGAGCCTCGGGTCGTTTTTGTGACGCGAGAGCTCTCCGTCGGTTTTTTGGAGGTTGATTTGATTGATTAATCGATACGACACACGGTTAGACACTGATGAGATACATGATGGGACACGCGCCAAGGCACTCGTATCCTCGCCCCTCACTTGAAACCCTTCTTCGCAGCCTCGGCGATGAGCACCTCCCTCTGTTTCTCCCGGACTTTGGTGGTGTCCGCCTTGGCGCTCGCCACCAGCACCGTCCACTCCTCCTCCTCAGTCTCGCATTTGGACAGGTCGCCCACGAGCTTCTCGCGGGCTTTCTCCGGGAGCGCCGCGATCCAGTCGTTCATCGCGCTCGTCAGCGCATCGTCCTCGGCGCCGGTGGCCTTCTTGTCCTCCTTCTTCGCCGCGGGCTTGGATGCGTCGACAGCCTTGGGCTTGGCAGCCTCGGCAGCCTTGGGCTTCTCGGGCTCGGGCTCGGGCTCGTCCTTCTTCCCCGTCGCGGCCTCGTGCGCAGCCTTCGCGGCAGCCTTGGCCGCCGCATCGTTCTCATCATAGAAGCGGAACATGGTCGCGCCGTCGTTCGTGGGCTCGGAGAAGAAGCCCTTGCCCGACGCCGCGACGACCGATGTCCTCCTCTCGGTCGCCCCGATCGTAATTTTCTGAGGGGCACGCGTTTGGATCGCGCGCGCGACGCGACCGTTCGAGCCGGCGGAGGCCCTGACTCGGGGCGCGATGGCCACGGCCGACGCGATGGCGATCATGACGTCCTTTCTATACGTGTGCTAGGTCTCGAGCGGTGCAGCCGCGCTTCGAGATATGGCTCTTTTGGCGCGAATTCACATACCGTTGCTGACCTGGTTGCAAATATCTCTCGGCAGTTTGGCAGTTTGCTCCTGTCACAAGCAGACAAGCGCTCAGCCGCGGCCCACTGACAAACTTTTAGGATACGGGCCTTTTTTTCTCCGTGAAGCAGATTTCGAGGGCGCGGCCTCCGACACTTCTCGAGAGGCGGGGAGGACGATGAGAGGCGATATGCTCAGCGTCCGCGCGCTCTCGGCCATCGCGATATTGGCGCTACTCTCCCCACCCGTGGTGAGGCCCGTGGCGGCGGGCGGCGTCATCGCGCCCACCCGCGGTGTAACCGATCGGGTGTTGGAAGACGTCGGCCAGGATGGCGCGTCGACCCCCACCGCTTCGCAGGGCAACGCGGCGTCGTGGGTGCGAAAGGCGCTTCGTCCCAAGCTCGTGGACATCAACCTGGACGACGCCAAGGCCGACGGCGGCGCCCTCGGGTCCTCGTCGCGGCCCGAGAGCGGCATCAAAGATCTCCCGGCCGACGCCGTCGCCGTGGACGTGAGGTTCGACTACGTCGTCCCGGACACCAACATCGAGGGCACCACGGCGCGGCCGGACACCCTCATCGCGTGCAAGTCGTTCCTGGTCCACCCCGAGAGCGTCGACCCGTACGGGGAAGGGCGCGTCGACCGTTTCAAGGATCTGGGCGTCGATCCCGACCTTGACCGGAGGGGCGGCGAAGACGTCGCCGCGCGAAACGTCAACATCGTCGCCATCGAACCCATGCCCGGCATGCACCACGTGCACCACATGCACCTGCACGTGTGCAGCGACGACAGCGTGGCCTGGGCGAGGCACAGGCGCACGTTCAAGGACGCGCTGGACCCCGGGGTTGACGAGCTGGGGACGACGCCGGCGAAGGGCGACAAGCCGCTGTACTGCGCGCCACCGAGCTGGGACCGGGGGAGCGGGTGCCACGGCACCGCGTGGACGTTCCTCCCGGGGCAGAACGGCGTGCTGTTCCCCGAGGGCGTCGGCATGAGAATCGGCGACGGTCCGTTGGACCTGCGACGACTGATCCTGGAGGTTCACTACGACAAGGCGAACGAGTACCCGCGCGTGAGGGATCGAAGCGGCATCCGGCTGTGGACGGTGCCCAGGGACGACGCCGTCGTCCACCGCGCGGGGGTCTTCTCCGTCGCGGACCCGTTCGCGCGTTTACCCCAGAGTTTGCCCCCGGGCGAGAAGAAAGTCACGTACGACACGTTCTGCCCGCCCGGGTGCACGAAGCGGTTCGAGACGCCGATGAACGTCTTCGCGTCGATGACCCACGCGCACCTCAGGGCGAGGCGCGTGGTGACCTCCGTGGGTACCCCCGACGGTACCGGCGCTGTGCCCGACGAGGGGTGGCGATCCGTGGTGAACGACGACGGCAGCGGGACCGCGACGGGGCACTTCTCCCACGAGGACCAAAAGTTTGTCCCCGTGGATTTCACGGTCAAAGCTGGGGACTCGCTGAAGACGACGTGCATCTACGACACCAGCGCCGACAACGCGCCCATCCCGTTCGGGCCCTCGACGCAGGACGAGATGTGCATGCAGGTGTTCCTGTACTGGCCGAAGCAGTACACGTTCCTCTGCGGGTACTACGGCGATCAGGCGTACTGGTGCGGGGACGCGGGTATGTTCGTGCCCAAGGATGGGAGCGACAGGCGGTACCACTCGGAGGCGTGTCACGTGGAGGCTGGTCAGTCGTGCGACGACCGAAACGAGGAGCTGGGGTTCCCGCTGAAGGACGCGCCCGACAAGGGCGAACCGATCACGTTTCTCACGCGATGAGAGGATTTAGATCCCGACGATTAGCGCGGCCTTTGCCGCTTGCACACTACCCGGTACACGTCCTGTGAAAAAAATATTTTGACTGCCACGATGGAACGAACACCCGTCTGCCCGTCTGCCAGTGATGAGCCCACGCCGCCTGCCTGGCAGCCACTGCTCGCTCTCATCAGCTTGGTTTTGTCGTTCAACCTTTCGCGCCCCAAGGGTCGAAGCGCACAGTATCGCGCGGCGCACTCGATTAAACCGTTCGCAAGAGGCGACGATGCGCATCCTCGCGTGTTAAGGAGACCGCGCGAACGTCACTGAGAGATTCCGGGGACTCGAGCCGACCGCGGAGAGCGCCGTCCGCGGACCACCTCGGAAGATCTGAACTGAAGTTTTTGAGTCGCCAGCCGGAGGTGTAAGGAAGGGCGTGGACGCCGGTCGAGGAGAGGAAGATGCTCGAGGCTCCCCCGTCTCCGTCATCCCCGACGCCCGCGGCACGCCACGCGCCGGGTTTCTCGGCGCGGGAGGAGGCGGCGACGCCCCCCGCGACCGACGATCAAGTCGAGCGCGCGGGGGTCAGCGGACGCGACCCGGCTCCGTCGGCGGCGGCGTCGTCGGCCGCGGCGGGGGCATCGCCGAGCGATACGATGCGCGCGTGGACGCGCGATACCGCGCTCGCCGCGCTCGAGCCCGTCGATCTCCGCTGGACCGGCGGCGACGACGTCCCGCCCGTCGGCCGCGGGCTCCGCAACCTCGGCAACTCGTGCTTCCTCAACTCCATCCTCCAGGCGCTGACCCACACGGCGCCGCTCGCCAAGCTCTGCCTCGCCCGCCGTCACACCGCCAACTGCGCTCTCACGAACGCGCGCGAGCCGTGCGCCTTCTGCATAATCGAGCGGCACGTGTGCGCCGCGCTCGCGCCCAGACCCGAGCGGGGTAGGTTTGGCGGAGGCTCGCGATTGAACCACGGCGGGGGACACGGCGCTTACGGAGGCGGCGCGTGGTACTCGTCGCACGACGAGGCCATCGCGCCCGAGGAGGTCTTCGGCAACCTTCGCCTGCTCGCGAGGCACTTCGTGCGGGGCAGGCAGGAGGACGCCCACGAGCTCCTGCGCCTGTCGCTGGAGGCGATGGACGACTCGTGCCTTGCCAACTGCGGCCGGCCGTCGGCGCGCAGGGGCGGGCACAGGGGCCAGTCGTCCGTGGTGTTCGACCCGGAGACGGGCGCGCGGCTCGCACCGCCGACGGCGGTGGAGCGGATCTTCCAGGGGAAGTTTCGGAACCTGGTCAGGTGCGCGAGGTGCGGGCACGAGAGCAAAACGTACGACCCGTTTTTGGACGTGTCGCTCGAGCTGCCGGGCCGCGAGGATCGATCGAGCCACGGCGGCGGCTACGGGCCGGGGTACCTGCGGGGTTCCGGGAACGCGCGCGGGAGCGTGGAGTCGGCGCTGAAGAACTTCACCGAGGAGGAGAGACTCGAGGGTGAGAACGCGTACAGGTGCGAGCGGTGCAAAGATCTGTGCCCGGCGACGAAGCGCCTCACCGTCCACGAGGCTCCTGCCATCCTCGTGGTCCACCTGAAGCGTTTCGACCACTACGGCGGGAAGATCAACTCCCCCGTGGACTTCACCGAGCGCCTCACCCTGGGGGGTCACATGTCCGAGGACGCCGAGGAGGCCGGGCCCGCGTATCGGCTCTACGCGATGGTGACACACTCGGGCGTCAGCGTCAGCAGCGGCCACTACTACGCCTTCGTCAGGAAACCGACGGCGCCCTCATTTGACGGGTCGGGAAGGAACTCCCCCGCGGTCGCCAACTTTTACGGCGCCGCGACGAACGCGACGGACGACGAGTGGTACCTGTGCGACGACTCCAGCGTGCGAAGGGTGAACCGCGCGGATGTTTTCGACGAGCAGGCGTACGTCCTCTTTTACGAGCGAGACGACGAGGAGGCGCCGCCCCCTCACGCGGCGGCGCCCCTGAGCCGTTGGGGACCGCAAGCGCTCGAACCCCCGAAGACGGTTCGCACCCCGTCGCCCCCGGTCGACGACGACGACGGCCTCGGTCGAGACACCGACGAAGACGACGACGACGACGCGCGCGCGGATCCGGTTCGATCGGGCGACGCGATCGGGCCGACGGGACCGCCGCGCGGGCACCCCGCCGCGGGAAAGATGTCGCCCGGACCGGACGAGCGACCCCGAGCGACGTCGGTGCTCGGCGACGGCGACGGGGACGCCGGCGACGGGGACGCCGGCGACAGGGACGCCGGCGACGGGGACGCCGGGGACGATGCCGACGATGCCGACGCCGATGCCGACGCCGATGCCGACGCCGATGCCTGCGACGACGTGAACGACGCCCCGACGCCCGCGCGGACGCCCCCTCTGGACGACCGCCCCGCCGTGGACGACGGGTTGGACGACGGGGACGGGGCGGACGGGGACGGGGCGGACGGGGACGGGGCGGACGTGGACGGGGATGGGGAGTCGCCGGCGTGGGCGACGACGGATTCGTCGGGTGCGAGGAGGAGGCGCGGCACAGCTGGCGGCGGCGGCGGCGGGCGGACGATGGCGCGGCGGCAGCGGCGGCGGTTGGACGGGGAGGAGGGCGGGGGATGACCACGAGCGCGACGTTTGGATGATTCTTTTTTCACGTGGCGGTAGACGCGATGGGCGTCTGCGTAAACCGCGAAGATGCGTTTTGAAAACCGCTTCATCGTTTTGAAACGCGCGACACTCCTCTCCGCGAACTTTCCGTTCCAACCAACTGTCGTCTCAGAAGCCCGACGTTGAGATCTCGGTGTTTGGAATCGGAATCGCGATGGAATCTCTCCCTTCTCTGACTGGAAACCCTAGGGGGGATTCGTTCGGAGTACGTTTTAAAAAAACGTGGATTGAAAAAGTTCTCACCGGCGTGATTCCTCGTTTTCCACTCAACTCAAAACTGATTGGCGGCTGACGCGTTGCGGGGGTAACCCGTCCCACAATTTCCCTCGCAGACCGCGGCGGCCGCGCTACCCAAGCGCGCGTCAGGCGGCGGTGAGGCGAGGAGCGATTCGCGTCGCGAGTCTTCGATTCAAACGAGCTAGCTGGGATCGCGACGATCTGAATCCGTCAGGCGCGTCGGGCACGGCAGCCGGGTACATTCGAACCCCTGCGTCGGACTTTGACGCTGCACGTCCATTGACGGGCGCACGTCTCCTGAGAGGAAGGCTGAAGTCATGGCGCCCGTTAATCCGGTCGAGGAGAGCGAGGTGAAGCTGTCGCAGAATGGCAGCGCGAGCGGTCACGCCGAGTCCCCGGGGGGATCCCCCGTCGCCGGCGGTCCGGGGGCCTCCAGCGACCCGGTCACGTGGGCGAGCACCAACAATTTGCAGGGCCTGGTCGCGCCCCCCGACATGCACGTGTACAACAGCTTGGTGGGCGGCTCCGGACACGCCTCCAACGCTTACAACGATTCAAACTACGAAGGAACCTCCGACGAGGACCGGGACTCCAACAGGCCGGGGACGTACGAGTTCCTCAAGTACAACACCAGGCATCTCACCGCGGAGGTTCTCTTCTGCTCGTCCATGGGTAACCTTCGAAGGCTGAAGATGGTGCTGAACAAAGCGGGTAAGACCATCAAGGACGAGAACTACGCCGACTACGATAAGCGCACGCCCCTCCACATCGCCGCGAGCGACGGGTCGGTGTTCGTCACCAACTGGCTCCTGGAACAGGGGGTTGACGTCAACCCCCTGGACCGATGGTTGATGACGCCGCTGGAGGGAGCGGTGTTTGGGGATCACCAGGACATCGTGCAGATGTTGGTCAAGGCTGGCGGGATGATCCTGGACAGGACGACGAAAACTCTGGTGCCGATCGAGGAGTCTCACCTCGCGAGCGCGCAAGAGGCCAAGCCTGTGCTCACCGCCGACTTGATGGCGTGGGAGATTCCGGACGATGAGTTAACGGAGCGGACGGAGATCGGCGCGGGTGCGTTCGGGGTGGTGATGAAGACGAGGTGGCGGGGCACGATCGTGGCGATGAAGCAGCTCCACAGGCATCTGCACCACGACGAGGTGGCCAAGGCGGAGTTCCGCACCGAGCTGAAGCTCATGCGGCAGCTGCACCATCCCCACATTGTGCAGTTCCTCGGGACGTCGGTGGAGCCCACCACCGGCTTGGTGTCGCTCATCTTCGAGTTCATGCACTCGGGTTCCCTGGATCAGTTTTTCCGCAAGGCCCAGATACCGCTGTCCAAGGGGCACGCGCTCGAGCTGGCGCTGGACGTGGCCAGGGGGATGAGCTACCTGCACGGGCGGAAACCCCAGCCGGTGATTCACCGCGACTTGAAGCCCGGAAACCTGATGCTCACGCGCGCGAACAGGCTCAAGATCGGCGACTTCGGCCTGTCCAAGACGCTCTCGGTGAGGAACAAGATGCCCACCGACATCGACCAGAACTTCACCATGACTGGGGAGACGGGTTCGTACCGGTACATGGCGCCCGAGGTTTTCAGGCACGAGTTTTACGGCCCGGCGGTTGACGTGTACGCGTCGTCCATGATCTTCTACCAACTCTTCTGCTTCCGCCAGCCGTTCTACGGCATCAACCCGGTGGATGCGGCGAAGATGGCGTCGATCGATGCGCTTCGTCCCACGATGAGCAAGAACCTCATGCCCCCGGACCTCGCTCGGGTCATTCGACTCATGTGGGACCCCGACGATCAGAGGCGACCGACGTTCCCGCAGATCATCCAGATCCTCGAGCCGCTGGCGGAGAAATACCAGCAGGAGGACATGGAGATCGCCGCGGGGGGAAAGTGCTGCGTGATCCAGTGATGCGAGGCGCGCGGCGGACGGGAAACGCGAATGTGACACGAGAGGCGCCGGATTAGCAAAGCGTACGAATGTTACAGTACACACCATCGTTCGTCACCGGATCCGACGACGCGATCCGATCGATTCCACGGCTCGGCAGCGCGTGTCATTTCACCAGCGCCTCGACAGCCAGTCGGATCTGCTCGCTCTTCATGTTGCTCGGCGCCGCGACGACAAGCCTGTTGTTCGCGATTCCGTCTTTGGTGGCGACACTCCCGCTGAGCACCTCGCAGTTCAGCTTCCTGAGCGCCGAGGTGATGGCGTTGAGGAGCCCCTTCCTGTCCGTCGCCTCCATGCTTATAACCACACACTGGCCCGACTTGGTCAGCGACGTCTCCACGACCGTCGCGGTCACCTTGGCCTCAACCTTGGATTGCTCGGGCGGGATGTACTGGGGCTTCTTGGCGACGGCGCCCTCGGACCACGAGTTGAGCGCCGCCTCGACGACGACGGCGCGCACCTTGGCCATCATGGTACCGCACAACTCGCCCTCTTCGTCAAAGAATGAGTCGCCCTCACCGAACGTCACCGGACACTCCTCCGGGAGCCTGACCACGAACTTGTTGGCTCCCTTGCCCTCCACGGTGGTGATCTCCGCCCCGACGACGTGGAGGTTGTTGTCGTTGAGCGCGGCGCAGACGTCGTTCAGCAGGCCGGGACGGTCGGGCGCCTGGACCTTGACCTCCGCGGTCCATTTATCCTTCACGTCGACCTGGATGTCGGCATGCTCGCCACCGAGACTGCACGGGAGCGGGTGCCGAGGGTGAGCCGCGTTTTCGGATTTGTTACGGAAGGGTTGCGAAAACGGAACCGAACGGAAAGATCGGGCGCGGGGCGAGCGATGATACGCCGTGGAACGCGCGCACATCGAGGGTACGATGCCGCGTCGTTGGGTACGCACTCGAGTGTGAGGATCTCATCAGCCTCATCCCAGGAAATCTCGCCGCCACGGGCGACCACGAGGCCGCGATGCGCGGGGGCCCTCGCGACTTTTTGTGATGGCAAAGGGACATGACGTGCGACGGAGGCGCGGGGCACGGACGCCGCGACCGGAGCCATTGGCGCGATGACGGACGCGACAATCGACATCGAGGAAGTCTCCTTTAGATTCGAGTTTTTCCTTCCGGTAGCCGGGGGCGTGCGATGCGACGCCGGCGACACCAAGAGTGCGGCTCCGCGCCTCTCCCGTGATAATCGCCCTTTTGCGCGCAAGAGGCTGATCCATGAGCAACACCGTTTAGTGCTAGGTCAAGG
>Ga0181573_10005860_pt1 | contig 10077 bp, 8 predicted proteins | sample 101ome_25_FD_148643 | JGI IMG/M metagenome (GOLD analysis project Ga0181573, IMG submission 148643) | Coastal salt marsh microbial communities from the Groves Creek Marsh, Skidaway Island, Georgia - 101409BT metaG (spades assembly) | ecosystem: Environmental > Aquatic > Marine > Intertidal zone...
GATCTGCAGCGCAGGGAGCACTCAGCACTCAATTAAGCTGACCGGCACCTCGAGCACATTGATAGCCAAACCGCCCCGCGCGGTTTCCTTGTACTTATCTTGCATGTCACGACCGGTATCGCGCATCGTCTTGATCACCTGATCCAGCGAGACAAAGTGCTCGCCGCTGCCGCGAAGGGCCATCCGCGCGGCACTGATCGCCTTCACTGCACCCATGGCGTTGCGTTCGATACAGGGCACCTGCACCAAGCCACCGATAGGGTCACAGGTCAGACCGAGGTTATGCTCCATCGCAATTTCGGCAGCGTTCTCCACCTGCGCGGGGGTACCGCCCAAGGCGTCGGCTAGGGCTCCCGCCGCCATCGAGCAGGCCGAACCGACCTCTCCCTGGCAGCCCACCTCGGCGCCTGAAATTGATGCGTTGATCTTATAGAGAATGCCAATAGCACCCGCTGTCAGTAAAAAACGACACACATCGTCCTCGCTGGCACCATGACAATGTTCCAAATAATACTTGAGCACTGCCGGGATAATGCCGGCGGCACCATTGGTCGGCGCCGTGACGATCCTTCCACCCACAGCATTTTCTTCGTTCACCGCCAGCGCGTACAACGTTACCCAGTCCATCGTGTTGAGCGACTCATCTCCCAGGGAATCCGAACGGCTCTTCAGTTGGCGATATAACTGGGCGGCGCGGCGCTTGACCTTGAGACCACCGGGCATAATTCCCTCTGCACGGCACCCGCGGTCGATACTGGATTGCATCACTTTCCACAATGCCAGCAGCCCTTCGCGTACCTCTGATTCGGTCCGCCATGCCTGCTCGTTAGCCAACATCAGAGCACTGATCGATAGCCCATGCTCCCGGCACTGAGCGAGCAGTTCCTCTGCAGTAGAAAACGGATAGCGAACCTTCGTTGGGTCATCTACAACCACATCACCATCGCTCGCCGATTCGTCAACGACAAATCCGCCACCCACTGAATAGTAGAGCCGGGTCTGTAATTCAGAACCCTGCTCGTCATAGGCCGTGAAGCGCATGCCATTTGGGTGGAACGGAAGGGTCTCAGTGCGATGCATAATGAGGTCATCGCGATAGTTGAATGTAATCTTACGAGTTCCGAGAAGCGTTAGCACAGCGTGTTCACGGGCTCGGCTGACGCGCTCGTCAATGGCGTTGATGTCAACCGTATCGGGAGAGTCACCCTCCAATCCGAGGATGATTGCTTTGGGAGATCCATGCCCGGCTCCCGTTGCGCCCAGAGAACCATAAAGCTCAGCACAGACTCGGTGACATTGCGCCAATAGGCCCGCATCACTAAGCCCCGACGCGAACAATCTGGCCGCGTGCATGGGGCCCACTGTGTGGGAGCTTGAAGGCCCAATACCTACCTTGAAAAGATCGAACGTGCTGAGTGACATGAGAATAGCAGTAGAGGAACCGGCCAGATTGTAGCGCCGTCAAACTCCCGTCGTCACTCGAAAAAACTGGCGTCTTATAGGGACTGAGCGCTCGCCCGAATACTTGCTTCGTGCGCTGACTCGCTTATCATGGCCCGTCCCGCAGGGTGCCCTCACCTTCAACTGCAACGAGCACCTCTTCGCGCAACCACTGATGACCCACTTTCTCGGAACAAAAAGATGACTACGCCCACCAAAATTTATTTGGACGAATCGGAGATGCCCACCCGCTGGTACAACGTGGTGGCAGACTTGCCGGAACCACCGCCTCCGCCTCTGCACCCCGGGACCCATCAACCCGCTACTGGCGACGACTTCGCAGCCCTGTTTCCCAAAGCACTGATTGAGCAGGAAATGTCAGCAGAGCGTTATATCGACATCCCTGGAGAGGTATTGGATGTCTACCGATTATGGCGCCCCAGCCCCCTGTTTCGCGCACATCGGCTGGAAAAGCTCCTCGATACTCCCGCACGCATCTACTACAAGTACGAGGGAGTCAGCCCAGCGGGATCGCATAAACCCAACACCGCTGTACCTCAGGTCTGGTACAACGCGCAAGAAGGGATCCGCAAGCTGACCACTGAAACCGGGGCAGGCCAATGGGGAAGCTCACTGGCGTTTGCCTGCGCGCAATTTGGGCTTGAGTGTGAAATCTGGCAGGTGGCCGCTTCCTATCGCGCCAAACCGTATCGTCGGACCATGATGGAGATCTGGGGCGGGGCAGTGCACCCGAGCCCGTCCGATGTCACCGAATATGGCAAGCAGTTATTGGCTCAGGACCCCGATCATCCAGGGTCTCTGGGGATTGCCATCTCCGAGGCCGTGGGCGAGGCGGTGGAGGACCCCACCGTACGTTACGCGCTGGGTAGCGTCTTGAACCATGTGTTGCTGCACCAGACGATTATCGGGGAGGAAGCGCTACTTCAATTGGCAAAGGTTGACGAAACGCCGGATGTCCTGGTTGGCTGCACGGGTGGCGGGTCGAACTTTGGCGGCCTCGCCTTCCCATTCTTGCGAGAGAAACTCGCCGGCAAAATGAATCCGGTGATCCGCTGCGTGGAGCCCTCAGCCTGCCCTACCCTTACTAAGGGGCAGTATCGGTATGACTTTGGCGATACCGCAGGCCTCACTCCGCTGATGAAAATGCACACGCTTGGTGCCTCCTTCATCCCTGAGCCGATTCACGCTGGTGGCCTCCGCTATCACGGTATGGCACCACTGGTGTCACACATTTACGAGTTGGGCTTGGTCGAGGCGATCTCCATTCCACAAACCGAGTGCTTCGACGGTGCTCTGAAGTTCGCAAAGACGGAGGGTATCGTGCCTGCGCCCGAACCCACTCACGCCATTGCCGCTGCTGTCCGCGAGGCGATGGCTTGCAAGGAGTCCGGCGAGGATAAAGTGATCCTGACCGCGCTTTGCGGGCATGGCCATCTTGATCTCGCGGCGTATGAAAAATACCTCGCAGGTGAAATGGTTGACCTGGATCTATCTGATGATGTGATTGCCGAAGCGATGCGTCAGGTGCCTAACATCGACGCTTGAACGCCGATACTGACCTACCCATTGCCGAATAGAAGAGCAACTCAAACAAGCAAAAGTTGGATAACACAATGAAACTTTCCCGAGCCAATTTGGCCGCTCTGGCCACTACCGTATCAATCGCCTCAGGGCAAATAAGCCTCGCGCAAGCGCAACAAACACCTGCCTCGACAACTGCCCGCCTGATGGAAGAAATCGTCGTCAGCGCGCGCGGCATCGAAGAAGGGCTGCAAGATGCGCCAATCGCTGTATCAGCCTTCACCGGCGAGACTCTGGATTACCGGGGGGTGGACAGCCTTGACCAAATCGAACGCTTTGTTCCGAGCTTAACGCTGCACAATAATCCGAGCTTCGGTGGCGCCTCCAATTCTGCGGCTATCTATTTGCGTGGTGTGGGGCAAAAAGAATTTCTTCCCACCACAGAGCCTGGAGTAGGGCTGTATGTCGATGGCGTCTACGTTGCGCGATCGGTAGGTGCGATCTTGGATATTGTTGATATCGAGCGCCTCGAAGTATTGCGGGGCCCTCAGGGAACGCTCTTTGGTCGCAACACGATTGGCGGAGCGTTGTCTATTACGACCCGCAAACCGGAACCAGGCGGTGACTTTGAGGGCAATATCAGCGCAGCCGCTGGTACAGACAGCCTTCTCCACTTGCGTGGCACCGTGCACATCCCCCTGAGTGACACCGTGGCAATGCGCGCAAGCGTTGCCTCAATGACCCAAGATGGTTACGTGGATCGGCCCGATGGTATCGATTTGGGAGATGACGATACGCTGACAGGCAGAATCTCTTTGGCGCTGGAACCCAGCGAGAATTTTTCGGCCTTGATCACTGCAGACATGACGCGTGATCGCGAGAATGGCCCGGCGATGGAACTGATCGGCATCGACTTTACGGACCTGAGTCAGCTCCAGGGCGTCGTATTGGCACCCCCGCCGCCCATGGCGTTCATTCATAACGTGACGACTGCGGCAATGGGCCCCGGACAGCCCTGTGCGGCGACCGACCCCGCGGGCAATGGCGTGACATCAAACCCCGCATCACCAAACTGCTATGACGCTCGCTACATCGGTGCGGATGGTAAGAATGAGGGCACTGCGCCCGCCTATTCGGAAACCGATGTGTTTGGCCTGTCCGCCACGCTGGACTTTAATCTTTCGGACAGTTTGGCACTGAAGTCCATTACCGCTTATCGCGAACTTGAATCTGACTTTGCCCGCGACGGTGATCACTCCCCACATCGCATCGCCCAATTTGCTGACACGCTCGATCAGGAGCAGTTTACTCAGGAGCTCCAGCTCATTGGCACGCAAGATCGCCTGGATTGGATCCTGGGCCTCTATTACTTCTCTGAGGACGGCAATAACGTCAATACGCTCGACTTTACCGTCTCAAACTTCCGGTCGGGTGGCGCATTTGATAACACCGCCTGGGCGGCGTTTGCACAGGCCACCTTTGATATGACTGATCGGCTGCATCTGACACTGGGGGGCCGCTACACCGACGAAGATAAATCCTTCACCCCCGATCAAATCATCTATAACAACTACTTCGCGGGAATCAGTAATGTCGTGCCGCCGGGAAATCCACTGGCGGCACTAGATGCCCCGTTCCTGCAGGCTGGGTCCCGTATTTTGCCGTTACTGGAGAAGGAAATTTCCATATCAGAATTCACCCCGATGGCTAACCTGTCCTTTGATTTGAGCGACAGCGTGATGCTGTACGCCACTTATTCAGAAGGCTTTAAGTCGGGTGGTTTTACGCAACGGGTTTTCCCGCCCATTGTGCCGCCCTTTACGGCGCCACCCGGCACGCCCGATATCGACCTGATTCCCACTTACGAACCTGAATTCGTAGAGGTGCTGGAAGCTGGCTTCAAGTTGGACTTGCTTGATGGTCGATTGAGATTAAATGGCGCGTTCTTCCAGACTGATTATGAAGAGCTTCAGGTACAGGTGTTCAACAGCGTCGCCCCGGTTACGCAAAATATCGGTGAAGCGAGCATCGACGGCTTTGAGGTGGAGCTTTTTGCCTCGCCGGCAGACGGCTGGTTCGTAGAGGGCAGCCTGTCACTGCTAAATGCCGAATACGACAGTATCGATACCGCCAATACGCTCATTTTACAGAGCAATGAATTTGAGCGCGTGCCCGAGACAACGGCGAGCCTCGGACTCTCTCGAGAATTGGATATGGCCGGTATGGGCACGCTGCTTCTTCGAGCAGACTGGAGCTATCGTTCAGAAACGTACAACGATGCCTACAACACTCCGCTCCTTCAGACAGACTCCTACAGCCTGATTGACGCAAGTATCCGATGGACCAACACCGGTGGGGATTGGACAGTGATTTTAGCCGGCGTCAACCTATCGGATGAGCAATACCTGGTGACCGGCGTTTACGGCACGGCCTTCCAGTCGCTGGAGGGTGTCTATAATCGCGGTCGGCAATGGCGGGTTGAAGTAAGAAAGTCTTTTTAAACCTGATGACCAGCCGGTGAAGTGAACGGCTGGTCAATCGCCCCATTTGCCCTGCCCGCCAAAGCCCAATGAGGAGCCCACCATGGCCAGAGTTGCGCTACCCAAGCCCGACACAATCACCGATCCTGCCATACAAGGTATCTTTGCCTGGGTGACAGAAATGGAGGGCAGTGTTCCCAACCATTTCTTTGTAGAACTCAATTTCCCCGAATTCTTTACCGCCAAACTTGGCGCGACCAAAGTGCTTTGGGAGATGGGTGAACTGAGCCTGGAAGAAATCCAGCATGTTGGCATTTTGGTATCTCAGGCAAATGGCTGCCCTTATTGCACCGCCGCTTTCTGCACCATCCTGAATCACGGCCTGGGAACCGAGGAAAATTACGTTGGCGAACTGCTGCAATCTGGTCTCGATGCCGTCGAGGGAGAAAGATTACGTGCGCTCCTCGAATACGCCCTGCAAGTCAATCGCGAGCCCGCTGCAGTGACTGATGCACTGGTCGACTCGCTCAGATCACAGGGTTTGAGCGACAAGGGAATTGTGCAACTCACCCACGTGGTCAGTGACTTTGCGTCCTACAACACTCTGAATTTGGCGCTCGACACCGACTACGACTATCGAGATTTCTGGCGAGAGTTGGCAGGGTTCACTGCTTCGATCTAAGCCCTTTCCGTCAGTTCCAACACGGCTTAATGCCACTGCTGGTAAGGTATTGCTAAAAACTGCTCACAGGAATCCATTTGCACCATGCCTGTAAAACCTAACGTGCCGCAGGTCGACATGATCATAGTAGGAGCCGGTTTTGCCGGGCTCTACATGATTCATCGTGCTCGAGAAGCGGGCCTCAGCGTACGCTGTTTTGAAATCGGCAGTGGTGTAGGCGGCACCTGGTACTGGAACCGCTACCCCGGTGCGCGCGTTGATATCGAGTGCGTTGAATACTCCTACTCCTTCTCAAAAGCGCTGGAGCAAGAATGGGATTGGACAGAACGCTATGCCGGTCAACCCGAAATAGAACGCTACGCCAATCACGTTGCAGATCGCTTCGATTTGCGCCGCGACATTGCTTTTAACACGAGAGTGACCTCGGCCCACTACGATTCACAGGCGCAACGGTGGTTGATAACAACCGATAGCGGCGAGCAGATAGTTGCTCGATTTTGCATCATGGCAACGGGCTTGATCTCTGCGCCGATCGAACCGCGCTTTGACGGGCTCTCTGGCTTTCAAGGCGAGCAGTATCTTTCCAGTCGCTGGCCAGCAAAAGAACCCGTTTTTAACGGCAAGCGCGTTGCTGTAATTGGCACCGGCTCCAGTGGCATCCAAATTATTTCCGAGGTCGCTAAAAGTGCCGGAGAGCTGTTCGTGCTGCAGCGAACACCTTCGTACCCGATTCCGTTGCGAAATCATCCTGTAGATCCGGGCCATGCCGTCAAAATGAAGGCGCAATATGGGGAATTGCGTACCCGTCAGTTCAATTCCTTTTCAGGATTTACATTGGTCCACTCCGACCTCGCGCCGCCGCCCTCTCAAGCAGCGATGGCAGTGAGTGAAGAAGAACGACGAGCGGAGTACGAGAATCGTTGGGCGTCGGGCGGCCTTTCCCCCTACTACGCCTTTACCGACAGCCTGCTGGATATGGATTCCAACCGGACTCTGGCGGATTTTGCCCGCGAGAAAATTCGGGAGCGTGTAAAGGACCCTGAAATTGCAGAGAAACTGTGTCCGCAGTACCCCATTCTGACGCGACGACTCTCACCGGAGACGAATTACCTCGAAGTCTTCAATCAGCCGACTGTTGAATTGATTGACCTCAACGAGAGTGCCATCTCTCACTTCACCGAGAACGGTATCGTTATGGGTGACCGGGAAATCAAGATTGATGTCGTGATTTTCGCGACCGGCTTTGACGTCATGACTGGCGCCATGGACCGCATTGACATCCGGGGTAAAGACAACGAGGCGCTTAAGGAACGATGGGCACAAGGGCTGACCAGCCATCTCGGGATGATGACCCACGGCTTCCCCAATCTTTTCTGGATCAACGGGCCTCACAGCCCCTTTTATAATCCGATCTTGTTGGCCGAGTTCCAGTGCGATTTCATTTGCGAACTCATTGCAGACTTGGCGTCTGCCGACCACGAGGTCCTTGAAGCCGACGCGAGTGCTGAAGCAAGCTATGTGGCGCTCACCAACCAGATCGGCAACAGCACGCTGTATCCCGAGTCTGATAATTACTACATGGGTGACAACATACCCGGCAAGCCGCGAGCGACGCTGTTCTGGTTTGGGGGATTTCCTTTCTATCGCAAGCAGTGCCGCCTCGCTCGAGAAGCATGGGCGGGCTTTGAGGTAGGATGAAGCAGAAAAGCACAATATGTAGGTACGATGAACCAGTCAGTTGTCACTGACAAAGCCCGACGGGTACTGACAACCGACGCCGAAAAATGAGCACGGGTATCCTTAATGAGCAGAGTCAAAGATAAAGTCATCATCGTGACAGGCGCGGCATCCGGACTCGGCCTCGCTGACGCAACGGTGCTGGCGCGCGAAGGTGCCCGAGTCATTATGACCGACATTAACGGCGATGCCGGCGTTAATTGCGCCAACGAGATTGGCGCCACTTTCATCACTCAGGATGTGAGCGAGGAAGGTTCTTGGTCGGCAGTAATGGCGCAAGTTGAGCGTGATTTCGGGCGACTGGACGGCCTCGTTAATAACGCCGGCGTCGCGCCCATTGCATCGATCGAGGACACTACGACCGAAATGTGGCGACAAGTATTAAGCATCCATCTGGACGCGACATTTTGGGGATGTCAAAGCGCAATACAACTGATGAAAAAATCGGGCGGTGGATCGATCGTCAACATGTCCTCTACCGCTGCATTAATCGGGCTCGGCCCTTACCTGGCGTATTCAGCAGCGAAGGGCGGGATTCGCGCAATGACCAAGTCGATCGCCATACATTGCCGTCAGGCGGGGTTAAACATTCGCTGCAACTCGGTGCACCCCGGATCTATTAGTACACCAATGGTGCACACGGCTTTGAAGACGCTGATGGGCACCGACCTCCTGGCGGAGGAGGACCCCGAAGCAACCCGAAAAGCATTGGGCATTGGCGAGCCCGAGGACGTGGCGAATATGGTGCTCTACTTGTTGTCTGATGAGTCCAAGCACGTCACGGGAGCGGAAATGGTGATCGATAACGGTGACACGGTGATCTAATCTCCGATCGTCAAGATGGTTCACCCCATTTATTGCCAGCTACCCCTCATGTAGGGACCCCTAATGATAGAAACGCGTGATCCCGCTGGGTCACCGCGATAGGTTTACTGCCACAGGAGCAAATACGATGCATATCACCGGCATGGTACATATCAATATCAACTGCAGCGACTACGAGCGCTCCAAAGCGTTCTATGAAATGCTGGGGTTTCAGGAGTATTGGCCTGTCCCAGAGACCAATACCGAGGAAGTGGCTGCTGCCGTGGGTATGCCGAAATATCAGGTGCAAGGCGCGTTAATGGCACTAAAAGACGCGGCGCAACCGATGGTGATTGATCTGCTCGAGTGGAAATCCCCTAGAGATGATTCGCCTCCCTACCCCAATCTCTATCGACCGGGACTGGCGCGGATTGCATTGGCGAGTGCTGACATCGACGCGGACTTTGACTTTCTGGTTTCGCAGGACGTTGAGGTGGTGTCCGACCCCGTCAACGTTCATACCTCTGAGACGAGTTACGCACGATTTTTTTGCTTCAAAGATCCCGACGGCACTTTTTTAGAGCTGGTACAAGTCATCACCAAGGCGTGACACTCATCAGACAACTGCTTTGAAACTGGGGCCCCGCCGAGAAGCCAATGCAACTGATGGGTGGCTTTATGTCCGAACGGCAGGAACGCGCCAAAATAAACACGCCACAATAAAAAAGCGGCCTCTAGGCCGCTTTTTTTAATTCAGGAAAACAAGGTATTCAGTCGGCCTTGGCAGCCTCGGCAGCCTTAGCCGCAAATTCTGCATAAGCCGCCGCTGTCCCTTTCGCCATCTTGTCTCCATCAAAAGGGATCGACATCTCAGGTGTAAACTCGAGCACGATGCGCTCGGGCGTGTCGAGGAAGGCCACAAACAAGTCGGGATCCAGCCCCATCGTGAAGTCCCCGCCGCTGTCCCCCGCTTTGGCCATGCCCTGCGCGAGCAGCTGATACATCCACATCTTAATTTTTGGATCGTCATGAATCACGGTGTGACCTTTGTAGGTCACCGTTTTACCGCCTCCCATGTGGGTGCCCTTACTCGACATCACCACTGAAGAACGACCATCCCGCGCAATCGCCTTGATACGCACGCGCTCGCGTGTCGCCGTCATCCAGATCTTGCCATCCACCGGCACGTAAGCCGTTGTCACACCCAAAGGGTGACCCGCCTTATTGGCCCAGCAAAAGGTGCATTCGCCCGCGCAGTTCACTAACTCCTGCTCGCGCTCGGGATCCAATCGATACTGTTTCACGTCATCGTAGTTGGTGTTTTGCTGAGTCATTTCTTTTCCTTATCCCGTCAGTTAAGCCTAAAGGCGGTCAGTATCGTGCTCAAAAAAA
>Ga0181573_10005865_pt1 | contig 10075 bp, 6 predicted proteins | sample 101ome_25_FD_148643 | JGI IMG/M metagenome (GOLD analysis project Ga0181573, IMG submission 148643) | Coastal salt marsh microbial communities from the Groves Creek Marsh, Skidaway Island, Georgia - 101409BT metaG (spades assembly) | ecosystem: Environmental > Aquatic > Marine > Intertidal zone...
TCATACACGCACGTGCAAATACGTGCGCACTTGACAGGTCGACATTTCGACACTTCGGGCTGCTGATGTGCAGCACGGAGGGCATAGGTACCGTTACATTACAGTGGAAGTCGGCCGACACCGCGGTGTTAAAAAAAGTCGGGATCATCATGGCACGTATTTTCGCTCGCTCCTACGTACCGAACACAAACCTGGTCAGAGGGACAGTCGCTGTCACTTGAACAGGACGCATCCTTGAGCCGACGGCCGAAGGCAATGTCCTGCTTGAGGCCGCGGGAGGAACCTTGCGAAGTAATTCCCGAAGGATCATTGACTGGTTGACCGTTGAAGAGCCTTGCTAGGTAGGTAGGTTCCTGCTTGAGGCCACGGGAGGAAGGAAACACGGGATTGAAGTTCACGGGTACGCCTAAGTCGACGCACACGCCCTCGTTCGATCCCCTGCCAGGATCCTCGGCGCATACCGAGGTTCGGTTGCAGTCGCTGTGACTTGAACAGGACGACCTGACCTGCTTGAGGCCACGGGAGGAAGGAAACGAGGGATTGAAGTTCACGGGTACGCCTAAGTCGAGGCACGTGCCCTCGTTCGATCCCCTGCCAGGATCCTCGGCGCATACCTCGGTTCGGTTGCAGTCGCTGTGACTTGAACAGGACCTGGCCTGCTTGAGGCCACGTCCAGGGCTGGAAAAGTCATAATTATCCGAATCATGGTGCACCTGCTTGAGCACACGGGCCTGGCCGGCCACCGCGAGTCCCAACAACCCCAACAGGAAAAGAAGGTTCTTCATAGAGAGATCTCTCTAGAGAGAGAGAGAGAGAGAGAGAGAGAGAGGGAGGGAGGGAGGGAGGGAGGGAGAGAGAGCTAGCTTGAAGACGTTATATAGATGTTTATATATGTATTTGATATGCCCACCAACGGGGGGCAGCGCGGTTTTACAGCGGAGAAAGAGAAATCGCGAACGCGTTAGTCAGATCAACGCGTTTGCTCTCGACGCGGCGTGCCCCACGACCCTCATCATGAAACCGATTGCTCCCATCCTCCCGTCAATACATTATTTATAATATAAGTAACTATACGAAACTATACGAACTATACGAAAGCAACAATGGGTTCACGAACACCCGCCATCGCACGCCGCTATCGGTGGTATCTTCTTCTTGTTGTCCTGTTGGGACTCGCGGTAAGCGGGAAAGTCCAGGCCCGTCGGCTCAAAGAAAGTGTTCTAGCATGCGGCTATGGCCCTGCTACGGATTGCGATGAAGTTCTGGATTGCTTCCCCGGCGACGCAATGGTTACAACGCCGTCCGGTGCGAAGAAGATGTCCTTGCTCAAGGTCGGTGATAAGGTCCTCACGGACATCACTCAGGAGGGAGACATGGTATTCGAGGAAGTTTATATGTTTGGACACAAGGATCCAACCCCTGTTGTGAATTTTGTGCGCGTAGACACTTCCCACAACGCCACGCTGCGCCTCACGCCAGACCACTTTGTTCCCGTCAAGAGGGCCAAAGGAGGAGGCAGGCTTCGTGAGATTCCCGCCTCTCAGGTCAAATTAGGCGATACGATATTGGTGCATGTGACGGACGACGATGGGATGCATGGCGGTGTCGGGAAGCAGTCACTGCGCGAATCCAGGGTGACCCGTGTCGAGCTAACCGCCGACCAGGGTCTGTTCAACCCATACACCATGAGTGGCAACATCGTCGTGGACAACGTGGTCGCCTCTTGTCACTCGTCCTCGTTTTTGGACTCTGCCATGAATATGCTAGGCATTCATATCCCTCAGGGATACCAGGTTGTCTTTGCCCCGATCAGGGCCACATACAGACTCCTCGGTGCAAAGAACTTCCATGGCATCGAGTATGTGATTGACCGGGTGGCAGACTTCGTCAACGGTGATCGAGCACCCACTGGCTCTGGGTCTTCCACGATCGCTGCGGCAGGACTTGCAGGATGGCGCCACCAGTCTCTTTAGGCGAAGTCTCGATACATTGTTCTCATCTCGTCGACGTCGACCGACGACCGTTGTGTGATTGAAATACCCAAGTAATAATCAGTAATAATCAGTAATATTGCAAATGTTCCCACGGCACGATCTTGGGGTTGATGTCGGTGCCCGATTTTCCACCTGGCACGTCGGTACCTCTGGGGAAGAAAGAAATGGACTCCGCGGAGCCACCACCACCACCCGCGCATTCATTTGTATATATATTCACCTGAACACCACATCTGGGTGTCCAATTCGTGTGTCGGAGATCATTACATGCGTGCTTAACCGCCCCTGCCCCACCCGCTCGCCGTTAGTCTTGGGCCTCGCGGGAATAGTACGCGTCCAGAGTCTTTGTCGTGATCCTCCTCAGCATTTCCCTCGGGAAAATCCGAAGCAACTTCCACGCCAGGTCGAGCGACTCGTAGATACTTCGGTTCTCGCTCATCCCCTGGTTGACAAACTCGGCCTCAAACCGCTTGAGGAACTGCAAGTACAGCATATCCTCGTCGCTCAGCGCCTCCTCGCCCACCACGGCCATCATACTCAGCACGTCCTTTCCGATTGCGTAGCACGCGTACAGCTGGTTGGAGACCTCGCTGTGGTCCTCCCGCGTCATCCCCACGCCGATCGCCGACTTCATCAGTCGGGACAGGCTCGGCAGGACGTTGATCGGCGGGTAGATCTGTCTGTTATGCAGTTGGCGCTCGATATATACCTGCCCCTCGGTGATGTAGCCCGTGAGATCGGGGATCGGGTGCGTGATGTCGTCGTTGGGGAGCGTGACGATCGGGAACTGGGTGATGGACCCCGGGCGGCCGGTGATCCGCCCAGCACGCTCGTACAGCTGTGCAAGATCCGTATACATATATCCAGGGTATCCACGACGACCGGGGACCTCCTCGCGCGCCGCCGACACCTCGCGGAGTGCGTCAGCGTAGGAGGACATGTCGGTCATGATCACGAGCACGTGGTACCCACACTCGTAGGCCAAGTACTCGGCCGCTGTGAGCGCAATGCGCGGCGTGATGATGCGCTCGATGGTCGGATCGTTGGCCAGGTTCAAAAACAGCACGGTCCGGTCCATGGACCCGTGCTGCTCAAAGTCGGTCCTGAAGAACTGCGCCGTCTCCAGGTTGACACCCATTGCCGCAAAGACGATCGCAAACTCGTCGCCACCTTCTTCTTCTTTCTTCACCAGCGACGCCTGTCGGGCGATCTGCGCGGCGATGTCGTTATGCGGCAGACCGCTCCCACTGAACAGCGGAATCTTCTGCCCACGCGCGATACTGTTCATCACGTCGATCGTAGAAATACCCGTCTGGATCATCTCCTCCGGGTACGTCCGCTCGCTCGGATTGATCGACGCCCCGTTGATATCGAGATACACCTCTGCCATAACGGCCGGACCCCCGTCGATTGGCTGTCCAGACCCGTTGAACACCCGCCCGAGCATGTCCCTCGCCACAGGCGTCTTCAGTACCTGCCCCGTAAACTCCAGGACAGTGTTCCGGTTATCGATCCCCGACGTCCCCTCGAACACCTGCACGACCGCCCGGTCACCGTCCACCTCCAGCACCTGGCCACGACGCACCGTCCCGTCGCCCAGCCTGATGTTCACAATCTCGGCGTACGTCGCATTCTTCACACGCTCGACGACCACGAGCGGACCGGCCACGCCGCCCACGGTCTTGTACTCTGCAACGAGGTATTGTGTTGGATATGTTGGATCGTGAGAGAGCGAGTGACCGTTTCTCGTCGGGGTTCCATCCGCACTCGGCACGCCGTGCGGACCCCACGCGCGCGGTGCATGGCTCGCGAATCGTCATCCGTACCTAGCCTCGGCTCGACGCTTTGAACCTCCATGGAAATCTGGTCTTTATCTGCGTCTTTCGACTCGAGAAGTCGCAGAAAAAAAAACTGGACCCCGAGACGGCCAGACCTCCAGACGGACGGATCCTGCACGCGGACATTCATGGAGAGAGAGAGATCCACGTGAGGTCGGCGACGTGAGACGTGAGACACGAGACGAACGCGAACGAACGCGGGGAGCCAAAGGCGAATCCCAGCACAGATCAACCACTTCAGATGACTGCCGCGAAGACGCAGACGTCTCTCGGGAGGGAGACCTCCGCGGGCGTCACGCGCGCGGCTGCTTCCTCGGCCAATATGATTGATCAGCAGCTGCAAGATGCCGTCGAGGCCGAGCGGCTGATCGACCTGGAGCTGGAGGAGCTCATCCGGACGTCTGGCGCGTCGGTGCTGGACGGGATGCGGAAGACCCTGGATCCTGAGGGATCGGTGCTGTCGTCGATTCGCTCGGCGATGGCGGGCATATCGTCGCTGAGCGAAAAGACGACCGAGACGGCCACGATGGCTGCTCGGGTTTCAAGCAAGATCAGGAGCTTGGACGTGCGGCAGTCGAGGGTGCGGGAGGTGTTGAGTCGGATAGATACAATCGATGAGCGGAAACGGAGCGTGGAAGGGGTGAAGCGGGCGCTGGATGCCGGGGACCTCGGTGCTGCCGTAGGGTGCGTGAGCCAGTTTCTGGACTCGCTTCCCGAGGAGGAGAAGGAGGAGGAGGAGGGGGGTTCCACTGATGCTGATGCTGCTGCAGAGGATGATCGTCGGAAACCCACCACCAGCAGCAGCAGCAGCAGCAGGAGCAGAGAGAACGAATCTCGGCAGCAGCGGGACGCAATGGAGGCGTACAGGAAGCAATGCGAGGACATGGTGCGGGCGGCGGTCGATGACGCGATTGCCAAGGACGATATGGCGTCCGTGATGACGTACTGCCAGATGTTCGGGCCGCTCAAGCTGCAGAAGGAAGGCGTGCGGACGCTGGTCGGGTTTGTGACCAAGAAGATCCGGGCGAATGCAAAGGAGGCGTACGACGCGCTGGTGGACGGGTTTTCGTTGACGGGTGCCAAGGTGACGTACGTGGACGCGTTGACCAACGTGCTCAAGGACGTGGCAGAGGGGATTGACGCCACGTTGGACGCGATGCGGGATGCATTCGGGCCGGAGTTCGCGTTGGAGGGCGTGCATACGCTCCACGGGGAGTGCGACGTGTGGGGCGCGCGGGTGATGGCGAGGTACATGGATGAGAAGGGTCTGAGCAAGCTGGTCGAGGCGTCTTTGGTCTCGACGTCGCCGTCGGCGTCGATGGCGAGGGACACGACGGCGGCGGCACGGGTCGAAGTGTCGATTCTGATGGAGCTGCTGGTGATTTGCACGAGGGGCGAAGAGTACATCAAGTACGTGCTGCAGGCCATGGCCGAGGCGGCGTCGCCCAACGCCCTGGCGCCGGCGATGGAGACGACGGTGCGCGGCGGGCCGTTTGGGTCGAGCATGCGGGAAGTGCTGAGTTATTACATCTCTCTGGAGGAGGTGTACGTGGAGGAGAGCGTGACCAAGGCAATCGAGATTGACCAGACGGTCCACGGGTCCCTGACCAGTTCGATGGTCGACGACTCGTTCTACGTGCTGCTGTCGGCCGGCAAGCGGGCCCTGTCGACCGGGCGGGCGCCGTCGGCCGTCGCCGTGTTGAACCAGATCAACACCGTGCTCGGCACGGTGTACAAGTCGAGCCTGATGCGCAAACTTCAGGGCTGCCCGTCGCGGCTGGCGGCGTGTGTCGATGGTGGCAGCGGCAGTGGCGGCGGCGCACCACGGGCTCCCGCCCATCAACAACCGTCGTCGTCGTCGTCGTCAACATCGTCAAAATCACACGCGCACGCGTACGCGTACGCCGTGGTGATGAACGACGTCGACCTGAGCGCCGTCTACGTCGAAAAGCTGCGCCAACAGCTCGAGCAGGTGGCCCACCAAGTGTTTTCTCCCACCCCCCAGGACGACGACCGGATCCAGATGGTCCTTGCTGACCTGAACAAGACCTCGTCCGAGATAAGGCGCCTCGCCGACCAGGCCACGGAGCAGCTGACCACCTCGCTGATGCTCAAGACGCGCCACACCCTCGAGGCGTTCATCTCGGCGAGTTACGAGCTCTCTGACGCCGGGGGCGGCTTTGAGATCAGCGACCAGTGGAGCGCGCTGATGCTCCAGTCCTTCGGCCGGACCTTCTCGTGGCTCCAACCCATGCTGACGCCGGACTTGATGCAGCGGGTGCTGGCGTCCGCCGTCGACAAGATCGTGTCCAGGATGGAAGCCGCAGTCGCGGCCAAGACGTTCACCCAGCTCGGCGGCCTACAGCTGGACAAAGACGTGCGCGCGCTGGTCATCGGACTCTCTGAACTTTGCGAGACGAGCCTCCGCGACAAGTTTGCTCGACTCGGTCAGCTGGCGACCGTGCTCAGCGTCGAGAGCGCCGGCGAGGCCGCCGACCTGATCCGCGACGAGCTCCTCAGCCTGAGTGCCCTCGATGTACGCTCGGCACTCATGCAACGCGTCGACCTCAGCCAAAGCGCCGTCCTCAGCCTCCAAGTCTAAGCAAGTGCGTACGTAAAGCAAGAAAACGAGTCGTCGAGTCGTCGTCGTATCCTTACAGAAACACACGTCAATAAATACGCCCGAGCCGAGCCGCTCCTAAAAACAGCTCGTCCGCACCCGCGCCTCTAGCGGAACTTGGTGAACCCGATATCGGAAGCGTACTGCCTGAAGCACTGACGGCAAACGTTCAGGCCATACTTCCTGATCAAACCACCCTGGTTCGAGCACACCCTGCACTTGCGCGACCCCTTCCCGTAGTTCTTCGGGTGCGAGTTCCAAACAGCGTCGTGACCCATCTTAACGTCGTATCGATTCGATTTTACCACAGGGCAATCTTGATAGCACTGTCGGTAGATGACGTAGGTGACGGTGCGCAAGTGAGCAGTCGAGTCGTCAAGAAGGTGCAGAAGAGGAATTCCTCCGAAGAGGCGACGAGGCACGGAGACTGGCTGGAAGCCCGACGGGCAGACGGAGAGAGCGAGCGAGCGAGCGAGAACCAACGGCGGCGAAGACGACCTCGGCTCGAGGAGAGGCGCCAACTCGGGAAATCCCGAATCGATACCTCTCCGACAACCGACGACCTCCAACCCCCGCCCTGCCCCACACCGACAAATACAACCATAGGCCACCCAACCACGCCCCCACCACCCCACACCGCCGTCCATTCCCGGCGAATGAATCGGTCGCCGTCGCATGTTCTCCAGCCGAATTCCCGCCGATTTCTCCGTCTCCGCGCCCGCCCACCGCGTCAACACACCAAACTACGTACCCTTCAATCGAGAAGGAATGTATTCCTGGACAGAAAATACGAGAGACAAATAAAGTACCGGTAGTGGCAGGTGGCTGCGATTCAAGACCTGCCTTCAGGCTTCAGAGAAGGACGGCCAGGTCCTGGCCAATCGCTTCACATTTCCTCTCCCTCTCCATTCTTTTTGATGATTCTTCCCTGCGATTGAACGAACCACGATGATGCTTGCAACGACTGCCGTCCAGGCCCGGCCCTTGGTCCGAGGGAACGGAAATTTGAGGTCGAACGCCTTGTATGTAAAGGCCAAGACCGTCAGGACGGTCGTTCGGGCCGGAGATGGTACGTGTGTTGTCTGTGTCAGTTTCTGTGTCAGTGGTGCCGGAATGCGTCGTCGAGGTGGGCGGGGGTGACTGGGACCTCGGACCGCGGATTCTGGCTGGAGCGTTGCGAGGTTCGAGGGACACGAGGAAGGGACAGCGCACCGACCTCCGCTCACCCCCTTCCCTCCCCTCCCCGTTCCTCTGCGTCTTCCTCCTCGTCGCTCGTCGCTCACCGCTCGTCGCTCGTCGCTGACCGCTCACCCATATTTGCAGAGACGGACGCGGACTTTGAGGCGCGCCTGGCGGCCCTGAAGAAGGCCAAGGGCGAGACGCCCTACGGCGAGTCCAAATCCAAAGACGCGTCCTCGTCCTCCTCCTCTTCTTCCTCTGCCAAAGAATCGCTCCCCGTGCGTGATTACACGGGCGAAACCCTCCATTTCGAGTCTGGTCCGCATATGGGGGATCTGGCGGTGAATGTCGCCCTGGGCACGACGTTGGTGTGGTTGCCGCTGTCGATTGCGGCGGTGGGTCGTGCGGCGTTTGTGAAGTATCGTTTTACGGATCGTCGTCTGTCGACGATTACGACGGCGCCGTGGAAGAATGAGCAGTTGGACGCGGCGTATGAGGACGTGGTGGACGTGAGGAGTGTGGGGAGGGGGGTGGGGTACTGGGGGGATATGGTGGTGGAGTTGAAGAACGGGGATAAGGTGGAGATGCGGGCGTTGCCCAAGTTCAGGGAGCTGCAGGCGTATATCTTGGAGCGGCGGGATGCGCTCAAGAGCGCGGGGAGCAAGGGGAACGGCAAGGTGAAGAGCCCCGGGGGCGGTGGGTTCTAGGGCTGCGTTTTGAGTTTTGAGTTTTAAGTTTTGAGTATTGAGTCGTAAAAATGGAGTCTCGTAAAAATGGAGTCTCGACGTCGTTCGTTGGGGGTCGTGCGTTTGTTCGCAAACTGTAGCGAACTATCGTTGGTTGGTTATAGTTAGGTATCCGCCGATCCCTCTTCGGGCCAGATGGAGCGCATCGTCAGCATGTTCATCAGGTCGGCCGCGGCGCTCGGCGGCTGGTTCGCGTTCCACGCCGCGCCGATCATCGGGGAGCCGCACTCGGACTGGTCGTCGAAGCGAGAGACGCCCTGCTGTCGCTGCATCTGGAAGTGTGCCGAGATTCTCGCCTTCTCTGCGTGGGTCACCGGCGGCGACATGGCCACGGAGCGATGGTTGGTGAACGGTTGGTTGTTGACGTGCTGGTTGACGTTCCGGTTCTCGCTGGCGAATGGGTGGTATGGGTCGCCAGCAGTCTCCTCGTGCCTGCCATACCAGTGGGCGTGCATCATGCGCGCGCCTTCTGAATGCATGGCCATACCCGGCGGGTACGAAAACGGCATGCCAACGAGGCTCATATCGTGGCCCGCCAGCTGCATGGTGTTCTTCGCAATCATCGCCTCCTCGTACTGCATCTTCTTCAGGCGAGTGATCAGGCTCTCCAACGACTCTGCGTGCTCGACCTGCTGAGCGTCGTCGGGGTCACGGGCCGCGTGGCCAGTCGGCCTCGGCGGGATCAGCGCCGCCGGGAGGCAGTGCGCCAACTCACAGAACGGCCCACGAGGACAGTTGCCGCGCAGATAGTCGACGCACGTCTGCCGCTGATACTGTTGCGGATGCTGTTGCTGCGGATGCTGCTGGTCGCCGACGAGCGCAAACTCGCCGCGGTGAGCTCGCTGTTGTCCTGCCCCACCCGGGGAACGGCCGCCGCTGCCACCAACACGACCCGACACGTTGCTCAAAATCGCCGCATAGTCGTGGGAGTACTTGCACGCGTCTCCCTTCCCGCACTTGTTCTTGACAAAATCGTAGCAGATCGGCAGCTTCCTGGCGTTTGCATCCGCATTCCCACCCGACGACATGGACGCCGACGCCGATCCCGACGACGGCCCATGCTGGAGGGCAACACCCCCCGGAAGATTGTTCAGGTCGTGAGAAAACCTGCACAGCACCCCCCGCGCACACGTCCCCTTGAGGAAATCAAAGCAGATGCCCTTCTCCTGCGAGTTGACGTGAATGATGTGAGCCACGTCGTGGCTAAACTTGCAACTCGCCCCACGCCGGCACTGGCCCTTGGTAAAGTCAAAGCAGATTTGCTCCTTCGGAACCAGCTGCGTTGGTCGCTGCTGGTGTTGGTGCTCGCGTTGGTCGTTTGCCGGGTTGGAATGAGGTGGCGCGCTGGCGCCTGGCGCCCAGCCGTGCGAGTGCGAGTTCTCCTGAGGAGGAGGAGGAGGAGGACGAGAAGGATCCTGCTTTTGAGCGAGCAGGGCGGCCCACGACGTGCCTGCCGGCTGCTGGCCGCTGACGATGGTCATGACGATCGGATTGGATTCGATGTTGAGGCGGAAGGAAAGAATCTGCGGTGGAGAACGTCGAGTGGGTGAGATCTCGCGCGCGTCCACACAGAGAGAGAGAGAGAGAGAGAACAAGATGCCCAAACGAGCGAACGGATCATCACCAGTCACGACACGCGAAGCAAGCAAACACGGCCCGGAGGAATTCGTTCCGAGACCGAATCGCCACGGTTCGCGA